>Ga0105237_10005740_pt1 | contig 13942 bp, 13 predicted proteins | sample KBSC24metaG_FD_81520 | JGI IMG/M metagenome (GOLD analysis project Ga0105237, IMG submission 81520) | Corn rhizosphere microbial communities from Kellogg Biological Station, Michigan, USA - KBS C2-4 metaG | ecosystem: Host-associated > Plants > Roots > Rhizosphere > Soil | place: Michigan, USA...
GTGACCAGGATGCTGGAGGGCCGGTTGAAGCCCTTAAACTCGTGGGGTCTTCCATCGGAGAGGATACCTCTATTGACGGTCCCCTGGTCAAACACCACCTGAGACCAGACCACGCCCCGCTCGCGGTCGACCACCGGATAACGGCGGCCGTGGATATTCTGCACTACGAAATAATAGCCGAGTTTGAACTGTGCCATGCAGTCCATGGCAAAAGCGTCGATGCCGTCGGCCGGCGGGGGGTTACGCGGAGGAGCCTTCGCAGTGAGACTGCCGTTCTCGATACGCGAGCAATCGTTGGTGAAGGGATACGTATCCGTGCCGCTGATCCCTTTCCCGTCGTTATGCTGGAGGCCGGTAAAGTAGCCGTCGGCGACCGCGATCAATTCCTGTCGAGACATCTGTTGGGCCGGGGGAATCGACTTGAACCAGAAATCCTCGGGTTTGTGGGGAGCATCCATTTCAGCGATGTTGTTCGGGCCTCCGCCGCCGGGTCTGAAGTAAACGCTTTCGATCTCGGTGAAGCGGCCCAGCTCGACACGAAGCCTCAAGCTCATGAGGAGCGGGCCGCCCGCCTCACGCATGGTCCCCATGTAAGCCACCTGGCCGAACTCCGGATCGGCCCAGATGTGCGTGTACTTGCCGCGGCCTTCCACGGTCTTCCAGAACCCATCGCCCAAATCGATTACTTGACTGTTCTCGGAGTACTTGACGTCTTTCGAAAGCGGCAGGCGCTTAGGATCGTGAGCGACGAGAGCGGACAGATACTGGTCGACCAGATTCTCGAGACACGCCCGGTTGCAGTTGAGGGGAATGGGTCCGGTGGCGGCCTGAACTTGAGGAGCGAAGTAACCCGTGCACAAGGCTGCCGCGCAAATCGCAACGATGCCGGCCGCTACCAACGTAGAGCGCATGGACATTCTCCCCTCTTCGATTGTCCTAGAAATTCTATCGCTGAACTGGCGCAATGACCAGCGGGCTCCTGTTTTGAGCGCACTTCAGCGCGGTTTGAAACAATAGAAGGTTGGCGAAGCTCTCCAAGCCCGTCCCCTTCTTGCTACTGGGAGCATTTTGCCTGCTCGGGCAGATGAATACCGGGGAAATCGCCGGCAGCGTGCAGGACGCGTTGGGAGGCGCGCTGCCCGGGGCTACCGTGGTCGCCGAACAGGCCCACACCGGGCAGAAGTTCACCACGATCACCAACGTATCTGGCCAGTATCTGCTGACTCAACTACCCATCGGCACCTACTCCCTGAAGATCAATGCGGAGAATTTCAAACAGTCCGTGATTTCTAACATTGAGGTGCATATCGGTGACAGCCTTCGGCACGACATCACGATCCAGATCGGCGATGCCAATGAAACGGTGGTGGTGGAGGCCGACAGCGGCGCTGTGCAACCGGAGTCCGCTGAAATCAAGGATGTGATCCAGAGCCGGCAGATCGTCAACTTGCCCCTGAAGACCCGCCAGTTTCTGGATTTGGCGATATTGAGCCAGGGTGTGGTGCGGCCGCCGGGTGGAACTCGTGGCGACGCCATGCAGCAGGCCGGAACGCTGGTGAACGTCCTGGGGCAACGCAGCGGACACAATCTCTATCTCATCGACGGCGCGACGGTGACCGATGAGCACTTCAACAACATGGTGGTCGCGCCCTCCATCGACTCCATCAGTGAATTCAATATTCAGAAGACTCCTATGCTCCCGAGTTCGGGGGCAAGTCCGGAGCCGTGGTCAATGTGGTCACGAAGTCCGGGTCGAATGAGCTCCACGGCACCCTGTTCGAATTCGTTCGCAACGATGTTTTTGACGCGAAGAATTTTTTTGACTCGCAAACCGCGCCGATTCCTCCCTTCCGCCAGAACCAATTCGGGGGAAACCTGGGCGGTCCCGTGATCAAGAATCGAACCTTCTTTTTCGCGGATTACGAAGGCCAGCGAGTTCGCAAGTCGCTCACCAGTACATTCTCAGTCCCCACGGATGTAATGCGAACTGGTGATTTCTCGGGGTTGCCGCTGGTTTATGATCCTACCAGCCGTCAGCCCTTTCCAGGCAACCGCATTCCCCTTCAGGACCTCGACTCCGTATCCGCCGCTCTGCTGACGAATATTCCGCATGCCAACTTGCCGGGAATCGCTCAGAACCTCCTCGCTTCGGCAGGTCAGCGCATCAACAGCAATAACGCCAGCGCCAAGCTGGATCACCAGTTCTCCGCGAACGATACCGCCTTTGCACGATTTTCGTTGTTCGATGCGCGCCAGTTCGATCCGTTTGGATCGGGCGTATTGCAGGAGAGCCTGCTGCCGGCGTTCGGGCGCAACCTGAGCACACATACGCTGAACGGCGTCGCCGGATGGACGCACGTCTTCTCTCCTGAATTTCTGAACGAGGCGCGATTCGCATTTCTAACCGTGGCCGGCGGGCAAACCAGTCCAAATGCCGGGAATCTGTTCGCCGCCCAGACAGGCTTGCAGGGCGTGACCACGAATCCGCTGGATATGGGCTTTCCCCAAGTCTCATTTGGTGGACAATTCACCACCATGGGCGATCCGGCGCTCTTCACGTTTCGCAACAACCGCGATTTTGAGTTCTTCGATAATGTCAGCCTCCACTGGCGATCCCACAACATCAAGTTCGGCGCATATCTGATGCACTACGATCTGCGGCCTGTGAATCCAAACGGCGCTCGCGGGATTTTTTCGTTCACTCCGCGATTCACATCGTCGGCAGCGGGACTGGGGAATGGGAACGCCTTTGCCGACTTCCTGCTGGGCGATCCAACCACCGCGCAAGTGGGCCTGGGCCGCGCCGCCATGGACGCCAACGCCAATTGGGGACATTTCTACATCCAGGACAGTTGGCAAGTGACGCGCAATCTGAAACTCGACCTCGGGCTGCGTTACGAATACAACCCGAACATGACGGACGCGAACAATCAGATGTCGGCGATTGACCCTTCTGTGCCCGGCGGCCGCTTCGTCATTGCGAGTAACAGCTCGGGAATGATTTCGCCGGCTGCGAACGCTCTGCTGCCGCTCCTGCCAATTCCTTACGTGACGTCCGCCGCAGCCGGGTGGAACAACAGTCTGCTGACATCCAGGTCACTGCGGCTTGCGCCGCGTGGCGGATTTGCCAGGACTCTGCCCGGACATTCGAGCACCGTCTTGCGCGGGGGTTTTGGCATTTACCCCAACCAAGCCGCGTACAGTATCGTGACCGCTTTTGCTCAGAATCTGCCGTTCTTCGTGACTAAGACCGTGAGTTCTGACGCCGCGGCGCCGCCCAGCTTCCAGATCCAGAATGCGCTGACCACTGCCAGCCTCGGCACTGTCGGCGGCAACGACTTGAATCACGATTTCAAGATCGAATACAACGAAGTCTGGAATCTGAATCTGGAGCGCGAGCTTGGCCAAGGCACCGTCCTGTCGATCGCCTACATCGGGTCGCGGACGGTGCACGCCGACAGCTCCACCGTGCTGAATGTACCGCGACCCGGTCCGGGCAACATCAGCGCTCGCCGTCCCATTCCGCAACTCAGCCAGTTCAACACCATTCGCTGGGATGGCTGGGCGACCTATCACGCGCTCGCGCTCGACATCAAGCGGCGGCTTAGCAAGGGGCTGACGTTCGACGCGAACTGGACGTGGTCCCATTCCATAGACGATGCGTCCGATCCTGGAGCGACGCTCAATGAATCAAATCTTCCGCAAAATGTGTACGACCGGTCCGCGGAAAAAGCGTCTTCAAGTTTCGATCACCGGCATCGGGTGGTCGTCAGTTTGGTGTACCAGATCCCCACGCCGTGGAGGACTCGATGGACAAAGGCTGTGTTGGGTCAGTGGCAGACGGGAAGCTACTTCACGGCGCAATCAGGAGCGCCGTTCACTGTAAACATTTCGAGCGATCAGGCCAACATCGGCGCCGGACCCGCGCAACGCCCCAACGTTTCAGGGGATCCGAACAGCGGCCCGCGGACGCCGCAGCAATGGTTCAACACCTCGGCATTTTCGCTACCCGCGCTCTACACTTTTGGCAATGCTCCGCGCAATTCCGTGATTGGCCCCGGCCTTGAGGAATTCGATTTCTCGCTGCAAAAGGACATCGTGGTGAAAGAACCGGTCCGGCTTCAGTTTCGTGCGGAAGCCTACAACCTGCTCAACCACCCGAATTTCAATCTCCCCAACAGAACCGCGTTTACGCCAAACTTCGGCAGCATCTCGAGCGCGCAGGATTCACGCCAGTTTCAGTTCGCCTTGAAACTATTGTTTTGAGGGCGCCGGCGGCGCTAACGAAGCTGGAAGAGGCCAGTTTCCGTCGTACGGCGGCCAGTTCGGCACAAACTGATCCGGGGGCGGATAGAACATGGCCGAATAGATTGTCCGGATCTTACTGTTGTCGATGAAAAACCATTCGCTGAACGCATTCCTTCGCGTCGTCACGCCGGGACGCCGGAGGAACACGGCGATCGCCAGCACCGCCTGCGCTTCCTCGTCCACCACAGGGAATCGCCGGGCCACGACCATCGCGCTGAAGTTCGTCAAGCCAGAGGTACAGTCGCTCACGGCTTCTTGTCCTTTTCCGCCGCCGCGTCCTGCCCGGCCCGTCACGGTGTTGCCATTCTCCAAGCGTGTGCATCCTGGATGCGCCATGATGATCGATCCATCACGCGTCGTAAGCCCGTCGAAATAACTATTAGTGATGGCGACCAACGCCTCGCGCGATAACCTTTCGGCTTTAGGCACCGTTCGCTCCGGAGGAGGATTCGCGGCAAGGTTATCCGGCTCGAAGAAATTGCCCGCACGCTGCGTCGCCGTCGCAGGCCCATTGAGTCCCGGATCGCCATCGCGCGCCATAAGCCACTCGGCTTCCGTGATTTTGCGGCTCTCGACTTTTACCCGCACCGTAACAATCGCGGACTTGCTGCCTTCCTCCACGATCCCGAAGTAGCCCGCCTGACCGCTAACGGGATCGAGATAACGGCGTTGCATCTTCCCGAGTCCAGTGACCGACTTCCAAACACCCGCGCCGAACTTCCCAACGACGGCGTTTTCTGTCTGCCGGAAGCCGACGAACAAAGGCGCCGCGGAGGGATCGTGTTTGATGACGGCAACTAAATATTGATCGAGAGTGGTCTTGAGACAGGCTCGATCGCAGTCGTTCGCCGCGGCGAATAGACTCACACTCGCAGTCCCGCACAAGAACAACGCAAGGAATCGTGAGGCTGTAGGCATCGGAGCAATTGTACACGAAGTCAAACTGTCGACTAGTGACAAATGCTATATCCTGAGAAGCATGAAAGCAGCTCGTATGGCAACAGGCCCGCTTCTGGGGGTCATCTTGCTAACTACGTTGTATCTGCCAAAACGCGGCCAAATAGCCCTGGATGAAAATTCCAAGAAGTTTCAGCGGTGCAGCCAAGTCATCATCGATTGGGCTCCTGCTGCCGACGGAGAGGTTCTCAGCAACGGGTGTTTCGAACGCTACATGGAGCGACGCGAACAGATTCAGTGGCGCTATTTTCTCGTACAGACCCTAGCGGCACGCTTGTAACGCTCACCGCGCGCCGACTATAGAACGCCAGCCTCGCGCATCACTTTTTCGCACTTAGTGCGGATCTGCGTCGCAACCTCTTGGGGATCGCCGCCTTGCAGTTCCGGCAGAAACAGCTCGACGGAAAGCGCACCGTCGTAGCCTTTCTCGGCCAGCTTCTTCAAGATTCGAGCCAACGGAGCGACGCCATCGCCGGGGATCAGGCGCGTCTGTTGCCCCAACAACTCCCGAGGGATATCCGGTGTGTCGTTGAAATGTACGTGAGCGAGCTCGCCCGGCTTGAGCGTATCCAGATCCTCGAACTTGCCCATGCCCGACCAGAAGTGATAACAATCCAGCATCGGGCGGACATTGGGATGACCGGCTTCGCGGATCAGCTTGAGCGAAGTCGTTAGCGTAGAGATCAGCGTCGAGCTGCGCGCGAATTCGATCATGCCCGTCAGGTTGTACTGCTTGGCGACATCACCGGCTTCGCGGATGGCGTCCGGAACGGTCTTGTAGTCCTCTTCCTTCACCATGCGATTGGTAGTGCTGGGGCAATAAATCTTGGTCGACCCGAGCGACGCGAATTGCTCGCAGCGCTTCTTCCAGATTTCCATCTGCGCGGCGAAACCGGCGTTCTTGTTCCAGAAATCCTGGAGGACGGACGCGCCCGAAACCATCGTCAGCCCGTTATCGGTGATCACGCTCTTGGCGGCCGCGATGCTGTCAGTCTTGAGGAAGTCATCTAATATGCGGTCGCTGATCTCGACGTTCTTAATGCCCGCCTTGGCCCAGCCTTCCAGAATTTTGCGGTATCCCGCGCGCTGCGAGGTGGTCTGGTGGATACTGAGAACCATCTTTCCCGGAGCTGCCGACGCGGGGATCACATCAACCAGGGGAGCCGCCAAGGGTGCGAGAAGCATTGTTCGTCGAGAGAGCATGAATCATACTATATCGCCAAACGAATCCTACTTCTTCGCCGCTGCCGCCAAACTCCGGTATGCCGCTTCCACGAACGCATCCGACGGCCCGTACAGAGGATCGTAGTCCCGAGTAAGCTTCGCCGTCTTCACTTGTTCGAGCGTCATCCCTTTCTGCACAGCGTCCTGAAGGCGGCCGCGGATAACGGTCATCGCATCACGATACTCCACCACATCGGCTTCATCGCACAGCCGCCCGTGGCCGGGGATCACCATTGTTCCGCCTTCTTCTTTATCCGCCGGGACCGTTAAATCCAGGATGCGGTTTAGCGAGTTCACCACTCCGTTGATGCTGCCTCCATGGGCGACGTCAATCACCGGATAGCGGTCCGGCACAAAGATATCGCCGGTGCTCACCACGTCTGACCGGCGAAAAAAAACCATGCTGTCGCCATCGCTGTGCGCGGAAGGCTGATGAAGAACCTGCACCGCCTCGCCATTTACGAACAGGTCTTTGCCGTCGACGAAATAGGTATCCTGGGGCCAGCCCGCGGGCGGCGCCCCGGCTTCGCGCATCCGCGCACCCACTTTTTCGTAGGCGATCATCGTCGCGGGGAACGCTGCGTTGAACCCAGCCACGTTGCCTCCAGTGATGGTACGGCCCGCCTCAGCCAGTTTTTCGTTCCCACCCGTAAGATCCGTGTCGGCACTGGTGTTGATGATGTACCGGATCGGCTTGTCGGAAATCTTGCGGATAGCAGCGATGAGTTTATCGGATTGCGCCGCCAGCTTGGTGTCGACAACCAGAACTCCGTCCTTGCCCACCTGAACCGTAGAATTTCCTCCCCCGCCAACCAGCATGTAAACGTTGCCCTGCACGGGCAGGATATGGATTTCGCCGTCGTCCATCAAACTGGGCACCTGCACCGGCCGGTTTGCAGGGGCTGGCGCGCCGCCCTTCGGATACATTGTTTCCGCGCCGCCGCGAGCAGCCTTCTCCGGTATCGCATGCTTGGTTGCGAACTCTTGCAGAAAAGGATTCGTCCCCGGCAGAAAATTCGGCACTTCACCTTTTGGCCGCGGAACCTCGGTCACGGATTCGCAGGGATACGGATCGATCTGCTGACGCGGATCCAGATTGAAATCGGTGCTTCGGACGAACGGCTCGGTCAGATACACCGGGTCGTTCACGATGCTGACCCAGGTCAGATGATCGCCGTGCCGGATCCAATGCTCGGTCAGAGTCGCGCGATCGCTGCGTGGGATGCCATTCCGCCGTATCCAGCCAATCTTGAGATGCGTGGTGGTGATGGTGAGAATGTCACCATCCCATTTGCCCGTCGAGAATCCCTGCCAGGTATGCGCCGCGTACTCGGGCGGATGCGGGCGGCCATCCATATAGATAATACGCTCGGGAGCCTGCCAGGAACCGTGCGTATGCCACGCGACGATCTGCTGCGTGGCCGTATCCACTTCCTTCCAGATGCGGACGTTGAAAGGTCCGCGAGGTCCGTAGTCGGCCGGATGCGGCTTGCATTGATGCTCGGGCAGTGTGAGAATTTCCGCGTCCCAGATGTCTCCGCGCATGCGCGCCGCGTCAGTGATCGGAAGCCCCAGATAATCGCCAATTTCGGGACCGGGAATGCGTTCCGGCTGATCCTCGTGAAACACGGGGTTCCACTCGCCCGATAAATCGATCTGGGCAAATGCGGGTACAACCGCTATCGCCAGAATTAAGACCGAACGCATGTCATTTCACCTTGCACGAAAAATTCGCCGACTCATCGGTGCTCCCCGACCCGTTGTAAACAGCCACCTGGGGATACGCGCACAGCGGACGCGTCCGGTCGGTCTGGCCGTTGCGTACGCGCGAGGCTTCGATCCGGTCCGGAGCCTTGCCCGTGTCGACCCACTGCTCCAGCGCCGTCAGCATATCGAATGTGCTGGTGCCGTCGCCGCCGCCGCAATGCGCCATGCCGGGAACCATGAACAACCGGTAGTTGTCGTTGATCTTGCTGGCGCCGCCCATCGCCGCCGCAACGCTCTTGTAGTAGTTGACGCTGCTGCGCGGTGAAATCTGCGGATCGGCCCAGCCGTGATACTGAATGATTTTGCCTCCGCGAGCAAGGAAGGGCTTCAAATTTGGATCGAGCGCATTGACCACCTTGCCCGTCTTGTCCTGGGTCTTCGCCATGTCGCTATCGAAGTTCAGCGTTTTATAGTCCCAGCTGTTGTCTTCGAACACGGCGTACTTGAACGTGTCGGTCGCGATGCTGAACACATTGTTACCGGCCATGGTGGTCCATCCGGTTTCGCTGCCCGGTTCGTGTCCCTCGAAGATCACGCTTTTGGTGCGCGGATTTACGACGTCAGAATAGATTTTGCGAACCGTCTCTACTTGTGCGGACGTCAGACACGTAGGTGCATCCGCGCCCTTACACTCAAGCGATTTTGGATCGAACTTGCACTTGGTAGGATCTTCCAGAACTCCGTCCTTTACGCCGTCTTTCGCATCGCAGGCCTGCAGCACGGCATCGTGAATCACCGCGAACTTGGCCTGCGGCAGCGCGCTCGAGTCGTCCTTGTGCGTGGCTTGCCCGATCCAGACCGCTTGGGCCGACCGTCCGGTGAAATTGATGGCCGGAGATCCTGCTACGATTGCATCGAAATCTTCCGGGTAGCGCTGCGCTTCCATCAGTCCCTGCCGGCCACCCGCCGAGCACCCATTCCAATAGGAATGCTTCGCATCCCGCCCGTAGAATGCCTTGATTATCGCCTTGCCCGTAGTCGCCATCTCGTGCACAGCGCGATATCCGAAATCGATCACTTTTTCGGGATGCCCCATGGCGAAACTGGCGCTGCCTCCATCATGGCCCGTATCGGTCATCGCCGCCACATAGCCGCGCTGCATTCCCGCTGCCAGGGTGTTGGGCGTGATCGAGCCACTCCAGCCGCCGTTGCCGTTGGCCTCGAAATTCCCGTTCCATCCAGCCACCGGCAGCCAATATTCGATCTTGATATCGGAATCCGCGGAAGGCTTGGACGTCACCTGGACCCGGCAAAATGCCGGTAGATTGCCGAACGCGTTGCCGCCCTTGGCTTTACCTTTTCCGCCCGCCGGCGCTGGTGGCGCGAACGCTCCAGCCGCGACCGACTCCGCCACAATCGTCGAATGAGGGATCGACAGCGAGCTCAGGCTCTCACAAGTTGCCCCCATCGCGTAAGAAGAGACGAACAGCACGGCTGCGAATTTCAACATGGATCCTAGTCTCCTGGCACCTGGCTATAGATGATATCAGTCCTATAATGGGGATGTTTATGCGGCGTTGCTTGCTCGTACTCGCGGTCTGCTGGCTCGTACAAGCACAAGCGCAAGCGCACGACATCATCACCACTTCGATCACCTTTAGCCGGGATATCTCGCGCATTGTAAACAATCACTGCGCCTCCTGCCATCATCCGGGCGGCACGGCATTCTCGTTGATGACCTACGCCGATGCGCGCCCCTGGGCCGTCGCGATCAAGGAAGAAATTCTGCGCCGCCGCATGCCCCCTTGGGGCGCGATCAAGGGATTCGGCGAATTCCGCAACGACCAGGCGCTGACGCCCGAGGAAATGGAACGCATCGTCAGTTGGACCGACGGAGGCGTGCCCGAAGGCGAACCGAAGGACATGCCCTCGCCGCCCAAGTCTCTCGAGCCCGAAACGTTCAGTCACCGCAAAGGCGAATTGATAGTCGCCGGGGATTTCGCACTGAAAAGTGCGTTCAGCTTAGATGGACTGTGGCCTGAGAAGATCCCCGAGAAGGGCTCATTCCAGATCACGGCCCAGCTTCCGGATGGAACCATCCAGCCCTTACTGTGGCTGCAGGACTACAAAATGCAGTTCGGTCATCCGTTCCTGTTCCAGACTCCCGTGAATCTGCCAGCCCGCACTGTGATTCGAGGCATCCCGCCCGGCGCGAAGATCGCGCTCCTTCCGCTCAAATAATCCTCTGCATTTGGAGCTATGATGAGGGCGTGCGACGACGGTCGTTTGTATCATCCTCGCTAGCCACATTGATTTTCGCCCGCGACTTATGGTCGCAAGACCAAGTCTGGGTGTGCCCCATGGACCCGGACGTGCGATCGAGCGTCGCCGGTGTGTGCCCGCGCTGCGGCATGAAGCTCGCCTCGAATCTCCCGGAAGCCACTGAATATCACATGGATCTCAGCACCTTGCCGCGGATGATCGAGCCCGGCCAACCGGTGCAGCTAACCTTCGCCGTCCACGATCCCTGGAAAGGCCGCCCGGTAACGAACTTCCAGGTGGTGCATGAGAAGCTGTTCCACATGTTCGTAGTCAGCCAGGATCTGGAGTTCTTCCTGCACAATCACCCGGTATTCCAGCCCGACGGTTCTTTTCGTTACGACAATCTCACGCTTCCGAAATCCGGAATGTATCGCGTGCTGGGCGATTTTTATCCCGACGGCGCCACACCCCAGTTGATCGCCAAAACCATGTTCGTGGCGGGGACTCCTCCCGCACCGGTGCACCTCTCGCGCGACTACTCGCCGAAAGACGCCACCAACATGCAGGTGGATTTCAGGACCGATCCACCGCAAGCCATCGCCGGCCTGAAGACGCAATTGCACTTCACGATCAAGCCTGCTGACGGTTTTGAGAAGTATCTGGGAGCCTGGGGACACATGCTCGCGGCCAGTGAGGATTTAATCGACCTGATCCACACCCACCCCTTCATCGCCGACGGCGGCCCGAATGTTCAGTTCAATCTGACGTTCCCGCGTCCCGGGAATTACCGGGTGTGGGTCCAGTTCCAGCGCAATGGCGTGGTCAACACCGCGCACTTCGACATCCCGGTTCAGGAACTGCAGTAATTCACTGCTTCTCTGGGCAGATAACTTCTTTCAGACGGTCGTTGGATCGATAGGTGGCGGTAATCGGAACGGTCCAAGGCTCAGTGTAGTATTCGGGGTCGTCGATGGTTGCCGTATAGGCGAGGGTCAGCGTATCGCGCCGTGTATACTTTTCGACCATGTGCCTGCCGAATACCGGCAGCAGCGTTAGAAACACCGCCGCCGGAATCAGCCAAAGTTTGCTACGCAAAGCCGAAGCTATTTACCCAACACCCCGTGGATGTGGATCTGATCCCTATTGTTTTCCTGGCAAATGTACTCCAGGATTTCGCCACCGCGCATGGTGAATGGGCCGGTGGTATTCGGGGTCCAAGTGATTCCGGTGACCACGGTCCACGGCTTGGTGTAAAACTCGGGATCGTCGATTGTGGCTTCCACTTTGATGTTGTTGAAGTTGGTACGGGTAAGCCTTTCGGTGACCTTCAACTTCTCACCGTGCGGATGACCCGAAGCGTCCAGCCAAGTCCGATTGTTGAAGCCGTTGGATTCGATGACCAGCGTGTCGCCGTCCCAGTGAGCAACGGAATAGCCCAAATATGTTGGATTTACGTCGTCAGGATTCGGAAGTTTTCTTCCATCCATATAGACCACGCGCCAGACGTGCGCTCCTCCCTCGAACACGAACAGGATGCGATCGGGCATCTGGTAGATCTGCGTGGGATACGGTGTGTACAGCATGCGCGGAACGCCCGGAGGCAGGCAGAAGCCCTCGGGATCGTCCTTCTCCAAGTCCTTCAGTTCGCGCTGCTCCCATAGCGCCTTGGCAGCGGGCGTGAACGGCGGGTAGATATACTGGCAGCCCTTTTCGTCGTGAGCGTTGATCTGCAGATTGACGATATAGGGTACGGTCCACACACCCTTGGCCAGGCCCCCGAAATCGGGTTTGCCGGCTTGCACGCCGTACTGGGGTTCATTGGGGAATCGAGGTACCGGCGGCAACTCCGCCGCGGCAGCTCCGCCTCGCCCACCGCGTCCACCGCGACCTCCTGCAAGCGCTCCCTCAGGAGCAGCGCCTCGTCCGGCACCCTGGGCGGCGGGTGCGGTAGCAGCGCGCGCCGCTGCGGCGGCAGCGTTGCGATCCTGGAGCCATTGCGGCGGACCAGGACAGCCGGCAGGGTCGGGTGCGCCGCCGCCGCGCTGGGCAGCAGCCGGCACCGACAACAAGGACAGGCTGACAAATATGCCCGCCGCAGTCAGGATAGAACCGATAGGTCTAGTCAAGTTAAAAGTCCTCCTGGTGTTCCACTTGGAAGGAAGCACGAGACCGAAAGCTACACGCAATATGATTAGGCGCTAATTGACTTAGTCAAGTTACGCCCCCCTCAGTGAGCTATTCGGCGACAACCATACTACTCATAGTCTTGAAGGCAAGTCAACGCTGGAAAGGTTTAGATCGGCGGGCTTTAAAGCTAATGAACGATCTTATCCACCGTCCAGTCCTGGTCCATTTTGAACCGGAAGACTGGGTTTGCGGACGCGTCAAACTGCCCATGCCGGATTCCCATCAGTGCCGGCGGGTTGGCCTGGAAGCAGCTATGATTGATTGCGACGCCCACTTTGGCGTCCACCAGTTTGGTCCATTCGTCCTCGTCGCGGACCGAACCGGTCTGCAGCACCTTGACTGGAAGCATGCCGTGAATCTGGACGTAGGGGGTGCCCACAACCGGATCGCCGATCTGGACGTCATCACTGAATTGGAGCTCACGGCCTTTGGAGGTGAGCCGACCCAAAGCTCTCCCGTCCCCCATGGGCGTGATCGTCCATAGGTCTTCCCGGGCGCCGCAGTCCACCTGCCCCTGGTCCAGAACTACCTGCTCGCCATCCAGTCGCACGGTGCGGGATTCCAGAACGCCAGCCGGATTGAAACCTCCGCCGCCACAGCCCGTCAACGCCAGAAAAGTGAGGAGCACGCCGACGATTCGAACCAAAATCTTTACCACCAGCTGTTTATCGTCGGTTAAGCGGATGGACTTGAGGCTCCCCACACCCAACAAAGATTGTCCGTTGGTAGTTAAATATCTGATTGCAATAGAACAAATTACGTGCGACAATGGCAGAGTTTTTAAGCACGATCCCGGCCTTCCGGGAGTGAAAGAGGAGATATCAAGTAGTGAGAGAAAAGGGTGTCGTGAAATGGTTTAACGCCGCAAAAGGCTATGGATTTATCCAGAGGGCCAGCGGCGAGGATGTATTCGTTCACTTCTCGGCAATCCAGATGTCCGGCTACCGGACGCTGGAGGAAGGCACGGAAGTGGAGTTCGAGGTAAAACGGGGTCCAAAGGGGCTCCAGGCTGAGAACGTCAATCGCCCCTAGTTCGGGCCAGCCGACGTTTCAGTTCCGCAAGCCAAGAACAAAAAAGGGCTGCCGGCAGGCGGCCCTTTTATTTTAAGTCCAATGCTTATTTCTTCAACAACGGCTGAGTCGGCACGCCGACCGTGGTCATCCACGCCCGATCGATCGGCTTCGAAGGATCGGCCGTAATCTGCAGCTCCGCGCAGTGGTGATAAGAAAAATCGCCATCTGAGTTCCGGCCATGCTCGGCCATGAACTGGATGATCTGCAGCGTGCACTTCGAGCA
>Ga0105237_10005741_pt1 | contig 13941 bp, 17 predicted proteins | sample KBSC24metaG_FD_81520 | JGI IMG/M metagenome (GOLD analysis project Ga0105237, IMG submission 81520) | Corn rhizosphere microbial communities from Kellogg Biological Station, Michigan, USA - KBS C2-4 metaG | ecosystem: Host-associated > Plants > Roots > Rhizosphere > Soil | place: Michigan, USA...
CGCGATGTGAAGAAGCCGTGAGCAGTATTCGGCTGTCCGGATGCTGTCTGGGTTGCGGATAGACTGTTCTTTGGTGACGACCCGAACCAGTCGAGCGCGGGCCCGTCGAGCAGCAGGCTGGCTGCTTTTGCTGGCTCTGTGGACGGCGGCTGCCTTGGCCCAAGGACAACAGTCGCCCGACAGCCTGGTCAAGCAGGTCGCCGACGACGTCTTGGGAGCCCTGCGTGAGGATCCCGATTTACGCGACGGCAACCAGACCAAAATGGCGCAGCTCATCGAGCAGAAGATCGCGCCTCATTTTGCGTTCGACCGTATGACGCGACTGGCGGTGGGGAAAGCCTGGCGCCAGGCCACCGACGCGCAAAGAAAGGATTTGATGGAGCAGTTTCGGCGGCTGCTGATGCGTTCCTACAGCGCCGCCTGGACCGCTTACGAGAACATCGTCGTCGAGATAAAGCCGCTGCGGATGCAGCCTGGTGACGACGACGTCGTGGTGAAAACGGACATCAAGCGCCTGGGCGATGCGCCGCCGGTACCTGTGAACTACAGCATGTTCAAGACCGATTCCACGTGGAAGGTCTACGACGTCAGTGTCGAGGGAGTAAGCCTGCTGACCACCTATCGCAGTTCTTTCGCCGAAGAGATCCGGAAGGGCGGCATCGATGGCCTGATCAAGTCCCTGCGCGAAAAAAACGCGCAGACCGCCAAGCCGGAAGGCAGCCATAGATGAACGACAGAGCCTCCTAACCCGTACCAGCGCGCGCCACTTGCCTTCTCTCGATTCTTCCAATATAGTGGAACTATGGAAGAAAATGAAGTAGTTCGATCGCTGGCCGCGCTCGCGCACCCTTTGCGCTTGCAGGTCTTTCGAGCTTTGGTCGTTGCTGGCGCGCGCGGAATGACCCCGGGTGTCATGTCCGAAGGGTCCCACATCCCGCCGGCGACGCTGTCGTTTCATCTCAAGGAGCTCATGAACTCCGGCCTGGTAACCCAGGAGCGCCATGGGCGCAGCCTCGTGTATCGGGCCTCGTTCGACCAAGTCAACGCGCTGCTCGGCTACTTGACCGCCAACTGCTGCGAAGGCGAAGCCTGCATCGAGCAGGCAGAGACCTCGTGTGCATGCTGACATATAAGGATCACCTATGAAACGCTTTCATGTCCATTTGCATGTAGACGATCTTACGAAGAGCATCGCGTTCTATTCCAAGCTGTTCGCCTCCGAGCCAGCACGTGTCGAGAGCGATTACGCCAAGTGGATGCTGGAAGACCCGCGCATCAACTTCGCGATTTCGACGCGCGGCGCCAAGCCCGGCGTCGATCACCTGGGCTTCCAGACCGACGACTCCGCGGAGCTGGCGGAATTGAAAGCGCGTGCAGGAGCTGCCGATATGGCGCTGTTCGACGAGGGCGACACGACCTGCTGCTACGCGCACAGCGAGAAACACTGGATTACCGATCCTCAAGGCATCGCCTGGGAGCACTTCCACACTCTCGCCGACATCCCCATTTTCAGCGAGCGCGAGGCGCCGAGTGTCCAGCCGCAGGCGGCAGCTTGTTGTGCGCCGACAACCCGCGGCAAGCCCATCGGCATTGCCGTAACCGCAGCCAAACCGTCCTCTTCCTGCTGCTGAAGACTGGCCGCGAAGGCTTTCCCCAACACCGCTTCCCTCCTCAGGCGCCGTATCGAGCTGATGTTGGCGCTCCCGCTGGCTTCACTCGACAGGCTCGCCTTGCAGCAGGCTGTGCGCGATATCGGGAAACAGTAATCGCGCTCGATCGCCCATCGTGACCGTCAACGTCCTCATTCTTTGCACACACAACTCTGCGCGCAGCGTGCTCAGCGAGGGCATGTTGAATCATTGGGCGAAGAAGCTGGGCAAAGACGCGCGTGCCTATAGCGCCGGCAGTTCGCCCAGCGGGCGCATCAACCCTTTCGCGATTGAGGTGCTGCAAAGCGCAGGCGTTGACACGCGCGGCTACCGCAGCAAGAGCTGGGATGAATTCAGCGCGGATGATGCGCCGCCGTTATCCGTCGTAATTACCGTCTGCGACCGTGCGGCCGCCGAGCAGTGCCCGGTCTTTTTCGGCCGCACGGGCAATCCGCCCATCAAGGTGCATTGGGGCTACCCAGATCCTTCGAACACCGGAGGCGGCGATGAGGCAAAGAGGCAAGCCTTCGAATTGACGCGGCAAGCCATTGCCTACCGCATGCTGCAATTGCTCGCCCTGCCGCTCGAAACAATGGACCCTGCGGAGCTGCAAGCCGCACTGGTCGAGATCGGCCGCAACTGAGAATCGTCAGATGAGCACTCGAACCCTTCCGGTCCCCGCCTCTGGTGCGCTACCGATGAGTGTCTTCGAACGCTATCTGACCGTCTGGGTGTTGTTGTGTATCGTCGTCGGCATCGCGCTCGGACAGATGCTGCCTGGGCCGTTTCAGACGATCGGTCGGATGGAGGTTGCCAAGGTCAACATTCCGGTCGGTCTGCTGATCTGGGTGATGATCATCCCCATGCTGCTGAAGGTCGACTTCGGCGCACTGCACCAGGTGCGCGAGCACTGGCGCGGTATTGGGGTCACGCTCTTCGTCAATTGGGCGGTCAAGCCGTTTTCGATGGCGCTGCTCGGCTGGTTCTTCATTCGCCATGTTTTTGCCCCCTACTTGCCGGCTGCGCAACTCGACAGCTACGTCGCGGGGCTGATCCTTCTCGCCGCGGCGCCGTGCACCGCGATGGTGTTCGTCTGGAGCCGTCTTACCAACGGTCATCCGCTGTTCACCTTGTCGCAAGTGGCGCTGAACGACACGATCATGGTGTTCGCCTTCGCTCCCATCGTCGCGCTCTTGCTCGGCCTGTCATCTATCACCGTGCCGTGGGACACGCTGCTCACTTCTGTGGTGCTCTACATCGTGATTCCGGTGCTGATCGCGCAGGCGTGGCGCAAAGCACTGCTCAAACGCGGACAACATGCATTCGATGCCGCGCTGTCCAAGATCGGCCCATGGTCGATCACTGCGCTGCTCGCGACGCTGGTTCTGCTGTTCGCATTCCAGGGCGAGGCGATCCTGAAGCAGCCGCTGGTGATCGCGATGCTCGCGGTGCCCATCCTGATCCAGGTATTCTTCAACTCGGCGTTGGCGTATTGGCTGAACCGCAAGCTCGGGGAATCGCACAGCGTTGCCTGCCCGTCGGCGCTGATCGGTGCGAGCAACTTCTTCGAGCTGGCGGTCGCGGCGGCGATCAGTCTGTTTGGCTTCGAGTCCGGTGCCGCGCTGGCCACCGTCGTGGGTGTGCTGATCGAGGTACCGGTGATGCTGCTGGTCGTGCGTGTCGTCAACCGGAGCAAGCTCTGGTACGAAGCTGGCGTGCGAACCAGCTGACTGAGAATGCCGTCACTACCCTAGCCATGTGCCTTGATCAATTGCGACTGACATACTGACCCAAGGTTGCGAAGGTGTCGCTGAACAAAACCATTTCGCTGCGCCACGCCAGCGCGTCGGACTGGACTCCCGTCGAAGCACTACTGAAGGCCAATAAGCTCCCGACCGAAGGTGCTCGCGAGCACCTCCCGACTTATCTGCTCGCCATCAGCAATGGTGAGGTGGTCGGCTGCGCCGGTACGGAGGTATATGGCGACATCGCCTTGTTGCGCTCCGTGGCGGTCGGGCCCGCGTTGCATCGGCAAGGCATCGGACAGTTGCTCGTCTCACGCCTGATTCAGGAAGCGGCCCGACGCCGGATCCGCAAGCTATACCTGCTGACCGTGACTGCGGCGGAGTACTTTGCTCGCTTCGGCTTTGAGCGCGAACCGATAGATCAGACGCCTGCCGCGCTTAGAGCCTCTGCAGAGCTCCAAGGTGCGTGCCCCGCGACCGCAACGCTTATGTCGTTGACTCTTGATGAATCGGCGTAGCAGGCCGTCGACCTGCAATAGCATCGGGCTGACACGGGCACGTTCCTGGCCGAGGAGCCGGTCGGCGTGGAGCGGCTGCGCCGGCTGGCCGAGATGACATGAGGCGCTTTGGCAGGCAACTGATAGTAGTTTGACGGAAGTCAAACGCGACGCAAGCGGCGTGCATCACAATGCCTCTTTGCGATCTCGAACTTCGAGGAGCAGCCATGCCACAAACCCAGGTCGTCCTCTGCGAGGCAGTGCGGCAAGGCCATTGGCACTTAGCGCGGCAGGTTGAAGAGGTAGCCGTGGCAAGAACCAAGGAACAGAGGTAATCATGTGGTCACATGGACCGTGGGACTGGTTTCCGTGGATGTGGATATTTCCACTGATCTTTCTCGTCGTGATGGTGCTCTTTCTTTTGCGTGGTCCTGGCTGGCCGATGTGGGGCCGTCACGGGATGCGTGAAAGGGAAGACAGCGCGCGGGCAATTCTCGACCGGCGCTACGCCCGCGGAGAAATCAGCCAAGAGGAATATCATCGGATAAGGAAAGACCTCGAATAACCAAGGACCCGAGGTCGAACGATCTACGCCAAGCGCTCGGTCGCCACGAACACAGGGGCGAAACCGCCGCCGAACGTGCGAAAGTTGGCGGTCTGCCCGGCATAGAGGCGGGCGGCCAGCAACTGAATATTTCCCTGGTAGGCGTAAGCGCGGAGATCCAGTTTGAGGTCGGTCTCGGCGCCGTCCACCCGCACCACCCGCGCGCTCGGCGGGGCGAGGGCTTGCGCCACATAATCGCCGACAAGGATCTCCTCCCACGTGCGGCGCGTGAGCTTGTCGCCGCGGTAGACGGCCTTGCTGCCGAAGCCCGATGCAGGCTTGAAGAAGAGCTTGCGACGCGCAGCCCACAGGAGCGCGGCCTTATCCGTACTGACTGCTTCGGTACGCGGAACACCCGCCAACAGAATCGCACGCAGCGCGTTGGGCACGTCCAATGCGGCCAGCGCCTCTTCGTTGCTCAACGTGATGAGGTTGCGTTTGTCGGCATACAGCGCGTGGGCGCGCGGATGGGGCGTCACCACCGCGGCACCCGCTTCATAAGCGGACCGCAACGCTGCGTGCTCCGGCGCCTCGAGGTAGAAATCCGTCAGCCGGTTGTACACCATGTCGACCGGCTGCTCTGCATGCCACAACCTGCCTTCACGCCACGCAAGATCGCGTGCGTCGGCGATCACGGCGGAGACGCCGCGGCTGCGAAACAATCTCTCGAACAATTGGAATTCCGGGAAGAGATACTGCGCGTCCGGCTCGTCATCCACGATGGCGATACGCGCGAGTGGCGCGTCGCCGCGTTGGCAGCGCCATTCCTCGACGAACATGGCGTAGAACGTGTCCTCCAACGCATCGAGATCGGCTGGAGCTCGAAACGCCCATTCCATTTCCCGACAGCAGGCCTGTTGAGCGCGCGCCAGCACGGCGTTGAGCAGCGCGCCGCCGGCATTGGTGTTGATCTCGATGAGCCGGGGCCCGTCCTCTGCCAGATGGAAATCGAAGCCCAGAAATGCGCCGCGAGGGCCGAAATCGTGCCGCCCGATCAGCGGCGCGCGGGCCAGAGCCTGCGCCTGATAGGCTGGCAATGCGACTGTGCTTTCGATGGCACAAAGCAGGGCTGCCACCTGCTCATATTGCTGCGTCGTGACGAAGACAGCCGTCGACGAGAAGAGGTGCGGCCGGCTGCGGGCGATCTCGTCGTACAGGCCGGCGAGAAGGGGTTTGCCTTCCAGCTGCTGACGCAGGCGCGGATCGCGCTGAGGCCTTTCGTGGGCCTCAGTGACGACGCGCCAGCGGATGCCGCAACACTGCCCTCGCAATGAGCACTCCTCCGATCGCGCTCGGTAACAGCCAGTAGACGACAGGGGGAAGGTTTTTCCAGATGGGCAAATTCCGGCCATTGTCGACATAAAACGCGACGATCAACAGCACGTACGATGACCCCATGCTAATGATATGTAGCCTGACCCAGTTACGCCAACGTCTTCGACGCGCTTCGCGCCCCGTCGTGGCGGCGATGAAAGAAAGCGCTCCGAGTATGAACAGGTAATAGTCCTGCGCCCAGCGCATCATAGATAGAGCGGTAGCCGAGACGAACACTACAGAGAGAGCCCAGTAATAGATTGTCCCGGCCCTTGGGTGAGAGCCAGATCGCTTCCCGGCCAGCATCGCAACTGCTCCGGTTGCTACGCAGACCAGTGCGATCGATACGTGCAAAGCCACTATCGTCAAGAACAATGGCGCATTGCATGGAATGACAATCCCGAAGATCGTGGTCTCGCTGCAGTTCATGAAGTGAAGGATAGATCGTTGCCTTACGGATCGCTTCCGTGATCTCGAACCCAACTGGCACTGCGTCTTCTGCTGCATGACGATGTCCCAAGCAGCTCCACCGAATGGCAAGCCTCTGCAAATCGGTGACTGAGCGTCGAACTGTGTGTTGCCCGCGATGGTCCAAGATAGCCAGTAGCTCCTCATGGAGCCAGCCTGATGTTGCGTCATTTACTATTCGTAGTCTCCCTTATAGGCTCCCTTGCCGCTCCGAGCACCGCGAGGGCCGGCTTCGACGCTGCAGCCGATTTTTCGCCGACATCCAATCCGAACGGTGTCTGGAGCTACGGCTGGACGCAAGCGCTTGGCTCCTCTTTCATCGCGGACGCCATCCATGAGAGCGAAGCCGGTCTCGATTTCTGGGAGGGCAGCATTGCGAATGGCGCTACTCCCGGATCCTTTCCGCTCGTCGTTCACAACGGCACCGCCAACACGATCATCACTGCTGGCACGGTATCTGTCGCCCCCGGACAACTCGCGCTGCATCCCGGTCCGGACAACGAGTACAGCGTATTGCGGTGGACAGCGCCCCGGAATGATGCTGTCTCGATCAGATCCGTCTTCGACGGATTCGATTTCGTGGGACCGACTTCGACTGACGTGCATGTTCTGCACAATGGCTCGTCGCTTTTCGATGACGACGTGCAGGGTTTCGGCGGCAGCAGCGCTGTGACCTTCAACTCAGTACTCACCGTAGCGCAAGGCGACACGATCGACTTCGCGGTGGGCTTCGGTAGAAATGGCTCCTTCTTCTTCGACACGACCGGGTTGTCTGCGACCATCGCGACCGTACCCGAGCCGACCGCCCGCGCACTGTTCTTCGTTGGCAGCCTCGGCCTTCTCATTCATGGCTTGCGACGGCGGAACAAGGTGTGCGCAGCGTATTGACGCTCGCTATGCGATCCAACCCAACGAGTCAACCGCCCGGGAGAATGCTTATGAAATACGTAGCCCAAGCTCTGTTGGTTGCTGGCGTTGTGGTCAGCTTCGGTTCGCACGCCAGCATCGTCACATTCGAAACCGCCCCATCCGCGGCGAGCCCACAGCCCGACGCACTGGCGTACCGCAATGTCGTTGATCAAGCCTTGGCACTGCCAGGCGCGCGGTCCGCCACGCTGGCGCTCTTCGACAATGCCAGTAACCAAACCGTCTTCGGTGGCTCGCCCACGAATATCGCCTTCCGCTTTACTATCGAGTTCGACGTCTCGGCAGCGGATGCCGGTAACTGGGGCCTTCGGGCGGGTGTCGACTTCGGCCACGGAGGCGCCGTCTTCCTCGACGGCGTGGCCATTGGATTCAATCCGAACGACATGTGGTGGGCCGGGAGTTACGCCAACGCGAGCCAGTCGTTTCAATTCCCTTCGCTATCGCTAGCCGCAGGCGACCACACGCTACAGATCTACGGCCTGGAGGATTGCTGTGATGGCGGGCAGCAGGCCCAATTCAGCATCAAGGGTCGTCAATACACCACCTTCGGCAACAACGATGGACTCGCCCCTTCGGCGGTGCCGGAACCGGCGACCTATGCCTTGATGCTTGCCGGACTTGGTGCCGTAGGCTACATGGTCCAACGCAGAAGGCTACAGGCACTTCGATGTTCATAGCGTGTCGTCAACCGGAGCAAGAACTGGTACGGGGACCGGCGTGCGGACTGGCTGAAGGAGAGCAGCGTCGCTACCACTGGCCTTGTGCCTTGGCAATTGCCCTTGGCGAAGATGAAGAAGCCCCGAAGCGGGGCTTCTCCAAGCGAGAAGATGCGTTACTTACTTATACCAGCGGCCGCCCTTCGCGGCATACTGATCTTGGTCGTGGCCGAAGAAAAGCTGCGCGCCTTCGAGGTCGCGCATGAACTTCAACCGGTTCAGCGAATTGGTGTAGTCCAGCACGCTGTAGTTCAAACCAGCAGGATAGCCGTCCAGGTTCTCCTGCATCCAGATCGCATCTTGCGACATGATGATGGAGCCGCCGCTCGCGAGCTTGACCTTCAAAGACTGGTGGCCCAGAGTGTGACCCGGAGTGGTCAGAATCAGCACGCTCCCGTCGCCGAACAGGTCGTAGTCGCCATTCAATTCGAGATAGTTGAACTCACGGGTGGCTGCCAGATCGGCCATGACGAAAACGCCCGGGCTGCTGCGGCCTTGGAACTTCTCGGGCCACCACCCCTGGTACAGCTCTTTCTTTTGCATCACGTGGATCGCTTTCGGGAACATCGCGATATTGCCGACGTGATCCAGATGTGTGTGCGAGGTGATCACCACCTTCACCTGGTCCGGCGAATACCCGACCTTCTTGAGCTGCTCGTCGATGATATCCGAGCGCTTCTGGCTGGGCTTCAGGAAGTCGCAGAGACCGGCCGCCCAGTAGGATTTGCAGTTGCCGTCCGCTACGGCTACGTTATTGCCCGTGTCGAACACGACTAGCCCCTTCGGATGGTCGATGATCCACATGCTGATCGGGACGGTGATGGTGCGATCCTTTTCCTTGGGGATGGTTGGAATCAGACCCGACATCGGGAATGGACCGCCAAAGCCGCTGGTAGTCCAATACACACCCTTGACTTGTGCGAACGTCATCGCCGAGCTTGCAGCGCACACCAGGCCGAGCACTGCGGCCGCTATACTTGCTTTCTTCATGGCTTCATCTCCTCCTCTGTGTCATACGCACAACGGTTCGCTTGACGGTTCCTATTCTTAAATCAGCCCCACCAACCCGCCCTTCTCCGGCAGGTTAAAGGCCAGTATGTCATACGCGCGCTGCATGCGCCCACCAGCCTGGAATTCGCGCAATCAGCGCGGCGTGCGCAGAAGTCAGGTCCCCAGCAACCCCTGCTCGCGCAAGACTTTCTCGGCGGGGCGCAATGCGTCGATGAGGTCATAGCCCCAAATAAGCCCGCTTCAGCCGTTCGTCGGCGAGCAGCTCTCGCCCACCGCCTTGCAGAACCACACGTCCATTCTCGAGCACGTAGCCGCGATGAGCGAGCTCGAGCGCATGACGAACGTTTTGCTCCACCAGGAGGACGGTCACGCCTTGTCGATTGATCGCCTGAACGATCTCGAACACTTGCGCGACCAGGCGCGGGGCGAGGCCCAAGGTGGGCTCGTCCAGGATCAGCAGCAGCGGCAGCGCCATCAGGCTGCGGGCGATGGCGAGCATCTGCTGCTCGCCTCCTGAAAGAGTGCCCGCGAGCTGCCGCAGGCGCGTCTCCAACACCGGAAACAATGCGAGCACACGGTCCAGACTGGCCTGCTTTTCCAGCCGAGCCCGTTGCGTGTAACAACCCAGGTCGAGATTTTCTTTGACCGTCATGAAAGCGAACAGGCGTCTGCCTTCGGGAACCTGAACCAGCCCCATTTCCACCCGGCGATGTGCCGCCAACGTATGCATGGCTTGATCTAGAAATCGAATCGACCCCGTGCCGCACGCGACCTGTCCGCAGATCGCGTTAATGGTGGTGGTCTTGCCGGCACCGTTGGCGCCAACGATCGTCACGATCTCCGACTGGCGGACCTCCAGGCTGACTTCATGCAATACCTGCAGGTCCCCGTAGTGTGCAGTGATGTCCTGCACTGTCAGCATGGCGACCTCACTTGACCAGGTACTCTTCGCCCAGATAGGCCTCGATCACGCGCGGGTCTCGCGCGACCTCTTGCGGAGTCGCGTCCGCTATCTTTTCTCCATGGTGAATGACCACGATGCGCTGGCACAGATTCATCACAGCCGCCATCACGTGCTCGATCAGAAGAATAGTCATGCCGCCGCGGTTGAGCTGCTGGATGAGGCTCATCATCTCTCGCAACTCGGTCGGGTTGAGCCCGTTCATGACTTCATCCAGAAGAATCATCCGTGGCTGCGTGGCGAGTGCACGCGCCAACTCGATGCGCTTGCGGAGCCCGATCGGCAGTGCGTGGGCCAGGCTGTCGCGCCAGCGGGCGAGTCCGGTCTCTGTGACTATCTTCTCCGCCACCCGGTAGGCCGAACGGCGGTCGGGGCAGCGCGTAAATGCACCGATCACAACGTTGTCGAGTACGGACAAGTTGCCGAACGGCTTCACGATCTGAAAGGTGCGGCACAGTCCCAGGCGGCAGATCCGATACGGCCTGTATCCGGAGATATCGCTGTCGGCAAACCTGATCGTGCCGGCCGACGCGCGCAGCGCTCCGGCGACGACGTTGAACAAGGTGGTCTTCCCTGCGCCGTTGGGGCCGATCAACCCGGCCACCTCGCCCTCGCCTACGGCGAAGCTTACGTTCGAGACCGCGGTCAACCCGCCGAAACGCTTGCTCACGTTGTCGAGCTCAAGCAGCACGCGCGCGCCTCCGGCCCTTGAGCCATTTCGGGATACCACGGACCAGCCCTTCCGGCATCAGACGCACGATGAGAATCAGCAGGACGCCGTAGACCATCAGATATAGCCCACTGCGTGCGCCACCCCACTTGGCACGCAGGTACATCTCGAGCGCTGTAATCAAAATGGCGCCGAGGATCGGCCCCGAAGGCGTGCCCAGGCCGCCGATGATGCACATCAGCGCGAACTTGACCGAGAGGTCGACCGAGAGCACATATCCGGGATCCAGAAAGCCGACGTACTGTGCGTAGAACGTGCCGCCGAGCGCCGTGAAAAAAGCGCTGACGGCAATGGTCGCGACTTTCAGCATTCGCGTGTCGATGCCGATGGCTTGCGCCGCATCTTCGTCCTCGCGCATGCCGGCAAGCTGAAATCCAAAACGGGAGCGTGCGTTCCACACGCCGATCGAATAGAGGACGAGCACGAAGACAATGATGACGATGGTCCACGACAACTTGTCCGTGAAGATGAAATTTCCGAGCCCAGGCTGAAACGCGATTGCGAGCCCTTCGTTGCCGCGCGTGAACGAATACCAGCGAGCGGCAATGATTTGCACCACGGCTGCAAATGCCAGGGTCAGCAATGCGAAGTAGGGGCCGCGCAAGCGGGTCGCGGCGAATGCAATGAAACCGCTGACCACCACCACCAGCACGCCGCCGCAGAGCATACCGATCCACGGTGACCAGCCGAGATGGATCTTGATCAGAGTGGAGGTGTAGGCCCCGAGACCGAAGAAGGCGGCGTGGCCCAGCGAAATCTGACCTGCCAACCCTCCAGCAATGTTCCAGGCACTGGCGAGGCCCGCCCACATGAGCGTGAGGATGATGGCGTCCTGCAGAAACAGGTTGTCGCTGAACAGCGCGACGCACAAGGCTATGCCGAACAACGTCGCCACGACGAAATGTTCCGGCACGCTACGAGAACCGAGAATCTGGCGTATCTGCACGCCTAGCGTCCCAATTCCTCGGCTCCGCGCTGGCCGAGGAGCCCGGCCGGGCGCAGCAGCAACACGGCGATAAAGACGACGAAGTACAGGACCTCCTTCCATGCGGTGCCGACATAGAAGCCGCCGATCACGTCCAGAAATGCAACGATAAGCGCCCCCACCAGCGCTCCGACCGCGCTGCCGAGGCCCCCCAGTACCACGACTACGAAGGCGACCAGTACGAACTGCAGCCCGACGGTGGGATAAGTGGAGAACAGCGGCGCCATCAGCATCCCCGCCACGCATACGCACATCGTCCCGACCAGAAACGCGATGAGCAATATCTTGCCGGTGTCGATACCCATCAAGGTCGCGGCTTTGGGATCCTGCGCGGTCGCGCGCATGGCCTTGCCGAGAAAGGTGAACCGCAACCAGGCGAACAGCACCGCCGTAAACAGCGCGGCGACCGCAAAGGCGATCAGTTGCGGCATTGTGATTGCCGCCCCTGCGATCACGAGCACCTGGTCCCCGTAGGATAGCCGGAGTTGTCGGAAATTGGCTGTCCAGAAGAACAGCGCCGCGTTCTGCAAAACGATGGACAGTCCCAGCGTAGTGAATATCTGCACGACGTGCGGTCGCGCTATCACCGGGCGGACGACTATGTAGTAGACCGCTGCGCCGAATACTAACGACAGCGGAATCGCGACAAAGAGACCGATATAGGGATCCACGCCGATCATCGTGGATAGACCGATGGCGAGATACATGCTGAGCATCAGAAATTCGCCGTGCGCGAAATTGACGATGCGCATGACGCCGAAGATCAAGGTGAGCCCGATGCTGACCAGGGCGTAGATTCCACCAAGAACGATGGCCGATGCAATCAGCTGGGGAAGCGCATCCATGGAGCTTCCCTAGGCTGGCGTAGCTGATCCGTGCGACAGACAGTCACACCGCAAACCTGGGTTACCTTTCGCTCCACTTGGGGAGGGGAACCATTCGCATGGGTGCTACAGCGAAACGCTCCGGCCAGACAGTCACCAGACGGCCGTCCTGCCATTGCAGCATGTAGTGCTGGACGCGTTCGTTTGTATTCTGTCCGTCGACGCCAAACTTGACACCCCAACCATTGAGCATGCCGCCTACTGGGACATCCAGGCTCAACGCGGCAGCGCGGACCTTATCGGCGTTGAGATCGCCACCGGTCTTCTTCAGGACTTCTGCCAGAATCCAGACGCCTGCGGCACCCAGTTGCGCCGACGCCGCATACCTCTCGTTGTACTTCGCTTCGTATCGTTTCGCGACCTCTGCTTCCAACGCCGCCATTTCCGGAGATATGGCCTTCGGATTCAAGCCCGCCGGCTCGACCAATGCGAACACGCCCTCGGCGTCCTTGCCAAGGCTCCTGCCGAAATCCGGCGAGCCGAAGCTGACGCTCCCTGCGCTGATGATCGCTTTGACTTCCAGAGAGAGTTGCTTCGCCTGCTTCCACAGCAGGATCGCATCGTTGGTGTAGCAGGAGGCGACGATCACATCCGGTCGTGACGATTTAAGCTTGAGGATGACGGGTGTGAAATCCGTCATGGTGTTGCGGTTGTAGTAGTCGACCGACAGGACGGTCATTCCCAGTTCCTGTGCACGCTTCTTCCCGGCCTCTGTCGTGCCCTGACCGTAAGCCGAGTCCTCGCTCACGAACGCCACTTTCATCTTCTTCACGTCGATCCCGAGTTTCTTCTGCAGCGTCTCACGAATGAACTCGATGTTGTACCAGCCGAAGCCGTTGGCGTCGATTTCAGTGCGGAATGTATTCTTGTAGCCGCGAGTGCTGAAGCGAGGATCCACGCACGACAGTTCCCAGTAGACGATGTTGTTGCGCGCGGCGACTTCACTCGCCGGAACGCACAAACTGCTCGACAATGTGCCGGCGATCAACCGCACGCCTTCTTGACTGATCAACCGTGTTGCTTCGTTCGACGCAGCGGTGGCGTCCGGAACATCTCCGACGACCCAGGTGAGCTGCTTGCCTGCGATGCCGCCGCGCTCGTTGATCAGGTCGCGGGCGAGCTCCATGCCGTTGAGCTGGCGTCTCCCTTCCGCTGCGATGGGACCACTCAGCGGCTCCAAAACGCCGATCTTGATTTGATTCTGACAAGCACCCTCGGGCGCAAATGCCGACGATCCCACGACGAACGCCAAGAGGGGAATGACTCGAAAAAGCTGCGTGGAAGCGGCGGCCATGCTCCTCTCCGGATCAAGTTGATCAATAGGACATTGTCGTTCCAAGGAGATAGATTACATCAATCCGTGCCGAGCAGCCCCTTCTCGCGCAGCACCTCCTCGGCCACGCGCAACGCGTCGATCGCCGCCGGGAAGCCGCAGTAGGCGACGCTGTGC
>Ga0105237_10005743_pt1 | contig 13940 bp, 10 predicted proteins | sample KBSC24metaG_FD_81520 | JGI IMG/M metagenome (GOLD analysis project Ga0105237, IMG submission 81520) | Corn rhizosphere microbial communities from Kellogg Biological Station, Michigan, USA - KBS C2-4 metaG | ecosystem: Host-associated > Plants > Roots > Rhizosphere > Soil | place: Michigan, USA...
CGTCCCGTCGACGCCTTCGTCTATGAACCGGTCATCGTCGGAAGCCTGGAAGACGCCTTCTGCGCCGTGATGCTGAATCCCAACATCGCTTCCGTCATCATCAACGAAGGCTTTGCCCTTCGCTCCCGCCATAATGCGGCCGTGCTTCGCCCAATGATGACCGCCGCCGGCCTCAACGACGAGTCCGACGCTTCGGCGCTCCGGCTCGGCCACATCATCAAGCGGGTGCGCCCCGAGCTTGATCTATATCTGATGTCAAATCGCGACGTCGAGGCGATGGCCGGAAACCCCGATGCGAACGTGTTCCGTCGGATTTTCTATTCGATCGAGGAGCTTCTCGAACTTCATCTCTCCATCCTGGAGGGAATCCAGGATCGCTTCGAAACCCCGTTCTTCGACAATCTCAAGAAATATGCGCAACGCCCGATCGGGACGTTTCATGCATTGCCGATCGCACGCGGCAAATCCGTGTTCAAATCGGACTGGATCCGTGACATGGGCGAGTTCTATGGCCTGAACCTGTTCCTGGCCGAGAGCAGCGCGACCACCGGCGGCCTGGACAGCCTGCTGGAGCCGACCGGCACCATCAAGAGGGCGCAGGACAAGGCGGCCCGCGCGCTCGGCGCGGATCGCGTCTTCTTCGTGACCAACGGCACCTCGACGTCGAACAAGATGGCCGTTCAGGCGCTGCTTGCGCCCGGCGACATCGCGATCGTCGATCGCAACTGTCACAAATCGCATCATTACGGAATGGTGCTGGCGGGTGCGCAGCCGCTTTATGTCGAAGCTTTCCCGATGACGGAATATTCGATGTACGGCGCGGTACCGTTGAATACCATCAAGCAGGCGCTGCTGAACGCCAAGGCTGACGGCCGCCTTGACCGCGTCAAGATGCTCGACCTGACCAACTGCACCTTCGATGGTCATATCTACAACACCCGCCGGGTGATGGAGGAATGTCTCGCGATCAAGCCGGACCTGATCTTCCTGTGGGATGAAGCCTGGTTCGGGTTTGCGCGCTTTTCGCCGTTCCTGAGGCGGCGGACCGGCTTGGGTGCGGCCAATGCGATCGAGGCATGGATGCACGACCCGAAATCGGTCGCGGCCTACGAAAAGCAGCAGGCTGAACTGGGCAAGAACCCGTCGAACGAGGTGCTGCTCAAGACGCGGCTGATCCCCGATCCGCGCCAGATCCGGCTGCGCGTCTACCAGACCAATTCCACGCACAAGTCGATGTCCGCCATCCGGCAGGGCTCGATGCTATCGGTCAAGGACGTCGAATTCCATACCGTCGAGCAGCAGTTCAAGGAGGCGGTATTCACCCACGCCTCCACCAGTCCGAACCAGCAACTGATCGCAAGTCTCGACGTCTCGCGGCGCCAGATGGAGCTCGAAGGCTATGGGCTCGTGGCCAATGCGATCGAGAGCGCGATCGCGATCCACAAGGCGATCAACAGCAATGCGCTTAACTCGAGGTATTTCCGGGTTCTGGGTGCGGATGCCATGGTGCCGGCGCAATACCGGCAAAGCGGCTTCAAGGACTACCTGGACCCGAGTGCGAACTGGGCAAGCGCCCTGAAGAGCCTGGATGACGACGAGTTCTGCCTCGATCCGACCCGCATGACCCTGGTATGTGGCACGGCGGGGTACGACGGGACGCAATTCAAGGGTATCCTCGCCAACGAGTACAACATCCAGATCAACAAGACGTCCCGCAACTCGGTTCTGCTCCAGTCAAACATCAACAACACGCGCAGCGACGTCGCTCACCTCATTCGGGTGCTGGCCGAGATCGCGGGCGAGGTGGACCGCGGCCTAACGCAAGGCGGCGCCAATGCGAAGAAGACGTTCGAGGCGCGGGTGAAGAGCCTGATGACCGATGTGCCCGATCTGCCGAACTTCTCGCATTTCCACCCGAGCTTCCGTGGCGACGCGGGCGCCAAGACCAACGAAGGCGATATCCGGAGCGGCTTCTACGCGGCGTATGACGCGCCGGGTTGCGAATTCATCCGCCTCGGTGATCCCGAGATCGATCGTCGCCTGAAGGCTGGTCCGGAACTCGTCTCCGCCAGTTTCGTGATTCCGTATCCGCCCGGCTTCCCGATCATGGTGCCAGGCCAGGTCATCACCCAGGAAACCATCGACTTCATGCGCAAGCTCGATGTGAAGGAAATCCATGGCTACGACGCCAAGGAAGGCCTGAAGCTCGTACGCATCGAAGCCTTGGCGAAGATCGGCAAGCCGAAGCCTGGCGCCGCGCCGAAGCTCAAAGCTGCTTCTTAAAAGGGGGACGACGACCATGCAGGGCTTTTTCACATTCCTGCAGCAGAATCCTTATCTGCTGCTGTTTTTCGTCGTCGGGCTCGCGGTCTGGATCGGACGGGCCAGCATCAAGGGTTATGGGCTCGGCATGGTGGCCGGCGCCATCGTGGTCGGCGCTGGCCTGTCGGTTTGGGCATCGACCTATGGCGTCAAGCTTGAACTGAACAACTTCGCCAAGAGCCTGTTCTACTATCTCTTCATGTACGGCGTGGGCTTGCGCGTTGGGCCGTCTTTCGTCAATAGCCTGAAGGGTGATGGTCTCAAGTTCTGCATTCTCGCGCTGGTGTCGAGCGTTGTCGGTCTTGCGCTCGTCGTTATCGGCGCCAAGCTGTTCGATCTGCCGGTCGGGGCCGCCGGTGGCATGCTGGCGGGCTCGCAGACCATGTCCGCCGCGATCGGTTCGGCCGAGCAGGCCATCACCTCCGGCGTCGTCAAGCTTCCGGCAGGCATGAAGCCCGAGGAAGCGTCGGGCATGATCGCGCTGTCCTACGGCATCACCTACATCTGGGGTACCGTCGGCATCATCCTGATCTGCAAGTACCTGCCGCGTTGGTGGGGTGTCGACGCCAGGGCAGCCGCCAAAAAGTACGAGGAGGAGTTCGGCGTCAAGGACCTCGAAGGCGGCGGCCTCACCGGCTATCGGCAGTTCGGCTTGCGCGCCTACCGGCTGGAAAATTCCGCCCAGGCCGGCATGAGCATTGCCGGTTTCCGCAAGGGCAATCCCGAGTATCGCATTGTCAATGTTTCGCGCGGCGGCCAGTCGTTGGGCGCCGATCCCGAACTCGTCTTGCAGAAGGGCGACATCATTGCGCTCGGCGGCTCCACCGAGCATCTCACCGAGAAGATGGGCCTGATCGGTCCGGAGGTCGCCGATGCCAAGGCACTCGGCATTCCGATGGATCAGGCGGATATCCTTGTCACTAACAAGGAAATGGTAGGCCGGACCTTCGAATCGTTCCGGGACGCGGCAATTGCCGGCCAGTTGCAGGTCACCAAGGTCGAGCGCGGTGGCGTTCCGATCCCGGCCGGTCTGAAGACCAAGCTGGAGCGGATGGACATCATCTCGGTGGTCGGCCTGAAGTCGGCCGTCAACGAACTTGGCGAGATGTGGGGTCGCATCGCGCGGACCAACACCTCGACCGATCTGCTGACGTTGGCCTTCGGCATGATCATCGGGTTCCTGATCGGCATGATTTCGTTCCCGGCATTCGGCGCCTCGATCGGCCTCGGCAATGCCGGCGGCCTGCTGCTGTCGGGTGTGATCGTGTCCTCGATCGTGTCGCGGCTGCGCTTTTTCGGCAATACGCCGAACGCGGCGCGCAATGTACTGGAGGATCTCGGCCTCGTCGTCTTCGTCGCCATCGTGGGTATCAATGCCGGCGCTGGATTGCTGGCGCAGCTCACCGGTGCGGTCGCGCTGAAGATCTTCATCGTCGGCTTCATCGCCTGCACCATCCCGCCGTTCATTGTCTGGGCGATCGGTTATCACGTTTTCAAGATCAACCCGGCCGTGCTGATGGGCGGCGTTGCCGGTGCGCGCTCGCACTCCGGCCCGTGCCGTGAAGCCGCGGTGGAGATCCAGAGCTCCGTGCCCTGGATCGGATTCCCGGTCGGCTATGCCGTGTCGGGCATCCTGCTTACGGTGTTCGGCTATTTCGCGATGCTGCTGGCGCAATAGGCGAACGGCGATCTGGAGCCCCGACCATGGTGGCCCGGGCTCGACTCGAAAAGGAAGCATTATGAAGAAAAATAGAACGGGAATGGTGCTGGCAATCGCGCTGGGATTATTGGCTTCAGTCGGATTGACAACGCCGAGCGTCGCCGAAGTCGGCGCGGTGAGCGTCGTCTTCACCAAAGGCGGGTTTATCGTCGGCGTCGGCGGCGGGCAGGGCGTGCTCGTCTTCCGCGGCCAAAGATATCCCTTCACGGTATCGGGCATGAGCGTAGGCTTCACGATCGGCGCGTCGACGACCAAGTTTGTCGGCAAAGCCATCAACTTGCGCAGTCCCGGCGATCTGGCCGGCAGCTATGCCGCGGGTGGGGCCGGCGGCGCGTTCGCGGCCGGGGCCGGCGGCGTGCAGTTACAGAATGCCAATGGCGTGATCTTGCAGCTCAGTGGGCCCAAGGTTGGTCTGGAAGCCTCGGCAGCCGTCGGCGGTGTCACCATTACGATGAAATGATGCAAGCAGCGGGAGCTGCCTCGCGGCTCCCCCTGCTCGGGGCGGCATAGAAAATTGTGCTATGGTAGAATTGTGCCGGTGATTTGCCCGACGTGTCAAATGCTTTTCGAAGGTAAGGCATCCCTGCCAGCGACCCACCGCTACTGTGCATGGGGTTGTTTTCAATATTTCGGTCCAGGCGGCTCGACTAGTATCGCTCTTCGACGAATTTCATCCTGCGCAAGCTGGCCTGGTCGTCGTAGCGTCCCTTGTGGGTTCGCTTCGGCAGCTTGACCTTGTCGCGGGATAGTTTCTTGTACGGGATCGTCTCAAGAATGTGCGAGATGACGTTGAGGCGGGCAAGGCGCTTGTCGTCGGAGCGGATGACGTACCAGGGAGCATGCTTTGAATTGGTCGCCTTGAACATCATGTCGCGCGCCCTGGAATAGTCGTACCACCGATCGAACGACTGGACGTCCATCGGGCTCAGCTTCCACTGGCGCAGCGGGTCGTCGATGCGGGCGGCAAATCGCTTTTCCTGCTCCTCCATGCCGACCTCCAGCCAGACCTTGATCAGGATAATTCCGGCCTCGACGATGTATTTTTCGATTTGCGGGCAAAGCGCCAGAAAGCGCTTGTGTTCTTCCGGGCTGCAGAAGCCCATCACATATTCGACGCCGGCGCGATTGTACCAGCTTCGGTCGAAAATCACGATTTCTCCTGCGGCCGGGAAATGCAGCATGTAGCGCTGGAAGAATTTCTGGCCCTTTTCGCGATCGGACGGAGCGGGCAGCGCCACTACCCGAAATACCCGCGGGCTCACTCTCTCGGTGATGGCCTTGATGGTGCCGCCCTTGCCGGCGGTATCCCGCCCCTCGAACAGGATGATCGCCCGCAGGTTCTTCGCCTTCACCCATTGCTGGAGATGACAAAGCTGGACCTGCAGCTTGCGCAGTTCCTTTTCATAGGCTTTGCGCTTCATCCGCGCCGCGTCGTCTGGCATGGTCACCCTTCCATAGCTTCAGGCAAAATGTGGTCGCAGCGACCTAGTCTCCCCAGGCAATCGTGATCGCGATGTCACCCGGCACGCCACCGGGATAGTCGATGATTTGATAGCCGATGCGATAGCCGCGCGGTTTCAGGTAGTCGACCCAGAGCTGAAATATTTCCTTTGGAATACCCGTCAGCGTTTTCTCCCAACCTTGCTCCTGCTGGTTGATGGCGCGGCCGTTGTCGGTGCAAAGCGAGTTGGGGAAGCGATAGACCTGTACTTCCGTCAATCCGTTCCGCACCGCCCGCTGGATGATGGTCGAGGCCAGCTGGACCTTTTCCTCCTCGGATTTGCCCGACGGCCGGGTGAGCCGCTCGATCAGCGCCCGTTTTTCCGATTCGACTGCGGCCGCAAGACGCGCGTATTCCTCCGCCTTTTGGGCCTCCTTGAGCGCTGCTTCTTTCCGGATCTGGTTCGCGTTGGGAATGAGATCATCGATGCTGCCGGGCATGCTGATCGCTCCTGATTGACGGCTCCGCTTCAGCGTTGCCACGAGGCTAGGTGGGGTCGACATCGTTCCCTTGATCCAAATCAAGAAAGTTCGCACCGGCGAAACAGACTGTCACTGCAAGGCCTGCGAACGGCCTGATCCCGCTTCCTGCGGAAAGAGGAAATCCGATGGCTGTGTTTCGAAAGCTGGTGCTCGCTACCGCAATCGCGGCGGGCTTCGACCTGTCGTCGCCGCAGGTGAGCGCGTTCGAGCTCACCGGCGCGTGGGCTACGAGCGCAGACCAATGCAGCAAGGTATTCGCCCGCAAAGGGCGCGCGAACCAGGTCGATTTTACCAATTTTTCCGGCGTCTACGGCGGCGGCTTCATCGCTGAAGCCAATCGCCTGAAGGGGAAGTCCGAGAGTTGTTCGATCAAGTCGAGGAAGGAAAGCGGTCAGACCGTCAACCTGGTGGTCGCCTGTGCCTCGGGCATCATGGTTTCAAACGTCCAGTTCTTCCTGAGCGTGCTCGATGACAACACGATCGTCCGTCAGTTTCCGGGCATCGAAGGTATGGACGTGACGTATCATCGTTGCCGGATTTAGGCCACGCCTGCCGATGCGGCCTTTCCTTGATCTTGATCAAAGAACGCCCCGGCGCCGGACAGATGCTTGCCGCCGTGAATCCCAAAGGAGGGTGTGATGTTTCGCTGCGGCAAGATCCTGATCACGCTCGCGCTGTTGATGGTGAGCCCTGTCGGCGTCTCGGCTCAAACGGCTGACAAACCACCAGCTGTCAGCAGCCCGGCGCAACCGGCCAGCCAGCCTCCGCCGAGTGTAGAACTGTTGAAGCCCGCGCAGCTCGAGGCGATGGTTGCGCCGATCGCGCTTTATCCCGACGAGTTGCTGGCGAACGTGCTGGCGGCGTCGACCTATCCGTTGGAGGTGGTGCAGGCCGATCGCTGGCTGAAGGAACGCAAGACCCTCAAGGGCGATGCCCTGAAGAAGGAGGTCGACAAGCAGTCCTGGGACGACAGCGTCAAGGCGCTGACGAGCACGCCGGACGTCATCTCGATGATGAGCGACAAGGTCGACTGGACCAAGAGTCTCGGGGACGCCGTGCTTGCGCAGCAGCCGGACGTGATGGATGCGATCCAGCGTCTGCGCTCCAAGGCCTTTGACAACAAGAAGCTGGTCACCACCAAGCAGCAGAAGGTCAGCGTTAAGACCCAGGAAAGCAAGCAAGCGATCGTCATCGAGTCGGCCGATCCCAATACGATGTATGTGCCTTACTACGAGCCGGCGGCGGTTTACGGAACCTGGCCCTATGCGGATTATCCGGCGTATTATTTTGGCTATCCCTCCTATATCGGCGCCGGTGTGATCGCGGCGGGTCTCGCCTTTGGCGCGGGCTGGGCCATCGGTCGCTGGGGCAATTACTGGGGCGGCGGATGCAACTGGGGCAGCCGCAACGTCTACGTCAACCACCGGACCACCAACATCGGAAACGGTTGGCAGCACAATCCGGCGCATCGTCAGGGCGTGCGATACAACAACACCAATGTTCAGCAGCGCTTTGGCAACAACAATCTGAAGGCCGGCGCCGGCGACCGGATGGATTTCCGAGGCCGCGACGGACAGCAAGTGCTGCGCCCGAACCAGGGTGCGGGCGATCGCGCTGGAGATCGTGGAGATCGCGCCGCGGATCGTGCGGGCTCGCGTGATCGGCCGGGCGGCGATCGCGCCGGTGCTGCGGACCGCGCCAAGGGTGGGGGCGACCGAGCCAAGGGAGGCGGCGATCGCGCGAAGGCCGCCAACCGTGGCGGTGGCGGAGGCAACCGTGGCGGCGCCATGAATGTATCGTCGGGACGGGCGGCAAGCGCGGCGTCGGCGCGCGGGCGTTCGAGCATGGCGAGTATGCCGCGTGGCGGCGGCATTTCTGCCGGCGGCGGCGGCTTCCGTGGTGGAGGCGGCGGCATTTCTGCCGGCGGCGGTGGCTTTCGTGGCGGAGGCGGCGGTGGTGGAGGCCGCGGTGGCGGCGGCGGACGGCGTTCGGATATCGCGCTGAAGCATGACGTCGTCCTGCTCGGCCATCTCGCCAACGGCCTCGGTTACTACCGCTTCAGCTATGTCGGCAGTCACAAGGCCTATGTCGGTGTCATGGCGCAGGAGGTCGAGGGCGTGAAGCCGGAAGCCGTGACCCGCGGCAGCGACGGTTATCTGCGAGTCTACTACGACAAGCTCGGATTGAAATTCCGCACCTACAGCGATTGGCTTGCTGGCGGCGCGAAGATTCCTGCGGAGGTCTCGCCATGATCAGCTTGAAGTCGATCCGGCGCGCAGTGTTGTGGCCGGGCCTCATGACGTTCACGTTTCTGGGCTCTGTGGCGCAGGCACAGCAGTCCTTTCCCAACCCCGAGGACGCTGCGGCAGCCCTCGCCGCTGCCGTCAAGGGTGGGCCGAGCGATATTCTGAAGGTCCTCGGCAAGGCTGCGGACGACATCGTCTCCTCCGGTGACGAGGTCGCCGACGCCGACACGCGCCAACGCTTCACGTCCATGTACGACACCAGGCACTCGGTCAAGACGGAGGGAAACAAGAAGGCCACGCTGATGCTGGGCCCGGACGACTTCCCGTTTCCGATTCCACTTGTCAACACCAAGGCCGGATGGGAGTTCGACACCGACGAAGGCCGCATCGAGATTCTCTATCGCCGTATCGGCCGCAACGAACTCGATGCGATCCAGACCTGCCTCGCCTTTGTCGATGCCGAGAACGAATATGCCGACAAGGATCGCGGCGAAGGCGCGGGCGTCTACGCGCAACGCATCGTCTCGACGCCCGGCAAGAAGGATGGGCTGTTCTGGCGTGACGACAGCGACCCTAGTCCCCTCGGTGCGCTGGCGGCAGAGGCCTCAGCCGAAGGCTATAAGGCCGGAGCTGCGGGGCCGACGGCCTATCACGGATATTATTTCCATATCCTGAAGGGGCAGGGGTCCGGCGCACCCGGCGGCGCCCTCAATTATGTCGTCAAGGGCAAGATGATCGGCGGTTTCGGGCTGATTGCGTGGCCCGCCGAGTACGGTAATTCCGGCGTCATGACCTTCCTGGTCAATCATGGCGGCACCGTCTACCAAAAGGATCTGGGAACGCGGACCGAGTTCATCGCGCCGCGCGCCACGCTGTTCGATCCTGATCAGACCTGGAAGAAAGTGAATGCGGCGACCCCTTAGGCTGAGGAAAGTCGAAACGATGTCATCTGCAATACGGGTCGCCGTGATCGGCTTTTTTGCTGTCGTTGTTCCTTCAACATCGTCATTCGCGCAGGCCGCCGGGTATGTTCGGGTCAAATTCGCAAAAGCGGGCTTGATGCTCGGCGCCGGCGGCGGCAGTGGCGTCCTGACCTATCGCGGTCGCGACTATCCGTTCATAGTATCCGGCCTCAGCCTCGGTGTTATGGCGGGAGGGTCTGTCAGCCGGCTGGAAGGATCGGCGTCGGGCATAAGGCAGGTCAGCGACTTCGCCGGTACCTACGGCTCCGTCGGAGCGGGTGGCGCCTTTGTTGGCGGTGCCGGAGGTGTTCGACTTGGAAACGACAAGGGCGTTGTCATCGCGCTGCGGGGTCCGAAGGCGGGAATGGAGTTTGCCGCCAACATCAGCAGGATCGTGATTTCGCTGAAGTGAGATCGTAGATGAGGCTGCCAACTGCGGTGTTGCTTTACCCTACCGCATGAAAAGCACCACAAATGTCAGTGCGATCGGCAGCAATCCCAGCCCGATGACGCCAATTCGGAATGCACGATCATCTCTCATTGCGTCGAGAACACTAGGCCCGGATCAATGGGCCGCCCAGTGCAGTTTGTGCCACGGGGCGAATAAATGACCGTGATGACCCACAAATCTGCATAACAAGCCGGGGGGCGGGTGCGGAAGCTTCACCGCGTGAACACCCAAACCGCGAGCGGGATCGACAGAACACTTGAAATGACAAGCGCCAGCGCCACCATTTTAGTCCATTCCCAGACAGTCAACGATATGAATTCCGGTCGGCCCAGTGCCGCGCTGCAGCATCTACGTCAAAATGGTTTTCGACCACCCCTCCACGGTCGCGCCAGCCCCGCAAAAACAGAACCGGGATTCTACGGGATGCTTCGTCGGGCTATGCAGTTTGTGCCACCTTGCGTGGCAGCCCCATAATTTGCTGCTCGATTGATCCATATCAAGCAGGGACCCCACTTCGTCCCAAAACTGGACGCACCGTGTTTTGCTCACCAAGGAAGGTCACCATGAAATCGTTCAACGCGAAACGGCTGCTGCTTGCTGTCGGCATCCTGGGTTTGGGAATATTCGGCTCGATCGACTTATCGCCAAACGACGGCCTTGCGCTATCGATCCAAAGCGCGGAAGCCAGGGTAGGAAGACCGCTGACGCCCGTAAGCGTTGCCGGCGTTGCGCGTCGAACAACGCGCCGTGCCGTCGTGGGAGGAGCCGCTGTGGGTGCGGCAGCTGCAGGCACCGCTTGCGTCCGCGTTCTTGTCAATGGCGCGTACGTGTGCCGCTGACGCACTTCTTGCCGGTCACTTCAAGTCACCGGCAAGAAACGTAGATGGCATCTTCCGCGAAAGGAAGCCTCGTTACAGTGCAACTGTCACGAGGATTGGCTGACGACGTGAGCCGCGCTGGCAAAGCAAATATCGTGATGCGTTTGGAAGCTGCGCGGTTTCATGCGAGTTTGCCGCTCGTCTTTGTTCCGAGACCGTGCGGGATGACCACCCGCAAGAAATCCGATACGTTGTCGTGATTGCTTCGATCTGCCTGACGTCAATCCCCTCGACCATAACGACGTCGTGTCGATTGGCTTTCCATCGAGACAACGCGGGCGTCCATTGACGTCGCGAAAATGCTGGACGCAGCTATTTTCGGACATTGGAGAAAGCCGTTTCGAGAACGTCGCCGATCGGTTGCCAGCTTCGGCCGTCGAACTGAACCAGTCGCAGGTGTTTGATCGGTCGAAAATCCCACGGCCCCGTGCTGATCTTGATTCCGGGCAGCAAAATGGAGCTTTGGTAGTCTTTGAGGGTGGTCGCTTGCTTCATGACGTTGTCGCGAGACAGGTCATTACCGCTTTGTTTGAGCACCTGGGCCAATGTCTCGGCGGCCGCGTAGCCGAACACGGCGGCGCTGTCGTCTTTGCCTCCGGCCCGATTGTATTTTTCAATGTATGTCTGCCAGTCCTTGGCGGCCTGGTCGTCCTTCCAGGTCGGATCATTTACATCCTTCAGGAAGGTCGCCGTAATGACCCCCAGCGCGTTTTCCGTACCCGCCGGCTTTAGCGCCGTCGCAATCGATGACGACATGTAGTTCAATATGAACACCGGGTGCCAGTTCAGATCCGCGGCGCTTTGGATCACTTTCGCCAGGTTTGCAGGTGCGCCCGCAAACACAAGAATCTCGGCGCCTGATCGCTTCAGGACCGATACGTGCGTGGCCAGATTCTCGTCCGCAACATCGTACGCGATGTCGACCCTGATCATCCGGGCGATGTCACCGAGCCCGTCTTCCAGTCCCCTGAACAGTTCACGACCGAAATGATCGTTCTGCCAAAGCGCCACGATCCTTTTTCCGGGGTAGAACGTCTGGATGTAGTTGGCGTAGATGCGTCCCTCTTCCCGAATGGAGGGCTGCCAGCCCATCGTCCAGGGGAACAGTGATGGATCGCTCAGATGATCATCTCCGGAAGCGACAAAGAGTTGGGGAATTTGCCGCTCGTTCAGGTATGTGCGGACGGCAAAATTCCCCGGAGTTCCGAAAGAGCCGAACATCAGGAGGACGTTTTCTTTCTCGACAAGGCCGCGCGTCAGCTCGAGCGCGGTCGACGGATCGGATTTGTCGTCATAGGAGATGAAGCGCACCTTGCGGCCGTTGATCCCGCCACGCTCGTTGATCATCTCGAAATACGCCGCTTCGGCTTTTCCGATCGCTCCGAAGACCTCCAAACTCCCGCTATAGGGCATAACGTTGCCGATGCGGATTTCGGTGTCGGTCACGCCCGGCTCGCGCACGCGCTCGGAGACCGCGCCCAATGACGCAAGCGCCACGACGATCGCAATCGGCATTCGGGTCCGGGTCAGCATCGGATGAGCTCGGTGATCGAGGAGTTCAACCGGATTTGGAGACGATTGGAGACGCGCGGCTTGATTTAGATCAACGCCCGGAAGACTCTCCGATTTCGTCGAGGGACACGAGCCTCGCTCGGAAAATAGTTTGAGCGCGATCGCGTAGGTCGACAACTGACAGGCAGATTGCTCAAATGGAGCAGGTTCGCGGCGCGCGCTCGACGATCATGCCCCGGCCATTTCCCGCACGCCGCCCAGCAGTTTGACGTTGAGCTTGCCGCCAGTGAACAGCATGTCGTCCAGCGCCTCGCTGATATCGCCCGACACGACGGTTTTGCCGCCATCACGCGCGATGCTCGCCTGCGCCACGCGCCGCATCAATTCCTTGATGAAGGCGGCACTGACCCCCGCGGTCCGCTGCGCAGCCTCGCTCACGACGGTATCGCCGAGTGGCAAGCCTTTGCCATAGAGCTGGACGAGCTTCCTGCGGCCGATGTCGTTCGGCACCGGCACCTCGATCGCCTGGTCGATGCGGCCGGGGCGGCTCGCCAGCGCGCTTTCCAGCTGTTCCGGTCGGTTGGTGGTGAGGATGAACAGGATATCCGCATCCTGTTTCAGCCCGTCCATTTCGTTGAGCAACTCGTTGAGCAAAGATTCGTCGCAAGGCCCCATCTCTTCGCGATCGCGCGCGATGAGATCGGCGTCCTCGATCACCACCATGGCCGGCTGTAAAAGACGGGCGAGGCTCATGTACTGGGCTAGCAATGCGACCTGCGCCGCGGTGATGATCAGGGTGGTGTGGCCGGGCAGGTTGCTCGCGAGATAGCGGATGGTGTGGGTCTTGCCGGTGCCGGGCGGCCCGTACAGCAGAATACCCTTGCGCGTCGATTGTCCGAGCTGGCGCAGCTGCTCGCGGCTGTCCACGAAGTTCAGCACGTTCCGATCGAGCAGTTTCAGCGTCGCTTCGGGAAGAATGACCTGCTCGCGCCGGACCGCCGCCAATTTATGGACCATGACGCCCCTGGTGCGTCCGCTGTAACTCTTGTCTTGATCGAGCGAGAGCACCTTGCCGCGATAGCAACGTGCATCATTCACCGCTTTTTCCAACTCGGCGAAGCATCGCTGCACGAACTCGGCACCCTCGGCGCCGGCGGGCACGGCGATCTCGATCCGGGTCCCGGACTCGTAGCCGTACTCCCGGTGCGAGGAGAGCACGACGGCGTAGCGAAGGTCGTCGGTCTCGCAAAGCCACAGGCCGTTGTTGAGGCATTTCACCGGCGCGCTCTCGCCGATATCCACATCATGATACTGCGCCGGCGCGATGGCGTGAGCATTGCGACCGTCGCGGGTCAGTGCCGCGAAGCTCAATGTCTCGTAGCGGTGCTCCTCATGGATGCCGAAAAAGCGCAATGGAGAGGCGGAGAACAGCCCGTCGATGCCGGCCTGAACGTCGGCGCGCATATGACCCGGGAACATCCGCGAGGTCGATACCAGTTCGTCCGCCGGGGTGCCGGAGAAATGCATGGCGAGCGCATGGAAGGCAAACTTGAACTCTTTGTTGCCGGCAACGTCGGGAAATTTTCCCCTGATCTCGCTCATGCAGTCATCGCAGACGATCGTCGTTTTTCCCTTCAACGAAAAGTGATTCTCGCCGAACATTTCGCCGCAGAATGTGCATCTGCGATCCAGAAGGTCCTTGTCCCCTGCGACTTTTCTGCTGGTGATACGTAGCGAATGACCGGATTCCTTGACGCGTTGTCGTGCGGCTTCAAGCAATTCGCTCGCAACATCGCCGGGATAGCTTCCGCAGCTTGCGGTTCCATCTTCTGCGATCTGTCCGACAAATCGGTATGCATCGGCGAG
>Ga0105237_10005745_pt1 | contig 13938 bp, 13 predicted proteins | sample KBSC24metaG_FD_81520 | JGI IMG/M metagenome (GOLD analysis project Ga0105237, IMG submission 81520) | Corn rhizosphere microbial communities from Kellogg Biological Station, Michigan, USA - KBS C2-4 metaG | ecosystem: Host-associated > Plants > Roots > Rhizosphere > Soil | place: Michigan, USA...
AAAATCAATGTCAAAAAACAACAAAGGCAAATCTGTATCGCTTTCGTTTGTAAGCACTACTTTACCACCTGTTTTGAATGGCATGGGTACATAGCAATTAAACGATCTTCCTTCAGGATTGGTAAATAATGCCGACTGAAATGCAACTGTCTTACCTAACCCAACGCCAAAGAAATCCCCGAAAGGCACATCTACAGCAGGTTTGGAAGCACCATCCCAAAACATCTGAAGCCTTAATGAACGCAACATCTTAACCGACCTGTCATTCACAGTAAACCACATGCGTTGTATAATGCCGGCTCCTTTAACATCAAAAAGTGTTTTACTTTGTTTTGCTTTGAGTGATTCAAAGGCATTTCCTTTCGCAGATTTATTAGTCTTGCCACCATTACCTTTAATACCACTTATATTTTCAAAACTGCTTACACGTGATTGTACGTTTGCGGGCATCGTAAACAACTCCTGTGCATGTAAATATTGAATAAAAAGCAACGCAATGGTTAGAAGAATGTTTCGCATGGCTAATGATTGAAGAAACAATATAATAAAGTAGCAGAATAATTATAAGATGGTAGTAAAATTTTCTACAGGAACTGTCTAACAACAGGATGATTGCTACTGTTTAAGAGTTAGAAATTTATTTTCTATAAGGTGGGAAAAGCTCAATTATTAGTCCAACCGATGAAGTGATTGCGACGCAACGAAGATGCCACGAAGTGATTGGCTGGTATCAAACTTATTATTCTAAAAAGAAATGATTAATCAAACAAATCTGAAGAAAGATAACGATCGCCACGATCGCAGATAATGCAAACAATAACACCGCTCTCAAGTTCTTTTGCCAGTTGAGTTGCAGCATATACCGCACCACCGCTGCTCATGCCACAGAAGACAGCCTCTTCCTTCGCTAGACGCTTGGTCATGGTGCGTGCATCTTGCTCATCAACTTCAATTACACGATCAATTCTGTCACGTTCAAATATTTTGGGGAGATAGGCCTCGGGCCATTTACGGATACCTGGGATACGGGACCCATCTGTAGGCTGGCAACCGGCGATAACAATACCAGGATTTTGCTCCTTTAAATAACGCGATACCCCCATGATAGTTCCGGTAGTGCCCATTGCAGATACAAAGTGAGTGACTTTACCTTGTGTATCTTTCCATATTTCCGGGCCGGTGGTTGCGTAATGCATTTTATAATTGTCTGGATTAGCAAACTGGTTAAGCATTAAATAACCACCTTTTGCCACCTGTGCATTGGCATAATCAATCGCGCCTTCCATTGACTGTTCCTTTGGAGTAAGTATTACTTTAGCACCAAAAGCTTCCATCGTAAGTACCCTTTCACGTGTGGAATCTTCGGGCATTACAAGCTCAATCTCAACACCAAACAGACTTGCTATCATGGCAAGTGCAATGCCAGTATTGCCGCTTGTTGCTTCAATCAACTTCATACCAGCTTTAATCTCTCCACGATCAAGCGCGCCTTTAATCATACCATAAGCGGCCCTGTCTTTCACGCTCCCACCCGGGTTATTCCCTTCAAGCTTGGCATAAATAGCTACGTTCTTATTTTCCGGGATATTCTTTAATTCAACTAAAGGTGTATTACCAACAAGGTCAAGAATGCCAGCCATGATATAAGATTTAGAAATGATGCAATTTCTGTGTTATGCTGAAAGTTAGCGTTAAATGTTTTGTTATGATTCGTTCATAGTTCATAGTTTAAAGTTCAAGGTTTTTTAAACACTGAACCGGCAACGTTTGTTCAAGTTCATAGTTTAAAGCTTAAGGTTTTTTGAATGTTGAACAGAGAACGTTGAACTATCAGATGTCTATCACCTCACATACTGCATCTAAATTGATTCTTCCATACACATGCGGAAATGATTCGTTCATGGCAGGTGAAAAGTCATGTTGAAGCCGTTGATTCAATTTATCTGCATCTATCACCAGCTTAACAAGATTGCCTTTACCTGCATAATATCTTTCTAAAACACCATCTACCTGGTGCGCATGGCTGCAGTGAATAAAGCCTTCATCAGCAAGTGAAGGTGCCTCATAAAAACCATTTCCCTGGGCATTATCCCAGTTGTTTTTAGTTGTGATATGATAGATAATCATAACGGTGTTTTTCTTATGGTTATCTGGTAGAAAGTATTCTTGGTATTCTTTGTTCCTGCAGCATCAAGTCGGCCAAAACCATTGCTGTTATGGCTTCCAGCACAACAGGCACACGCAGTGCAATACACAAATCATGGCGGCCCTTAACAGAAAAACTTTCAACGGTATTGGTTTCCCAGTTCAAAGTTTGTTGCTCTTTAGGCGTAGACGAAGTGGGTTTAACAGCTATGCGAAAAACCAACTCATTGCCATTGGTTATACCACCTACAATGCCGCCTGCATGATTGGTTCTTGTTTTGCCATTAGCATCTTCAATAGCATCATTATGCTCTACACCAAACATTCTTGCCGCGGCGAAACCAGTTCCGAATTCTACACCACGAACTGCAGGTATAGCAAATGCCGCATGTGCAAGTAAAGATTCAGCGCTGTCGAAGAATGGTTCACCCAAACCAATCGGCAACCCGTTTACGCGGCATTCTACAATCCCGCCGATAGAGTCTTTTGCATCAATTGCCTTTTGAAGGCCTTTTTCCAAATCAGCTTCACCACCTATTTCAAGAATGGAAGCTTTTACTTCAATGCCTTTCAACAGCTTTTTTGCAATAACTCCCACAGCTACCAGGCAAACAGTCAGCCTTCCGCTGAAGTGTCCTCCGCCGCGATAATCCTCAAATCCTCCAAACTTTTTGTGTGCAACAAAATCTGCGTGACCGGGCCTTGGTACTGCACGTTGTTTCTGGTAATCACCTGAACGTGTGTTGTTATTTTCAAACAGTATCGTAATCGGTGCCCCGGTAGTAGTATTATTGAAAATACCGCTTTTGAAAATCGGCAGGTCAGATTCCTGCCTTGGCGTAGTGCCCTTTTGCGTACCGCCTTTTCTTCTTTCAATATCTTCTAAAAAGTCTTCTACGCTTAACGGCAGGCCGGCAGGCACGCCATCAATATTAACGCCTGCACTTTCACCATGCGATTCGCCAAATATGTTTACCCTCAAAAAACGTCCGAATGAATTCATAAAGCCCCCATCCCCTAAAGGGGAGTTTAATTTGATTAATTTTTAGAGTGCTTTCACTGAAGCATCTTGGATGCTCACATTTGCACCTAAACTTTGTATGTGTTCGTAAAAGTTAGGATAGGATTTGCTTACTGCCTGCGCTTCTTCAATCACTGTTTCGCCCTCTGCCTTCAATGCAGCCACAGCACAAGCCATTGCTATACGATGATCATGACGTGAATGCACGGTTGCACCTTTAATACCAGTACCACCTTTAATCAGCATCAGGTTATCCTGCAATGTTATTTCAATACCAAGCTTTGCAAATTCTTCCTGCAAGGTTAATGCGCGGTTGCTTTCTTTGTGTGTAAGACGATGCACGCCTTCAATCACTGTCGTTCCCTTGCAATAAGCTGCAAGCGCCACCAGCGGAGGAAATAAATCAGGACAGTCTGTAGCATTAAACTGGAAAGCTTTTAATTCACCCGGTGCTATTTCTATTTCATCTGATTGAATAGAAATTTTACTTCCACAATCCATTAATGCAGACAATACTGCTTTATCAGCCTGCGTTGATGTAACATCCAATCCTTTAATAATAATGTTACCGGCTATCGCTCCAGACACTAATAAAAATGCACCGCCGCTCCAATCGCCTTCTACAGTATAATCAACAAACGTCGCCTGGCTGTTGGCTGGCTCAAGACCAAAATAAAACTTTTCGTAATTGATATTTTCGGGAGCTTTCAAACCATATGCTTCCATTACTTTCAAGGTAAGGTCTACATAAGGCTTGCTTTTAAGATTAGTAACAGTAATGGTTACACCTTTAGCGTCACTTGCCGCATAGGCCATCAATAACCCCGTTAAGAATTGAGAGCTTAATGAACCATCAATAGTGATATCCTTTGGCTGCAAAGGACCTTTTAATTTCAAAGGAAGCTTGCCGCTATTAGAGCTTACTTCAACATCAAGCAAAGGCAATACTTCATCAAAAAAATCCATTGGTCTGCTTAATAAACTCCCTTCTCCATTTATTGTAATCTCTCTGTTATTCAACGCTACAAGTGGGGCAAACATTCTAATGCCCAGGCCACTTTCACCACAGTTCACCTCATTGGCAACGGCGTTAACACCATTGCTTGTAACATGCAGTTCACCATCTACCATTTTCCATTCTGCACCTAATGCTTTAATAACACCAAGAGCTGCGTTGTCATCGTTGGAAATACCAGGATTATGTATTAAGGTTTCACCCTTTCTTACCAGGGCCGCTGCACAAGCACGTTGCATAGAGCTTTTAGAAGCCGGGGCTGTTATAGCGCCTGAAAGTGAAGATGGTTTTATTGTTGCAATCATGTAAAAATTTCTTTTAGAAATTTTGAAATATTTTTTTGATATAGGCAAAACATTTTCATGGCATCGTCCCTTGCGTCGCAATCACTTCATCTGCAGAATATATGGAGACGGTGGGCTTCTAAACAATCATCCAAACTAGTGTTAATCAGTTTCTATTTTGTAAATATATCGTGAGACGTGAAGCGTCAACCGTGAGATTGCACCTTTAATGTCCAACGACTCTTACTTAATATCAATCAGCATCAAGTTCATTATATAATTCTACAAACATATCAATTATACATGATGCTCTTTCTTCTACATCTTCATTTTCCAGGTTCATCAACAGTACTGCGCTATTCTTCTTACTGAAATATCTCTTAAACTAATACGGGTTAAGAAATATATCCATTACGTATTCATAAATACGGTATCTCTGACTTAATATCTTATCCTCAATAAAATCAGCAGTAATTGTATTTGCGCCTACATATGCAAAGGATGCCATCGGATTTCGTTCAAGCAGCCATAGCATTACATTGATAGATGTTGTTATAATCGGCGCAAAATTATGGTCATTCAAAACAAGGTTAAGCCTATACTTATCATTCTTCCTTTCCGCTGGAAAGAATTTAACAGCAAAAACATTAAACTCATATTGTTCCGCTATTATAAGGTAACGTCTTTTTTCAGTTCTGAACTGGAATACATATTCGGCATGTAAATAATCCGAATCTTTAGGAGTTCTTTGAATAAGAGAAAAAGGGTAGTACGAATTAAACATGAAATCTTCTAAACAAGGAATTTATAGGCAGTATTTCTGCGCTTCATTATTTCTTCAGCAGAAACTGTATCGGCTGTATATTTCTTGCCTTTCTTTTCTACTGTTATAGACGATGAAGCTTTAGCTTTTTCAGCCTTCTTAGCATTTTTTTTCTTTTTTGCTGTCGTTTCCATACCTGTAAATTTAACTCATTTTCCGCAACCACATTCATGTTTACTTCGACAACTGTTCCAGCACCGGCTGTATATCCCTTGATGTCAAAGGTTTTACTACACCCTTGCCTATTTTTTCCAGCAATACATAATGAATTACATCCCTTACTCTTTTCTTATCCGCCTGCATTACTTCCAGTGCTTTTGCTGTATCAAATTTTGCGAAGGCCGGTAAGCCATACTTCACAATTAAGGCCGCAATTTTTTCTGCTCCTTTAAGTTTGGTAAAGTTCACGCTTAGATAAGCCGCTACAACCATTCCGATTGATACTGCATGACCATGAGGCAACTGGTAAGTATTCTCAATGGCATGCCCTAAAGTGTGACCATAGTTCAACAGTTTTCTATCACCCTGTTCAAACTCATCGTGCTGCACTACTTTGCTTTTTAGTAACGCATTCCGCTGGATAAGTTTGTCCAACAGGCTTTTATCTTTTTGAAAATTGGTGAGCTTGTGTTGTTCCAACAGTTTAAACATAGCGGCATCTTTAATGCAGGCATGTTTAATGATTTCAGCAAAACCATTTATCCATTCTTCTTTAGGCAATGACTTTAACAGGCTATAATCGTACAGTAAAAAATCGGGCTGGCGTATAATGCCAACCATATTTTTGTAAATGCCTACATCAATGCCGTTCTTGCCACCGATAGAGGCGTCTACCATGCCCAAGATTGAAGTTGGTATAAAACCAAACTTAACTCCGCGCATATAAATACTTGCCACATATCCTGCCATGTCTGTTATAACGCCGCCACCAACACCCACGACAACAGATTTCCTGTCAGCACCAAAACCTATCAATTGCGAAATAATAGAATCTACAGTTGCCTGCACCTTGTATTGCTCCCCGGGCTTTAATACAATGGTATTCCAGCCTTTGAATTTCTTCTGGTTTTTGCTGAAAACATTCTCATCTGTTATAACAACCGTGTTATCTTTTGAGGTTAGCTTTTCAAGATATTCAAAAGAAACGTCGAAATAAAAGGAAGTAGATGCTTTTGAAAACTGGATGATTTTTTTTGTCATTTCACGCAAAGGCACAGAGGCCGCAAAGTTTTTGCCAGATAGAATCACAGGCACAAGGGAGAGTATAACTTTTGCGTTTTCTACCTTGTGCCTATGTTATTATAAATCGTCTAAAGAGCTTTTATTATTCGGAACCTTCCTCCCACTAACAACTCATTATTCACCATTGACCATTCACCACTAACTATTCATAATCTTATTCTGATGATTGATACTTTCCATGTGTACCGCATCAAAATATTTAGTGATGAACTCTTTACTCAAACCTTGCTTATCACCTTGTGCGAATGCACGTTCCAGTATCTCGTTCCACCTGTTTGTTTGAAGGATGGTGATGTTATTGTCTTTCTTGTACTGTCCAATTTTTTCGGAGATTTTCATACGTTGACCAAGAATCTGCATCAACTCATCATCAAGGTGATTGATTTGCTGACGCAATTTCTCTAATGCTGCATGGTATTCAGCAGAAGCAACATCTTCTTTTCTCCAGCGGATAGCACTTAACATTTCGGCTAAACGTTCAGGAGTGATTTGTTGTTTGGCGTCGCTCCATGCTTTATCAGGATCGATATGGCTTTCGATGATTAAACCATCAAAGTCAAGGTCAATAGCTTTTTGAGCAACATCCTGTAGAATATCACGACGGCCGCAGATATGAGAAGGGTCGTTAATCATCATCAAACCCGGGTTACGGCGCTTCATTTCAATCGCCAGGTGCCACATGGGCGCATTGCGATATTCAGTATTTCCGTAAGAGCTGAAGCCGCGGTGTATTAAACCAATTTGTTTAATACCGGCTTTCGCAACACGTTCTACTGCACCGATCCACAATTCCAAATCAGGATTGATGGGATTCTTGATTAACACAGGTACATCTACACCACGTAATGCATCAGCAACTTCCTGAACACTGAATGGGTTAACGGTGGTACGTGCGCCAATCCATAGTACATCTACATCAAAGTGAAGTGCATCTTCCACCTGTTTTGCAGTGGCCACTTCCACAGCATTGGGAATACCAGTTATTTTTTTTGCGGACTGTAACCAGGGCAACCCTTTTGTACCGATGCCTTCAAAGCTGCCAGGACGTGTACGTGGTTTCCAGATGCCGGCACGCATAATGTCTACTTTACCGGTCTTGTGCAATCGTGTAGCAGTTTCCAACACCTGCTCCTCTGTTTCCGCACTGCATGGTCCGGATATAATTAATGGGCGTTTGCTCCATTTTTCCTGCACCAACTGTTTGTTGGCGGCTGTTTCTGTGGCTTGCATATATCAGTGATTATAATGATTATCTATGATTAAATGATTACCTGTTTAATGATAAAATGTTTTATTATGTTGTTACACCTTGTTGAATAAAATATCCAAACGTACAAGAGTGCGACGCAACCGGGATGCCATGAAATACTCAAGCCGGGTTCATAAAAAATATGGAACCTGAAATTTCATAACATTAAAAATACTCAAAGAGCTTTACCCAAACTCCCCTTCAGGAGGCGGGGGTATTACCTGCTATTTGCATCATTCATCCTAATCCTTCTGCCCTTGAAATTTTTGCCGTCCATTGCTTTAATCATTTGGTTGGCGGAGCCTTTGTCAATTTCAATCCAGCTATTCATTTCCTTCATATCAATTCTGCCTAAAACATCTTTACTCAGGTCACTCATGTCGAGAATGAATTTTAAAAAACTTGCTTTATAAAAGCCATCCTTTGTACCAAGATTTACAAAGAGCCTTGCAAAATCTCCACCCTGTCCACGGCCACTACTTCTGAAATCTCTTCCACCACGTTCACTGCGGTAATCACCACGACTTTCGGTGCCTCTCCTGTCCTGACCTCTTGTACCCAGGTCTCTTCTTTCACGTCTTTCATCACGTGCATTCAGGTCTCCGGCGTTTTCATAATATTTCAAAAAGCGGTCGAACTCCATTGCAGCTACACGCTTTAATACTTCTTCTTTGCTAACATCAGCAAACCTTTCCTCAAGCAAGGGTACATAACTTTCGTAATCGCCATGCGTAATGTCGGCCTGCAACAATTTATCCATGAAGAAAAAGAACTGCTTGCGGCAAACATCTTTTCCGCTGGGTATTTCCAGCTTGTGAAAAGGTGCCATAACAATCTGTTGTATCTGCTTAAGACGGTACAACTCACGTGTGTGCACAATGCTCATACAAATACCAGTAGCGCCTGCGCGACCTGTACGACCACTGCGGTGCGTGTACACTTCCACATCATCCGGCAACTCGTAATTGATAACATGTGTAATATCTTTAACATCTATGCCTCTTGCCGCAACATCCGTTGCAATAAGTAACTGCAAACTCTTATCACGAAACTGGCCCATTACTTTGTCGCGCTGCTGCTGCGTTAAATCGCCATGCAGTGCATCAATATCGTAACCCTCACGTGTAAGCTTTTCAGCAATATCCTGTGCATCTACTTTAGTTCTTGTAAAGATGATACCATAGATGCCGGGATTAAAGTCAATGAGCCTTTTCAATGCATCGTACCTGTGTTGTGCTGATGTTACATAGTACTGATGGTCGATGTTTTTATTGGCCGTGTTTACCTTGCCAACAGTAACCTCTACCGGATCTTTCATGTAACGCTTGCTTACCTTGCGTATTTCATTAGGCATGGTTGCACTGAAGAGCCAGGTGCTTTCGCGTTTGGGGGTATTCTTCAGGATAAATTCGATATCATCCTGAAAACCCATGTTCAACATTTCATCCGCTTCATCCAGCACCACATATTGAATTTGTTCCAGGTTGATTGCCTTGCGTTCAATCAAATCAATCAAACGACCTGGTGTGGCCACTACAATCTGAACGCCTCTTTTCAAATCTCTAATCTGTAGCCCGATGGATGCGCCGCCATATACGGCCACCACATGCACGCCACGTATATGTTTTTTAAATAGTTCAATTTCGCTTACAATCTGCAGGCATAGTTCCCTTGTAGGACAAACCACCAATGCCTGCGGATGTTTTTTTTCCTCATCAATTAACTGCAACAGTGGTAACCCGAATGCTGCCGTTTTGCCCGTGCCTGTTTGTGCCAGGCCAATCAAATCCGTAGTGCCGCTTAACAATACCGGAATAGCTTTTTCCTGTATTGCTGTAGGATTAACAAAGCCTAATTCGCTGGTAGCCTTTACCAATCGCTCCTCTAATCCTAATTCTTCAAATGTTATCATTACTTATAAAAATTTGCCGCAAAGGTAACCATGATTAGCCACGATTACGACCTGATTTTGCCTATTATCCTGATTATTTAGCTTAAATATGTTTGTTTTTGCAGCTTTTCACGATTTATCCTTTCTTTTTTGTGTTACCAGCTTTCGTTTTTCATAGCATCGGCGGTTGTGTCACTCACTTCAATGTTCCGAACCATGACTACCATTCTATACCGTTTTAGCTGATTCTTCTGATAAAACATTCTCACATCTCCACATTTTCACATTTCGCACATCACTTAATTATCTTCTTTATCTTATTCGCATTCTCTATTAACTCCTGTAAGTATTCTGTATTTTCTTTTTCCAAACACGCTTTGAATTTTCTTAGCTGCGATATATGCTCATTCAATACATCTAATACATTTTCCCTATTCTGCATAAATACCGGCACCCACATAGCTGGATTACTTTTGGCCAAACGAACAGTACTTTCAAAACCCGCACTGGCCAGTTCAAAAATGGCGTTCTCTTCCTTTTCCTTTTCCAATACTGTGTTTGCCAAGGCGAATGAAGTGATATGTGATATGTGACTCACATAAGCCACATGCACATCATGGTCAGTGGCATTCATATACACCAGGTACATACCCAACGTCCGGTATAACTTTTCAATGATCTCAAGTGCATCAGCATCACTTTCTTCTTTGTTGCAGATAACATTTGCCTTACCTGCAAAGGCTCCTTTTACTGCGGCTTCAGGGCCGCTATACTCTGTACCCCACATAGGATGCGTTGCAACAAAACGACCGCGGTTAGGATGGCCTTTTACCAGGTCAATTAACCCTTGCTTGGTTGAACCCACATCAATCACTACCTGTTTTTCTACATTGTCTAATATTTCTGGCAGCAATTTCATGCATATGCCCACCGGTACCGCAAGCACAATTATATCAGCTTGCTGAACAGCTTCTTTTAAATCCCATACCTCATCTACTAAACCAAGTTGCAATGCTTTTTGACGATGTGTTTCATTGGCTTCTACCCCAATTACCTTACTTGCAAAACCTTTATCTTTAAGCGCCAGCGCCATAGAGCCTCCGATTAAGCCAATACCAACTATTGCGACTGTGAATGGTTCTGTCCTGGATGTCTTCACAACATTTTCTGAATTTTCATTCGTAATCATTTCCGGTTTTTCTTTAGGTTGATTTTTTATATTTTATTTAGCTAGTTCTGCTACCCTTGATTCTTTTACTCTTTTTATCGCTTCTTCAAATTTTTCGATGCTGCCACATAAACTAACACGTATATATCCATTGCCACCACTGCCGAATATGCCGCCAGGCGTTATAAAAACATTGCTGTTGTATAGCACTTCATCACTTAACGCATACCCATCTTTATATCCACCAGGAATCTTTGCCCACATAAACATACCTGCCTGATCTTTAGAGTAAATGCAGTTCAATGTATCCAGCAATTCATATACTTTTTGTCTTCTTGCACGATAGGTTTTATTAACACTATCGTACCAATCTTTACCAAGCCCAAGTGCTTTTGCAGCCGCTAACTGAACAGGCAAAAACATACCACTATCCATATTGCTTTTAAAACGTAATACTTCATTCACTCTTTCCTGTACACCACATAAAACGCCTACCCTCCAGCCTGCCATGTTTTGCGATTTGCTTAATGAGTTCAGTTCAATCACTACATCTTTCGCTCCGTCAAAACTTAATAAACTTACAGGGTTATCATTAAGAATAAAACTGTATGGATTATCATGACAAATCAATATCGAGTGCTTTTTTGCAAAGGCTATCAGTTGCTCATACATTGCGTTAGAAGGTAGTTGCCCTGTAGGCATTTGCGGATAATTCACCCACATCAGCTTTACCTTACTTAAATCTGATTTTTCCAACGCATCGAAATCTGGATAGTAACTGTTTTCTTCTTTCAGTTCATAATCCACACAAACACCACCAGCCAGCTTAACAGCACTCCGATAGGTGGGGTAACCAGGATTGGGAACAAGCACTTCATCACCTTCATTCAAATAAGTCATACAGATATGCATAATGCCTTCCTTGCTACCTATCAAAGGCAATATTTCAGTATCAGGATTTAAAGTAACGCCATACCAGGTTTGATACCAGTCAGCAAAAGCTTTACGCAAAACAGGAGAACCTTTATAATTCTGGTAAGCATGCACATTAGGTTTGGCGCTTTCTTCCTGTAATACTTTAATTACATCAGGATGCGGCGGCAGGTCTGGGCTGCCGATACCAAGATTAATTATGTTCTTACCTTGCTTATTGAGTTCATCAATCTCCCTTAGTTTTTGAGAAAAATAATATTCTCCTATTCCGTCAAGTCTTTTTGCTGTAGTTATCATAAATGTGAGTTCAGTTTTATTTCATCGTGATCCTTATAATCAAATAAATCCGGTTCAGACAGTTTTTCCTTTCTTATACACTCCATACACTTTTACTTCTTCTGTCAAAGGCGTAATATCATTAATCACTTTATCAAACTGCTCCAGTGTATCAAATTCCATATCTGCATGAAAGCTGTAAAGCCAGTCGCTGCCGGGGATAGGAAAACTCTGCAGCTTGCTTAAGTTAATGCCGCCATCAGCAATAGCAGTAAGCACTTTGGCTAGACTTCCCCTTGAATGATCAGTATGAAAATTAACCGAAGCTTTGTTGGCACCTGTTACTTGTTTAGCAACCTCTTCCCTTTGCAATATCAAAAAGCGTGTGTAATTATTTTTCATGGTGTGAATGTTTGCTCCAATCACATCAAGATTAAAAAGTTCTGCGGCAAGCTTGCTTGCAATGGCTGCAATATGTTTACTCTTATGTTGATGAATATGTTTAGCGCTTAGAGCGGTGTCTTCGGTTTCAACCAGTTTCCAATTAAACTTGTCCAGGTATTGCAAACACTGTTGTATGGCCATAGGATGAGAATGTACTTCACGGATATCTTCCAGCTTAACACCCGGATTGACCAACAGATTTTGATCAATCTGGAGATAAACTTCGCCAACAATCTTCAATTTACTTTTCTGTAAAAGATTATAATTGGCAAGTATGCTGCCTGCAATAGAGTTTTCAATGGCCATTACACCACCATCACTTTCTTTTTTACTGGAGGCAATCTTTATTACCTCTCTAAAAGTAGCACATGGAATAACTTCTGTATCATTTCCGAAATATTGGCGGGCAGCCACCTGGTGAAAACTACCTTCGTAACCCTGAATCGAAACTTTTATGCTCATCCGTTCTTTTTATTTACATCCTTTAAGGGATGGGGTAAAAAAAAGTCCCGGCTTGTTAGCCGGGACCGTATTGCTGATTGTTATTTTACTTAACTCTTGGCAAACATTACCCGGCTTTTGCTTCTAAAGTAAAAGAAAAAGAAATAAAAGCCGAAGTATGTATTGAATGATTTCATTGCGCTCCAAAGATATACACTTCGAAATATGTTCCAAATTTTTTTGGGCATGAATAAACAAGTGTTAGTTAAATAGTGAGTGAGACAATTGCATTAATGTGAAAGTGTGAGAATGTGAAAGTGTGGAAAATGAAAGCACCATAAATAGCTTCTTTTTAAGGAATAAGGCAGTATAATTATTTACCCGGCAGTAGAACAAGCGTTAAGCATCCTTGCGTCGCACACTTGTGCATTTAGTTCTTTATTCAGCAAGATGCGGCAGCGTAACAAAGTTCCAGGTTGATGAAATAAAAACAGGTTGCTGGCAACTGGTATCCGGTAACCGGCAACCTGTATCTTTCTTTGTGCCTCTATGCCTTTGTCCCTTTGTGTCTTCTATAAATATCCTAATATCTTCAACATGCTTTGTGCAGACTGCTCTTTCGCATATACCCAATCAACCAGTTTACCATTTTTATCTCTTTCAACAATAATATGTTTAGGTGATGGTATAAGGCAATGTTTAATGCCACCATAACCACTTATCTGGTCCTGGTAAGCTCCGGTGTGAAAGAAACCAACAACTAATGGCTCTTCTTTTTCTTTGGGATGCTCTTGTTCACCGGCTTTAAGTGTTTTTGCTTTAATGTCACCGTTGCTTCCTGAAGTAAGCTTTGGCAGAAACACTTCGTTGATGTGTTCTTCTGAGTCATAATAATCATGACTATCGCAGGTAATACCACCCAACACCACACGCTGGTAGTCGTTATCCCACTTATTAATAGGAAGTAACAGGAACTTCTCTCCTATGCCCCATGTATCTGGCAAAG
>Ga0105237_10005747_pt1 | contig 13937 bp, 13 predicted proteins | sample KBSC24metaG_FD_81520 | JGI IMG/M metagenome (GOLD analysis project Ga0105237, IMG submission 81520) | Corn rhizosphere microbial communities from Kellogg Biological Station, Michigan, USA - KBS C2-4 metaG | ecosystem: Host-associated > Plants > Roots > Rhizosphere > Soil | place: Michigan, USA...
ATGCCGTTGCCGACCATCACGAGTTTCATCTTCTTCATCGGGGACTCCGATCGAGGTTCATCAAGGGAGAGAAATTGCTAACCGATACTTCCGGGGCATGAGCTTTGACGTAGACATCGGGCATTTCAGCCACCAGGGCCCGCGGCCTGTCAACGAGGATTTCGCCGCCGCGGTGCGCCCCGGGCCGCGCGACGAGGGCCGCGGCCTGATCGCCGCGATCGCCGATGGCGTGAGCGGCGGCGGCGCCGGCCGCGAGGCGGCGCAGACCGCAGTGATGAGCGTGGTCGGCGATTTCCATGGCGCGCCCGACACCTGGGACACGACCGTGGTGCTGGATCGGCTGATCGGTGCGCAGAACGCCTGGCTCTCCGATCACAACCGCCGCCGCCAGGGCATCCGCCGCAACGAGCCGGCCTTGGCGATGACCACGCTCACCGTGCTGGTGCTGCGCGGCCAGGCCTGGACCGTGGCGCACGTCGGCGATACGCGCGCCTGGCTGCTGCGCGGCGGCGACTGCGTGCAGCTGACGCAGGACCACGCCTTCGAGGAGGCCTTCCAACGCAGCCGGCTGACCCGCGCCGTCGGTCTCGACGACTGGGTGCGCATCGATTTCGAGCAGGGCGAGCTGCGCATCGGCGATGTCTTCGTGCTGACCAGCGACGGCGTGCACGGCGTGCTGTCGCGCGCGCAGCTGAACGCGCTCGCGACCGCCGGCAGCTCGCAAGCGGCGAGCCGCGCGATCGTCGACGCCGCGATCGCGGCCGGCACGCGCGACAACGCCAGCGCGCTGGTGCTGCGTGTGCAAGGCCTGGCCGCCGGCCGCTTCGAGGATTCGCTGCTGCGCGGCCGCGGCCTGCGGCCGCCGCGCAAGCTGAAGGTCGGCGACACGCTCGACGGCTAACTGATCACCGCGCCGCTCGCCGATACCGGCGTGCACCGGCTCTACCAGGCGCGCAGCCGTGCCGACGGCGCGCTGGTGGTGCTGAAGACCTTGCATGAATCGCGCGCCGGCGATGCGCAGGAACGCGCGATGCTGGCGCACGAGGCCTGGCTGGCGAGCCGCGTGGCCGAGCGCATGCCGCCGCGCGGCGAGGCCGGCTTCATCTGCTCGCACGAGCCGGCCGAGCCGAGCGCGCTCTACACCGTGTTCGACTGGCATGCCGGCGACACGCTCGAGGACCTGCTGGCGCGCGGCCATCGATTCGAGGTCGCCGACATCGCCCACGCGGCGCTCGCCGTCGCCCGCGCGCTCGCCCGCCTGCACCGCCACGGCGTGATCCATCGCGACATCAAGCCCGGCAACCTCTACCTGGGCGACGACGGCCAATGGCGCGTGCTCGACCTCGGCGTGGCCGTCTCCGGCAGCGATCCGAAGGCGATCCGCCAGCTGCATGGCGGCACGCCGAGCTACATGAACCCCGAGCAATGGGGCGACAGCCCCGAGCCCGCGGTGGCCGACGAAGCCAGCGACGTCTTCGCCCTCGGCGTCACGCTCTACCAGTGGCTGACCACCAAGCTGCCCTACGGCGAGATCGAGCCCTACCAGACCGGCCGCTACCGGCGCGACCCGAAGCCGCCGTCGCGGCTGCGCCCGGACGTGCCGATCTGGCTCGACCACGTGGTGCTGAAGGCGGTCGCGCTCGAACGCCGCCAGCGTTTCGGCACCGCCGAAGAGCTGGTGGTCGCGCTCGAACGCGGCGCTTCGCGCCCGCTCGCCGCGGTGCACGCCACGCCGCTGATCACCCGCGACCCGACGGCGCTGTGGAAGATCGCCCTCGGCGCGTCGCTGCTCTTCAACGCGCTGCTGATCTACTGGCTGTTGTTCCTGCCCCGCTGAGCGCCGCGAGACTAGCGGCGGGCTCATTGGTGCAATGGCTTGCTGGTCGAGCGCAGCTTGGCGCTGCCGTAGTCGGGCGTGTCCGACACCGCCGGCGCGCTGCGTGCGCGCCCGCCTTTTTCGGCCCAGGTGCGGGTCCAGCGGATCTGCACCAGGCGCAGCATCAGCAGCATTGCAGCGGCGAGCACCGCGAAGGCGACGAAGCCCCAGAAGTAGCTGCCGCTCAGCTGCTTGGACTGGCCCATCGCGTTCGGGATGAAACCGCCGCCGAGCGCGCCGATCTCGCCGATCATCGAGCCCGCGACCGCGGTCGTCACCGGCCAGCGCAAGGGCACCAGCTGGAACAGGGCGCCGTTGCCGGCACCGAGCGCCGCGAAGCACAGCATGAAGAGCAGGGTCGTGATCGCCACCGAGGTGCTGGCCAGGCCGCACAGCACCAGCGTGATGCAGACCAGGATCAGCACGCCGCTCAAGGTGTTGATGCCGCCGATGCGATCGGAGACATAACCGCCGACCACGCGCACCGCCGAGCCCATCAGGGTGGCGAGCATCGTCAGCTGCCCGGCCTCGACCTTGGTGACCTTGAACTGGTCGTAGAAATAAGTCGGCAGGAAGCTGGCGAGCCCGATGAAGCCGCCGAAGGTGATCACGTAGATCAGGCTGAAGGCCCAGCCGTCCTTCTCGAACAGGCAGGAGATGTGCTCGCGGAAGGATTGATGCTCTTCGCGGTCCGGCGGTTCCTTGGCGCAGAACCACATCACGATCATCGGCACCAGCATGGTCAGCGCGGCCAGGCCGTAGACCGTGGTCCAGCCGAACTTGACGGCCAGGGGCGGCGCGAACAGCACCGCCAGCACGGTGCCCGAGTTGCCGGCCCCGGCGATGCCCATCGCGAGGCCCTTGTACTTCGGCGGGAACCAGCCCGAGCCGAGCGACAGCGCGACGCCGAAGCTGCCGCCGGCGATGCCGAGCAGCACGCCCATCGCCAGCACCTCGTTGTGCGTATTGACGAAGCTGTAGCCGTAGAAAAGCGCGATGATGATCAGGCCCATCTCGACCATCGCGGCATTCTTGCGCCCGATGTATTGAGAGAGCACGCCGAGCGGGAAGCGCATCAGCGCGCCGGCGATGATCGGCACCGAGACCATGAAGCCCTTCTGGGCGGCGTCGAGGCCGAAGCTCTCGCTGATGAACGGCGCCATCGCACCGTTCAGAACCCAGATGGCGAAGGTGAAATCGAAGTAGAGGAAGGACGCGAACAAGGTCGGCCAGTGGCCGGAACGTACGAAGACCTTGAAGTCGGACATGAAGCAGCTCTCCAGAGACGGCGACTCCGGGCAATGCCCGGAATTGGAGGCACATCACACTCACGGCATCGTGAGTCGACCCGCAGTGCATACGCGGAAGTCAGGTGCGGCGCTGCACCTGAGGGTAACTACGCAAGCCGTGTGCCAGACCGCGGCTGGTCGGCAAATTGCAAGGACGCGGCCATGCCGATCTTCCCTATGAAAAGACAGTGCTCGCTATGACTTCCGCGCTCGTGATGTCGCTCCCGACCGCGGGTGCGCCCGCGCTCGCCGCGGACCTCGCCGCCGTCGGAATTCACGTGCTTGGTGCCGTGACGCGCAGCAACATGGTGCGCGAGGCGGTGCGCACGCCGCCCGACGTGCTGGTGTGCTTCGAGAGCCAGCCGGATGCCGTTTTTTTCAGCGACCTCCAGCTGCTCGCGGCGACCGCGCCATGCCCGGTGCTGGTCTTCACCACCGATGGCGATGCCGCGAAGATCGAGCGTGCCATTGCGGCGGGCGTGCACGCCTACGTGATCAACGGCTACGGCATGCACCGGCTGCGCGCGCTGGTGCATGGCGCGCAGGCACGCTTTCGCCACGAGCAGGCGCTGCGCCACGAACTGGCCGAGGTCTCGCATCGCTTCGAGGAGCGCAAGCTGGTCGATCGCGCCAAGGGCATCCTGATGCGCGCGCGCCAGATGTCGGAAGACGATGCGTTCCGTCTGCTGCGCACGGCCTCGATGCACAGCCACCAGCGGGTCGGCCAGGTCTCGCAGCAGGTCATCGATGCGGCGCACTATGCGGACGCGGTCAATCGCGCCGGCCAGCTGCGCATGCTGTCGCAGCGGCTGGTGAAGACGGTTGCGCTGATCGCGCTCGGCGTCGAGCCGCATCGCAGCGCGGCGCGCCTCGCCGATTCCTTCGAGCGGGTCGAGGACAACCTCGCGGTGCTGACGCGCAATCTCTCCAAGCCCAGCTTCGGCGACCTGGTGCAGGCGGTTCTCGCAGCCTGGGGGCGGCTCAAGCCGGCGCTCGCGCCGCCGATCCAGACCTCGCGGCTCGCCGAGATCGACGCACTCGCCGAGCAGTTCCTCGTCCAGGCGGACCAGCTGACCTTGAACCTCGAGACACATGCGAGCGCGACCACGCTGCACGTCATCAATGTCTCCGGACGCCAGCGCATGCTGTCGCAGCGCCTGGCCAAGCAGGCCCTGCTCGGCGTGCTGGTGACGGGCGACGATGCCGAGGTCCGCCGTGTGCAAGCCGAGGAAACCCGCGCCATGTTCGAGCAGACGCTCGATTACCTCGCCGCCGCGCCGCTGAGCACGCGGGAGATCCGCGGCCTGCTCGACGAGGCCTCCGAGGCCTGGGGCCAGCTCACCGCCGCGCTGGCCGGAGTCGGCGGCCTCGAAGGCCAGCGCCAGCTCGGCGAGAGCAGCGAGGGCCTGCTGGTGCTCTTCGACCGCCTGACAGCCGAGTACGAACGCAGCATGCAAGTGTTGATGGGGTGAGCCCGGACACGGACAGTCCCTGCGGACTGTCCGTGCCTGGCGAACGCCATCGGCCTCCGGCCGATGGCTGAGTTGGACGAGAAGGCCTTGCCCGGCCAGCCGTCGCTGCGCCTGGGCGGGTAAATCGGCGCTTTTCCGGACTTTCGGGCCCCGCCTCGACGCTATGATGTTTTTCAACTTAGGGAGGGATGTGCGCTAGGCGCCAAGTTGCTTGCATCACCTGATCCCGGGGACCAAGATAGTGCGAACAGCTGGTGTCCCCGGCCCGTCTCCAGAGTCACAGCCTCATGACCGATAGCCCGCCCGAACTGCAGCACATCGAGGATGCCGGCGTAGAGTCGTCCTATCCTTCGCTGAGCCATGCGCTGGGCTTCTCCGCCGCCGCGTGGGGCAAGCTGTTGCTGGCCCACGCCGAACGCGGCCGCCTGCCTTTCGCGATCAAGGAGATCGCCAACGGAAAGTACCTGTGGGTCAATCCGGCGATGGCCGCCTTGTTCGGCCGCAGCGTGTCCGAGGTGATCGGCGCCGCCGATGCGGATCTGCTGCCGGCCGGTCAATGGCCGGCGTTGCGCAGCGTCGAGCAGACGGTTGCGGCGCAGCGCGAGGTGATGGTCAGCGAGCACAAGCTCGAGCATCCGAACGGCCGGCGCGAGTTCAGCGTGATGCGTCTGCCGCTCGAGCCCGCGGATGGCGGCGCGCCGCGTCTGCTGGCTGCGCTGTGGACGGATCTCAGCCTGCAGCGCCGTCTCGAAGCCCAGCTCAACCAGGCGCTGAGCCAGCTCGAGGAGCAACAGCGTGCCAACGAACAATTGCGCCGCCAAGGCCAGGACAAGACCTTGCGTGATGACACCACCGGCCTCTACAACAGCGCCTACTTCGACGACCTGCTGCGCCGCGAGATCGATCTCTCGTCGCGCGAGCACCGCGAGTTCGCGCTGGTGATGATCGCGATCGACGCCGCGCCCGAGCGCAGCGCGGAAGCAGAGTCCCGCGTGCTGGAAGCGCTCGGGCAGCAGCTGCGCGGCAACACGCGCGCGATGGACTCGTCCTGCCACCTGACCGCGACGCGTTTCGCGGTGCTGCTGTCGGGTGTCGGCCTCGCCACCGCGCATGTGCGCATGGAGAGCCTGCGCCGCCAGTGCGCCGCGCAGCTCGTGGTGCTGAACGGCAAGGACATCGGCTTCAGGGTCTCGATGGGCGTGGCCAGCTTCCCGCACACCGCCGATTCACAGGAGGCGCTGATCGAAGCCGCCGAGCGCGCCTTGTCGGAGGCACAGCGCCGCGGCGGCAATCACGTCGCCTTGGCCAGCATCCGCTTCGAACCCGTCTAGTTGTCGCCCCCGCTTCGGGCGGCCAGGCGCTCGGGCGCGTCTTCTACCGTTGATCGATCAGCGCCAGCACCGCGGCCCATTCGGCCTCGGTGACCGGCGTGATCGACAGGCGGTTGCCGCGCCTCAGCACCTGCATCGTCGCGAGCGTCGGCGCCACGCGCATGTCGGCAAGCGAGAGCAGCGGCGTCTTGCGCACCAGCTTCACGTCGACATGCAGCCAGCGCGGCTTCTCCGGCCTGGACTTGGCATCGAAGTAAGGGCTCTCCGGGTCGAACTGGGTCGCGTCCGTATAAGCCCCGGAGCAGACTTCCGCGAGCCCGGCGATGCCCGGCTGCGGACACGACGAGTGATAGAACAGCACGCCGTCGCCCAACTGCATCTCGTTGCGCATGAAGTTGCGCGCCTGGAAGTTGCGCACGCCGACCCAAGGCACGGTCTGGTGCGGCGCCTCGGCCAGATCGTCGATCGAGCACTCGCTCGGCTCGCTCTTCATCAGCCAGTAACGCTGGACCATGGGTGCGTCGATGCAAGAGATGATGGAAAGGTGTCCGTCGCAAGCCGTGAGCCGCATTCCTGAACCCAGGGGATTCAGGTGGGCGAGGTCAGCAAGGCTTCGGGTTCATCTGACGCGAGACGATCACACCTGCCTAGCTATGTTCCAAGCCCGGCTCGCGAGAGCATCGGTTCAAGGAAATATAGAACTCACGCGAATGCAACGGACCGGGCGGATTCTACGCGCCGACACCTCGCCGGCGAACACAAAAACCTGCAGATTCAGAGGAGTTGGCCGTCCTCTTCGAGCGCATGGTCGATGCGCTTGATCAAGGCCTCGATGTCGGCCGGAACCGGCGTCTGCGCGGCCGTTCCGCCGGTGCCTTGGACTGCCTCTGCGCTGGGCCGTTGCGCCAGTGCGTAGGCCAGGTTCAGGGCCGCCAGCACCGCGATGCGTTCGCGCGCCTTGACCTTGCCTGCATCGCGGATCGCGGACATCTCGCGGTCCACCTGAGCCACCGCGGCGAGCAGATCCGCTTCGCCCCCCTCGGGGCAGCCGAGGATGTAGCTCTGGCCGATGATCGTGACTTCGAGCTGCTTCAAGATTGACCTTTCGCCGCTTCGCCGCTGCCGGCCGGTGCGGCCGGTTCGCGTGGCAGGCGCTCGAGCAGCGCATCGATGCGCGAGCGCGCCGCGGAGAGCCGCGAGCGCATGCTGTCGCGCTCGTGCATGACGCTCGCCAGCTGTTGTTCGAGCAAGGTGTTGGTGCGTTTCAGTTCGTCGTGTCTGAGCAGCAAACGCTCGACGCGGTCCGCGAGGTCTTCCAGGGTCGACATGGCGCGATGATCTCCTCGTCAGTCCAACGATTGTAGGCGTCGGCCGCCGGCCTCCGGCCGGCTGATACGATCGACGTTGTTGGTGCTCGCGACGGTCTTCAAGCCGTTGCAGTTAAACGGGAAGCAGAAGGAATCGCCCCTCGGGAAGGACTCCGGCCTGCGCTGCCCCCGCAACGGTCAGCGGACGCGTCTCACGACGCCGCTCTTGCGCACGCAACCACTGGAAGCTCCGGCTTCTGGGAAGGTCGCAAGGGTCGCTCCGCCAGCCCGGATACCGGCCAGCAAAGAGGCCGCAGCCAATGAAGCTGCGGCCATACCGCAAGCGCCCGCGGGGAAGCGGGCCGCGTGCATTCTTGTCCGAGCATTCACCATGAGTTCGTACTCTCCGACCGCGCGATCATCCATCGCCGCATCGGGCATCGCCTGCGCCGTCCTGGCCATGAGTTCGTCCGCCCTCCAGGCGCAGCAGGCCGTGCCGGGCGCTGCCGCGGTGATCTTGCAGCCGGTCGTCGTCACCGCGACGCGCTTTCCCGAAGACCCGGCGACCTTGCCTTTCGGTGTCAGCGTGCTGACGGCCGAGACGATCCGAGAGTCCGGCGTCGCCACCGTCAACGAAGCGATCATGAAGCTGCTGGGCGTGCCCGGCCGGCTCGACCTCTACGGCGGCGGCGACTACGCGCTCGACCTGCGCGGCTTCGGCACCACCGCCGACAACAACCAGGCGGTGATCGTCGACGGCATCAAGATCAACGAGGCCGACCTCGGCGGCACGCGGCTCGCCGGCATCGCCATCGATGCGGTCGAGAGCATCGAAGTGATCCGCGGCAATGCCTCGGTGCTGTACGGCGAAGGCGCGACCGGCGGCGCGATCGTCATCACGACCAAGGCCGGCGCCGGCGTCGCGCGCCAGAACCATGCCGACGTCTACCTCGGCGGCGGCAGCTTCGTCACGCGCGAGGCGCGCGCCGGGGCGACGCTGGTGAACGGCGGCTTCTCGCTCGACCTCAGCGGCAACAAGCGCGACAGCGACAATCACCGCGACAACTTCAAGTCCAAGGTCGACGGCTTCTCGCTCGCCGGCCAGTGGCGCGGCGACTGGCTGCGCATCGGCGCGCGTTATGCCGAGGACTATCTCGACACCGGCCTGCCCGGCTCGCTGACCGCCGAACAGTACGCGGCCGACCCGCATCAGACGAACACGCCCGACGACCACGCCTCGATCCGCAACGGCAGCAGCGGCGCATTCGCCGAAGCCACGCTCGGCGACTGGAAGCTGGCCTTCGACGTCGGCCATCGCGACAAGGGCCTGGACAGCCTCAGCGGCGGCTTCGTCTACGCCTACGACATCGTCGCGAAGACCTATGCGGCACGCGCGCGCAACAGCATGAGCTTCGGCCGGTTCGCGAACGCCTTCGTCATCGGCTGGGACCGCGGCGACTGGGAGCGCCAGGTGCGCGGCGCCTTCGGCGGCCATGCGCAGCAGAGCTCGCATGCGGTCTACCTGAAGGACGACCTGACCCTGCCCAGCGGCACCAGGCTCAGCGCCGGCTGGCGCACCGAACGGATCGAGAAGAGCAACACCGACAGCGCCGTTTCGGAGGACCAGGACCAGCACGCCTGGGACTTGGGGCTGGTGCAGCCGCTGGGCGGCGGCTTCGCCGCCTACGGCCGCTATGGGCACAGCTTCCGGCTGGCCAACGTCGACGAGTTCGGCTTCACCACGCCGAACGTGATCCTGCAGCCGCAGACCTCGAAGGACGCCGAGCTCGGCGCACGCTGGACCCATGCGGACGGGCGCGCCGAGCTGCGCTTCTATCGCAGCGCCCTGACCAACGAGATCGGCTACGACCCGAGCGTGCCGGGGCCGTTCGGCTTCGGCGCGAACACCAACTTCGATCCGACGCGCCGCGAAGGCATCGAGCTCGAAGTGACGCAGGCGCTGAACGCGGCGCTCGACCTGCGGCTGAATGCGGCGACGCGCCGCGCGCGCTTCACCTCAGGCGCGCACGACGGCAAGGACGTGCCCTTGACGCCGCATCACACCGCCTCGCTCGGGGCCGACTGGACGCCGCTGCCGGCGCACCGGCTGGGCGCGGTGCTGAACTGGGTCTCGTCGCAATCGCCCGACTTCGACAATGCCTGCAAGATGCCCGGCTATGTCACCGCCGACCTGCGCTATGCCTATCGCTACAGCTTCGCCGAATTCGCGCTCGGCGTGCAGAACGTCGGCGACCGCAAGTACTACACGCAGGCCTTCTCGTGCATCAGCGGGCAGACCTCGTCGATCTATCCGGAAGCCGGGCGCGCCTTCGTCGCGTCGGTGCGGATGAGCTTCTAGACGGCGGCGAGCGCATGCGCAGCGAGCTGATCCTCGGCGGCCAGCGCAGCGGCAAGTCGCGCTGCGCCGAAGCGCGTGCGTCCGCGTGGCTGGCCGAGCCGCGGCACTCGGCGGTGCTGATCGCAACTGCGCTGGCCGGCGACGACGAGATGCGCGCGCGCATCACCCGCCACCGCGCCGACCGGGCGCGGCGCGTGCCGCGGCTCGAGTCGGTCGAGGAGCCGTCACGGCTCGCCGAGACGCTGTGCCGCTGCAGCGCGCCGGGCCGGCTGGTCGTCGTCGATTGCCTGAGCCTGTGGCTGACCAACCTGCTGATGCCGCTGCACGGCCCGGCGCTCGACGAGGCGGCCTGGCTCGCGGCCTGCGATGCGCTCGGCAGCGCGCTCGACGCGGCACCCGGGCCGGTGGTGCTGGTCTCCAACGAGATCGGCCTCGGCGTTTCGCCGCTGGGGAGCGGGACGCGCCGCTTCGTCGATGAACTCGGGCGTTTGCATCAGGCGATGGCCGCGCGTTGCGAGCGCGTCACCTTGATGGTCGCCGGCATCGAAGTGCCGGTGAAAGGGCCGAGGCCGTGAGGCGCTGCTTCGCCCTGCTGCTGCTCGCCGTGTGCTGCCTGGCGCGCGCCGAGATCACGCTGCCCGACGGCCGCGGCGGCACGCTGGTGCTTGCGGCCAGCCCGCAGCGCATCGTCAGCCTGCTGCCGTCGCTGACCGAGAGCATCTGCGCGCTCGGCGGCTGCGCGCGCCTCGTCGGCACCGATCGCTACTCCAACTGGCCGGAGCCGGTGCGCAAGCTGCCCAAGCTCGGCGGGCTGGAAGACGCGCAGGTCGAAGCCATCGTCGCGCTGCATCCGGACGTGGTGCTGGCCGCGCCGTCGCAGCGCGTGATCGAGCGGCTGCAGTCGCTCGGCCTGCGCGTGCTGGTGCTCGAGGCGCGCAACCATCTCGAGGTGCACGGCGGCCTGCAGATGCTGGCGCGCATGCTCGGCGTGCCGGACAAGGCCGAGCCGGTCTGGGCCGCGATCCAGGTGCAGCTGCAGCAGGCGAAGGAGCGGGTGCCGCCGGCGCTGCAAGGGCAGCGCGTCTACTTCGAGCTCGACGGCGCGCCGTATGCGGCCGGCAGTTCCTCCTTCATCGGCGAGACGCTGAGACTGCTTGGCCTCGGCAACATCGTGCCGGCCGCGCTCGGGCCCTTCCCGAAGCTGAACCCGGAGTACGTGGTGCGTGCCCAGCCCGACATCATCATGGCCGGCGCCCGCTCGATCGAAGAGATGCCGCGGCGGCCCGGCTGGGCTTCGCTGCGCGCCTTGCGCGAGCGGCGCGTCTGCGGCTTCGATCCCTTGCAGATCGATCTGCTGGTGCGCCCCGGCCCGCGCCTGGGCGAAGGCGCGCTGCGCCTCGCGGATTGCCTCGCCGCATGGACGCGGGAGCGCTGAGCATGCCGCACGGCGATCGCCGGCAGGGGCGCCTGCTGCTGGCCTTGCTGGCGCTGTGCCTGCCGCTCGGCGCGGCCGGGCTGATCGCCGGCAGCCAGGGCTGGTCGCTGTCCGATCTGGCCGGGCCGGACGCGGCGCTGATCGTCGGCCAGATCCGCGCGCCGCGCACGCTCGGCGCCTGGCTGGTCGGCGCCTTGCTCGGGCTCGCCGGCGCGGTCGCGCAAGGCCTGTTCCGCAACCCGCTGGCCGATCCCTACCTGCTCGGCTCCGCCTCGGGCGCTTCGCTGGCGGTGGTGCTCGTGCTGGCGGCGAGCAGCTTCGCCGGGCATGCGATGAGCCTGGCGACGGCCGATCTGCTGGCGCGCATCGGCCTCGTCGTTGCCGGTTTCGTCGGCGCGCTGGCCGGCGTGCTGCTGACCCTTGTGCTCGCCCGCGGCGCGCAGCAGACGACGCGGCTGCTGCTGGCCGGCGTGGTCGTCGGCGTGATGCTGGGCGCGGGCAGCGACCTGGTCACGACGATCTCGCCCGAGGCCTTGCGCGGCAAGCAGACCTTCATGCTCGGCAGCACCGGCTTCCTCGGCTGGCCGAGCGTCGCGCTGATGGCGCTCGGCCTCGCGGTCTCGCTGCCGCTGGCCTGGCGCCTGGCGCGCGTGCTGGATGCGCTGACGCTCGGCGTCGAGAGCGCCGAGAGCCTGGGCCTGGCGCTGCCGCGGCTGCGTGCGGTGCTGGTCGGCGTGCTCGCCTTGTCGACCGGGATCGCGGTTTCGCAGGCCGGGCTGGTGGCCTTTGTCGGCCTGGTCTCGCCGCATCTGGTGCGCCGTTTCGCACCGGCGCCGCATGGCTACACCCTGGTTGCCAGCAGTGCGGCGGGCGGCGCCTTGCTGCTTGCCGCCGACGTGCTGGCGCGCAGCCTGATCGTGCCGCAGGAGCTGCCGGTCGGCGTGTTGACGGCACTGCTCGGCGGCAGCTACCTGCTGTGGCTGCTGCATCGGCGAGGGGTGCGATGAGACGCGCGGAGGGCTTGCGCCACGGCGCCATGCTGCGCGGCGACGGCTTGCACGTCTCGCTCGGCGGCACGCCGGTGCTGCACGGGGTGACACTGGACGTGGCGCCCGGCTGGACGGCGATCGTCGGGCCGAATGGCGCCGGCAAGTCGACCCTGCTGCGCCTGCTCGCCGGGCTGCTCACGCCTTCAGCCGGGCGCGTGCTGCTGCAGGGCCGGGCGCTCGCCGGATGGCCGGCCGCCGAGCGTGCCCGCCAGATCGCCTGGCTGGCGCAGCAGGGCGAGGCCAGCGGCGAACTCACGGTGCGCGAGATCGTGCACCTCGGCCGCTTGCCGCACCTCGGCCTCTTCACTACGCCGCGCGCTGCCGACGAGCGCATCGTCGACGACGCGATGGCCGCCACCGAGTGCCTCGCTTGGCAGCACCGGCGCTTGCACGAGCTCTCCGGCGGCGAGCGCCAGCGCGCCTTGCTGGCGCGCGCGCTCGCGGTGCAGGCGCCGGTGCTGTTGCTCGACGAGCCGACCACCCATCTCGATCCGCCGCATCAGGTCGCGCTGGTGCGCCTGTGCCAGCGCCTGGTGCGCGAGCGCGCCGGGCAGGCGGTGGTCAGCGTGCTGCACGACCTGCCGCTGGCGCTGCAGGCCGATCGCATCCTGGTGCTGCAGGCCGGCCGGGTGTGCGCCGCGGGCGCGCACGACGATGCAGCAGTGCACGAGGCGCTGATCGCGGTGTTCGACGGCGCGATCCGCATCGAGCGGCTCGGTGCCCGCTTCATCGCCACGCCGAATCTGGAAGGCTGAAGGAGGCCGATGCCAAGCGAATCCCGCCCACCGAGCGCGCACGATGCCTGAGGCAGCCGTGATGAGCGCCGCGCTGCTGCTGGCCTGGGCGGTCGATGCGCGCTTCGGCGAGCCGCGCAATGCCTGGCACCCTGTCGCCTGGCTCGGCCGCCTGCTGGCCGCGATCGGCCCGCGCCTGCGCTGCCTGCCGCCGCGGCAGGCGTTGGTCGCGGGTGCGTTCGCCTGGCTTGTCATCGCCGCGGGTCTCGGCATTGCCGCCTGGGGCTGGCAGCGCTTCATGCTGCGCTTGCCGGCCGTGGCCGGGGTCATCGGGCTCGCGCTGGCCTTGAAGCCGAGCTTCGCCTGGCGCCTGCTGCATGACGAGGTCGGCGCGGTCGAACACGCGCTGGCGATCGACCTCGCCGGCGCACGCCGGCGCCTGGCGATGCTCGTCAGCCGCGACGTGACCGCCTTCGATGCCGACATGCTGCGCGAGACGGCGATCGAAACCCTGGCCGAGAACCTCAACGATTCGCTGCTCGCACCGCTCTTCTGGTATGCGCTGGCCGGGCTGCCGGGCGCGCTGGTCTATCGCTTCGCCAACACCGCCGATGCGATGTGGGGCTATCGCGGCGAGTGGGAATGGGCGGGCAAATTCAGCGCACGCGCCGACGACGTGCTGTCGTGGCTGCCGGCGCGGCTGACGGCCGGGCTGCTGTGGCCTCCGGGCAGGCGCCGCCTGCGCGCCGAAGCGCGCAAGACGGGCTCGCCGAACGGCGGCTGGCCGATGGGCGCGATGGCGCTCCGCCTGGGCGTGCGGCTGCGCAAGCCGGGCGTCTATGCCCTCAACCCGCAGGCGCCTTCGCCGGGCGCCGCGCAAACGGCTCTTGCGCTGCGTTGCGCCACGCAGGCCGCCTGGTCCGCGCTGGGTTTGGCGGTGCTGTGCTGGCTGGTACGCATCTGATGGACGACGGGACTCTCCACGGCGGGCCGGATGCGCAGGGCGCGGCGCGCTGGGATTTTTCGAGCAACGCGAATGCCTGCGGCCCGGCGCCGCTGCTGCTGCAGGCCCTGCAGCGGGTGGA
>Ga0105237_10005751_pt1 | contig 13932 bp, 9 predicted proteins | sample KBSC24metaG_FD_81520 | JGI IMG/M metagenome (GOLD analysis project Ga0105237, IMG submission 81520) | Corn rhizosphere microbial communities from Kellogg Biological Station, Michigan, USA - KBS C2-4 metaG | ecosystem: Host-associated > Plants > Roots > Rhizosphere > Soil | place: Michigan, USA...
AAGGCGGCGTTCATCCAGACATATTTGTTGTGGTCGCCGCCCACCTCTTCCTCGAAGGTGAAGCCCTTCACCGGAACGGTTTCAGAGCCATAGGGCAGGCGCGCCAGCACCCGCGGCATGGTGAGGCCGATATAGCGGGCGTCCTCGCTTTCGCGCAGCGACTGCCACGACGCATAGGCCGGGTTGTTCACGATCATCTGCAAGTCTTGCGGGTTCGGCAGTTCCTGCCAGCTGTCCATACGGAACAGCCGTGGCGAGGCGGCCGCGATGAACGGCGTATGCGCCGAAGCGCAGACGCCCGAAATGTTGCGCAGCAGGCCGACGTCGCGCGGATGGTTGGAGAACTCGTAGGCGCCGATGATGCATCCGATCGGCTCACCACCCAGCATCGAATACTCGTCCGTGTAGACCTTCTTGAAGATCGGGCTCTGGTCCCACATCTGGCCTTCGTAGTCTTCGAGCGTATCGGCCAGCTGCTCCTTGGAGATGTTCATCACCCGGATCTTCAGCTTGGTGTCCGTCTCGGTGTTGTTGATCAGGTACCAGAGGCCGCGCCAGGTGCCTTCCATCTCGCGCACTTCCGGCGCATGCAGGATCTCGTTGACCTGCGTCGTCAGCATCTTGTCGATGCCGGCGATCAGCGACTTGATCGACTTGATCGCATTGGATGAGATGGTCGTGGTCTCGGAGCGCGACTGCGCGGCAAGCGCCAGGTTGCGCACCAGCTGCTGCAGCTTCTCGCTGTCGTCCTTCTTGACCTTGAAGTCCTTTTCCAGGAGTCCGCTGAACTCGCCGAGATCGATGGCTTCCGCCTCGGCGGTGGCGGCTGCGGTCTTTTGCTGTTCGGCCATGATTTACTCCTCGCCCTTGCCGTCATCCATCGCCTGGCTGGCGATCTTGCTCAGCAACGGCTCGTTGTTCAAAAGCTGCGCGATGCGCTTTTCCGCGTCGACGCGGCCGTCCATGAAGCCGAGCAACTCCTCGAGCTGACGGCGCATCTTCAGGATCTCGGCCAGTTGCGGAACCTGTTCGGCGACCTTGTCCGGTGCGAAATCGCCCATTTTGGAGAAGGTGAGATCGATCGCCAGCTCTTCATCCCGCTCCTGGCCCTCGGCCTGGGGCAAGGTGTTCTTCACCCGCGCCTTCACGCGCGGTCCCATCGCTTCCATGAATTTCGGGAAACGGTTGGCGTCGGTTTCGACGAAGTTGCGGTCGAGGACCGATTTCGACGCTTCCTTGGTCTGTGAAGCGCCGGAAAGGTCGGCCATCACGGCCATGACGAACGGCAGTTCGATTGTCGTCGGGCTGCCGTAGGTTTCAACGTCGTAGGCGATCTGCACGCGCGGCGCGCGGTTTCTCTCGATGACCTTCGCTTTGCTCTCTGCTGGCATGCTTGTTACCTTTCATCCTTCTGGGCCGGCTTCTTGGGATCGGGGACACCGGCAAGCAGCCGGAACTCCTTCAGCCCCGACGGGGCGAGATCTTCCATCAGTTCCACGAAATCCATATGCACCATCCGGCGCACGCGCCGGGCGAGATGCGGGATGGGGCTCGACGGTTCGGTGCGGTCGTAGAAGGCGACGACGAGGTCGAGGCATTTGACGACTTCGTCGCGCGAGTTGATCCGGTCCGGGAGGCCGGCGCTCGCTTCCACAGAGCTTGCCACACTTGCCATCGTCTCGGCTCCATGACCGTTTCGGGCGGGCATTGCTGGTTCCGCTGCCTGCGGAGCAGGCTTCGCGGCGCCGTTCGTCGCCGCGCCAGCGCTGGAATTGCGTTCCAGCGTCGTCAGCAAACGCTGCAGGAACTTCTTCAATTCCGGGACGGTGGCGCCATTGCCTTCGATGCGGGCGTTGAGCGCGGCGTCCACCGCGTCCAGGGCCGCGATCGCGGCACGCGCGTCTGCCAGCAGCGACGTCATCGCGTCCGCTGCTTGATCGATTTGCGCCGCGCATCCGGTGCGCACCCGGTTCAGCAGTTGGTTGTGGGCGCTCGTCAGCGCCGCCTTTTCGGCGGTTCCCAGGCCAGAGGCTGCTTCTTGGAGCATGACGCGTTCGTCGAGCGCCGTCTGTTCCAGGTCCCGGCCGCTGATCGGCCCTATCGCGCGCGGCGAGAAGAAGACCGTCTGCCTGAGGTTCGCCAGCAAGCCTTCCTGGCCGTTCTGCAGATCGAGCAGCGCGTTGATGCGGCGCAAGGCGGCTTCGCGCGGCGCCCCCGTCCGCAGCGACGGGTGCATCGTGTCCCAATACTGTTCGAAGGTCCGCGCAATCAATGTCAGCCCCTGGGCGAGGCCGGCCAGGCCTTCTTCATTGGCGAGAGCGCGCGTGACGAGAACCAGCAGACGCAAGTCCCGGCCGCGAAGCCTCAATTCCTCCGCCTTTTCCAGAACGGCTGGCCAGTCTACCGGGACAGTGGTCTGCGAGGTCTTGTTGCCGCCATCGTGGACGACCTTGAGCTGCGCTTCGGTCAGGCGCTCCAGGTCATGGAAGGCCGGGTCGTTGCGCAAGTCCTCTCCCGACGGATTCGCACCGTCCAGAGGATTCAGCCAGAGTGCGAGATCAATCACACCAACCCCCAGCCAGCGGCCCTGAGACCCCTATGTGACGCAACGTTATCACCGGCCTCACGCCACGACAATTGAGCACCTGCGCAAAAACTAACGGAAGCTAAACGCGACCGCTTCCTGCGGCGAAACCCATTGCGCGATTGTCAGACCCGGTATGTGAAATGGCTCGCATAGCTCGGAAGGCAATCCAGTGTTTGTTGCCACGAGTTTGCAAGGCTTGTGTAACCGGGCGGTGCCGCCCGGATGAATTCAAACGCCTTATCCGTCTCACCGCTTTGTAAAGCAGCCGCTTATATGGCAGGGTACGGTCGGCAGGTTGCGGGAGCAGGTTCAATGGAACAGCGCCGGTCATCACAGAGCTTCAAGCGTAAGGAATTGGTCGCCAAGCTCAACGCCACGGGGGTGCGCGCCTTCAAGGCTGCGGCCGACACGGCCAAGCTGCGCGGCAATCCCTATGTCGAGCTCGCTCATTTCATCCAGCAACTGGTGCTGTCCGAACGCTCGGACGTGCAGATGATCGTCGCCGACGCCGGACTGGATGTCAGCCGGCTGACGGCGGACATGACCCGTGCCATCGACAAGCTGCCCTATGGCGCCACCTCGGTGGAGGAGTTCTCCGACCACATCTTCCATGCCATCCAGGAGGGTTGGAACCTGGCGACGCTGGAATTCGGCGTGGAGGAGGTGCGCAGCGCCCATATCCTGCTTGCCTGCCTGAAGACGCCGGCGCTTGAAGGCCTGGTGTCCAAGATCAGCGCCGAGTTCGACAAGATCGACGCGGATGGCGTCATTTCCCGCTTTGCCGATGTCACCGAAGGCTCGCTCGAAGCCGGCTCACCTCCCGCCGCTGCCGCTGCCGAAACGCCGATGAAGCGCGGTCCGGGCGGGGATTCGGCACTGGCGAAATACGCCACCGACCTCACCCAGCGCGCTCGCGACGGCAAGATCGATCCGGTCGTCGGCCGCGACCCGGAAATAAGGCAGATCGTCGACATCCTGATGCGACGCCGGCAAAACAACCCGATCCTGACCGGTGAGGCGGGCGTCGGCAAGACCGCGGCCGTCGAGGGCTTTGCGCTGCGCATCGCCCAGGGCGACGTGCCGCCGACATTGCAGAATGTCAGCGTGCGGATGCTCGATATCGGGCTGATGCAGGCTGGCGCCAGCGTCAAGGGTGAGTTTGAGAAGCGGCTGAAAGCGGTGATCGACGAGGTCCAGGCCTCCGAGGTGCCGATCATCCTGTTCATCGACGAGGCGCACACGCTGATCGGCGCCGGCGGCGCGGCCGGGACTGGCGACGCCGCCAATCTCTTGAAACCGGCATTGGCGCGCGGCGAGCTTCGCACCATCGCCGCCACGACCTGGGCCGAATACAAGCAGCACATCGAGAAGGACCCGGCGCTGACCCGTCGCTTCCAGGTGGTCAAGATCGACGAGCCGTCGGAAGCGGTGGCCGTGCTGATGCTGCGCGGCGTCGCCGGCGTGCTGGAGCAGCACCACAAGGTGCAGATCCTGGATGAGGCGATCGAGGCGGCGGTCTCGCTTTCGCACCGCTACATCCCGGCCAGGCAATTGCCGGACAAGGCTGTCAGCCTGCTCGACACCGCCTGCGCGCGCGTCGCGGTCTCGCAACATGCGACGCCGGCCGAAGTCGAGGATATCCTGCGCCGCCGCCAGGCACTCGAGGTCGAGAGCGGCATCATCGGCCGCGAGGCGGCGATCGGCATCGACGTGGCCGATCGTCAGGCCCGCGTCGACGCCGGGCTGGCGGAGACCGAGACCAGTTTGGCTGCTGCCCAGGCACGCTGGGACCGGGAAAAGGCTTTGGTGGCCGAGATACTCGACCTGCGCGCAAAATTGCGCGGCGAGGGTGTGCCGCTCGATGAGGCGGCGGCTGAAGAGGCCGCCGCCGCGGAGGCGGAGAGCGCGGAGGGCGCGGCAAAGGCGCCTGAGCAAAAACCGGCCGAAACCAAGAAAGCCAAGGCCTCGAAAGCCAAGGGGGCCAAGGCCGCGAAGGCCGATGCGGCGTCTGCCGAGCCGGCGGATGAGGCCGCTGCCGATCTGGCGCGGCTGCGCGAGCTGATGGCCGAACTCGCCGCCGCGCAAGGCGAGACACCGCTCATCTTGCCCTCGGTCGACCGCAATGCGGTCGCCGCCGTGGTGCAGGACTGGACCGGCATCCCGACCGGACGGATGCTGTCCAGCCAGACCGAGAAGGCGCTCAAGCTCGCTGCCACCTTGTCCGAGCGCGTGGTTGGTCAGGACCACGCGATGGAGATGATCGCCAAACGCGTGCAGACCAGCCGCGCCGGCCTCGGCGCGCCGGAAAAGCCGGTCGGCGTTTTCCTGCTTTGCGGACCTTCCGGCGTCGGCAAGACCGAGACCGCGCTGGCGCTGGCCGAAACGCTTTACGGCGGCGAGCAGAACCTTATTTCGATCAATATGTCCGAGTTCCAGGAAGCGCATACCGTCTCGACCTTGAAGGGCGCGCCGCCCGGCTATGTCGGCTACGGCAAGGGCGGCATCCTGACCGAGGCGGTGCGCAGGAAGCCATACTCCGTGATCCTGCTCGACGAGGTCGAGAAGGCGCATCCGGACGTGCACGAGATTTTCTTCCAGGTCTTCGACAAGGGCATGATGGACGACAGCGAAGGCCGTCGCATCGACTTCAAGAACACGCTGATCCTGCTCACCTCGAATGTCGGCTCCGACGTCATCATGGACCGCACGAAGAACGGCGCGGTGCGGGCAGGCATCGACGATCTTGACACCGCCTTGCGCAGCCCGCTGCTGAAAGTATTTCCGGCGGCCTTCCTCGGGCGGGTGGTGACCATCCCCTACTATCCGCTCTCGGATGCGATGATCGAGGCGATCGCCCGGCACCAGTTCGGCAAGATCGCCAAGCGCCTCAAGGCAACCAACGATGCGGAACTGGTGATCGGCGACGGCGTCATGGATCTGGTCAAGGCGCGTTGCACCGAGATCGAATCCGGTGGGCGCATGATCGACGCCATTCTCACCAATACACTATTGCCGGAACTCAGCCGCGGCGTGCTCAACCGCTCGCTCGAGGGCAAGAAGATGACGAAAGTCACCGTGGGTGCGTCCGCGGAAGGATTTACCTACTCGTTCGAATAGGTTTCTCCCCTGAGCTTCGTCGCCGCGGCCGCATCTGCCGCGGCTTCGCCGTCACGGCGTGGTCTTCCGCCACCCGGTTTTAGAACTTGTAGCTAAATCAGTCTGATTCCGGGAAAATCCAGGTCGATAGGTCCGCCAAGAGCGCTCAGACGTCCTTGTTCTTATCGGTGAGACCGTGGACCAGCAGCATGACCAGGATGATCGCGCCGAAGATCATCTCGCGCGCCGCAGCGGGCATCTGCATCACCGAAAGGATCGACGACAGAAGCGTGATGAAGATCGCGCCGGCGAAGGTGCCGATATAGTTCCCTCGACCGCCCTGAATGGAGGTTCCCCCGACCACCACAGCCGAGATGACCGGCATGAGATAGGGATCGCCCATGCCCTGATAGGCCTGGTTGGTGTAGCCCAGCAGCAGGATAGCGCCGAAACTGGAAAAAACTCCGGCAAGGACGAAGGTCGCCACTGTCACCAGGCGGACCCGCGCTCCGGCAAGGAACACTGCACGTCGCGAATTACCCAGTGCATAGAGGTAGTTGCCATAGACGGTACGCCGGAGCACCCAGACTGTAATCACGGCGACTCCAAGCCATACGAGAAAGGCGTTGGGGATGCCCAAGGTCCGACCGATCGCCGCTTGTGTCGCGAGCCAGGGGACTTCACCGTTGGGGCGGCTGTTGCCGGTGTAGAAAACCGTGGCGCCAAGCAGCATTGCGTTCACCGCCAGCGTCCAGACCATCGCGGGTACGCGAAAGACGGCAACACCGATGGCGTTCAAGAGCCCGATAACCATGCCAAAGCACAGGCCCAGCGGAATTGCCAGGCTGGCGATCACGGGATTGGAACTGCCAGAGGCGGAGATGACGACAATCGCCGTGCCAGTGATCGTCCAGGGCACCGAAAGGTCGATCTCGCCCAGCAGGATCACCAGCATGGCACCGGTGGCGATGATACCAAGAAAGGCGGCGATCTGCAGCTGTTGCAGAATGTAGCCGGGCTTCAGGAAGCCGGGATACAATAGCGAACCGCCCAAGAGCAGAGCGACGCAGCCCAGCGCAATCAGCAGGACCGATATGTGGTCCCGGCTCAGCCAACGGCGGGATTTGAAGGGCGCGGCGCGTCGTGCGGTTGCATCGGTCATCAGCGGTACAACTCAAGCCGGCTGCGCACCCGGAAAACGCCGAGCGCGCCCAGTGCAATAGCAGTTGCGAGGATCAGTCCCTCGAAGAACGGCTGCGCCAACGGCGGCAGCCCGGAGAAGAACATCAGCGACGAGATTGTCTTGAGGATCAAAGCGCCGATAACTGCGCCGATGGGGTTGCCGACGCCACCGCTCAGCGCCACTCCACCCAACACGATGGCGCCGATCGAGTTCAGAGTGTAGGACGGCGCGATATTGGGATCGCCGGTAAGCGTGACCATGCTGACATAGATGCCGGCAAGGGCCGCGATGAAGCCGCTGCTGCCGTAGGCGATGAGCTTGAGCTGGTTTACGCGAAGGCCGGTCATGTAAGCCGACTGTTCCGACGATCCGACAGCATAGAGGCCGAGGCCGATGGCCGACCGGCGCAGAAGGACCGTCAGTGCGACAAGAACGACGACAAGAATCATCGCCGAGACCGGGATGTCCGCCACTGCATAGGTTAGCGCGTCTGACATCGCCTCATCAATGCTGCCTCCGGGCGTAGGCCGCAAAAGCAGCGCGATGCCGCCGAAGATGCCGCCCGTCGCAAGGGTGGCGACGATTGGCTGCACCCGGCCATAGACAACCGCGACCCCGTTCACCAGCCCGCAGGCCACCCCGACCGCCAGCACCGCAACCATCCCAAGGGCAATCGAAGTCGGGGACCCATTGAGAAGGAACGATCCCACCACGTTGGTCAGCGCAATGATAGACCCTACCGACAGGTCGATTCCCTTTACCAGAACCACAAAGAACTGAGCGATCGCGGCAAGTCCAAGCAGTGCCCCCTGGTTCGACCAGATGGTAACCACGTAGGTTGAAAAGCCGCGCGGATGGATGGCCATATAGCCGGCGAAAAGCACCACCAGCGCGAGCGCGGCAATCGCTTCCTTTGCATTTTGGCGAAGCCAGGACATCATGCTTGGGCCTCAGCGTGAAGGTGCACGTTCATCGAGGCGGCGATGAGCGCATCGGCGGACAGGTTATCGCCCTTTAGTTCCTTGGCCACGCTGCCCCGGTAGAAGACATAGACCCGATCGCACAAGTGGATAAGTTCCTCATAGTCGGTCGATTGCAGGATCACAGCCATTCCCTCGGCCGCCAGGTCGGTGAGCAGCCTGTAGATCTGGGCCTTGGTCGGCAGGTCAATGCCGCGCGTCGGGTCCATCAGCAGCAGACATTTGGGCGACAGGACCAGCCATTTGGCCAGCACCACCTTCTGCTGGTTGCCGCCCGAGAGCGTCGCGACGGGATCATCGAGCGAGCCGTAGGTCAGTGCCAGCCGTTCGATCAGGTCTTGGAGCCGGGCCTCGTTACTGCCGTTCAGGTCGAGCAGGCCGAAGGGCGCGCGCCCAAGAACCGCCAGGCGCAGGTTTTGCGCCACGGACATGCTGGGGATCAGCCCCTCGGTCTTGCGATCCTCGGGCACGAGCGCCAGACCGACATCGGATTGTTTCACTCTCGGCGGCTGCAAACCATTCAATCGCTTGCCATTGAGCGTGATGCGGCCCGTCACTCCGCGCAGCACGCCGAAGACGGCATGCATGATCTGCTGCTGGCCCTGAGCATCCAAACCGCCGAGCCCGACGATTTCGCCGGCGCGCGCGGCGATCGACACGTCGACAAGCTGGTTTTGCCAGCTGACGTTGGACACATCCAGAACGATCGGCGCCGCGTCGGGCACGGGCGGGCGGCGCGGCGGAAACAGCTCTTCCAGCGAGCGGCCAATCATCAGGCCCACGATCTCATCGGTCGTGCGCGCGCCAACGTCGAAGGTCTCGATATGCTTGCCGTTCCGGAAGACGGATATGCGGTCGGCGATGGCGTCGACCTCGTGCATGCGATGCGAGATGAAAAGGATCGCGACGCCCTGCTCCTTCAGCATTCTGAGGACACCGAACACCGTTTCGACGAGCTCGCTGGTCAACGCCGAGGTCGCCTCGTCGAGGATAAGAAGCTTGGGCTTGCGGAACACGGCCTTGGCGATTTCCACGAGCTGGCGTTCGGACAGCGACAGGCCGGAGACGCGGGCGCCGAGCGGGATCGACTTGGCCCCTACCAGATCCAGCGCCGCGCGCGCCTCGCGATAAACGCCGCGCTGCATCAATCCCATCCGGGTGCGGGGGGCGGCAAGCACGATATTGTCGCCGACCGAAAGGTGCGGCATCAGCGACAGTTCCTGGAACATGCAGACCGTGCCCTGTTCGGCCGCCTCGCGCGGCGAGGAAAAGCGCACCACCTGCCCGCCGATGGAGATCGTTCCCGTATCCGGCTGGATGACACCGGCCAACAATTTCATCAGCGTCGATTTGCCGGCGCCATTTTCGCCGAGAATGGCGTGCACGCGTCCTGGCTCGCAGCGGAAATCCACCATGGTCAACGCCGGGACGCCACCATAGGATTTCGACACCGATTTCAGTTCAACATAGCGGTCGGCCACGCGCGCTCCTTGCCGTCGACCCGGCCGGCGCAGGCGCCGGCCGGGTTCACGTGTCATTGCCTAGTTGGAGTTATCGGCCGTCTGACCGTTCAGCTCATCGGGCGTGAACACGGGGAAGCACTGCGGAAAGCCGGTCGCCGTGTAGAAGGTCTTCGGCAGGTTGGGGAAGAAATCCTTGCCCTCTGCCAGGTCCGCGTTGTTCTTCTGCGGGATTGGCAGGAAAACCTTCTGGGGCAGCGCATTACCCTCCAGCAGCACGACCGAGGCCTCCAGCGCCATGGCGGCCAGCGCCGGCGCCTGGGCGGCGGTGATCCCCGGATACTTGCCCTTATTGACCAGCATCCGCGTGCCGTTGCCGGCATCGAAGCCGACCGGGATGACCGGATGCTTCGCTGCTGCCATCGCCTCTAGCGCGCCGACGGAGCCCTCCTGGACGACGATGCCGTCAAAATTGCCATTGGTGGCGATGGCGTCGGACGTCACCTTCGACGCCTTACCCACGTCCCAGTCGCCCTCTACCTTGACCGTCTTTAGATCGGGGTACTTGGAGAAGACCTGGCTGAAGCCTGCTTGGTTGTCGCGGTCGACGCTGTTGCCGGGGACGCCATCGATTTCCAGAACCTGACCCGAAACATTGCCCTTCTTGGCCTTGATGCCATCGACCACGGCCTGCGCCTTGAGCCGGCCCAGTTCGACCTGATCTTCATTGATCTGCACGACCTGGTTGGAGTCGAGGACGTTGTCATAGGTAACCAGCACCACGCCAGCTTGCTTGGCACGCCTCACGACTGCGTCGAAGGCCGTGGGATTGACGGCATTGATAATCACGGCGTCGTAGCCGGCGGCGATGAAGTTGTCGATCGCAGAGATCTGCGCCGTGGAATCGTTGCCCACCGATATGATCTTCAGGTCGGACAGCTTGGACTTGTTCTCGGGGCGCGCGCCCCAGGCTTTTGCGGTCTGGATGGAGTTGGCACGCCAATCGTTGCCGACATAGCCGTTGACCAAGGCAATTTTATAGGGCCCGGACTTCTTCGGATAGGAGATCACCGAAGCACTGTCCGGCGCAGGAGCGTAGCAGTCGGGCTTGTAGGTGTCCTGCGCCCGGGCGCTTGTAAGCGTTGCGGCGGATGCTGCAAGGGCGCCCATCATCAGAAGCGTCATACGTCTTTTCATTTCACTTTCCTCCCGTTTTCCGACGACCACCGCCGGTTTTCAAATTGAGGTGAGCTTTCCTCCGCCGGCAGCTGCCGCTGCGGAGGCCGAATTCCTGAGATGGGCGATATGGTCGGATCATGGGTTCTGCTGCCATCAACGCCGGTTCAACGAGACGGCAATGATGATGATGGCTCCCTTGATCACTTCCTGGATGCTGGTGGAAAGACCGAGCACGAGAAGACCAAAGCCGAGAATTCCAATGAAGATTGCACCGACGACGGAACCGACAATCGATCCATAGCCGCCAAAGAGGCTTGTCCCGCCTATGATCACGGCCGCGATGACGTCGAGTTCAAGACCCGCTCCCAGGCTGGGATTGCCGGCCGTCGAGCGGGCCGCGAGCATCATGCCTGCAAGGGATGCGGTCATGCCCGACAGCACGAAGGCGAAGATCTTGACGCCGTCCGTGCGCACCCCGGAGAAGCGCGCGGCTATGGCATTTCCACCGGTCGCATAAACACGCCTGCCATAGGGCATCTGATGCAAAAGATAGTAACCGCCCGCGGTCAGGACGATGGTCCACCAGATCGGCGCCTGCACGCCTAGAAAACTGCCGTTCCAGAACATGTTCGAAAAATCATCATCGACGATAGGCACCGGCCGGGTGCCGGTGATCGTTAGTGCCAATCCCGAAAAGATGGAGAGCATGCCAAGGGTTACGAGAAACGATGGAATGCGCAATTTTGTGACAAGGATGCCCGATGTCGCACCTATCGCGGCGCCGGCGCCCAGTACCAGGAGTGCGACGACATAGGTCGGGACATTTTGCTCGAGCAACAGCGCTCCGATCATCCCTGAAAAGCTGGCGAGGGATCCGACCGAGAGGTCGACTTCACCGCAGATGATCACGAACGTCATGCCGATCGCCATTGCGGAGACGATGGCTGTGATGCGCAGAACCGCGCTTGCCGTCGAGACAGAAGCGAAGTGGGGAGCAAACAGGACGAAATAGAGTGTGATAGCAAGGAAGATCACATAGGTGATGTGATCGCGTAATAAATTCATTGCACTTGCGCGCAACGGCATCGAGGACGGCTTCATGCTGCAGCTCCCTGGGCGCGTATGCCGGATTGTCTGGCCGCCTCGGCCTGCAGCAACGCACGAAGTCTTGTTTCGTCGTGCGCCCGGCCGATGCTGCGCGTGATCCGTCCTTCCGCCATCACAAGAATGCGATCCGACAGATCCAGGAGCTCTTCGAGTTCAGAAGAAACCAGCAGCACGGCGACGCCTTCGCCGGCTGTACGACGCACAAGTTCGCGCATATCGCGCTTGGCATTGATGTCGACGCCCGAGGTGGGCTCGTCGAGGATCAACAGCTTCGGCTTCATTGCCAGCCATTTGGCGAAGACAATCTTCTGCTGATTACCGCCCGAAAGCTCCTGGGCTTTCTGCAAGGGACCGCGACACAGGATATTGAGATCGTCTCGGCATTGTCTGAACACAGCCGTCATCCGGGCCTTCGCCATCGGCCCGAACGGACCCGCCAGCGAGAAATCGGAAAGGCGGGGAAGCGAGAGGTTCTCCTCGATCGAGCGCCCGCCTACGAGACCTTCGAGTCGACGGTCTTCCGGAACAAGCGCGATACCGGCAGCGATGGCCCCGCTGACGCTGCCCGGCTGAACGGGTTCGCCCGCGATGGCGATGTGGCCTGAAACATCGGGAAGGACGCCGAACAAGGCTTTGGCCAAGGTCGAGCGACCGCTGCCGACAAGCCCGGCAAGGCCAACGATCTCACCTGGGTCGATCGAGAGCGACACACCGGACAGCTTGCGTGACGTGGCAAGATTGCTGACCTCCAGGGCAGGGGTTCCGACGGCGGTTGCCGGATGGCGTGACGCGGGCGCTGCGGCGGTTGGCAAAGGCGCCTGGCCCTTTGGCCGCGACATCATCGCGGCGATATCCTCGATGGATGTCTTGCTCGGATCAAGTGGACCCACCAGTCGCCCATCCTTGATGATCGAGATGCGGTCCGAGAGCCGCAGCACATCGGCCATGCGATGGCTGATGTAGACGATCCCGATCCCGTTCTGCTTGAGCTGGCCGATGGTGCGAAAAAGCGTCTCTTCTTCGTGGATGGTCAGAGATGACGTAGGCTCATCCATCACGAGCAGCTTGGCGCCGCGCGAGATCGCCTTGAGGATCTCGACCATCTGGCGTTGGGCGAACGCCAGATCGCCTACCCGCGCCGATGCATCGAGTGAGAATGCATACCGCTCTATTAGAGCCCGAGCCTCGCGAACCATCTTTCTGCTATCGACACGCCGGCCAAAAGCGAGGGGCTCGCGAAGGATAAACAGGTTTTCGGCAACCGAGCGGTTGGGCAAGACGCTCAGTTCCTGGAAGATCATCGCGATCCCGCGATCGATCCTCTCTCGAAGCGACAAGACGGTGACGTCCTGTCCGTCAAACAATATCCGGCCTTCATCCGTCCGATACGCTCCCATGAGGATCTTCATGAGCGTCGACTTGCCGGCGCCGTTTTCGCCGAGCAGCGCATGCGTTTCACCGGCCATGACCTCGAACGAAATGTCCGACAGCACGCGGTTTGCGCCAAACGACTTGCCGATGCGTTGCATCGTTACGATAGCGTGCTTTGACGTTGAAGTTTTCGCTTCGGCCATGACGATTTTTCGATCGCGAGGGGAGCGCCGGCGGACTGCTGTGGCCCGCCGGCGAAAGAATGAGCTAGAAGCACTCGCCGTTGCAGATTTTTACCACCGAAGCCGGCGCATCTTCCTTGGTGACCTGCTTGAGGGCGCTGAGAAGGTCGAGCTTCTTGACGCGCAATGTCGGCACCGAAATGTATGGCGGGACCTCATGTCCAAGCAATGCAAGCGCGGCCGCCTTGGCTTCGGCGACGCCTTGGTCGTAGGGCCGCTGCGCGCCCACGGCCAGGAATTCGCCACGCGCAACGTTCAGCGCGCTGTCCGCGGCGATGTCATTGGTGGTGACGACGATACTACGGCCGAGTGTCTTGGCCGCGGCCACGACTTGCTGGGCGGGCGTGTCCCAGGCAACGAAAATGCCCTTCATGTCGGGATGCGCCGTCAACATGGCGGTGGCAACCTCGTAGGCCTTCTCCGGGGCGGTGAAGGTGCCGACATCCGCGACCTTGATGTCGGGATGTTCGCCGAAGGCCTTCAGTGCGCCCACCTTGCGGGCCGCGACGGAGTAATAATAGTCATAAACCAGCGTGATGACGCCGACCTCGCCCTTGCCGCCAATCGCACTTACAAGTTCCTGCGCGGCGAAATAGGCGTTCTTCTCATTGTCGGAGGCGACGACGGACACATAGTCCTTGCCTGGCGCCATATCGACCGGGACATTGTCCATGAAGACCAGCTTGATGCCGGCTGCCGCCGCCTTCTTGTAAGCTTCGGATTCAGA
>Ga0105237_10005762_pt1 | contig 13917 bp, 16 predicted proteins | sample KBSC24metaG_FD_81520 | JGI IMG/M metagenome (GOLD analysis project Ga0105237, IMG submission 81520) | Corn rhizosphere microbial communities from Kellogg Biological Station, Michigan, USA - KBS C2-4 metaG | ecosystem: Host-associated > Plants > Roots > Rhizosphere > Soil | place: Michigan, USA...
CTGCAGGTCTGCCAGGAGATGATCCTTGCCAGTCAATTTGAGGTATTCATCGAATGAGCAGGTCGGGAGTTGGAATACTCTTTTTCGACCAGCTAGAGTTGGGCGTAAATTTCTATTTCGTCCTCACATACCGTTCGATGATCTCATGGTTGACCCCCGTCCCCTCTACTTTCTCCAATCCACGCTGCACCAGCGTATCGCCGTGCAAACTCACCGTGAAGGTAAAAGTTTGTCCTTCCCAGCGCCTGTCGTTGTAAAAGTCGAGGTGTTCAGTGTATTGATCATCCTTGATAGTATAGCTGCCGCCGCCCGCATCGAAGTGATTGGCAGAGTCCTTGGGAAGATTGATATCGTGTTTTAAAAAAGCAAAATGCGATCCGTTGATGATCTTGATCATGCGGGTCTTCGCCGTGTCGGCCGTCACGGTAGACACGCCATTGGTGATACTGGTCGCCGACACCAGCCGCCAGGTTCCTTCGATGGGAACATTGGAAGAGGGAACATTGGATGAATGCTGACAAGCCAGAAAAATAAGACAGGTTAGAGAGGTGATTAGTTTTTTACTCACGGGAACAATTGATTTTTTATTGGTGTTCGTGATTACTTTGTAATTCATAAAGGGAATATACAGAAAAGACGGTTTCCCCGGCACACATCGGCAGAATGTCTCGTCCGCAGGGCGTCCAACGGCCAGGCCCGTCTCATTTCCGTACACTGTCCATATCAGGACCGTACACCCTCATTTCCACCAAAAACCACAATTGACTGGTTTTCAAGCAAGGAATAAAGTTGGCACTCGGCTGGAAACTGTATTGGCATACCAGGGACGCCTGGTAAGAACAAAAAAAAACTATAACACGCTTAAAAAATAATTTTATGACCTCGAAAAAGCACGAACTCCTTTCAAAATCAATTATGACTGTGAGTAACACGACAACTTTCCTCCGCCGCACAGCCATCACGATGGCTCTCTTTCTGACCCTCGGTATAAGCTATAGCTTCGCCAGACCATCCGCAGAGCCGGCCCGCTCCAATGATGAGATCAGCATCGCCTTTTCAAAGAGCTTCCACAATGCACAGATCATAAGCAAAGAGTCTCACAAGACCTACACCAAGCTCACGTTCAGAATGAATGACATGATCATGTTCGCCTATTATTCTGAGAATGGAGAGCTGCTGGCTGTCACCCGCAATATCCTGTCCACGCAGCTGCCTATGTCCCTGCTGGTCAGCCTCAGGTCCGACTACAGCAATTATTGGATCTCCGACCTCTTCGAGCTCTCCGGAGAAAGCCAGGATTGCTACTATGTCACCCTCGAGAATGCGGATGTAAAGGTCACCCTCCGCAGCGTAGGCGACAGGTGGGAAGTATTCTCCAGCGTTCCGAAACAACAATAGCTCCACATATATAATAATACCCACATATATAATAATAGCTGCAGGGCCTCCCGAAGGGGGGCTTTTTGTTGTCCAGCCCCCTCCCCCCACCGTTCCCCCCTTTTTCAGACCACCCACCCCGGCCTCCCCGCAACTCATCCTGCCTTTTCTACCGTTTAAACAGGTATTATGCCATTCACTGTACTATGTATTGTAAAGTACCTGTTTTATTCATTATCTTTGTTATGTCAACAATCACCAAAATCAACATCTTAAAAAAATAGTTTTATGAACAAGACAACCAACCTCCGCCAAACTCTCCTTAATGGAAGTAAAAAAGTAGCCATCACAATGGCAATGTTATTGACCCTTGGTATCAGCTACAGCTTTGCCAGCACCCCTGACTCCGTCAGCAACGATGTAAGGACCTCTTTCAAAAAAGACTTCCACAACGCCAGGATCATCAACACCGAAGTCCGCAAGAACTTCACCAAGCTGACCTTCAAGATGGACGACGTGGTCATGTTTGCCTACTACTCCGTCAATGGAGAATTACTGGCCATCACCCGCAACATCGTATCCTCTCAGCTGCCCCTTAGCCTGCAGATGAACCTGAAGAACAACTACAACGGCTACTGGATCACTGAACTGTTCGAACTCAGCGGCGACAACGACAACTGCTATTATGTCTCTCTGGAGAGCGCCGACAGCAAGGTCACCCTGCGCAGCAACGGCGACACCTGGGAAGTCTACTCCAGCTCCATGAAGCAATAGTACCTCGAAGCAATAGTACCCCCAACATAGGCCATACAAAACTCACCCCTTGGGGTGAGTTTTTTTCTATCTTTACTCCAAACAGACCTATTCATGAAACTCATCCCCCTGCTGCTCCTCTCCCTTATCCTTTTCTCCTGCAGCAAATCCAACAACGACAACAGCATCACCCCGCCGAATAATAACACTCCTAAAGATTCCCTCTTTGCCTGGAAGTCTGTCGGCAGCATCACCAGCCCCGATGGCATCAGCGATATCTGGTTCACTTCTCCTTCAAAAGGATTCGCGGCCGTCTCAGATGGCTACCTCTATCAATCCCTGGACAGCGGCAAGACCTGGACAAAGATCCCCAATTCATTCTCTTCATCCACCGGAGGGATGAGCAATCTGTTCTTTGTCGATGCCACCTATGGCTTCGCACAGGGCACGTCCCAGCTACAGGTCACAAAGGATGGGGGCAATACCTGGTCATTACAATCCCTGCCCACGGCCACGGCATACAACCTATGCTTTACAAGCCCCTCCACGGGCTACTATGGCGACATCACGGCAGGACTCTATAAAACCACGGACACAGGCAAGACCTGGACACGTACAATGCAATCCACTACCCTGTCAAGAGTGGACTATCCCATGTTTTTTCTCAGCCCGGACAAAGGATTCGTGCTCAGCGGAGATGCCGTCCTTTTAAAAACCATCGACGGCGCAGCCAGCTGGCAGCAAGTGCAACAAAATATCTTTGTCACCAGCAACAGCAGCCCAGCTTTCAATACCCTGCAGTTCATCGATAGCCTCACCGGCTTTTATGCTTCATCCTATGGCGTATTAAAGACCATTGACGGCGGTCATACGTGGAAGAATATCAACCCTGATGGCAGCAGCATCAATGTCGTCAAATTTTTCAACGCCACCGCGGGCTACTTCAAGACAAATGCTAAAATTTATAAAACTACGGACGGTGGCCAGACCTGGACCACCAGCTGCAAGTTCATCACGGGCGATATCATCATCGGTATGTACTTCCTCAACGGCGCCACCGGCTGGGCCTGCACGGCCAAAGGACTCGTACTCCGTATCGATCAGCCCTGATAAATGTTGTTTTTACCCTTAAAATCCCGACAACGGGCGTAGATTATAATTATTTTATCTACATTATTTCTTAATTATAAATAAATATAATAAATTCATGCAGGCCTATCCTTAAAACCACAAACCTGCTTGAATGGCAACTGATAGTAGCATCCGCAGCGATAGGCCTGACCCCTCGCTTACATCTTTTTCCCTTATGGGACTGGACTTTTTCCCTTCCATCCTCAACACCCTGGAAGAGCCTTTTTTTCTCCTGGACAGCGAATTTCGATTCTTCTGGCACAACAAAGCCTGCAATGATCTCTATTACGCCGTGTCCGGGAAGAATATCGGCAAGAATTTCGACTTTAATGTTTTGCTGACAACAGAGCAGCAGGACTTGTTCAGACAACACCTGGAGCAAGTAGCAGCAGGTGAAAAAGTACATTTCGAGTGGAGATACGAGATCACGGTCATCAGATGGGTCAGCGTTTCTCTCTATCCTTTCCGCTCCCCCGACGGAACATTTGCAGGTGTCTGCGGCAGTCTGCGCGATATCACGGAAAAAAAGCTCACGGAGCTGGTGCTGCTCCGCAATACAGCCGTCCTCAACAACATCGGTGAAGGCGTCCTGCTGGTCGACGCCCAATTCAGAGTACTTACGTTCAACAAACAAGCCATCCGGATCTTCAACCTCCTTCATGCGGAAGTGCATACAGGCGCGGATCTGCTCAGCCTGCTTCCGCAAACCCGCCATGCCACGGTGCGCTGGTATCTGCAGCAGGCCCTGACAGGCGTGCAAAAGGAATATGAAATAGAATATCCCGACGGTCTCTGGCTGTTTATAAACTATCTGCCTGTCAACAATCCCAGTGGGCATATCGAGCAGGTGAGCATCTCCTTCCGCGACATCTCTAAAAGAAAAAAAGCCGAGGAGCAGCTCCAGGCGGGCGAGATAAGATATCAGACCCTGGTCAATTCGCTCAGCGAAGGCGTTATCCTGCAAACCCTCGATAAACAGGTGCTGGCAGTGAACAAGAGCGCTATAGCTATATTGGGGCTCGAGGCGGAAAAACTAAAGGCAACAGGCTTCCCCTCCCCAGGCGCTGTCCTCGTCGACGAGCATGAGAACGAAATAGGACACGAAGAGCTCCTTTACAAACGCAATGGACAGCTGCACGGCATACGAAACAAGATCATCGGCATACGACACGCCAACGGCATACAATGGCTAAAAATGAATTCAGCGATCGTTACCAATGCCCGGCAAAAAGACCCCTATACCCTGCTTATTTCTTTTGACGACATCACCCGGCAGAAAAAGATATCCAGTGAAATGGAAGTGCTTTCCCTGCTGGCCCGCGAGACGGTGAATGCGGTCATCATTCTGCACCCGGAAGGAGAGCTGCTATGGATGAATGAAGGTTTTGCCCGACTGACAGGCTACTCCGCCGATGAGCTCATCGGCAAGACCTCAAGGGCATTTTTGATGGGACCCGATACGGATATGAACACGGTGAGCCGGGCGGCTCATTGCAGACAGCACGGCCTCCCCTTTTTAGAAGAATTTGAGATCTATACCAAGGGTGGAAAAAAGATCTGGACAAGGGTCCAGGGACAGTCCATCCGGCAATCAAAAGGAGCCGTACCTAATTATTTCCTCATCATCACAGACATCACCGAAGAAAAAAAGACCCAGCAGGAGCTGGAAGTACTGTCCCTCGTGGCTAAGGAGACCAACAATGGGATCATCATCTTCAACAAGCTGTCGGGAAATGTTCTTTGGGTAAATGAAGGATTTACAAGGCTGACGGGCTATACCGCGACAGACATCATTGGGAAAAACCCCGTGCTGACCCTCCAAGGTCCGGACACCAACCAGGACCAGCTCAAGTCCTGGGCCGACAGGATAGAACACAACCTCTCCTACAGCGGGGATTTCATTATGTATACAAAAGACGGAGCCAGAAGGATACATCATGTCACAGGACAGCCGTTTAAGAACGAGAATGGCGATGTCACCCGCTATTTCGTCGTCAGCTATGACGTAACGGACCAGCGGCGTATGGAAGAAGAGAGACTGCAATATGAGGTCGAACAGCAAAAGAAGATCACCCGCGTGATCCTGGAGACAAAGGAGCTGGAACGCAACCTGCTCGGAAGGGAGCTGCATGACAATATCAACCAGATTCTGGCGGCCACCCGTATGCAATTGTCCTATTGCCTGGAAAACTTTTCCATCTGCAAACCCGTCCTCAGCCAGTGCCGGGACAATGTCATAGCGGCCATAGAAGAGACCCGCAGGCTTTCGCACAGAATGGTGATGCCCCAATTCTCCGAACGATCTCTGCCACTGGTGCTGAAAAACCTTGTCGAGCACTATCAACACACCCAATCCATCCAGCTGGATACAACTGAATGGGACGATGATAAAGTAGCCATCCCTGTCAAGGAAGTTTTTTTCAGGATAGTGCAGGAGCAGCTGAGCAATATTTACAAACATGCCAGGGCCACCCTGGTTACGATACGTATTGCCTGTGATGCCGATATCGCCGCGCTGACGGTCAAGGACAATGGCGTTGGATTTGATCCTGGCAAAATAAAAGATGGCATCGGCCTCAGCAATATCCGCAGCCGGGCCGAATGCTGTCAGGGCACAGCTCAATTCATTTCCGCGCCGGGACAAGGCTGCACGCTCCTGGTACATATGCCGTTAAAGGATCATTAAGACCCTCCCTTCACAGGGTTGCTACGGGACGGATGATATTACCATAAAGGTTTATAAAACAAGCCCGGATATTTTTATGTCCAATGCATTTACGCCGGGCGGGACTGCCAATACGGTGTTCCGGCCTGTGTTGGTGGGTATCGCCAGCCTGGACTTTTTTCAGGTGTATGACCGCTGGGGACAGGTAGTATTCTCCACCCGCCAGCCGGTGAAGGGATGGGACGGCCGGGTTCATGGTTCCATACAGGAGACAGGTACATTCGTGTATATGGTCAGAGGGACCGATTATTTGGGGAAGGTTCATTTTAAGAAGGGCAGCTTTCTGTTGATACGGTAAGCCTACAACAGCATCCTCATTCACCCCGACACTCACCACCCCATAAATATCATCCCCGTCCCACATAAAAATAAGGTCAATCCCCCCAGGGCGTGTACATATCTTTCCAGCTTCTCTGTTTTCAAAAAACCAAGCCCATAATATCCCGAGATCACCATCAGCACCATGGTGGCCAATGTAAAGAAGGTATATACCGAGATCAATAGCAGCATCCCCACCCAGGACGCCTTGGCCGCGGGGAAGTATAAAAGAGGGATCATCGGCTCACAAGGTCCCAGCACAAATACAATAAATAAGACCCAGGGGGTCACCGCATGCCTGTCCTGCGGCCGGACAATTTCCCCATCCCGGTGCTCATATACATACACACTCCCATCCTCATAAATATCAAAATGCTTGTGCCGCCTGTTCTGCCTGGCCCTCACGAGCCCCCATATGCCATAGATAAGCCCAAAACCTAACATCACCCAGCCCGCCACTCCTCCACGTACACTCTCCAGCCATTTCACTTTTGACAACGACCACCCGATGGCCGCACCTCCCAGACCCAATAACACCGAACTCCACACATGCCCGCACCCACATACTATCGTCCAGAACATCGTCCTCCCAAAAGACCATCCTCTGGATCTGGAAAGGGCAATGAACGGCAGGTAGTGATCCGGCCCCGTCACCGTATGCAAACATGCCACCGTCACGGCCGCCGCCAACAATATCTCCAGCTCAGCTGTCATACATAACTGATTTAGCAGACATCAACATCCCGGCAATCCCCTTCAGACAATCATATAAAGGCTCCGCTTTATTTCCCAATATTCTCACCACCAGGCTTCCCGCCGGCCCCTCGCTCACGCCGAATAGGATCTCCAGGCATCTCTCCGACAAATACGCATCTATCTCCCTCTTCCTCTCGCCAGCCCCTTTCCCCATCACCAACAGACTGGCCTGGTGCGTAAACCCTTCCATCTGTCCCGGCATACCCACCGAAAGGACAGAAGGCCGCAAACACACATTCTCCAACAGCGCCAGCTCTCCATCCACAAAGACCTCCGTACGCATATGATATTTTGAAAAATTAAAAACCTCTCCGTTCAGTTTTCTTCCGCAGGTCAAAACCTCTCCCCATACAAACTTGCAATCTTTGGAAAGAAATATTTGGTTGATCCCAGTGAAAATGGCATTTTCATGCGGCACACAGGGATGAGGCAGCCAGCAGAGACAAGCCCCCTTCTCCATTCGGACCTCCACTCTTTGCACAGCTCCCTGCCGCATCCGGAAGAGACGTTGATAGGATTGTGTATGCAACCACACCTGGCCATGCTCCCCCACCTCCACCCGGATAGTAAGATCATCTCCATCCAATACGCCAGGCGAAGAACACATCAGCATTAAATGCAGCAGCGCGGCACGTCTATCCTCCGTCGTATCGGCTACTTTAAAAGGAGGTGTAAAATAGCTGGACACCAGGCGGCTCCTGCCACCACGCACATCCACACGGATCGCCACCTCCGACTGCATGCCTCTTGTATTCATCGCCATAGCATGGGTTCCTCCTCCTCTTCCAGTAATGCATATTTTTTTATCCAGCCGGTGACACTATCCAGTCCCTCCAGGCTCATCAGGTTAGTAAATACAAAAGGCTGCCCCTTACGCATCTTCCGCGCATCCCTTTCCATCACTTCCAGGCTGGCCCCCACATAGGGCGCCAGATCGATCTTATTGATCACCAGCAAATCACTACGTGTAATACCGGGGCCGCCCTTCCGGGGTATCTTATCCCCTTCCGCCACGTCGATGACAAAAATGCTCAGGTCGGCCAGGTCCGGACTAAAGGTCGCCGAAAGATTATCCCCGCCACTCTCTATAAATATGATCCTGAGATCATCGAACCTGCCGGCCATCTCCTCCACCGCCTCAAGGTTCATGCTCGCATCTTCCCGGATGGCCGTATGAGGGCATCCGCCTGTCTCCACTCCCATGATACGCTCCGCTGGTAATAGACTGTGTGTCGTAAGGAATTCGGCATCCTCCTTCGTATAGATATCATTGGTAATGACTGCCAGGCTGTACTCCTTCGATAACCTTCGGGTCAGCCGCTCGATAAGAGCCGTTTTACCAGAGCCCACAGGCCCCGCAATACCGATCTTTATATAGTTTCTATCTCTCATTCAAGACATATACAGCCGGGAGTACAGCTGCTCATGCTGCATACAACGGATATCCAGCGCCGCACAGCTCAGCCCGATCAATTCCCTGTCAGGCTCCAGGCCTTTCTCCACCAGTTCCAGGATCAACCCATGTAATGAAAGCAGCAACGTCTGTCCATTCTGCTGCCCCATAGGGATCAGCTTTACACAATTGGTTACCATCCCGGTCGCCACATTATAATAAAATCCCATCAACGCCTCCCTCAACTCTATTCCGAGTTTCGCCGCACAATAGCCAAAAACAACCGCGTAATGGGCCGGCGCCCGCCCGGGGCATCTCTCCCCAAAGATCTTTAACAGCCGCGTCCCCAGCTTCCGGCTGGCCTCTCTTATCTCCCTGGGTAATTTAACAGCTTCGCACAGCCGGTCCAATATCATCACCTCCTCCTCATCCCCGGCAACAACAGCCCGATACGTCAATACCACTAACGCCGCATCTGTATAATACACGCTGGTCTGCAATAGAGCCCGCACCAGTTCCTTCGCACTCCCCGGGTCATGTACCACCCCCGCCTGCACATAGGTCTCCAATCCCCCCGAATGCGCATAGCCGCCTATCGGCAGGGTGGGATCGCTCAACTGTAACAGATGTAAAAGGGCTGCGCTCATCCTCCTAATATTTTAGATAATAATCCGCCGCCGGTATGGGCATGACCCGCCACCGTAGATCGCAGTGGGTATAATAGTTTCCGAACATCTTTGCGTACATCGTATCCTCCGGCAGTGAGCCACCGGTACAATGGCTCTTCAAAGGGCACGAGCAACACCCCTTCATCGATGAACAAAGGCAAATGCCGGTTGCCTATCTCATAACACACCGCGGCCACATCCTGCTGCCTTCCCAGGCATATGACCATCGCCTCGCAGGGAAGTATCTCAACGACGATGACCATCGACTCATCCGCGTACAAGACATCTCCTTCCGCCAGGGAAGGACTCTCTTTCAGGAATCGTAATGCCATCTCCTTCCCTCCCCTCGTCTGCTTTCGCATGATACGCTTGCTGGTCTCATACCATTCCAGCTCCAAAACATCGATGACCCGCCCTCCGGCAGTCATGGATGTCAGATGACCTAACTTTTCCTGTATCAGCATATTCAAAATAAAAAATAACGTTGTGCCAATGCCACTTCCCGCAATGGCTCGCAGCTCACTACCTTACCATCCACCTTTACTTCATAATTTTCCGGGTTCACCTCGATGGAGGGCGACTGGTCATTATGCACCATATCCCGCTTGGACAGGTCCCTGCAATGCCCGACAGGCAGCACCCTTTTCCCCAGTCCATATCCCTGCACGATGCCCTTTTTCAAGGACAGGTCTGATACAAAGCTGACACAGGTGTCGAACAAGGCCCTGCCATAAGCACCGAACATGGGCCGGTAGATCACAGGCTGCGGCGTAGGAATGCTTGCATTGGGATCGCCCATCCGGGCCGCAATGATCATCCCGCCCTTGATGATCATCTCTGGCTTGGCGCCAAAGAGCGCCGGCTTCCACAATACCAGGTCCGCCATCTTCCCCGTCTCGAGGCTGCCTACATATGCTGAGATCCCATGTGTAATGGCCGGATTGATCGTATACTTGGCGACATAACGCCTGACCCTGAAATTATCATTGCCCTTGTCTGCATCCTCCTGCAGGCTGCCACGCTGTTTCTTCATCTTATCCGCCGTCTGCCAGGTCCGCAGGATCACCTCGCTGACCCTGCCCATGGCCTGTGAATCCGAGCTCATCATGCTGAATATACCCATATCATGCAAGATGTCTTCAGCCGCGATCGTCTCGGGACGGATTCGGCTGTCTGCAAAAGCTACATCCTCGGGAACAGATTTATTCAAATGATGACATACCATCAGCATATCCAGGTGCTCGTCGATGGTATTCACCGTATAGGGGCGGGTAGGATTGGTGGAAGAAGGTAAAATATTGGGATACATCGCCGCGCGGATAATATCAGGAGCATGGCCGCCCCCGGCTCCCTCCGTGTGATAAGTATGTATCACTCTTCCCCCAATGGCGGCAATGGTACTCTCCAGAAAACCCGCCTCATTCAACGTGTCTGTATGGATCGCCACCTGTACATCATGCTTATCCGCAACCCGCAGGGCGGCATCGATCACCGCCGGAGTAGAGCCCCAATCCTCATGTATCTTTAGCCCCAGGGCGCCAGCCTCTATCTGCTCCTCCAAAGGGGGCTCGGTAGCACAGTTCCCCTTCCCTAAAAAACCCAGGTTCATCGGGAAAGCGTCCGCCGCCTCCAACATCTTTCGGATATTCCAGGCGCCCGGTGTCACGGTAGTCGCATTCGTCCCATCCGCGGGCCCCGTCCCACCTCCTATCATGGTAGTAATGCCACTATACAATGCATGTTCGATCTGTTGAGGACAAATAAAATGAATATGCGTATCTATTCCACCGGCCGTCGCGATAAGCCCCGCGCCTCCATGCACCTCTGTCGAAGCGCCGATGACCATGCCTTCATCCACCCCGTCCATCATGTCGGGATTGCCCGCCTTGCCGATGCCCACGATCTTTCCGTCCTTTATGCCAATGTCCGCCTTTACAATGCCCCAGTGGTCGATGATAATCACACCTGTGATCACCAGGTCCAGCACGCCTTCATCACGCCTGGCCGTAGCAGATTGCCCCATCCCATCCCGGATCGTCTTCCCTCCCCCGAACTTTACCTCATCCCCATAGACGGTGTGATCCTTCTCGATCTGGATGAACAGCTCCGTGTCGGCCAGCCGGACCTTGTCCCCTACAGTGGGGCCATACAGATTGGCATATTTTGTCCTGTTGATATATAAGCTCATATCGTATCCCCGTTGACAAGGTTATTAAATCCTACCGCCCTCCGGCGGCCACCCAGCGCGACCAGCTCCACTACTTTCTCCTCTCCCGGCTCAAAACGCACGGCCGTACCCGATGGGATATTTAGCCGCATGCCAAATGCTTTCGGACGGTCAAATTCCATCTCCTTATTTACCTCGAAAAAATGAAAATGACTGCCGATCTGGACAGGACGATCACCCTTGTTCACAACGGTGACCTTCAGGGTCTTTCTGCCCTCATTACAGGGAATGTCCTCTTCCCTCAATATATATTCTCCTGGGATCATCGAATGGGATCATGCACTGTCACCAGCTTCGTCCCATCCGGAAAAGTAGCTTCGATCTGGATCTCCTGTATCATCTCGGGTATGCCTTCCATGACATCCTGGCGGGATAGAATGGTCGCCCCATATTGCATCAGCTCGGCAACAGGTCTCCCGTCCCGCGCCGCCTCCTGAAGCCTGCTGCTGATCAGGGCTATCGCTTCGGGATAATTTAATTTAAGCCCCCTTTGCAGCCTCTTTTCAGCCAACTCCCCCGCCATGAACAACAACAGTTTTTCCGTCTCTTTGGGTGACAAATGCATATATAGGAAGATACTAAAAATATCCGGGAATCCGCGCCTCCAAAAAAATAGCCCGCTCCATATCCAATGTCTGTCCAGGCGGACAACGAACCTCCGGCCCGTTCAGGTTAACTCTTCCTTCTCCGTCCCTGCAATATTTTATAGAAGCTGCGGCTGCGTATTTCATCCAGCGTCAAGCCGGTGGCCAGCGCATCCTCTTCGTCTATCGCCCCGCAATTCATCGCTTTTAAAAAGAAATTGAGCAGTCCCTGCCCCGTGGCGGCGTCATCGAATATATCACCGGTCAACGTAGATATAGCAGCCCGCTCCACGAATACCCTGAGACGGGCCGTGGCATCAGCCAGACTGCTTAAAAAGAAAGTATAGGTAGCTGCATAGCGCATAGGCAATTGTGCAGGGTTCAAGTCCCATCCCTGGTAAAATCCGTTGATCAGCGAATGCATGGTATGACCAAAACCTATCTTCCACGCCCTATGCACGGCCTCTCTGTTCTCCCGCAGCTCCTCAAAGCTTAGGGACTCGCCCCGGTGCGGCCCGATGGGCATCAAGTTGGTAGCCCCGTCAGAAAGAAAGATACCCGTACCCGCCAATGCCACCTTGGTCATATGATGCGCAAAATCACAGACGGGATGCGCCATGGTCTGATACCTGGCCGTTATGCCACAGCTGGCCGTATAATCATACGTCCCAAAATGAGCCGCTATGCATCTTCCTTCTCCCGCCTTGATAATTTTATACAGCGGATTCCGTCCCTCATCATCCATTATGATCTGCGTAGCCTCCACCATCGTCTCCATCTTCAACGCGCCTTCCGGCAGTCCATTCTCTCTTTCCAATATCCTGAACAAATGCACCAGCATGCTCACCTGCTCCGGTATGGTCACCTTCGGCAGCATCACCACAAAATTGGAGGGCAGCACACCGCCTGTCCGCCGCAACAGCTCAGTCACAAACAAGTCCAGCGTCCTCACGCCCCGGTATTTCAGGTCCTCGGTGAAAGGCTTGATACGGATGCCTATAAAAGGAGAGATCGTCCCCTTTTTCATACCCATCGCCAGCTCAGCCGCAGCCGTCACCGCTACCGCATCCTCTTCCTCATCCGGCCGATTGCCATACCCATCTTCAAAGTCGATGCGAAAATCCTCCACCGCCTCACGCTCCAGTTTTTTCACTACCTTGTCATATACCGACCACGCCAGCCATGCTTTCTCCTTCCTGCGGTCCTCTTCCTTCATCCCCTCCAGCGTACGGGATAGCTTCTTCACATCCTCTTCGGTATATGGTAAATACGCATGCCCCTCTAACGACAACGCGCGGCCCAGCTCTGCAAAATCCGGAGCATACAGCTGCAGATTCCTCAATGCAGTCTGTCCCATCCGTACGCAGGTATCCGCCTTGAAAAGATTCGCGCCCCCATACACGGTATGCACTGGCTGCCGGTCCGGCTTGTCACCCGGGTATTTCTCCTGGAAAGCCAGGTTCGCGATCTTCAGCACGCCCAGCAGGCTCTCTCTTTCGTTGTCTTTTATAGAAAATTGCATAGTCAATGGAATTTCAGGGATATCCCCCTGGATGTCAGGAACCCCTATAAGTAGAATAACCATAGGGATTTACCAGTAAAGGAATATGATAATGACTGTCGGTAGTGACCTCGAAATACACTTCCACAAAAGGATAAAAGGTTGGTATTTCCTGGCGGTCGAAATATGCCTTCGTCTCAAATCGCAGCATATACACACCCCTGCCCACACTGGCCGCCCAATCCAGGATCCTGCCGTCCTCGTTCGTCCGTCCTTCCGTCACCACTTCCCACTCACCTACCCGCATACGACTCAAGACCACCTTTACATCCTCTGCAGGACGCCCTTTTGATGTATCCAGTATATGTGTCGTTATCTTGCTCATGATAATAGTTTTTCCAGCCGCAGCCGCGTGATCTTTTCCTGCTCGCCCATGGCTATAAAGATCTCCTTATCCGGGTCATTACCCAACCGCGCTCTCAAC
>Ga0105237_10005763_pt1 | contig 13915 bp, 9 predicted proteins | sample KBSC24metaG_FD_81520 | JGI IMG/M metagenome (GOLD analysis project Ga0105237, IMG submission 81520) | Corn rhizosphere microbial communities from Kellogg Biological Station, Michigan, USA - KBS C2-4 metaG | ecosystem: Host-associated > Plants > Roots > Rhizosphere > Soil | place: Michigan, USA...
AAAAAAAAATCTAATGATGGCCCTTCGGGCAGCCGGCCCTGGCCGTCTCTGTTTTGCCTCCGGGGTATCTGAAATGTACTCCCTCCAGCAAAAAAAAATCAAATCATGGCCCTTCGGGCAGCCGGCCCGTGGCCGTCTCTGTTTTGCCTCCGGGGTATCTGAAATGTACTCCCTCCAGCAAAAAAAAATCTAATGACGGCCCTTCGGGCAGCCGGCCCGTGGCCGTCTCTGTTTTGCCCGTCTTTTTTTGATCCCCGTCAATCGGCCGGCGGCGCTGATTTTTGTACCTTGTGTGAAAGCTTGCCGTCATGCCCCCTAATATTCTCTATTACGCCATCCCCGGCTTTGTCCTTTTGCTCAGCCTGGAAGCATGGTTCTCCTACCGGGAGGGGCGGCACCTCTACGAAACAAAGGATACCTTCAGCAGCCTGGCGCTGGGATTGGGCAATGTAGCTACAGGTCTTATCACGAAGGCGCTCATCTTCGGACTTTTTATGCTGCTGTACCGCTGGCGTTTGTTTACGCTGGATGGGAGCCTCTGGTGGCATTGGGTGCTGGCTTTCTTCGCCGACGACTTCTCCTACTACTGGTTTCACCGGGTCAGCCATCATGTCAACTGGTTCTGGGCATCACACGTGGTACATCATTCATCCCGTCGCTATAATCTTGCAGCCGCCCTGCGGCAGACCTGGACAGGCAATCTGACAGGAGCCTTTCTTTTCTGGTGCTGGATGCCCATCGCAGGCTTTCATCCCATCATCGTGCTCATGATGCAATCCATCAGCCTCATCTATCAGTTCTGGATACATACAGAGACCGTTCAACGTCTGCCCGCCCCGCTGGAATTCATCTTCAATACCCCCTCCCATCACCGCGTGCATCATGGGATCGACCTTCCCTACCTCGACAGGAACCATGGTGGTGTATTGATCATCTGGGACCGGATCTTCGGGACCTTCACTCCTGAGCAGGGCCGACCGGAATATGGCCTTACCCGCAACATCGGGACTTTCAATCCTTTTATCGTAGCCTTGAAGACCTGGGTGGAATTGTTCCAAAAGGCTGTACACTCCGGCTCGCTGAAGAATGCCTTTCTTTATTTTATCAAGCCCCCCGGCTGGAGCCATGACGGCAGCACCAGGACCACGCGACAGCTCCTTGATGAATACAACCGGCAGCATCCTGAACAGCCTATAACCCATGGCCGGACCCCGTGAGATGTCCGGCGATCCGACCTTCTATTTTTTTTAACATTGATTTACGAAAATTATCGTAAATTAGACATCAAATAATCTGTTTATGTCGACGACGAGGTATATCAAACCAACGGAAAGTGAGCTGGAGATCCTGCAGGTTCTTTGGGACAAAGACCTGGCCAGCGTACGGGAAGTCCATGAAGAGTTGGCAAAATACAAGGATGTAGGTTATACCACTACGCTCAAGCTGATGCAGATCATGCATGAGAAAGGGCTAGTAAAAAGAGACGACTCTTTCAAGACCCATATCTATCAGGCAGCCGTCAGCAAAGAGAAAACACAAAAGCATTTGCTGGGCAAGATGATCGACACATTGTTCGGCGGCTCCCCTACCGAGCTGGTATTACAGGCGCTGGGCAACCACAAAGCCTCTCCAGAAGAGTTGGAAGACATCCAACGTTTATTAAATAATCTGAAAAATCAGTAAGCATGCGCCTGCTCGCCCAATCCGCTGTATTAAGAGCGCTGGGATGGTCATTATTGAATAGCTTGTGGCAAATGGCCTTTTTGTGGCTGGTGTATGTTATTTTCACTTATATCTTCAGACGGGCTTCCGCGAGCGCAAGACATGGTCTTGCTGTTCTGCTGCTTGGCTCCGGCGCCATCTGGACGATCATCACCTTTTTCAATGCGTTTTTATATGCCGACCCCGCGACATCTGTGGCATCCGCCTATGGGCGGAGCCTGGCATTATTCCCCCGGGCGCAATGGGTAAGCTCTTTCCTTCAAACGGGGCGTGAGCTGATCAATGGCGGCCTGCCCTACTGCTCGACGCTGTACCTGCTGATATTATTCTTTCTCTTTGTCCGTTATGGCAGACAATATTTCTATTCAAAGAAGCTGACCCGTATCGGTCTCTCCCGTCCCACTCCAGAGCTGCGGGTATTTACAGAACAGACGGCCCGGCGGATGGGTATAAAAAAAGAAGTAAAGATCTGGCTCTCCGGTATGGTAGAAGGCCCCGTAACGCTGGGCTCCCTAAAACCTGTCATCCTCATTCCTTTTGCCACGGTATGCAATCTCAGCACGCACCAGGTGGAAGCGCTGGTCCTGCATGAGCTGGCGCATATCCGCAAACAGGACTATCTGCTCCATTTGTGGATAGCCGCCCTGGAAGCGCTCTTCTTTTTCAATCCTTTTGCAAGGCTGCTGATCCGGAGCATTCAAAAGGAAAGGGAACATCGCTGTGACGACCTGGTGCTTCAATTCCGATATGACCCGCATGCCTATGTCTCTGCATTGATGACACTCGCCAGGAGCGTGCATGGCAATCCCCGTCTGGCGCTGGCCGCCACCGGCAGCAATGATGGTCTCCTGCTGCAAAGGGTCAAAAGGATCTTAAAGCTCAATACGGCCCCCGAGCCATTAAAAGGCCGGCCGCTGCTGTTTTTATGCTTCACCCTTCTTATTGCAGGCATGGCGCTCTCCCGCCCTACTATTAAGATCATCCGGGATAAGATGGAAAGTCCGGTAGCGACTGCTGCTGTCCCGTCAAAGGAGATCCCAGCACTCCAGGAATCGGCGACCCTGACGTTTGTTACTGTCAGCATGCCGGCCAGGGATCATCAGGCGGCCGCCAAAATCGCTCGTAAGAAGCCAGCTCATTTGCACAACGGCGATGAGAATAGTCATGATGACGGCGACCAGGATGTCATCCAGGTTGACGACGCTTCCGCAGACGAGAATGAGGCCACCACGGTAGGCTATGCATCCTATGTACAGGCGGACAAAAGGGATTATTCCATCGCGGCCCATGCGACTACCGTCAGTCCAAAAGTAGATGTCGTTGCTCCCAAGCCAGCTGGTGAAGGATGCCCGATAGAGGCTCCGGCGCCCTATGTTCCCAACTCAAGCTTTTCTTTCCAGCGTATACAGGACAGCGCCTTCCCTGGAGCACAATATGTCTATATGCAGCAGATGGCCTCCCGTCAAGTGGAGCAAGCCATCCTCAAGATGCAAAAAGAGCTGCAATACCAGCTGAAGATATTGCAACAGTCCAATTCAAAGGACATACCCGATCTGAAGCAAAAACAGCAGATCATCCTCGAACAGCTGAAGCTGCAACAGCAATATCTTGAAAAGCAGCAGCAGCTTCAGAAAAAGCTTGAAAAGGTTGGGAAAAAACGCGTTATCGTTGTGATCTAAATGTCTGGTAAATGGACCTCCGGCCTGTACTTAATATTTAACTTGCACCTACCATACGTTCTTAGGACACCAGTCCCCGTATTTATTGCCGATGAGAAATCCTAACACTATCTCATGTGTCCCCTTGCTTACTGTGTTAAGCCGGGAAGTCGTCAGGTCATAGGAATAGCCGATATTGAATGTATTGGATACGTTGAGGCCTGCCATGGCGGCAAAGCCGTCATAGGTCCGCATGCTGGCGCCTATCCACAACAGGTCCTGGTACTGCAGTTTGGCGTTGAAGTCTATCTGTACAGGCAGTGGGTCTACATATTTTACCATCACGGAAGGTATCAGGTTATAGTCCTCGTCCAAAAGTATGCGATAGCCGACTTCTCCAAAAAGATGTGGCACCAGCTTGCCCGGGTTAGGGGCTACTTTGTCGGTAAACGCTATTTTCTCGGGTATGATCTGCTGGGCGGAAAATCCAATGAAATAGTCAGCTGAATAGAGCCAGACGCCGGCGTTGAAGTCGGGTTTGATCTTGTTCAGCTGGCCGCTGCTATAGACCGCCGGGTCCACCGGCACGTCGAAGAACAGTTTGCTCCTGTCAAGACCCAGCTGACTGATCCCCGCGCCAAAGCCCAGGGCCAGGCTGGTACTGGTGGTGATGCCCAGGTGATAGGCATAAGTAAGATAGGCAGAAAATCTGCTAAGGGGACCTGTCCGATCGTCCAGCACCTGCAGGCCGATGCCATGATGCGGCCTGGCCGAAGAATAATCATCCCAATAATCTTTACCCCTGGGATTAAAGCCCGGCTTGTGAAAAGAGGTAATGTTCTCCCTATCGTCTTTTTTCCCGATGGGACCATGAATAGTCAGATAGGTAGTAATGGGTGCGTCCTGGACCCCTACCCATTGATGACGGTGGCTGACCTTTACGTCGGTGTAATTCTCGATGCCCGTAAGGGCTGGATTGAGGATATAGTTGTTGAGGATATATTGCGTGTACTCGGGTTTCTGTTGTGCACGCAACAGCGTTCCCATAAGCAGGCAGACAGTTATCGAAAAGGTTCTCTTCAGAAACTGAAATTTACAACCTTCAGATGACCTGCCCAAGTAAAGCTTTCGTCTGCTGCCCCTCGCAAAACAAAAGGTCCAGGATGGAAAGATTTGGGATAAATCCTGTGATCTCTTCGAATACCTGGCGATAGACCACGGGGGGCCATTGGGTGGTGTCCGTGATATTTTTGGGCAGGAGCTTACCCCGCCAGTCCAGCCAGTCCTTTTCTTCATAAACTGCCTGGTAAGTCTCCGTCAACGACACCCGTGCGGGTATGGCAAGAACCCGGCATGTCCATTCAAAACAGGCCAGGTTCCAGTCCAGTAAAAAATGAAAGGGCTTACGGTAAAGCTGATCCAGCTCGTCCCGGTAAAATTCGAACCAGGGGCTGCGGCTATAGCAGGCAAGCAGGGTCTTCCAATGCTGATCCTGCCAGCGATAGGTTCCGGCAATCTTTATATCCTTCATCAGGGTCTTTTGATCACGTCCTTTTTCCAGGGGAATGCTCAGATTGATGCGTCCCTGCGAGCCGGCTATCTGACATCTGTTGCGAAAACTCATTTTCTGATAGAAGTCATATTGTTCAAATATTATATTTGACGATTTACTTGATATTTTATATGATATAACCGATGGAAAATATTGTAAATCAATTATTAAATTCATTTATCTATAATTTAATTCCATTTTGTTCAAGCAGACCCGAATATAGGTCTCCTGGATGGGTTTCAGGGATGGATGCAGCCCTACATAAATTGGCGATAAACAAATATAATGAACTTTATATCAATATCTTAATCAATTATTTAGCAGGCTAATCAAATTAGTTTGACTTTTTAGAACGTTTTGCGGCTTTTTGCGGCCCGAAAGCCAAAAAAATTAGCGCTGTTATGGCCCCCAGGATCAGGTAAGAATCGGAGCTTCCCCCACCCTTTTTTAGGCTAATCGCGGTGGCGGCATAGGAGTCTTCCGAAGGGAGGAATTTCTCTTCCTGGGTCTGTGTCAGGTCCCAGTCAGTTGCCCCCTTCCCTGTGAGATAGGTCAGCATTTCCAGTTCGTCCTTGCGCCTTTCCTTTAACTCTTCGAGGTATTTCTTCCCTGCCGGGCAGTCCAGGTTACCCGTGGCCGGATGGGTGATGATATACCGGGCCTGGAAATTTACCGTATTGGCTGTCTCCTGGAAGAGGAGGTCCTGTGGGAAAGCCTTCCGATTGTAACGGAAGTGCAGGCGGCTGAAAAATACATTTTCCGACAGGTCCTCGTCGTCTGCCGGCCGGCCGCCTACCCACCATACTCCCGCCTGTACCAGGTCCTGCCGGGAGGGAGCAACGGCCACACAGGGATCGCATTTCAGGTAGGTCCTGGGACTGACATCCCAGGCATACTCGAGCATCGCCACGGACCGGCCCTCCATCTTCCACTGGTGCTGAAAAAGGTTGGAGTAGAAATTCGAGAAATTATTCTGTACGAACAGGGGTATATTCTTTCCGGTGGGCAGGGAGATGGTGCGATAGTTGGCGCATTCGATCCTTCCCTTTTTACTAAAAGCGTATACGATCATATCCTGGTCCCCGTCCGCATTGGCCATACCCAGCCGGATGGGCAGCATGAACCGGGGGGACTGAAAAGATATCTGTATTGGACGCAGGAAATTGCCCGGGAGCTTTTTCTTTTCCTCCTCGTTGACCTTTACCACAAAGAATTTCAGGTTGCTCCTGATATAGGGTTCCAGCACCTCTTCAGCTCCTTCCGGGATCTTATAGCCATTCTGCGTAAGCCAGGTTTTCAGTCCCTGGGATTCTTTGGCGCTAAGGATAAGGATATCGTATTCGCCGACCAGGTATTGAGCTTCAATCCGTACCCCCAGGTCCTTCTTTCTTGCGGTACCATACCCCATGACGACCACATCGCTATATGCCCTAGGCGCGCTTTTATACATTTTATCGTACTCGCGCTGCTCGCAGGGGTTCTCATCGTAATATTCCACCAGCCGTGGCTGGCTATAGTCATTCAGGGTCTGAAAGATCTTTTGATCCACCACCTTAATATCATTCTTGCCCAGCACTACCGGTACGGGCACCACCATGGCAAAATCCTTCAGATTGCCCTTAAAATCGTTGTACATGGTGATGGTACTCTTCTCTCCATCATGCACGATGATGACCTGGGAGGTCTTGTTCTTCAATGTACCGTCGGCCTTGCTGACATAGAACCCGCAGAATGCCGCCGCATCATGGCTGATCATGGAAACCAGGATCACTGCGGCGGCAGCCTTTCTCATGGGGATATGAGGCCATTTGAAGGGGGTGGCTTTGAAGATCCAGTCCAGGACAGGAACGAGCGGCGCGGCTGCTACCATTACCCATATCGATGAATTGTATTTCCATCCGTATGCGGCGAAATAGAAGGATATCACCGCGATGAGGGATGCCCACAGTATCCTGGCAAAGGGATGATTGGGAGAAGTGCGGGGATCGCTGATCATAAAAAAGGCGAATATCAACAGGCTGCCTGTCGTAATGGAATGAAGAAAATGATCCATGGGCCACCCCAGCACATAGACCTGCCGCCACCAGGTGAGATAGATATAGGTCAGAAGGAAAGAGAGCGTTGTATCCAGCTTTTGGACTCTTGTTACGACCACGGTCCCAACAACGATGGTAAAAAAGAACAACACAATATCGCTGCCCCATTGACCCGGGGACAGCCAGGCATCTTTTGAAACGAGGAGAGTTGCCACGATGCCAAAAGCGGAAGGATTGAAAATATGCTTCCCCCGGAAACGGATGATATATTTGGAAGCCACTGTCAGTCCTGCGGCGAGCAGGCTGGTATACCAATGCCCTGTTTTTAACAGCAGACAAAGACTCATAGCGCTGACAAGCGCGCTCAATCCCCAGGAGCGCCAGGCTGCCAGGGCCGGCCATTTCTTCTGCCGGAACCCTTCCGCCAGGTAGTTAAAGGTCAATGCTCCTGCAATGCTAAAAAAGTAATGTTCCCACTCAGCTGTCCATCCCAGCCATAAAAGCCCATAGGACATGAACGCCAGCTGGAAGCAGAGCTGAAAATAACGGGGGTCGAAGGCAAATCGTTTTGTGGACATAGCTGCTTATTTCAAGCCAGGATGCCCGGACAAAAGTATTTACATAAAAAAGGGCTGTTAAAAACAACCCTTTTTACTATTACTCCGCCAAACTTGGTCTTTGTTTTCGCAGCTCTTCCAGCTTTTTCTTGCCATAGGCCATTCGTGTGATCACCACGAACAGCACGGGCACGATAAAGATAGCCAGCGCGGTCGCGGAAAGCATCCCTCCGAATACGGTGAACCCGATAGTATTACGGGCGACGGCGCCTGCCCCGGTAGCAAATATCAGGGGCAATACCCCCAGGATAAAGGCCAGCGAGGTCATGAGGATAGGACGCAGGCGAAGCTGTACGGCTTCCAGTGTAGCCGTGACAACCTGTACTCCTCTGTCGACCCTTTCCTTGGCAAATTCCACGATCAGGATCGCGTTCTTGGCCGCCAGACCGATGAGGGTGATCAACCCGATCTGCGCATATACGTTATTGGTCAGACGAGGCACAAAGGTCAATGTCAGGATAGCGCCAAATATGCCAATGGGCACAGCCAGCAATACGGAGAACGGCACGGACCAGCTTTCGTAAAGGGCCGAGAGGAAGAGGAATACGAACAGCACGGACAGGGAGAAGATATAAACGGTGCTGGAACCTGATTCGATCTCCTGCTTGCTCAATCCGGCAAATTCATATCCATACCCTTCGGGCAATACCTGTGCCGCCACTTCCCGCAGGGCCTGGATAGCCTGACCGCTGCTGTAGCCGGGTTTGGAGCCACCATTGATCTCCGCCGTGCGGAAGATATTGAAGTGCGATATCAGCGGGGCACTCTCCTGCAGCTTATAGCTGACGACTGTGCTCAGCGGGATCATCTGCTGGCTGTTGTTGCGAACATAATACCCGCCGATGTCGGATATATCGCCCCTGTATATCGTGTCGGCCTGGGCCACGACGTGGAAGTTACGGCCATAGATGGTAAAGTCATTGATATAGCTGCTGCCCAGGTACATTTGTAAAGTGGTATATACATCCGCGAGGGATACGCCTAATTTTTTACACTTATCCCTATCCACTGTCACGGCATAGCTGGGAGTACGGGCCGTAAAGAAGCTGAACGCCTGCCCTATCTCCGGGCGTTTGTTCACCTCTGTCACAAAGTTGCGGACCACCCGCTCGAAGGTGGGCAGGTCATCATTGCTTTGCCGCTGCTCCAGCTCGAAGGTGAAGCCGCCCGTCTGTCCCAGACCGGGGATGGCAGGTGGTGAGATCACCACGACATTCGCTTCTTTTAAGACTGTAAAACGCTTACGCATCTCGGTCATGATACCATCCAACTGTAAGGCCTTGTCTTCACGCTGGCTCCATGGTTTCAGCTGGCAGAAAATGGTACCGCTATTGGATTTGGTGGCAAAGGTCACCACGTTCAAACCTCCCAGGGCGGCATAGTGGGCGACACCAGGAATACTATCGATGATCTTCATCATGCTGTCCAGGACTTTCAAACTCCGGGTGGTAGAAGCCGCTTCCGGGATCTCATAGGTGACATACACGCGTCCTTCGTCTTCGGTAGGTATAAAAGCAGTGGGCTTTTTCTTAAAGAGGAACAAAGCGCCTACTACGATACAGACCAGCAGGACAAGGGCCAGCGGCGCCCGTTTGATCCATCCCCGGACATTGTTGGTGTAGCGGATCGACACGCGGTGGAACCAGCTATTGAAATGAAAAAAGAACTTGTTCAGACCGCGGGATTCCTTTGTCAGGTGCATGGGCTTCAACAGCAGGGTGCAAAGGGCCGGTGTCAGCGACAGGGCCACAAAGGCGGACAGCAGCACGGAAATGGCGATGGTGATGGCAAACTGCTGATACAGCCGTCCCGTGATGCCGGGTATAAAACCTACGGGCACGAAAACCGCCGCCAGGATCAACGCGATGGCTACTACCGGTCCGGATATATCTGCCATCGCCCGCTGGGTCGCCTCCTTTGCCGAAAGCTTTTCTTCGTCCATATAATGCTGTACCGCCTCCACCACCACGATGGCGTCATCCACCACGATACCGATGGCCAGCACAAAGCCGAACATGGTCAGCGTATTGATGGTAAAGCCCAATGGGATGAATAGTATAAAGGTCCCGATGATCGAGACGGGTATGGCCAGCACCGGGATAAGGGTAGCTCTCCAGCTTTGCAGAAAGAGGAATACCACCAGCACCACCAGTCCAAGCGCCTCCAGCAGGGTGTCGACCACTTCGCTGATGGATACCTGTACGACGCTGACGGATTCGAAGGGGACCACATAATCGACGCCGGCGGGGAAATATTTTTTAAGGGCGTCCATGGCCTTGTATACGCCTTCTGCCGTGGCAAGGGCGTTGCTGCCGGGGGCCTGGTACACCAGCAGATAGCTGGCTCTTTTATGGTCGACAAAGGAGTTGCTGGCATAGCTGAACTTGCCCAATTGTATGCGCGCTACATCCTTCAGATAGACGATGGACCCATTCTGTGTATTGCCCCGGATGACGATGTCGCCGAACTCCTTTTCCGAGCTGAGGCGGCTGTTGGTGAATACCGTGTATTCAAAAGAGGCGGTCGCGGTCTGGGGTGGCACGCCTACCGAGCCGGCGGCGATCTGCAGGTTCTGTTCCTGGATGGCGCTGGTCACATCCTGCGCGGTCAGTCCCAATTGCGCCATCTTATCCGTCTTTAGCCAGATACGCATACTGAAATCGTCGGCACGGGTGAATACGTCACCTACTCCCTTCACACGGAGCAAGGCATCCCGGACGAATATGTTGGTATAGTTATCCAAAAAAGGTACGCCATGTGAGGCGTTGGGCGAATACATCGCCACCAGCATAAGGATGCTGGGATTTCTTTTACGCGTGATGATACCGAGGTTCTTTACCACAGCGGGCAGCGGCGGAGTGGCGATGCCTACTCTGTTCTGGATATCCAGGGCGGCGATATCCACATTGGTGCCGACATCCAGGGTAACCGTAATGGTGGACTGTCCGTTGTTGGTGCTGTTGCTCTGCATATAGGTCATACCCGGCACACCGTTGATCTGTGTCTCGATGGGCGTGGTCACTGTCTGCTCCACCGTCTGGGCATCCGCCCCGGTGAAATTGCTCGTCACCTGTACCGTTGCCGGTGTAATGTCCGGATACTGGCTCACGGGCAGATTGAATATAGCCAGCACCCCTACGATCAAAATAACCAGTGATATAACGATAGCCGTTACCGGCCGTTTGATAAAAGTATCTGCAATCATAGTCTTAGTCTGTTGTCTGTTGATGATTATTTGCCTTGTGGTGCGCCTGCCTGTGCCGGTGGTTTGGCTCCTGGTGCTCCTACCTGTACCTTGACCCCATCCCGTATCTTCTGTACTCCCTCGGTCACTATCTTCTCCCCTGCCTGTACGCCATCCCGGGCGACGATCTTATCCCCTACATGAGCGGCCAGCTGGACCTTACGCTGCGACACCTTGCTGCTATCGCCTACTACGAATACAAAGTATTCACCCATCTGCTCGACCACCGACTTGAAGGGGATCAGGATACTGCCGACAGCGCCCTTGTTCTGTACCCTCACGTTGCCGGTGACTCCGGGGCGAAGCGCGTTCTTTGGATTGGGGAAAGTAAGACGTGCCTTGATCGTACCTGTCGTGGGATCCACGGCACGATCCAACAGCAGGATATGACCGGGGAAAGGATAGACGGCGCCATCCGGCTGTACGAATGTAAAGGTCGAATCACCCGCCCCGGACTTCTGCTGGAGCAAGGTAGAAAAACGGGCTATCTGCTTTTCGTCCACTGCCACGTCTATAGCCAGCGGGTTGTCGGATGAGACCGTGTTCAGCAAGGTCTGCGGATAAACGGCCGTTCCCAGCTTCACCTGCGAGATACCGATGGTGCCTTCAAATGGGGCATAGATCATGGAATATTTCAGACTGGTCTGCACGCTGGAGACATTCGCCTGTGCTGCCTCTACCTGGCGTTTGTTTGCTTCCAGGTCGGCCAGCGCATGATCCAGCGTCTGTTTGGCAATGGCATCCTTCTGGGAAAGGTCTGTATACCGGTCGGCATCCTGCTGCGACTTCGCCAGATTGGCCTTGGCGACATTCAGATTGGCAACGGCTGCTTCATATTGCGCCTTGTATTGCTGCTGGTCTATCTCATACAAAGGCGCCCCCTTACGAACATGCTGCCCGTCCTGGAAAAAGATATGGGTGATATTACCCGACACCTGCGGCTTGATATCCACCTGATTTAACGCTGCTACTGTTGCGGGGTATTCATCATAATAGGTCGCGTCGCCTGTAGCTGCCGTATATATCCCTACTCCAACGGGTGGAGGCGTCGCAGGACCCGCGGGCTTATCATTACCGCAAGCCATTAATCCGGATACGATGATCATTAATCCTGTCCAACGAGTAATATTTTCCATATAATTGCGATGATTTATTATTTATTAGAATTTGATAGTGCCTAAAGCCTTTTGTACGTCCAGCTTGCTGCTCAACACCTCATACAATGCGTTGGAGAAATTGGACTCTGCGGTACGAAGGTCCGTCTCCGCCGTGATCAGCTCGAGATAGGCCTTGATACCCGACTTGTACTGAAGCTGGATGGTGTTAAATACATCCTGCGCCAGCGTCAGGTTATCCTTCAATGTATAATAGTTGTAAAGATTACTCTTGTAGGTGGCCAGGGCCTGCGCATATTCTGTGCTGATAGAATTCTGCAGATTGATGATGTCCCAGTCGATACGGGTCAGCTGCAGTTCGGCGACCTTGATGTTCTGCGTTCTTTTAGTGCCCTGAAAAATAGGAACAGAAAGCTGAATGCCCGCATAAGAGTTCGGGAAATCCCGTTTGTACAGCTTGGAGAACTGGTCGTTGAAATAATAAAGATTGTATGCACCAAATGCGGATACAGAAGGGAGATAGCTCCATTTTTCATATTTCAGATCTGCCTGGTGCAATTTCTTTTGTGTCAGCAGTGACTGGTATTCTATCCGATTGTTATAATCTACCGCAGCCGTAGTGTCGATATAAATATCGGCCACCATCTGGGCACTGTCATATACCAGGTGGATACTGTCCTTTGAAGTATAGCCCATGAGCTCTTCCAACGCCGTATATTTGGCTTTCAAGGCCTCTTCATTGGCCTTGCGCTGCGCCCTGGAATTGTTCAGGGAAATAGTAGCCCGTTTGTAATCCGTCTTGTCCACCAGGCCGCCCTGGTATTGATTATACGTATCCTTGAGATTCCTATCCAAACGCGATATATCGATATCCAGCACCTGGATGGCCCTTTGTGTCAGCAGCACGTCGTAGAAGGCCTTGCTGACATTCACCACCAGGTTGATCTTATCCGTGGCGGTATACTGCCGGCTGAGCTTTAGCGCATCATTCTTTGTCCTGCTGGCCAAAAGGACATCCCTCGTAAAAATGTTCTGCGTCAGTCCGAGATTGATAAGGGACGTGTTATAGGCCCCGCTGCTGACAGCGCCGCCGTTGAAATAGACCTTCTGCAGCTGGAAGTTATTCTGATAATTGGCGTTGAGATTCAGCTGAGGAAGCCAGTCGGTCAGCTTGCTGCGGATCTGTCTGTCGGTGATCTGCTCGTCCAGCAGCGCCTGCTGTATAAGGGGGTAATGCTTCAGGGCAAAATCCACTACCTGTGGCAACGTTGCCTGTTGTAATACCGTATCGAGAGTCTTTTGGGCGTTGGCCGCCGGAGATAAAACGATTAATCCACTGCTGACGAATAATACATATAATATTTTTCTCATAATATAGAGGCTATAGATTATTGATTCTTCTTTACTCCAAACCACATTCGTAGGGGCCAGAACAGGATTACGGACGGCAAAAATCGCGACAATTTGTGGATGCACTCCACCACTGATGGATTTCTATAAGCAATCCATCTAAAAGTGCACAAAGTTAAACAAACGTTTAACTTAAACAAACGTTTAATCAATTTTTAATTAATTTTAATCTTCAATACCTTTCATTATGTCAATTCACACTGTCCTGGGAGCCGGAGGAGTGATCGCCGATGGGCTTACCCGCGAGCTGATCCAGCACCAGATACCCGTCCGTATCGTATCCCGCCATCCTTCCGTTCATCCGGGAGCGACTGCCCTGGCGGCCGATATTACCGATGAACGCCAAACCCTCGAAGCCATTAAGGGCTCTTCCGTCGTATACTGCTTTATAGGGTTTAAATCCCAGTATGCCATCTGGCGGCACAGCTGCCCTGCAATTTTAAACAATCTCATTTCGGCCTCCCGGAAAACAAAGGCAAGGCTTCTTTTTTTCGACAATGTCTATATGTACGGAATGGTCGAGGGTCCCATGACAGAAGAAACTCCTTATGATCCCCGCAG
>Ga0105237_10005764_pt1 | contig 13914 bp, 13 predicted proteins | sample KBSC24metaG_FD_81520 | JGI IMG/M metagenome (GOLD analysis project Ga0105237, IMG submission 81520) | Corn rhizosphere microbial communities from Kellogg Biological Station, Michigan, USA - KBS C2-4 metaG | ecosystem: Host-associated > Plants > Roots > Rhizosphere > Soil | place: Michigan, USA...
AGCAGCGAACAAGGAAAACGCCCAGCGTCCCCGCACGCTCACCGAGGAGACCAGGGCGTCTCTCCAAACCCGAGCCGTCAAACACGGCCTCACCGCGAAACTCTACACCAACACAGTCCTGCAAGGCGAAGACCAGGCAGCCTACAACCAGATGCTCAAATCGTTGCTCGCCGAAGCAACGCTCGGCACCACTCAGGAAGCCATGCTCATCCAAGTCCTGGCGCAAACCTTCTGGAAAATGCAACGAGCCTCTAACATGGAAGCCGGAGCCCTCAACGCCGGTCTAATGGCCGCGCAAATCCAGCTGAACCTCACGGAGAAACCAAAAAACGACAACGAACTGGGCGAGCAATTGGCCTTCGTGCTCTGGGAGTACGCCGCCAAACTCGACAAAGTCCGCCGCTACGCCAATGCCGCCGAGCGGGGCTTTTTCCGCGCCACCAAAGAGCTCGCCCAACTCCGCAAAGCCGGCCCACAGGAACAAATTGGCTATGTTTCGCAAAACGCCGAAACGCCCGTCCAGCCAGCCGAGGAACACGTCCCGGAAGTTCGCTACATCATCACTCCGAAGTCCGAAAACGACCTCGACGCCTTCTCCGGCATGAACGAAAAGGAAGCCTTCGCCCTTCTGGAGGAACTCACCGCCCCGCCGCAATCGAATGTCAAGGTCCCTTAGCCCTCTTATGGTCATCTACGTTCGCAGTAAACCGCTGAATAATGTCAAGTTCTCCGCGTCAAAGGAGATTTCCATTCGCGAACGTCTGCGTTGGCAAATTCGCGCCGGCTTCCACAACGCACTCAATCACCCGTGGTTCGGCAAGTTCGCATTGAGCAACGGATCCGATTGCGACGAACTGGGCCATCGACGAGTCCGCCCGGCGTCTCTATGTGTCGCACGGCACGCAAGTCGAGGTCATCGTAGCTTGCCACTCGGTACAATAAGGAGTGATCCACCACATCGCAACCCTCCGAGGCCGCAATCGATGAACGAGCCGAACACTCCGAAGATCCAAATCAACAACACGGCGGAGTACCGCGAAAGCTACGCCAACAGCGTACAGGTCCGTGTCAATCTCTGGGACTTCTTCCTGCTGTTCGGAACCCTCACGCAGACTGCCGCCGACCAGGTACAGATACAAAACTTTCAAGGCATCTATTTCAGCCCGCAGCAGGCCAAAGCCCTGCTGAACATCCTGAAACAGAACATTACGCAATACGAAGCAACATTCGGCGAAATACATCTGGAACCACAAAATCAAGCGAACGTGATTCAGTAAGGCCGCCGCTGCATGCGAGCTCCGCATCGGAAGCCGGCGTTCACAACCTACCTCTTCTTCGGCGCATTGTTTGCCTGCGTCGTGTTTGTGGCGCACGCGGCGGTCTTAAAACTCCCCTATTACTGGGATGAACTCGGCCAATTCGTGCCCGCGGCTCTCGATCTGTATCACGACGGCTCATGGGTTCCCCATTCGACCGTGCCCAACATTCATCCGCCTGGAGTAATGGTGTACCTGGCCCTCGTCTGGCGCGTGTTAGGGTATTCAATCCTGATCACAAGATTCGCCATGCTGGCCCTGGCATCCATCGCGTTGCTGACAGTGTTTCTTCTCGCGATTCAGCTTTGCCGCACGTACCCGGGGGCCCCTGCGTTTCCCGCAGTAATTTTCCTGGCGGCCTCGCCACTCTTCTATTCGCAGAGCATGTTGGCGATGCTCGATATGCCGGCAATGCTCTTCACCATGCTCGCCCTGCTGCTGTTTCTGCAGGAGAAATACACCGCATCTGCGGCAGCGTGCGTAGCCTTGGTGCTCACCAAGGAAACCGGGTTGCTAGTGCCGCTGATTCTAGGCGGCTGGCTCCTGCGCGAAAAGCGCCCGCGCGAGGCCGCATATTTTGCAGCCCCATTTCTCGCGCTCGGCGGCTGGCTGCTGTGCCTGCGTCACGTAAGCGGCTCGCTATTCGGCAATCGCGAATTCGAACAGTACAATCTCTTCTACCCGCTGCACCCGGTCAGGCTCAGCCTGGCGCTGATCCGGCGCTTCTACTACGTTTTCATTGAAGACTTCCACTGGATCGGCACTCTCGCAATCATCATCGCCTGGCGTCGCACGCCAATATTCCGCGACCGCTCCTGGAAGATCGCCCTCACGCTGCTAGCCGGTCATCTCCTGCTGGTCAGCGTGACAGGCGGAGCAACATTAGAGCGCTATGTGCTCCCGGTGTTGCCGCTGTTCTACATCGCCGTCGCCGCCGCTTGCAGTACCCAGGCCCCCATCATTCGGCGCACGATCGTCTTCCTGATGACCATCGGCCTCATCGCCAGTCTGCGGTGGAATCCGCCATGGCCATTCCCGCTCGAAAACAATCTCGCCTTTACCGACTTCATCCGAGTGCAGAAAGACGCCGCCGAATACGTCGCCTGGAACTACAGCAGCCGGACCATCTACAGCGCCTGGCCATTCACCGACGAATTGCGCCGCCCGGAAATGGGATACGTCCCCGCGCGAATGAAAGCCGTAGGCATCCCCGATTTTCATCTGTCATCCATCGCATCGCTGAAGGACAAAAATGTAGACGTGCTGGTCGTCTACTCGCAGACCTGGGAACCGCACACCGGCGTCATGAGAATCGAGTGGATTCGAACTCTGCTGGCACGCTACTACGGATACGAACCGCAAGTGACCACCGGCGACATCGAACGCGAACTCGGACTGCACTCCGTGGCCCTTTTCGAAAGGCGCGGCCAGTGGGTGGAAGTCTACGCCAGAAGCGCCGGAGGTCCGGCGGTGGTACGCGCAATGATAAGGTCTTTCTCATGAGCCAAAACAGGCTGGAAGAACTCCGGCGCCGCCACGCAGCAGCGGAAGCCGGCGGCGGAGAGGAGCGCAAGCAGCGTCAACACAAAGAAGGAAAGCTCGACGCGCGCGAACGTATCGATCTGCTGCTCGACGAGGGCACCTTCGAAGAGCTCGACAAGCTGGTCCGCCACCGCTGCCGCGATTTCGGAATGGACGAGCAGGTGATCGACGGCGACGGTTTCATCACCGGGCACGGCTTGATCCACGGGCGTCAGGTATTCGTCTTCGCGCAGGACTTCACCGTATTCGGAGGCTCGCTCTCCGAGACAAACGCACAAAAGATCTGCAAAGTAATGGACCTGGCCCTGAAGACCGGAGCCCCGGTTATCGGCCTGAACGATTCAGGAGGAGCGCGCATCCAGGAAGGAGTCGTTTCGCTGGCCGGATACGCCGACATCTTTCTTCGCAACACGCTCGCGAGCGGAGTGATTCCGCAGATCTCGGCAGTGATGGGTCCATGTGCGGGAGGCGCCGTCTATTCGCCGGCGCTGACCGACTTCATCTTCATGGTGGATAAGACAAGCCACATGTTCGTCACCGGTCCGGACGTCATCAAGACAGTCACCCACGAAGACGTCAGCAAGGAAAAACTAGGCGGCGCGGTGACACACAACACGCAGAGCGGTGTAGCGCATTTCCTCGCAACGGACGACGCCGAATGTCTTCGTTCGATCCGCGAATTGCTGACCTTCCTGCCGCAGAACAACTTGGAGAGTGCGCCGCGCGGAGCGTCGAGCGATGCGGCCGACCGGCAGGACAGAGAACTCGATTCCATCGTACCGGCCGAGTCAAATCTCCCATACGACATCAAGGATATTATTCATCGCATCGCGGACGACGCATACTTCTACGAGGTGCAGGAGCACTTCGCGAAGAACATCGTGGTCGGGTTCGCCAGAATGGATGGCCGGCCAGTAGGGATCGTAGCCAATCAACCTGCATTTCTCGCCGGATGCCTCGACATCAATTCGTCGACGAAGGGAGCGCGCTTCGTCCGATTCTGTGACGCCTTCAACATCCCGATCCTGACCTTCGAAGACGTACCCGGTTTTCTCCCCGGCGTCGATCAGGAGTTCGGCGGCATCATCCGGCACGGGGCGAAGTTGCTCTATGCATACGCTGAGGCGACGGTGCCGAAGATCACCATCATCACGCGCAAAGCATACGGCGGAGCATATTGCGTCATGGGGTCGAAGCACCTGCGAACGGACATCAACCTCGCGTATCCGACGGCGGAAATCGCGGTAATGGGCGCGGAGAGCGCGGTGAACATTGTCTACCGGCGCGATCTGATTGCGGCGGAGGATAAAGCAGCCGTCCGCCAGCAAAAGACCGACGAGTTTAGAGATCGATTCGCCAATCCCTGGGTAGCGGCCGAGCGAGGATTTATCGACGATGTGATCGAGCCGCACGAAACCCGGCCGAAGGTAATCAAAGCCCTACGGATGCTGGAAAACAAAGTCGATACTATGCCAAAGAAGAAGCATGGCAATATTCCGTTATGAATCTCGGCTCAGAGTAACGGAGGTTTGCGGACCGTCGCACGTGTCTGTTGCACGCCGGTCAAGCGATGGCTTGCTCCAGGCGCCGTAATATTTCTGCTTTGGGTTGAGCACCGACTATACGGCCTGTCTCGCGGCCTTCTTTTAACACCAGTAGGGCGGGAATTCCGCTTATCTTGAAGCGCGCCGCGGTGGCAGGATTGTCATCGACATTCATTTTGGCGACACGGACACGTCCGGCAAGCTCCACCGCCAGCGCATCGATCACCGGCGACACCATCCGGCAGGGGCCGCACCAAGGGGCCCACAGATCAAGCAACACCGGCAACGGTGAGCTTTCCACGATCGCGGAAAATGTGGCATCGGTCACCACGACCGGTTTGCTGGAGACAGATAGAGGCGTCTTGCAGCGTCCGCATACCGGTTGAAGTCCCTGCTGGATCTTTTCCGATGGAACTCGATTGGTTGTACTGCAATTGGGGCACGTGATCAGTTGAGGATCAGGCATATCTTCACTTTAGAACTTATAGCCTGTTCCGGAGGACTGGTTCTCCCGCGGTTGCGGACCGAGTTAGGCATCAACCTTCCAGGCGTTACGGTCATTCTCGACTTATTCGAGCGGCTGCGCACTCAGTCGCCTCCCAGGTGCGTGTCCCTGGGGATCGACCAGTGTGATCAGCATATTACATGGTGCGCGCCGTAATTCGCAGTAGGTGGGGGCGTAGTGATCATGGTTTGACGAGTTCCTCTCATACCGGCTCTCAGTGAAGCCGCGCCCTACTTGTACAGTTTCAATGGAAAGCAAAACACAGCAAAGATGCATGTGGAAATATAAGGGCTAAATTCGATGGAGCAATTCCCGATAAGATTCAAAGGACCGTTGCATCTAGTAACGCCCAATCAAGGCTGGGATGGCTTTCAATAGTTCGATCGCAGATACGATATCTCGTTCCGCATTGAAGACTGGAGCGTTCGAGCGTATGCCCGAAGGGCTATGCTCGCGCTGCAGCGGCACCGGCTGCTCTCCTTAATGCATGTGTATGGCAAAATTAGCAATGCTCCCCAAAATTCGGATTCTGATCTGGAGCGACCGTCTTCCGCTACACGCCAACACCTCGAGTGATTTCACGCCCGCTCGTTACGCGGATTCTTTTTCATGAACAGGTGCTGCGAGAGCTAATGATCGACATCCATAGCCACATCCTTCCCGGTCTTGACGACGGGGCCCGGTCCTTCGAGCAAGCGGTTGAGATGGTCCAATTAGCGGCGGTGAACGGCACCACCGACCTCGTGGCTACGCCCCACTCCGACCTGAGGTATTCCTATCGTCCTGAGGAAATAGACGGCAGGTTGGTGGAACTTCGCGAGGCCGTAGGTAACGTCATACAGCTCTATCGTGGATGTGATTTCCACCTGCATTACGAGAATTTACAGGACGCACTCTCCAATCCCACGAAGTATACGATAAATGGGAAGCGTTATCTGCTGGTAGAGTTTGATGATCGAATCATCTTGCAGAACACGGCGGAACTATTAGAACGCCTCCAGATTGTTGGAATCATTCCGATCATTACGCATCCGGAGCGTAATCCGCTGCTACGAAAACGACTCGATGATCTTGCCGATTGGGTGGCTTCCGGGGCGCTTATTCAGGTGACGGCGCAGTCTTTCCTCGGGCGATTCGGGCAAGCTGCTCGACATGCGACGGAAGAATTGATGAGCCGCCGCCTGGTCCATTTTGTCGCTAGTGATGCTCACGATCTGAAGCACAGGTCGCCTTCTCTGCAGGCCAGCTTCCAGTTTGTTCGAAGACATTATGGAGGTGCAAGAGCGGAAGCGCTCTTTGTAGAGAATCCACGTGCGACGCTGAAGGGAACCGAGTTGCCGGCCGAGGTGTTGTCTACCCAAAAACCGGCGAGACGCTGGCTTTCCTTTTACCGCTGAATGCGAATATTGTAGCTACGAAAGCTCAATCAGGCGCTCTGCGTGTCGAGTATGCTCAGAGCGAAACGAACTCCTCCTGCTTGCCCGGCGGAGTGAAGAGTACATCCTTCCCCTCACGGATTCACAAGCAGATAAGCTGCGCGCAGAGACCGGCCCAACTTCGAACGGCGATTTCGTTGCACCGTACGTTAGGACGGGGCAGGCGTTAGTAGCCGAGTCACAGGTGAATGGGTACCGGGGATCGATTGTTAGATTATGAACCAACCTCGACTATGGTCAGGGGTTCTATGGAACACAAATGGAAAATGATTGCTGGACTACTGATTGGTAGCTGCCTCGCGAGCGCGGCGGAGCCCAATGTGCCTACGAAATGGCGTAAGATCGTGTACCGATCGAGCATTGTCGCTTTGAGCGCTGCGAACCTGATTGACATTGGTTCGAGTTGGGGCGGCCGCGAGTCGACGCCGTTTTTGCGAAGTTCGGACGGAAAATTCGGAACTCGCGGGACCGCAATCAAACTTGGAATGCTAACAGGGCTGCTTTCGGCTGAGGTTTGGCTCGTTCGTACTCACCCCAATGCAGACATTGGCGCAAGTGCGGTTAATTTCGCAATGGCCGGCGTGATGAGTAAAATCGCGGCAAACAATATTGGCATCAAGACCCAATACGGCCCGCCAGTTCTGGAAAAGTAAGACCCGTGGGCCGTGCTTTCAGCGTGTCCGCCGCCGAGCTCTCAGTAGAACTTGAATATTTTCCGCCGATAAGAGAATTCAGTGTTGCGCGGGATATCCAAAGGAGCCCACTCATGCTGCTTTCTCAATCCTCAACTATCCCTCAAGGACCAGGGAAGCGGCTTGTGCTTTCTGCTCTGGTTGGCGCATACATCTGGTGTGGACGCCTCACCCTCGCTTGGCGTTGCCTACTCGCGTCCGCTAAACGGCTTGTCTACTATGTCCGGGGTGTACATCTTCTGGTTCTGGAGAAGATTAGCGATCCACCTGTTGAAAGCCTCCGCCTGGTCGCACTCGCCGCTGGCGGCGCGACGTTCAAAATGGCCCTGGCGACTCCCGGACTGATCGAGGACCATATCATCCGCGATGCCTGCTGGGAACCGCAACTGATGGAGTTGATGGCCATCTTGATTCGTCCGAACAGTGTATTCGTCGATGTGGGCGCGAACATCGGATTCCACTCGCTGCATATTGCCGCACGTAACCCGGAAACACGGTGCCATGCGTTTGAACCGCACCCGGAGATTTTCCGCCAGCTTACCCGCAATACGTTCCTAAGCGCGCTCAAAAACGTGACCTTGCATCATCACGCACTCGCCGGGACTCGCCGCGAAGGCGTCTTTTATCTGCAGGACGCGAGCGCCTACAACCGCGGGCTCTCCAGTTCCATTCCGCACTCTGACCTGAAAAACAGATGGCAAGAGGCGTGCGTGCGCTTCGAGCCCCTGGATGCCGTCCTGAGTGATCTCGACCGGGTCGCTGTCAGTCTGATCAAAATCGATACTCAAGGCACAGAGCGTGAAGTGCTGGCAGGGGCCCAGCGGACCGTGTCCGAGGCGCGCCCGGCGATCCTGTTCGAATTTGAATCGCGATATCACGCCGACCCGGCACGGGAGATTCAGGCGATTCTTTCACTGTTGCCGAAGTACGAGATCTTCTGTTTGAAGCCGACCATTTCGGAGATGAGACGATTCGATGTCGCCGACGTGAATGATGGCCCGTTCGAAGGAGACTTGGTCTGTTTGCCGCTGTAGTTCCCGGCTGAGTTCTATAAGCGCATTGCGGCGTTATTTGGCTTGTAACGCACTCGATACTGGTGGGCCGGGAGCGCGATTTCGTTGTGTGGCTCCATACTTCCTTGCGTCCGCCGGTAGCTCCCTCTGCAACTGCTCGAGTTTTTTCGGCATTACGCGCCCGAGCACTTCGATGAACGGGCCGACCAGCACCGGGAGTTCCCTGGTGTCCAGCCGCTGCGTGATATTCACAAAATCGCCGTTCATAAGATTGAGCCGCATCTGCCAGGAAGCCAGATCCGGATCGCGTGAGGGCATCGCTCCGAACCGTTCTCCGCTGAGACGCACATGCATTTGGGCGTAACCGAGATCGCGCGCGGCACCTTGCAGAGTGTCCCAACATTCTTCTACTGATTGGGCCTTGACCAGAGTGCGTTCAAACGCTTCGAGTATCACGTGGGCCCGGAGCGCCGGGCGGAAGGCCAGCCAGAAGAAGCGCCGGACCGCTTCAAATTCCGCGTATGCGAGATATCGTACTCCAACAAAAACAGCAGCCCCAAAAAGCACCAGCAGCAACCCAGAAATACGGTGGCCCTGGAATACGCTTTGCAACAGCGAGAGCGTCGCGCCAAATCCGCAGATGGCATAAAGCAGCAGGGCCACTCCGCGAGGCGTGAACCCACGATCGATGAGCCGGTGGTGAATGTGACCGCGATCGCCTCCAAAGACCGGCTCGTTGTTGATCAAGCGGCGTATTACCGAGAGTCCCACATCTAGCAATGGCAGCGCGAGCGCCATGAGGGGGGCAGCCATACCGAACATGGCCGCAGATTTCTGACTCCAGATGACTCCGTAGCAGCCGAGCAGAAATCCGATGAAGAGGCTTCCACAGTCGCCTAAGAAAATGGAGGCGGGATTGAAGTTGTACCTCAGAAATCCGAGGAGCGCCCCTATCAGCGGAGCGGTGGCCAGAGCCAGTGTGAGATCGCCTTTTATCAGGCCGGAGAGAAAGATGGTCAGACTCGCGAGAATTCCGAGACCGGTTGCAAGGCCGTCGACGCCGTCAATGAGATTAAACGCATTAGCACATAAGACGAGCCATGCGATCGTAATCAGGGGTTCCATCCAGAAGGGGAACGCATGTCCGGCCACTCCGTGCATGCGGACACCGCCCAAGTAGGCCAAAGCCCCGGCACTCATTTGCCCTGCGAGTTTCAACCAGGGGTGCAGGTCCAGCATGTCGTCTGCGAATCCAGTGAGAAAGATCGCAAGTACCGCGGGAAGCAGGTTCAGCACAAGCCGCAGGTTCGATTGAATCAAGAGGCCGCCGGAAAGCGGCGTGATCAGCAAAACCGCATAAGCGAGCGCATAAGAACTCGCAACCGCCACACCACCCATTCGGGGGACCGCCGTTTCATGCAGCTTGCGAGGGCCACCTGGCCGATCCACTAACTGAATGGCGGCCAACCAGTCGCGCAGCAACGGTGTCAGCACGAGTGAGAAAAGCAAAGCGAGAGCGGCTACTAATCCAAGTGAATACATGTTTTTTCTGGCTGCGCATCTTCTTCTGGCTGCGCAGCAAGCACTCGAGTTGTGCCAAGGCAACGGATAACTCTGCAACTCATATCGTCCAATGCGGGCAACGAGTAGCCGCGGATTATTCTGGCTTGACCCGATTCAACAGGACGTCAGAGTACGCGCAACTCCGTTGGACCGTCTCCAGCGATAAAGGAAAGCTGTGTCTGTTTGCCGCGGCCGGAGCTCGCTAAGACGAACTCCCGCGATGGTCCAGAACGGTACCGCAACAATCAGGCCATCCAAAATGTTGCCCAGAACGCAATACGTCAGCACGGCGGCAATTGCGGCGGGCACGGCCACGGCGCCATTTGAACCGGCTTCAACACCGGGAGTCCTGAGCCGCCAGATCAGCAGAAATATGAGCAGCAATCCCAGCGTGCCCTGTTCTCCCAGGATCTTGAGAAACTGGTTTTCCGTGATTACGTCCGAGGTCCCTCTCATGTCCGAGACATAGCCGCCATAGGTGCCAAGGCCCGAACCGATCAGCAGCAGCTCCGGCGAGGAGACCGCACGCTCGAGTGTGGACGTCCAGACCTGGTAGCGATACGAACTAAAAAATGTATCGGAACTGGTCTCGTGCAGACGCTGGGTCAAAAGTTCCGGCTGGAAGACAAAGACGGAAGATGCGAGCGCGCCGGCCAGAACCATTCTGCGAAATCTCTTCGTGCCCTCGCGGCCCACTACGGCAATGCCGACAAGCAAGGCCGCCGATGCTCCGCGGGAAGCAGTCAACAATACGCCGCCGGCGCAGATTGCGCCGCAAATCATCGTGAGTGACCGCATTCTCCCCGACCGCTCGCCCAAATACCATGCGAATGCAAAGCAGGCGCAGATCACCAGGAATACCGCGAACGAATTCGGGTTGCCATAGATGATAGAAAATCGCTCCAGCACGATGTTGTACCGCCAGCGATCTTCGAGCCGAATGCCCATGGACGCGGCGATCTGGTCTTGGTTATGGAAAAATGTGCGCTCAACGATATAGACAATCGCCGCAAAGGTTCCGGACCAGATGAGCGCCCAGCCGATTTTACGTATTAATGACGGGTCTCTCAGCGATGAAGCCGCAACCGCCAATAGCATCCACTGACAAGTGGCGCGAAAGCCGAGTGCGCCGATCTGCCAATCGCCTGGGATGCAGGCCGACATGACGCAATAGATCAGTAAGACCGTCAAGCCGATAGGACACCTAAGGCGCCCATGCAGGCGTAGGAAGATACCGGTCAGCAGCCCGGCCAGCAGGACATCCTTCCACGCAACCAGAAGCGAGTCCGGATCCAGCATCAGTTTCGTCGGTCCGTAATACGGACCTGCAACGATGAGGAACAGGAAGAGCGCGATGGGCTTGCGGCAGGCAATCGCCACGGACGCCGCAGCAATGGCGCCAAGAATTAGGATCTCCAGTATCACGCGTCAACCTCCCGGCAGACTTTGCGGTACGCGGTCAGTGTGGCTTCGACCATCTGGTTTCGGCTGAAGTGGGTGCGGCATTCCTCGGCGATCTCCGAGCGGGACGCGAGGCCCGAGCCTGGCCCGGATACCGCCTCCAGCAGTCGTCGCAGCGATTGTGTGTCGCCCACAGTAAAGAGAAACCCGTTGTGGCCGGAGCGGATGATCTCCGCCGGCCCGCCACAGTCGGTCGAGACGACGGGGGTCCCCACAGCCAGACTCTCGACTACCGCATAGGGAAAGGCCTCAGATTCAGAGCAGACCACGCTCGCCGTGGAACCGGCGAGAATAGCGGGGACGTCGTTGCGATGGCCGAGAAACACAATTCGATCGCTCGCGTAGCGGGCGCGCAAGCTGGATTCGAGCGGTCCGGCTCCGGAGAGAACGAATGTGCCGGGGAAGCCGCCACGGAGCAGGCGGCCTGCGGCTTCGAGGAACATCTCGTGACCTTTGCCCGGCGCGAAGCGCGCAACAAATGAGATTACCGGTTGAGGTCCAAGGCGAAGCATAGGGGCGGAAAAACCGCTTCCGGCTTCGACTCCGTTGTGAATGACCGTGGTTTGGTCCGCCGCAAGTCCATAAGCCTCAATCAGGCGCCGCTGGACGGCTTCTGAGACACAGATGGTTAAGTCGCCCCATTGAGAGACGCGGCTTAGTCCCTCCGGGAGAATGTGGCTGGTCACTACCAGCGGAATGCGGTAGAGACCCAACGCGAGAGACGCTACCATGGCCGAAATTCGAGAATGTGCATGCACCAACTGAATGCGCTCGCGGCGCATCCACAGCGCCAGCCGCAATGCCGTAACCGGCGCTGTGTAACGTCCGAAATTCGCCACAAGCGCACGGAAACCGCGGGGAGGAGTCTCCGAAACGATCGTCACTTCGTGCCCTAAGTCGTTCAGTGAACCCGCCAGAGTCTCGACATGTTTTTCAGCGCCGCCCCTCTGGCTGAAATCGTGATAGAACTGCGCGATTCTCACGAAGCCAGGCTCCGCGGCGGGGTGGCTAATACATGCTGCAGCGCGGGCCACAACACCTGCGCGACAGCGTGCCAGGAATAACACTCGTTTGCTCGCGCCAGAGCCCGGACGCGAAGCCGGGCCAACAGCTCCCGCGGACCTGCTACCGAATCGAGGCATTGCGCCAGGTTTTTGGCGTCCCCTTCCGGAAAGACGAGTCCCGCTGTGCCGATCACCGAAGGGATCGCACCACTGTCCGAACCGATCGGCACGCACCCCGACGCCATTGCCTCCACCAGAACGCGGCCGAACTGTTCCTTCCACTTTCCCGGTATGGTGTGGCTGGGGAGCACCAGAACGTCGCTGGTCCGCATCAGATGAGCCACCTCCGCGGGTTCGAGCACGCCGCAGAACGCCGCTGAGACACCTTGCGCGACAGCCGACTTTTCCAGGCCGGAGCGTTCGGGGCCGTCGCCGGCAATGGTCAGCGTGTACGGTTCGCGGAGAAGCGCACAGGCATCAATCAGATCCTGAACGCCCTTCATAGCGAGCAGACGGCCGGCATACAGGATTCGGAGCGGGGTTGGATTGCCGCAAAGAATCCGTGTGCTGATTCTCTCCGCATGAAAAACCGCCGGATCGAAACCGAGCGGCACGGTGGCGGTGCGGTCCTGCGGAAACCCTTTCTGCCAGAGGCGCCGGACGCCCTCGGAATCGCAACTGGTGGCGAAATCGGCGCGGTGGAAAACCCAGGATTCGAACCAGGAAAATGGGGCCGGGTATGTCTTGTGCAGCGTTTGATCTGAAACGAACACTACCCGCGTGTGCGGAAGATGCCTGCGCACGAGCCACAAAGTCCAGAAGGTGTTCAGCCAGTAGGCGCCCGCATAGCAATAAATAATATCCGGCCGGAGAGTCTTCAAGCTGCGCGCAAGGCCCGGCATGAAGTAGAGATAATGGCGGCCAATAAACCAGGTCAATAGAACGTGGATGTAATACCCGCGCTGCGGACCCGGCGGTGCGGAAAGATTCATACCTGCCTCCGGCCAACGCTGCGGCACGATCAGGTGAAGGTCCGCGCCCGAAATCTCATATAGTTCTTCCAGCAGCTTGCGGTATGGCGCCAGCACGGCGGCATGCCAGATGAAGACGATCCGCGGCATCTAAGCTTTTTCCTCTTTTAGTTCAGCTTTTCCGGCGCGAAGCGCGAGGGGCAGGAACCGCGCCAGCCGGAGACACCGCCTCCAACGCGTAGGTTCCAGCATGAGCCGGTATGCCCATTCGAACCCGAAATGGGCGGCCAGTGCGGGGCAGCGCGCCAGCCGGCCCGAAATCATGTCGAAGCTGCCGCCCACGCCAATGGCGGCATGAATCCTAAGACGGGACAAATTGCTAGAGATCCACACGTCCTGCCGCGGGGCTCCCAGAGCGACCAAGAGCACATCGGGCGCAAAGTCATTCACAGCCTCGATCATGGTTTCGGTCTCTTCGCCGTCCAGATTTCCAAACGATGGGGCGTGAGTGCCGATACTGATTTCCGGATAGAGCAATCGCAGCCGCCGCACCGCCGCCTGCAATACCTCGGCGGTGCTGCCAAGGAAGAACAGACGCAGACCCGAAGCGGTGGAAGCGGCCACAAGGCGCTCGGTGAGTTCCACACCGGGACAGCGGCTCATGCGGAGTCCCCTCAAAGCCAAGGCCACGGTGATTCCGAAACTATCCGGCACAGCAAGCGAAGAACGGCAAAGCGCATTTCGAAAGATGTTATCTCTCAGAGACTGGACGATGAACTCCGAATTCACTGTAGTGACGGAGATCCGGCGCCCGAAGATGCAGGCGCGTTCGATCTCCCTGCAGGCTTGCGGCAAAGTGACCGGATC
>Ga0105237_10005767_pt1 | contig 13909 bp, 17 predicted proteins | sample KBSC24metaG_FD_81520 | JGI IMG/M metagenome (GOLD analysis project Ga0105237, IMG submission 81520) | Corn rhizosphere microbial communities from Kellogg Biological Station, Michigan, USA - KBS C2-4 metaG | ecosystem: Host-associated > Plants > Roots > Rhizosphere > Soil | place: Michigan, USA...
GGTTTGGGAAGTGGCTGGAGGCAATGACATTTGACTGATCGTGGAGCTAGCTCGATCTCTTCGACCCCACAGCTTCCAAAGTAGATCACGCGAGCCCTGTCAGTATTTATTAAATATGCCCTTGTTATTCCGTAGATCGAAAGGTGAGAATTTAGAACGTGTCAAAACTTCGTCAGTTTTGAGTTGTCACCTTGTCAAGGATAACCGCGAAATTGAATGATGTAGACCTGTGTAGCGCATTCACATATCTGGTCCCTTATCGCTTCTCTCGTCGAGGCCTGCCACCGTCCGTGCTCCAAATTTGGTTTGATTTCAGGGGGTCCGGGCCAAGCCCATCGTCCCAAGACGTTGAACGGTTGAAGAGGGAGAGTGACAGATGTCAATCTTGTCTGGTGATCCTGCCCCCTATGAGTGACGATCAAAGGCAGGTTAGGCAGGTTAGGCATGCGCAAAGATGAATTCCTTCATGGTGAGGCGAGCGGCGCAGTGCTTGGCAGATTTCTACTCGCAGCGTTAGGGGAGAATGGGCCATGACGGTAGCCAGGCCACTTCACTTGACACTGGTCGGTACAAGTATTTGTGCACATGCCAGAGAAATTGAAGCGACTAAATCATTCTTTTGGATAATGATACCTATAACTCTACCACTGATCAAGAGAACATGAAACTTTGCAAAGATCTCGCGAGGCGAACAACCGTCTTGTCAACTCGCTCAAAATAGTCTGATGCGATCAACACAATCAGAGGATAAATGATGAAGCCCGGAATGTATTTCAAGACTGAATGTCCAAGATACTGCTCGCGGAGCGGTATTATGACCTGCATGTAGGTTCCTAGAACGAAGGGGCCATGCATGGCGTAGAGACCGAAGGAGATGTCCCCTAAATATTGCGATAGCCTCCAATGTAGGGGTTTCTGAAGTGCGGGATAGAATTCCAAGGCGTATACGACGGCGAAAGCACCAAAGCCATACCAGAAAAGGTATTTGCCATCGGGATTCCACCAGTATGGGATTGCTCCTGCCAGGTGATTCCACGGAAACTGGACGAAGCCCGGTTGGCTTAACAAGAACATGCCGAGGATGAAAATGCTGATGTGCTTCAACTTTGATCTTCGCTTTTGCCCATCCGGATGCTGCTTGGGAATTGCCCATGGACTGTCCAATCGTTCAGGGCTGCGACTCAGGGCCAAGTCAGCAATGAAAAGGCCAGCCATGAACTCGGCAATGTAGACTGCTTGCCATATATAGCAAGCAACGATCATTACCCAAGTCGAAACCATCCGAGTTTTGGTGGACATTTTGCAGACCGCGGTGCAGAAGGCAAAGAGAGCCACACTCCCACGATACTCTGCGGCGATACTCCACATGGGACTGAGGTATCTGGAAGTAGCTATATCGTTTGATGGCCATCCTCTGATATGGCCGAAGGGGTTGGTGAAGTAAACCATGTCGAATGTGTAGTCGACAAGTTGTTGCCAAAGGGTCTCTTTTCGAATGCTGTCTGGGGGGTAGCAGCCTTCATATACTCGTAGCCTCATTAGAACCATCGCTATGAGGCAAGCGCATGCCGCGCTACCGTAAAGTCTGATATATCTTCGAAAGGTAGACGAGGCGAGGGATGTAAGTAGGGATTCGGATTCGCCTTTTCGCATGAAAATTAACAGCCGATATCCCAAGACATAGCCTGAGATAACGAAGAACAATGCCACCATAGAACCCCCATTGTACAGGATATTGAGAAAGGGTTGGCGTCTCCAGTTGTCTCCGGGAGCATCGAATGAATGTGCCCAGAATACACCAACAGCAGCCCACCCTCTAAGGGCGTCCAAGTAGGATGTCGGGCCTAGTTTTCTGTGCTGAATACCTCCTGGCTGGGCGAAACGTGGCAAGACAGATATCAGGCGTTGCTTGAAACTGTCATGGTTGGGAATCCATGTCTCGGACTTGGATTCGAGCTTCCATACAGGTAAGGGCTCGTTGTTTATGTTGAGCGTGTGAGATTGGTCTTGATCGATGAGGGGCGTATAACGCGCCATCCTCACAACTCGTGAAGTAGACTGGATGTTGGATGTGTTTGCTTCCTAATGGTGAGAACTATGGGATGTAGAAAAGGCAGAAAGACCAGAGGGACAGCTTGTACAGTTTATCTATAATCGGAGCGCCCCCTCTTGGATTCAACAACGTGTCTGATTCGTGCGGACGAGGCAAAGAATCCCGGAACGGATTTCGGATGATCTGTCACTTATATTGGTGAACGGTTTGAAGGAATCAGCGGTTTTTAAGCAGCCTTAGGGTGACCTCTAGTCACCTTGTAACATCTCGATCAAACCTATCCTTAATAATGGTCAACCTTACTAGTTTATATATTCCAATAGTGTAGAATGATAACAGGTCCTGGCAAATGCCTTGAATTATCTGTGGCTCAAGCCGAGCTTGGTGAAACTTCACTTAGGGCAACACAGTGCGGCAGCTGGGTGCACATTTCTAGGTGATTGGTTCTGACATCTAGTGCCATCATTAATTCGACTGAAAAATGAAAACCGTCATCCGAAGGCAACAACGAGGCCGTCCAGGTCTCAGGGGGTAGATAGTGGGGTGTGAAGTTTGACAGCGGGACGACCTTGAAATCTCACTGAACCCTATCTGTCAGATATATGACACCCCTATAGCAAGGCACGGGGCACCCACGGGCATAACAGCTTCAAGATTGCGACAGAGATGTGAAATGTTACCTGATGTTGGCGTCAGTGCCGCATGACGCGTTGCGCCGGAGATTGTTGCTGCGTGTTGACAATGAACGAGTGCGGAGCTACAGCAGTATGCTTGTCCTCCGGATAGTAATATAGTCGCCCGCGTATGCTGTCAATCCTATTGTATGTACCAAGGTAAAACAGGAAGATCAATCTACAGTTGCAACCTTTTGGATCGTGCCTCGTGAGGTGCAAGGATTGACCAAGAGCTTCTGACACAGCACCCTTCGGTATCTGTCCTGAATGCTCCATGCGAAGCTGATTGAGGGTAGAGAGAGCAAGTAATTCACCAACTACTCCGTGAATCAATTGGCCGTTTGCATCTTTGCTGGAGAAGGATGGAGATCATTGACTTGACCTTGGGTCCAATTCTCGTACCCTGGACGATCCCCATTGGTTACGGCTTCCAAAAGGGTCCTGGGTGGCTTGTACAACATGATATGGAAATGTTCTGTATTTTTAATGAGCCCGTTTCCTTTTAGACCCCTCCGTGCAGCAACATACCTAGATCATGAACGCTTTTTAGACTTCTCCAATTCTTAAACCAGACGATCTGGTCCCTCTTCATTTTCCGAGAAGAACCAGGGCCAGCTGCGCAAAATGTTTTCGTGATGAAGGATTCAATCGCTGCTTTCGCTGCTTGTGTCACTTCCCCAGTCGTCTCGTCTTCGTCAATGAGGAATTTAGTCCATACAACAAGATGAGTGATGTTCTCGTCGATGAAATAAGGCCAGTCGTTGTACAAAATCTTGAAGTCTGCAGGATTGGAGAACTCTTTGTTATGAGAAGGAGTAATATCGTCCCACTGAAGTCGTTTCTGTTGTATGAAGGATACCACCGAGCCGTGCGACTTCTTCAATTGATATGTGTATTCTCGGTATCCACGCAGGTGTGCGGCAGACCTTTGGAAACAATCGATTCGGTTTGATCCTAAGGGGAACCGTTAGATTCTGTCACTCAGTTTTACGGTGCCACAATTCGCCATCTTCTAGTTCGAGAGGCCTCTAAGACAGGTAGAGTGAGGACGTACTGACTAGATCTTCGACCTGTAGCCAGGAGAGCCTCTTAAAATCTTCATTTTTCGTAGACAAAACTTCGATGCTCCTTTGGCTTTGCCCAAGCAGGAATTCGGGACAGTGCTCAGTCCATTGTTCTTCTGGCTGGTTGATATTCCAGTACAGATTTGAAAGAGCCATTTCATCTAGGGGACTCCCCCGTGGCGTTGAGTGGACAGAATGGGGCATTCCTTCCTAGTGGCTACCTTGTCTTGATCCTTGATGCTGGCTAAGGGACATATATAATGATAGTCTGGGGATGATAAATACCTGGCTGAACAAGTGGTTCGAAGTGGAAAATCGAAGACCTTTAAGCGAGCTCTACTCCAAGCTTCGGACTAACGGTTTTGCTAGTCTTCCATAACATTTTGCCACGTGTGAGGCCGCAGGCACGAACGACGAAGAGGACTCTCACGGCATCTGCCGCAGACATCCATGACAATGGCAGAGCGTTGAGCTAAAAGCGTGGATCGAGAGCTGATCGTGAGTATTTGGTCGGATTGCAGAGGCCATTTCGGCAATGGGTCGTCGAAGCGATCAGTTCCTCGATATGTCTGGAACCAGGCCTGCCGCAAGACTCAGCTCCCTGAGGTTGAGGTGGAAAATGCCCAGGGGCGCAGGTGGCTGAGCCGCTCGAGGGCATTCATGCCTGTCGTTACTAGGGAGTCCTTACAGGGGACTGGTGGGACGGAGTACTTGGAACTCGGAAGGACCGATGGTATCAAGTGTTGCCTGGAGGCAGGTGCAAAGGCGGAGAATCCCACCTGGGTGCCACCAACTTGATGTCGCCGCAGAAGGCGGTGCTGGGAAAACGTTGGGCCGAGGGGCACTCCTTTGGGAGGATCGACCAAGTAGTAGGCGTGGCACAATAATACACTACCTTTCGCACACAACCTATCCTAACCCCGTGATACTCTTTCTACATTCATGAGAAATCGTTTATGGGTGAATATCAAAAGTCCGAGCACTAGTTAGACTGTCCTTTGAAGAACAGCAGGCTCCTCTAGCCAGGAATTTGTCTGGCGCCTTTGCATCACCATGACTGGAGGACTATCAAGCCCTGGCCCGTGGCTCGACTAATATTGTCTTGTCATCGAAGTCCAAAGATCTCATCCTTCAGCTGTCCTTCACGCCAGGCATCAATAGCCTGTCCTTCCATCAAACCATGGACATAAGACTGGCCAATAAATGTGTAATGGTTCCCATGGGGAGAAACTTCCGAGAAAGGACAGATGGTACACCACCTCCTAAGAGAACGCATACCGAATCACCTTTCTGAGTCCATCTTGGACCTACCCCTAGCCGCCCTTTAGATGTGATGAAGAACCGTCGGTTAAGACAGAAGTTGCGAGCCAAGGATGCATACGCCATAGGGTCCCCTCCTTCAGCGTGCTCCTGCAATATTTCCAGATAGGCACTTCGCTTTCTAAAGGTACATGCTTATCTTCAGCCATCAGATCCAACTCAGACAAACCTTGACGACGAGGTACGTGCGAGGGCAATGCTGACAAGAAGCGGTACCTTCTCTGCTTCTCGAGTTGTAGTTGCTGGAATAAATACGCACAACCATCTTTACGGACCGGCTCGGAATTCGAACCAGCCAAACCGAACTGGTCGACGGTAGTGCATTTGATAAAGGCATCTATAAGATCGACAGGAGAGTCACCCTTGTACTTTTCCAAGGCCAAATACCAGTAGCGAAGAAACAGCGGTCTTCGGAAGGCCAAGGCAAGCATGAGGATGTACTTCGTCGGCAGCGTCCTCCCATCCGATTTGGATAACCGCTTGAAATCCTTGAAAGTCCGGTGCGGTGTATTGGGGTCTTGGAGTAACATGGGGAGACCGTCACCAAAGCCTGAGGTAGAAATCACGGTGTCGACCTTCAGTCCGCGAATCCGCAGCACCTTTTCATCTGCCCCGGCTTCGATACCCGTTGGGATATCTGCGGCAGCTTTGTAATGCGGAGGGAATCCCAAGTCAGCACCTCCACCTGGTGACCAGCATGATAAGTCGCCCATGATAGATATCTGGGTTGACTTGGTTCTGTGAGAACACTCCAACTGGGGACCCATGATTCCAGCACAGGCTTCGACTTGTCTCTGCCAGACCAGGCAAATCGGTCCAGATGTGGAATCGTACGATCAAGGATAGCAAGGCTTTGGTATTCGTTGATGAGGTATTTGGCGAGTTCTCGATAGACTTGAGCTATACTTCGACGATACTCCGGACGCAGAGCATCACAAGTCTGATGTTCGGTCTCTAGCGCCAGGCCTAGGTGCCCGAATATCTTGTCCCTTGGATCGGTCGCTTTGAATGTCCCGGAGGTTGCCATCAACATAGCAGGTAATTTCCACCGGACTCGGGTTCGATCAAGATTAGAGATTGTGTCAATATTGAGCATCTGGCTGGGAATATGGTCAAGTCGACAAAATCCAGAACATCTCAGCCACATCGAAGCCCAGCCTAATCGGTACCTGGGTACAGATGATGACCATGGAGAATAACTGGGTCATGCTGAGAAACTGCAACTTCTTGGAGGGATGACCCAAACTCTACGAAACTACGAAGCTTGCAAAATGTTGCGTAGATGTTCCCAAAGTTGATCATCCCAATCTAGTAAGCCACAGCTTGTATGATACGAGCGTGAATACATTCGGAATTTGACGTTGGACAAGTATTGAGCATCCGTGTTCTCTTTTCGGAAGACGGCGTATATCTGGGCGAAGAGTGCCCAACCCAGATGGCACGAGTCGATGATCAGGCTTAGCCATATTAATGTTTTGATCGAATTTGAATAAATCGCTCTCATGAGCAGGACTTGAGCTGAGCGTTCATCCGTATCCTCCTGGTTGACACACATCGGCATGATGTGGGCGGATGGGTGAACCAGGTTGAGTTAATGGGTCCGGTGCACTTTACGCAGACCTGGATCGACTTCAGCGAGGAAGTCGGCAAGCTACCAAGTCAATAAATAGTCAAAGACGTCTCCTGTCGAACAATCACATGCTACTGCCAAGGTAGGTATATTGAGTAGGCTGGACGCTTGGTGAACATGTAATTCAGTCAGGGGATTTACCTCCTCAACGCTCCCTTAAGGACTTTGAGACTCCGTAAACCTCACGATTAGAGAACTTAGTCTCAGTTTCCTGGACTTCATTAACCTATCCACTCGCTTTCAGTCTTCCTTACACTACTAGACATATTGCCTTACCATGTAGCTGCGCCAGTCAGACTCTGGCAATCTTACTTCCATGATCGCGTCCGATCCAAGTTCTCGACCAAGGTATCTGTTCGGTTGTGACGATGCTTTCTTTTTCGTCTGCCTTCTCAAGGGCGACTTCATCCCGCTATATACATAATTGCCTGCATGGCCGAAATAACTCGGTGAACCTTCCAGAATCTCCCAAAGCACCTGCAATGATCAAACCCTTGTGCCATTTCCAGTTTGACTTTGCCTTGGAGGGTTCGGTCTAGGGTCGGACCCAATGTGGCTACAAGGTTACCTGAGACTGTCAATTCAACAGCATCGAGGGATTGTCAGAGCCGAACAGAATATCTTACCCATCTACCCAGTGGTCCACCGTTGCCCCTTGTAAGCTGTGGTCGTGGACGGCGACAGCGAGTAAAGAAGGACTACACCGAGGTATTTTATCGCCGATGTCGCCTAGACACCCCATATTCCCGGTTCGATGTTCGGTGATTATGGCTGCTGGCTAAAATCGCTTTCCCCATATGGGATAACTGGATATCCTCTCTTCGGCGCCTCATTGAAACTAAGAGTTGAGCCTAAAATTAGATTTCCATCTCCCATACCTCTGTATTTACTTCTAATTCTGCATGATAAATATAATATAATTCAAAGATTGTGTCTTGATCGTGTAACTCCTTCTAATTTCAGCGCTCTAGTCATGTCAAGACGGTGTTCATCTAATAACACAGAGGCCCGCCGCATAAATACACTACTTTCCAAATAAGGCATTCATGATCATCCAGTATCAGGATTAGGTTTTGACCTCTTAGTGCAATAGTCTGGCAAATATTCTGCCGCTGTTGCTTTGAAGTTCTTCCATCACTACCTTGTGAAGAGCCGTATTCCTCTCTATAGACCCAGCCGTTCCAACTGTTACACCTAAATTTGTCGCAAGCTCATTTCGGTATTGTACACTGGAATTTTGGTGAAGAAGCTTCAGGAGATCTATAATCGAGTCCCTCCAGTTAAGTCTCTGGCCAAAGGTATTTGCTCTGCCCTCCAGAATTTGTTCGAGTTTCGTCCTTGATAAAGCGTTAGTGATAGCAATCGTAGGCCCCCGGATCTTCTCGGCGACGGAGAATATTTCGCAAGCCATCTCAGACTCCGGAATACTTAACAATAGCACTTTCATATACGCAGCGGCCATGGCTGTAGCGTATGGCTGCCAGTCGTCGTTCTTGTGGGAGTCAGCATAGTCAGAGATCCCGCGAATAATCAGGCCTGGAAGCGTTTCTTGAATCTCCGCAGCCTCCATCTCGACGCATAATACATTGAAATCTTTCTTCAGTTTGTCCCGGGTTACACCGTCTTTGACCACTATATTTGCCGATCCGATTGTGCCAAAGTGGACGCGAGGTAAGGTGTCGGACCGAGGTTCCCGCTAAAGGAGCTTTTCCTCAAGGCAGTCAGAGCATTTACTGTTACCTTAGTGCTTATATATTGCCTCAAATAACCGATCCTGATGCGCGCCTGAAGACGAAAAATTTTCCGCCATATCCGGGCGACTTTCGATTGCGTAGTTTAGATGATTATACATCTATTCTCCAAGCTGCCGCTCTCCTTGCGAACGGAGTAAAGCGGAATATCCTGTAAGGATTACAGGCGGCTTGTTCAAAGTACCGATCCTTTCAAATCTTCCATTCGGGAAAGTTCTGCCTAGATCGTATTGAACAACACCACTAGAATCACCCTCCGGTATGCTCACTACTACATCACCAAGCCGAATATCGGTTCTCTCACTTAGGACACCACCGCCGATGCCCACAAGAAAGCAGACCTTAACTCTTGGAAAGTCATTCCTTAATTGCGTGGCTACCGCTGCCGCAGTAGTATTACCACACTGAGGTATTAGTGTAGTTACAATTCTGTGATTCCTAATTCTGCCGAAAATGTACGCATTCTGGCTTTGGCGAGAGATATGTAGGCATTCTTTGTATTCTTCGTCAAGCATTGCCCTAATGGCGGTTGCCTCGAGTGGTAGAGCACAGAGACAAGCAACGGTAAATTGTTCGACGAATTGTATAGCAGTTGATGTCATTTTTGGTCGATGAATAGGGATGGTAAAATGGCCGGCTCGCACGGACTTTTGACATTAGACTTGCATGAAAGTAGCTTTATTGTGGGAGGATAGTCCTTTTGCGTAAGGGAAACCAGCGCTGATAAATGCTCTCTTTTTCGACGGTCTAACCCTCTTCCGAGCACGGACTGCAGCAAATTGGGCAACATGGGGCGTTGAGGGGCATGCTGTGCTTGAACCAATCGAGACTATGCGTTGAACAGGAGCCGGTAATTCCCATGCATCTAGGTAACAGGGCTTGAAGGGCTGCTTTCAATAGCATAGCGTGGAACTTCTCTTTTGAAGGACGAAACCTAGTGGGCCATCTGACATCTGAAGGTAAAGCTGGGAGTTACTGATGCGTGACGACTTGTGCACGGTAAAATGGCCTTCTGGCTCTCGCTTAGAGGCATGTTGCAATTCAAAAAAATAAATTTTGTGAAGTGGCCAAAGCATTATCGATCTTAAACTACAATATAATAATCAACGAAAAGGCTCCATCCTATATAATTAACTTGCATGATCATGGTGACGACCGCCTCGTATAATTTGCGGATGACGTGCAGTCGAAGTGCATTGCGCCGATACCCAAGTCTTCTGCTTAGGCTTCGAGATCCTTGATTTCAGATTTTTGGCGCGGCTTCGGGAACCAGGAACGCTTCGACTTGTGGTGTCGGTTTTCGCGACCGAGGAATGTTCATTTATCATCTTGGATAGCCCAGTGCGAAGTTTCTCGTGTAGCTTGCCCAAAGAAGGAAAGCATTGTTGCAGCTTTTTGTTATATTCTTCAAATTCGCTTGTGCCTTCCATAACAATGTCCTGCATTTTTTGTACTCCGAAGAGAGTCACACACCAAGTAGTGAATAATGCTGCACTTCCAGGTAAAGCTGGAGGAAATATTGAACCCAAGATGGCAATGCCCGCGAAGCAGGAAACAATCGCCATATTTCCCACACGGATGGCCTTTCTCACTAAAAGAATCATGGATCTTTTAATCTGAACGAGAAAGTGCGCTAAGAGGTTCTTAGAGCCTTGGGATTCATCGCCATTGTCAGTAACCATCAGATACGCCAGCCGGATTGCGAAATCATGACAGTTCCACCAAAAAGGGAGATATTGCCACCCGGACATGAGTTTCCGGTAGACTAACTCGGCGATTAGCCTGAATGTACTCCATAAAATGAAGACAGATCACGAAAGCTTACATTTTTCTGATATTTCCTTGTCAGAATATGTCATTTCGCCAACCTCCTCGATTGCGTATATCGTCTTCAAATCCTCTTTTGTTAAGCAACGCGAATCCCCTTGTCTTACGGACTCTCGGTCATTCCCACCTACATGTTCCCAGAGTGTGGCGGACAACATCTTTTGTGACAATGTCATTTTCTTATCATGATAGATAGACCTCTTCATGACAATAACGGCATAGTGTATTGCGGCTTCGAATCCAGTCCTAGATATCCGAGGCAGACATTGCATATCGCTTTTGTTGTTCCAGCTAATGGGAGTGGGTGGGGTGGGAAGTTCGATCCCAGCGAACTTGAATCCTTCACCAATCTTTTGATACTTTTCGCCAATAGCTGTGGCCACCAGGAGGACTTTCCGACAACCATTATTGGGGTTCCCGAAGTCTTTGAGCTTGTTAGCCCTTGATTTTGCGGGAAGTTTAACAGCCTCTCTTACCTCTCACAAGGACTGATTCGCCCTGGAAAACACTGAGCCAACCCATAATGGCTCAAGGGGGGGATTTTTTGGTGTGAGCGCAATAACCAAACTTCAGCGTGGACAGCATACCCTCTCACTCGCTGCAGAAACTTTGTAGATACCTCGTGTCCTTCTTTACGCTAACTGAAGATTGCTATATGCTCACTATGCAAACGTTTTCTGGCATTTGTTGTTAGCCGTAAGTGTGGCACCTGATCACTTGCAAGGAGAATATCGGACCACGAATCCTCACTTGTACACTGGGCGTCGAGCTATTAGGTCATGCGGACTTTCGTCGCCTTTTTACTTGGGTGTGTGCACGGTTGACCCTCGTATTCCTGCTTGGGTAGTTGCCTTGCGAACCGCGAAATTATGCAGCCAAGATCTTTTCGGCAGACTGTCAGAGGTGACACGTAACGGTCTATCTTTCTCGCGAGCTGTCTTCGGAAACCGGGCAAGATATCAATCCAACAATGCATGGTCTAGTAGAAGCAGGGCCTTTTACCCCAGGAACCTAGTAATAATAGCACATGCCGAAAATTGGTTGACCTAATTTGGACGGGCTCGGACGCTTCTTCAGGCTCATTAATTAAGTCTTATCTACGGTTTTCTTGGGTCTGCCAACGAGAGTTTGTTCATGGTTCAGGCTAAAATGGCGAGTATTTGGGCCCGGGAACTGAATCATTATGGTGACTATCTATTGCGGTGCATGGCCTCCTATCTGAGATAGCCTCGTAAACGTACAGTAGACCTATCAAGGACCATACCCTGAACGACCTGGTGAATCTGAGCCTGAGACGGAGCTACGTTGAGGTGGCCCCATGGGCCCTGCACTTGCCCCTAAATTGTCATGTAAATTGAGTGTCCTTGATTTCATATTATTAAGAATTACGACTTCCACATTCGGGCATTCAGCCAAGACCCAGGGACCAGTAATAGACCTTTCATATTGCATAGCGGTTCCTCTAAAACTCCCTCCTCTACTAAATACGATGAACCCTCGGAAGAAGTGGCTCCACGCCAGCGAATCGTCGAAGCCATAGAAGCATCCGTGAAGGAGTATTGCTGCGGGGCCGGCTATCCCAACGCCGTAGTCGACGATACACCCAGACCACGCCTTCCCTAAGTCTGCCAAAAACCCACTTTACTCGCTCCCACACATTGCGACAGAGCGACACCAACGAGTCCTTAACCCAGCGAGCAAAGGCACAAAAGGTTCCCCACATCGCGTAGTGGCTGCACAGCCCTATTAAGCTTGGTTTCTAGCACACTTAGCAACTAGTCTCACGGCCAAGAGCATTGACTTACTGGTGATATTGTGTGTTTTGGAGCTTGGGGATACCAGATATACAATTTATATAGAGTCAAAGATTGGAGATTGTAGGTGCAGACCTGTTCTTGTCTACCCGGATGCAGAGGGGGGTATTTATCTGCGTCATTCGACTCTGTCGCTACCTCAACCTGAATAAGAGAACCATTAGGCTGAGATCGACGCATATGTGCTGGGCACTGTCCATCCAACCCTCCACTCACTGTGCCCTCTGTGGGCGGTGAGGGCTACAGACACACAACGAATCAACTATCCGCCCTTCCATCTCCATTTCATGCACTGTAATATAATTTGCAGTTGTCTTTACTTGGGTCCGCTGGCGGTTTCCATTCTCGCGTTCGCATGACAGAATGGTCTTGGCAATCGCTCGCAACCATCCAGGCTTGAAAGAGAGAGTCCAACTGAAACACACGAAACAAGGCAGAAGTCTTGAGCACATGTTGGTTTCACCAACCGATATCCCACTTCTTCCTCAACCTCATTTGAGAAACCTCGAAGAAATCGAGTGAGGTTATTCATGACGAGGCGTCGAGGGCGAAAGCAACGGGCCGCTCAAGCAAAGGCAGAATCGCTTGCACTTCCATTACCAAGGCGAGGGCGAGTCGAAGAGTGAGTAGACAACTGAGTAGAGGCGACAGCAGCGTAAGTCGCACTAGCCTTTACAGTGCCAGTACGTATGCACTATCTTTGGAAGAAACCTATTTTTGGGGACCTTGACATCCCCTCGAGGGGAAATGCCCACGCGCAAGGTATGAGTTTCCAATGGAGGGGGGGACTGGAAACCGGACTGAGCACGGTGAGTAGAGGGAGCATGCGAAGGGTCGGGGACTTAAGGCCGAGCAGCTCGAGCTAAGATCGAGCCGGAGTTGAGCTTGATTACATGTCAATCCTATGTCCCTGAGACGCCCCGGAGAACACAGTAGGGGTGGCACTATTTGCATCGATAAGACAAGCATCGCGTAGCTCTCCAAAGCGAGCAATCTCATGTGTTGTGACTACTGTGCCAAGAATGTATAGTGTTATTACGCAAAGGGAATTTTAGGTAGTAGTTAGCACAGGCGCAGGGGTTGATCAAGTTCACAGAGGGTTAACTAGGACAGACGCCTACTTAGCTGGAGGCAGGTTTCATCGATCCCTGGAGGAGCCGGATAAAGTAGGCCCTAATCTCAGGATTGTAAACCGGGCTCCTAATTGTCAATCAACCCCCTCACGGAAGATCGAGCAATGTGCTACAAACGTGGTCCACAAGTGTCAATCCTTCTGAGGCACCTACTCTAAGTACCTACTTAAGGCAAGTAGGTACCCACGGAGCAATCAGGCTAATTCCAGCCGCCAACCAGGACATAATGATCGACATACGGCGTACACACAGCACAATGAAAACATCATAAAGCGGCGTGGACACGACAATGTAAGACGTAGATATTTACTAAGGTATATAGTACTAAAGCTAGTAGCTAGTTAAAGCCACGACAATTACCATGGCATCTCGAAGGGCAGCAAAAGAGCCCTCTCCAAGCCAAGCCTTTCTGACATTGCCGAAAGGGGCGTAGCGTAGCCTTGTCACAATAGAGGTGGGCGGGCCGGCGGGCCCAGTCAGAAAGTAGCCTGGATGACTGGATGACTGGCTGACTGACTGTGTGGAGGAATACCGACGTAATATGGATGGATGTATGGCCCAACTATAGCAGACCACTCGGATTTCAGCTCTTCAACGGAGTTTCGGTCCGTCTATGTACGTACGAGAGATTCGTGAATAAAGA
>Ga0105237_10005768_pt1 | contig 13909 bp, 10 predicted proteins | sample KBSC24metaG_FD_81520 | JGI IMG/M metagenome (GOLD analysis project Ga0105237, IMG submission 81520) | Corn rhizosphere microbial communities from Kellogg Biological Station, Michigan, USA - KBS C2-4 metaG | ecosystem: Host-associated > Plants > Roots > Rhizosphere > Soil | place: Michigan, USA...
CTGCTGAACGTGCTCGCGCACGAGCTGCAGGAAGGTTCGAGCGGCTACGAGCTGGATCCGGACACTATTTTCGCGGCGGTCGGTGGCGTGCATCGCCGTTGCCGCGGAGCCTATGCGGTTGTGGCGAGCATCGCCGGCTACGGACTGCTCGCCTTCCGCGATCCCTATGGCATCCGCCCGCTGGTGGTGGGCCAGACCATGACCGAGCAGGGCGTCGAATACATCGTCGCTTCCGAGAGCGTGGCGCTCGACACGCTGGGTTTCCGTCTGATCCGCGACGTAGCCCCCGGCGAAGCCATCTTCATCGATGAAGAGGGGCACTTCTACAGCCGGCAGTGCGCGGCCAATCCGACGCTGAATCCGTGCATCTTCGAGTTCGTGTACCTCGCGCGCCCCGACTCGGTTATCGACGGTATCTCGGTATACGAGACGCGTCTGAGAATGGGCGAGAGCCTGGCCGACAAGATTCGCCGCGAGCACAGCGGGCTCGACATCGACGTGGTGATTCCGATCCCCGATTCGAGCCGGCCTTCCGCGATGGAGCTGGCCAAGCAGCTCGGCGTGTCGTACCGCGAAGGCTTCATCAAGAACCGCTATATCGGGCGCACGTTCATCATGCCGGGTCAGGCGATCCGCCGCAAATCGGTGCGCCAGAAGCTCAACGCGATCGGCATGGAGTTCAAGGGCAAGAACGTCCTGCTGGTGGACGATTCCATCGTGCGCGGCACGACCAGCCGCGAGATCGTGCAGATGGCGCGCGACTCCGGTGCGAACAAGGTGTTCTTTGCCTCGGCGTCACCGCCGGTTCGCTACCCCAACGTATACGGCATCGACATGCCGACATCCAAGGAGTTGATCGCCAACGGCCGAACCGACGAAGAGATCGCGCGCGAGATCGGCGCCGATCTGTTGATCTATCAGGATCTGGTCGCGCTGATCGACGACTGCCGGTCGGTCAATCCGCGCGTGCGCAGCTTCGAGACATCCTGCTTCAGCGGCAGCTACATCACTGGCGACGTTACCCCGGAGTACCTGGCCGGCATCGAGGCCAACCGCAACGATGCCGAGCTCACGCGGCGCACGAGCGTCGCCGTCACTCAGCTCGATCTGAATCTCGCCACTACGGACTGAGCGCCTCCCTGTCTTCGCGTCGAGCTAGACTTGGGGGCTTGCGGCACTGGCCGCCGCCAGCTCCTTCTTGGCTTCCGGCGCGACCGTGACACGGTTGCGACCCTGTGCTTTCGACGCATACAGCGCTGCGTCCGCGCGGTCGATGAACGTGGCGACTGCCTCGCCCGGGTAGTAATTCGCGATGCCCGCGGAAATCGTGATGCAGCCCACGGTTTCCTCACTGTTCAAACGGCGGATACGGCTGCGCGCCACCGCCTCTCGCAAGCGCTCGGCTACCACCGTTGCTCCGGTTACTGGCGTCTCGGGCAGCAGCAGCGCGAACTCTTCGCCGCCGTAACGGGCCACCACATCCTGCCCTTTCACGGTGGCCTTCAGCAACTCACCGATGGTGCGTATGACGCGATCACCGAACACGTGACCGTAGGAGTCGTTGAGCATCTTGAAGTGATCGATGTCCATCATCACCAGGCAAGGGCCCACGCCGCTGTCCCGCACATCCGACAACAGAGCGTTGATTCTGTCGTCGAATGCCCGGCGGTTGAGCAGTCCGGTCAGCCCATCGATCTGCGCCTCTTCGCGTACGCGCATGAGCTCGTTCCTGAGAACCACGATCTCGCTTTGGCTGGCTTCGAGCCGTTGCGTGAGCGTTGAAATGGATCCTTGGATCTGGCGTGTGTCATGCAGCACACCGTTCACGCGCTCGCGCAGCACCGGAACAGATAGGCTCTCTTCGAGGGCCTGCCGCAATTGTTCCAATCCGGAGCCGAACTTCGTGGCGTCACTGCCGGTAGCCTCGGCGGACTGTGCCACCTCAGCCAGCAGACTTTGAAACTCCGTGTTGAGGCGCGCGATGGTCTGCTCGTCCAGCTCGGCGATATGCGTTTGGTGCAAGCGCCGTGTGGTGGCGTCGTCGAGCTTCTGGGCGGCAGCCGTGAGCGCTTCGATTTCGCGCTTGAGCCCCGCATTCTGGCCGGAGGCGTACTCGTACCACACCGCATAGGTGATCGGATTGAACGCCGCCTCGTGCTTCGACATCAGACCCAGAGTAAGACGCAGGTATTCCGCGCTGCGTTCGAGGTTCTCTGGATATTTCATGGTCAGAACTCCTCCCACTCGCTGTCGTTGCCGCGCGGGATTCTGACCTGCGATGCGGGCGCGCCGATGCGCCCGAGTGAACGTCCGCGCGTCGTTGGTGAGGGACTCTCAGCTACCGCGGGCGCCGTCGAACGACCGCCCTGCGGAATCTTGAATACGCTGACTGCGGTGACGAGATTCTCGGCCAGCCGGCGCAACTGCTCGGCTGAAGCCGTCGCTTCTTCGACCAGCGCGGCGTTCTGTTGCGTGACTTGCTCCATTACCGCGACGGTCTGGTTGATTTCCTGGATGCCCGCGCTCTGCTGGGTCGAAGCCTCGGCAATGCCGGCCATCAGCTCGCTCACGTGCTTCACCGCGGTCACGATGTCGCTCATAGTGGCGCCGGCCTGACCGACCAGCTTGGTCCCGTCCTCGACGCGGCTCGCCGAATCGAAGATCAATTGCTTGATCTCCTTGGCCGAATCCGCACTGCGCTGGGCCAGGCTGCGCACTTCGCCGGCGACTACCGCGAAGCCGCGGCCTTGCTCTCCGGCGCGCGCCGCTTCGACGGCGGCATTGAGTGCAAGTATGTTGGTCTGGAATGCAATGCTGTCGATCACCGTCACGATGTCCGCGATCTTCTTGGACGACGCGTGAATCTCGCTCATGGTGGTGACGATTTGTCCGACCATTTCTCCGCCGCGTGTCGCGACTTGAGATGCACGTCGAGCCAGCTCGTTGGCCTCTCTCGCGTTCTCGCTGTTCTGTTTTACCGTGCCGGTCAGCTCTTCCATGCTGGCCGCGGTCTGCTCGAGGCTCGAGGCCTGCTCCTCGGTGCGCTGCGACAGATCGGTGTTTCCCGCCCGGATCTGCTTGGCCGTGTTGTGGATCGAGTCGGCCGCGACGCGCACACCGGACACGATGTTCGACAGGCTGTCGGCCATGTCGTCGAGCGAGTTGAGCAACTGCCCCGTCTCGTCGTATTGCGGGCTGCGCGTACGGCTCGACAAATCGCCGGATGCCACGCGCTTGGCGTAGCCGACGGCCTGAGTGAGCCGGCCTGCAACCGTGCGCCTGAGAGTCACGTATAGCAGCGCCGACAGCACGAAGGCGATGACGATCGCGGCGATGAACAGCTCGGCGCGCAGAATGTTGCCGACTTCGAACACTTCCTTGGCTGGCGTCTCGCCGACGATCAGCCAATTCCACGCGGGGAACGACGAATAGTTGGCGATCTTCTCGTCGGCGCCCGAGCTCGACTGACCGGCCGCGCGCACATAGCGCAGGGTGCCTTGCTTCTTGTCGAGCATCTCGCGGACGACTTCGCGTCCGGCAGTGTCCTTCACGCCGAGCAGGTTCGTGCCCTGCGCCGTGGGATGGATGATCGCGGTGCCGAAGGTTGCGCCGGGCCGTGCATCCACGATGTAGAAGAAGCCGGTCTGGCGCAGCCTGATCGTGCGGATCTTCTGCTTGAGGACGTCGAGGTCCTCCGTAATATCGACGCCGACATAGAGCACGCCGATGACCTGGCCGTCGGCATCGCGGATCGGCTCGTAGCTGGTCATGTAGTTGCGGCCGAACAGCACGGCCGGCCCCCGGTACGGCTGGCCTTCCAGCAATCGGTGGTAGCCCGGATGCTCGTGATCGAGCTGCGTTCCCACGGCGCGCGCGCCGGTCTCCGTCTTGAGCGACGTGGAGACACGGACGAAATCGCGTCCGCTGCGCACGAACACAGTCGCGGTCGCGCTGGTGCGTGCGGTAAACGCGTCCACGCGCTCGAAGTTGAGGTTGATGCTCTCGGATCCGGCGCGCAGCCACGGCACTTCCGTGCTGCCGATCTTGCTCGACTTGCCGCGCTCGATCTCGATGTGTCCAGGGAACGAGCTGGCGAAGTGCTTCGCGATGCGCCCGATATCTTCCTGCGCGGCGCCATTGAACACCTGTATGAGATCCGCCACCTGCCGGTTGGAGGCCGCCAGGTCATCCAGCGCCTCGCGGTCGAGATAGCGTGTCATCGTCATGCTCATCAGCAGCGAGAGCACTCCGAACGAGCTGAGCACCAGCACGCTCGCGATCAACGCGAACTTGAGGCCGATGGACAGTCTGGTGAAGCTCTTTAACATTTGGTCATCCCTGCCGGATCGGTAGTTGCCTCTCGCCCTCGGCCAGAACCTGCGTGGCCGATCCCGGCGTCGTGCGTGTGAAGCCAGAACCTTGCCAGATCATGTGGTTGTGGAAGGCCTTAACGGGAAGGAAGCGGCTTCCGGTGCCTGGCGCGAGCGTGCCGCATGGAGGACGCGCTCGCTCATGGCATGGATAGCCACCACTTCGTCGGCGGCGCCGAGCGCGATGGCCTCGCGCGGCATGCCGAACACGACGCAAGTGGCTTCATCCTGGGCCAGCGTATGCGCGCCCGACTGCTTCAGCCGCAGCAGGCCCGCTGCACCGTCTTTGCCCATGCCAGTGAGGAGAACGCCCACCGCACGTGGTCCGAGACTGTGGACCGCCGAGTCGAACAGCACATCGACCGACGGGCGGTGCATATTGACCGGTTCGTCGCGCGACAGGCTCAGCATGAAAGCTGCATCGGTGCCGGCGGCTCGCTGCACGCGCATATGCTGCCCGCCGGGCGCGATATACGCGTTTCCCGGGTGTACCGCTTGCTGGGCCACGGCTTCCTGCACGTGGATTCGGCATAACCCGTCGAGGCGCTCGGCGAACAGCCGCGTGAAATACTCCGGCATATGCTGAGCGATCAGCACCGGCGGCGCATCCTCGGGCAGCTGCGTCAGAAAAGCGCGCAAGGCCTCGGTGCCGCCGGTCGAAGCTCCGACGACGATGACGCTGTCGCAGCGGTCGAGTGGCGCGCCAGAGCGTCGCCGTGCATTGTCGCGCGGAGCGGGCGCAACCCGAGCCGTCGGCGAAACCGGCCGCACGCGCGCTGCGTAGGCAGCGCGGATCTTCTCCGCGACCGCTCGCTGGTAATCGTCGCCGACCAGCGTATTCAGGCGCGGTTTGGGTACGAAGTCGACGGCGCCGAGCTCGAGCGCGCGCAAGGTGACGTCCGAGCCTTGTTCGGTGTACGCCGAAATCATTACCACCGGCATGGGGCGTGCGCGCATGAGCTTCTCGAGGAACTCCAGGCCGCCCATGCGCGGCATCTCCACATCCAGCGTCAGAACGTCGGGCCGGAGCTCGCCGATCAGCGCGCGGGCCTGATAGGGGTCCTCGGCTACGCCGACTACGCGCATGTCCGCATGGCTGTTGATGATGTCGACGAGGATCTCGCGTACGAGGCGGGAGTCATCGACCACGAGCACGCGGATGGTCATTTGAACAGTTCCACCGCGCCGCTCAAGTCGACCTGGCTGAGTCGCCGGCTGTAATCCTGCTCGCGTGCGAGCACCGTGTCGTTGTGCAGGTTGCGCAGCTTCTTGACGAGCACGCGCCCGCTGGCGGGAAAGAAGTAGATCTTGCGGGCGCACTCGTCGAGCAGATCCTCGGCCACGACCTGAATTCTCTCCTTGCGCAGGTACTCCACGATGAAGCGCGCGTTGCTCTCACCGATACCCGAGGTGCGCAGATCGGGCAGCACGCTGCCGCCACCGAACACTTTCGCCTCCATGGTTGGCTTGCGCGCGCCATGGCGTATCAGCCGATTGATCAGCACTTCCATCGCGTACGTGCCATAGCGCGCCGAGCGGTTGGCAGGCGAGGGATCGCTCATGGTTTCGGGCAGCAGGAAGTGGTTCATGCCGCCGACACCGGCGGCCGGATCGCGGATGCAGGCTGCCACGCAGGAGCCGAGAACGGTGACCAGCACGATGTCGCGGTCGGTGACGAAATACTGTCCCGGATAGATCTTCGCGACCTCGGTGTTGAGCCGTGCATCGAAATAGACGGACGGCGTCGCCGCGTCCTCGCTCGTGTCGGTCCACATGCGCGGTCACGCCAGGTCGAGCCGAGCCGGGTGGCTCGTCATGACGCGGGATCCGACGCAGCCGCGGGTTGCTCCGCGTCGAACAAGCCCAGCTCCTGGCTGGAGATCAGCTTTTCGATGTCGAGCAGAATCAGCATGCGCTCGCCGCGTGCACCGAGCCCCATCACATACTCGATGTTCACCGCGGTCGCGAACTCGGGTGGCGGCTTGATCTCGTCGTCGGTCAACGCCACCACATCGGCTACCGCGTCGACGACGAGCGCCACCAGCCGGTCGTGGACGTGCAGCACGATCAGCACGGTGAACGGCCCGTACTCCACCTGCTGGAAACCGAACTTGATGCGCAGGTCGAGCACCGGAGCGATCAGTCCGCGCAGATTGAGAACACCTTTGATGTAGTCGGGCGCGCCGGGTAGACGGGTGACGTTGTCGAACACCCGGATCTCCTGCACCTTGAGGATGTCGATGGCGTAGTCCTCGGCGCCCAGCCGGAACGCGAGAAATTCACGGGTGGGTGCGGCCGCGACGCCGCGGGTACGCAATGAGCTCAGGGTCGGGGTTTGCATGTGCGCTTCCTCGTATCTGTGTCCATCACGCGTCCGCTTCGAGCACCAGCTCTTCCAGGCGCTCGATCGGTATCAGGCTGGTGCGCATCAAGGCATTCACATCCAGAATGAGCGCGACGCGGCCGTTGCCGAGCACCGTCGCACCGGCGATCCCCGGCACCTTGCGGTAGTTCGATTCCAGACTCTTGATGACCACCTGCTGCTGGCCCAGCAACCGGTCGACCGCCAGCGCCGCGTGCCTTCCTTCGGCCTCGACGATGACCAGGATGCTTTCCTCGGCTCCCGCGTTGGTCGGACGAATGTGCAGCAGTTCTTCCAGCGTGATCAGCGGCACGTAGCTGTCGCGCACGCGCACCACTTGCGGACCACTCGTAATGGTTTTGACCTGGCCGCCGTGCGGCAGGAAAGCCTCGGCGATGAAAGACAGCGGGATGATAAAGCTCTCACCTCCGATCTCCACGGTCATCCCCTCGAGGATCGCCAGCGTCAACGGCAATTGGATCGTGATCGTCGTGCCGACGCCGGTCCGCGAGCACACGTCGATGTTGCCGCCGAGTGCCACCACATTGCGCTTGACCACATCCATGCCGACCCCGCGGCCCGATACGTCGCTCACCGCATCGGCTGTCGAGAAGCCCGGTGCGAACGTGAGCTGCCACGCGTCTTCGTCGCTCATGCCGGTGTGAACACGCATGCCGCGCTCCTGGGCTTTACGCAGGATCCTCTCGCGGTCGAAGCCCGCACCGTCGTCGCTGATCTCGACCACGATGCCGCCACCGCGGTGCATCGCGCGCAGCTGTACCGTGCCGCGCGCTTCCTTGCCGGCGGCGGCCCGCACAGCGGGCGGCTCGATGCCGTGGTCCAACGCGTTGCGCACGAGGTGCATCAGCGGATCCGCCAGCTTCTCGATGATTTCCTTGTCGAGCTCGGTGTCGCCGCCTTGCGTGGTCAGCTCGACCTCCTTGCCCAGACGCTCTGCGAGATCGCGCACCATGCGCCGCATGCGCGAGAACAGGAAGTCGATCGGCAGCAGACGGATGCTCATCACCGCGTCCTGCAGATCGCGTGTCTGCCGGTCGACGTAGGCAACGCTGTCCCGCAGGCGAGCGTCGCCTGCCGCGCTGGCGCGCGCGGCTTCGGCCAGCATGGATTGGGCAATCACCAGCTCGCCGACCAGATTGAGCAGGCGGTCGACCTTGTCCACGTCGACGCGGATCGAGGAGCGATCGAGATGGACACGGTCCGTAGCACGCCGGCCGAACCCTGAATGGCCCGGGTCCTGATCGGTGCTGCGGCGCACGTAGTCCCTGGCCGGGAACACACCGGTCTGCGCGAACGTGCGCGAGCCCTGGCTCGACTGCTCGCCGACGAACAACCCGTATTCCGTAGTGCCGGTGCTCGGAGCGCGCGGTGGCAGTCGATCGGAAGCGGGTGGACCTGCCGCTGGCAGCGCCTTCTGGCGCTCCACGCGCACGCGATCCGCGCCGAGCAACGGCGCGAGCTTCGCTTGCACCACGTCTTGCGTCTCGGCCGTGAGCAGGACAAGCGATAGTGCAGCGGCGTCACCGGTGCCGTCGCCGGCTTTGAAATCTTCGATGCGTCCGATCGCACCGAGCTCGGCGTACAGCTCGGCGAGCGGGAGCGCAGTGATGCCCTGCCCGGACGGTAGATGCACCTCGACGCGGAAGCGCTCGCTGCGCCGGGACGTGGGCGCTGCCGCGTCGTCGCCAAATGCGCTGCTGCGGGCGGTCTCGTTGAGCGTCAGTTGCGTGAGACGGTCGTAGACGGACTGCAGCGCTTCCGGCCGCGATTTCCCGCTCTCCTTCAGCAGCCGCAGCTGCTCACGCACGCCGTCGCAGGCGTCGAGCAGCACCGACACTACGTCATGGGTCGGTGCCAGCTCTTCCTTGCGCATATGATCGAGAATCGTCTCGATCCGGTGCATGACTTCGGAGAAGCGTGTGGCGCCGAAGATCGTGCTGTTGCCCTTGACCGAGTGCGCTGCGCGAAAGATCGAATGCAGCGCCTCGGGATCGGGCGCGTGCGGATCGAGGCGGAGCAGATGCGCTTCCATTGCGGCGAGGTGCTCCTCGGTCTCCTGGAAGAACATCGGCAGGAAGCGGGTGAGGTCGACGGCCACAGGCTGTCCAAAGTCCGTTCGAGTGGTGGTTGTGTCACGCGCCGCGCTGGCGCGTGACCTTCTGGACGACTTCGATCAGCTTGTTCGGATCGAAGGGCTTCACCAGCCAGCCGGTCGCACCGGCCAGTCGCCCTTCGTCTTTCATGGCGTCGGAGCTCTCGGTCGTGAGCAGCAGGATCGGCGTGGTCTTGTACTGCGGCAGTGCGCGCAGTGCTTTGACCAGAGTGATGCCATCCATCTTCGGCATGCTCTGATCGGTGATGACCAGGTCGAAGGCATTGGCCAACGCCTTCTGCAGGCCGTCCATGCCGTCCTCGGCTTCGACCACCTTGTGCCCCGCGGACTTCAGGACGTAGGCCAGCATCTCGCGGATGGCAGCCGAGTCGTCTACGGTCAGGACCAGTTTGTTCATGGCAGCTTTGCTGTTCAATTGTGCCTCGGTGTCAAGCGCCGGATGTGCCATCGCCTAGAACAGATCGACCTCTCCGGCCTGCATGTCGGATTGCCGCACGCGGCTGTTGCCGCACGACTCCAGGGTCGCGAGGGCCTCGAGAAACGCGCGCCTCTGGCCCGCCAGCGCGGCCGACTGGACGCCTGGACTGTTGCGCAGCACGCTCATCGATTCCACCAGGCTCTGCAGCCGTTGCGACATCTGGGTCAGCGCATCGACGCGTTGCTCGGTCGTGGCCAGGAGCTGGCCGACCAGATCGGAAAACTGCATGTGCTGAGTGGCTGCGAGCAGGCTGCGTGCGACCGGCTCCGGCTGCGTCGCTCCGGCGGCGATCAGCTCGCGCTGCACGTCGTGAAAGCAGTCGAGCAGGCGGCGCGTCGCGTCGGAAAGCAGCTTCTGCGTTTGCGTAAGCTCGTCATGCGCGGCGCGGCACTGCTGATTGAGTGCGGCGCTCGCGCGTCCCATCAGGTCGAGGTCCCCGATTGTGCCTTGCGTGTCGGCTGCCGCGCTGTCGGCGGCGCGGGATTCCGGCTGCATCATGCAGTGAATTCCTCGAATCTGACTGCGGCGGCCTAGAACAGGGTGATGTTGCGCTCCACCACCAGTTCGGAGAGGCGAGTGTCGGAAGCGATCAACCGCTCGGCTATCGCGGCCAGGAACGCATCGCTGAAGCGGCGCACGCACTTGTCCGAAGCGCGTGCGAGTTGGATCGGATCGACCTTGGCGACGGTGATGTCGGTGGCTGCGGAAACCGTCAGCGCGCTCTTGACCTTGTTGCGCGACAGGAACGCAGTCTCGCCGAGACAGTGGCCGGGATCGACGACGCGTAGCAGCGTGCCGTTCTTCACCACGCGCGCCTGTCCTCGCACCAGCACATAGAAGCCATGATTGGCCTGCTGTTCCGCGATCAACACGGTGTCGGCGGGGTGCCGTTGCCAGGTCGAAAATTTCAGCACTTCGGCGAGATCGTCGTCCTCGAAGCCGGCGAAGAACGACAGGCTCTTCAGTGCCTGGATCTTGTCGACATCGTTGGACAGCTCCGTGCTCGATGTCGCGCGGCCGGAGAATGGAGCGAATGCTTCGGCGAACTCGCGCCAGGAGCCGAAGCGCTCCTTGGGGTTCTTGGCGGTCGCGCGCGCGAAGACGGCGTCCATGGCCGCGGGAACGCCGGGCCGGCGTGCGCTGGGTGTTTGCGGATTCGCGCGCAGGATCTGCTCGACGATGCCGTAGTGCGTTGACGCCGTGAACGGCAGCGTGCCGGTCAGCATCTTGTACAGCACCATGCCGAGCGAGAACATGTCGCTGCGGTACGAGAGCTTCTCGCCTTGAATCTGCTCCGGCGACATATACGCGGGTGAGCCCACACCCTCTACCTGCGATACACGCACGTTGTCGAGGCTCAGGGCGGAGCCGAAGTCCGAGACCTTCGGCTCGAGGTTCTCGGTGAGCAGAATGTTATCGGGCTTGATGTCGCGATGGATGACGCCGTATTGCTGCGCATAGTCGAGCGCGACGCATACGGTCTGCAGAATCTCGGCGACGCGCTTGAAATCGAGCAGGCTGCCGGGCTGGCAATACTTGTCGAGCGTCGAGCCGTGCACGTACTCCATCACGACATAGGCCTTGGTGTCGTCCACCGCCGAGTCGTAGATCTGCACGACGTTCGGATGCCGGAGCTTCTGTGCGAGCAGGACTTCGGTGAGGAAGAACTTGCGGACCAGCGTGGCCTGCTCAGGGTCGGCCGATTGATCGATGGAGAACAGCTTGACCGCGACCTCGCGTGCCGTCGCGGGGTCGCGCGCCAGGTAGACGCTGCTCGTCGTGCCGCTGCCGAGCAGGCGCAACACCTCGTACTTGCCGACTTTGCCACTGCTCAAAGGCGACCGTTTCTTGTCTTCGGTGGTGGGGGCCAGGGTTTCCATAGACTTAAGCCGAATCCAGTATCGCGGGAGGAGGCAGCAAGAAGCGAGCCATCGTTTTTGGGCTCGCACCGCCCGATTTCGGTTGCAAAGTTGCGAAAACCGGATAACCCCAGTAGCATTGCGATTGCGCCGATTTGATCGACAGCTTGCGGGCGCGTTAAAAATCCAGCTAAAGCGCGGCGCAAAACCCGTCGCAGCCTTGGCTGGACGGGTTTTTGTTTTGGTGCGGCGCTCTATCGCCTAACGACCCGCAGGCGCTTAACTTTAGGCTTGGATGGCTCACCCAAATCGGGGCCATTCCGGCTTGGAACCGAGCGGGCAAGATATGAGCGAATTCGAAACCCTGGCCATCCGTGCGGGCATTCACCGCAGTCAATTCAACGAGCACTCCGAGGCGCTGTATCTCACCTCGAGCTATGTGTTCGAAAGCGCGGCCCAGGCCGCCGCGCGCTTCTCGGGCGACGAGGCCGGCACGGTCTACTCGCGCTATACCAATCCCACCGTGGACATGCTGCAAGAGCGGCTCGCAGCGCTCGAAGGTGCTGAATGCTGCGTAGCCACCGCCTCGGGCATGTCGGCCATCCTGGCTTGTGTGATGTGCTTCACGCGCGCCGGAGATCACATCGTTGCTTCGCGCGGGCTGTTTGGCGCAACCGTGCAGCTGCTCAACAACTGGCTTACACGGTTTGGGATCTCGACGACGTTCGTATCGCCTGCTGACGTGAAAGAGTGGCAGGCGGCGTTGACGCCGACGACGCGCTTGCTGTTCCTCGAGACGCCGTCCAATCCGCTGACGGAGTTATCGAATATCGCAGCGCTCGCCGAAGTCGCGCATCGGGCAGGGGCGCTTCTGGCCGTGGACAACTGTTTCTGCACCCCGGCACTGCAGCGCCCACTGGAGCTCGGCGCGGATATCGTGATTCACTCTGCGACCAAGTACCTGGATGGCCAGGGGCGTGTGCTGGGCGGCGCGGTGCTCGGCAAGCGCGCGCTGATTCACGAACCGCTCACGACATTCCTGCGTAACGCCGGCCCGACGCTGAGCCCGTTCAACGCGTGGGTGATCCTCAAGGGGCTCGAAACGCTGAAGTTGCGCATGCAAGCGCACAGCGCGAATGCACTGGCATTGGCCGAATGGCTGGAGGGCCATCCGCGCGTGGAGCGCGTCTTCTATCCCGGCCTCGCCTCGCATCCGCAGCACGAGCTGGCGATGCGCCAGCAGGCGAGCGGCGGAGGCATCGTGTCGTTCGTGGTGAAGGGCGGGCGCGAGGCGGCGTGGCGCGTGGTCGATTCGACGCGTTTGATTTCGATCACGGCGAATTTGGGTGATGTGAAAACGACGATCACACATCCGGCCAGTACCACGCATGGCCGCCTGCCGGTTGGGGCACGCGAGAAGGCAGGGATTGTCGAAGGCCTATTGCGCGTCGCGGTCGGCCTCGAAGCGGTGCAAGATATTCGCGCTGATCTCGAGCGTGGCCTCGCTGCCTAGGCGGCGCCGATCATCGAGAGGCTATGTACCTCCTTTCTTCCACTGCTCTTCGAGACGCTTGAGCTTTTCGGCCATCTGCGGGCCCAGGTACATCTGAGGATTCGACGGCGTTCTGCCTTCCGAGCGCTCGCGTGCCTCGATGGATGTGCGGGCCGTCGCGAATGCGTCGGTGAGCGAATAGCTGCTGCGCAGCGCCTGGTCGACGTAGGCCTTGCCGAAGTAGGTGAGGTCCGATTGCGCACCGCACCCGAACGACGTGTGCTGCGCGTCGGCGGCCGTGACGATCAACGTATGCCGGTCCTTGAGCGGCTCGATGAAGCCTCCCGAGTAACAGGCCGATACGACCAGGATGCGCCAGCGGATACCGGCGTCGTCCAGCATCTTGCGCAGTGTCGGCGCGTCGAGATCGTGCAGGCGCAACGGCCAGAACTCGAGCGCGAAGCGATGATCCTCCGAGCCGTGCGATGTGAGGTACAGCACGAGGACATCCTCATCCCGATTCATGAGCCGCCCGACATGTGCGAGCGTGCGCTGCAGGCTCGTAACGCTCGCGATCGGTGCCTGCAACGCGGTTCCGGGATTGTTGATCAGGCTGATGCTGCGACCCGCTGTGCCGAAGCGCCGGTCGAACACTTCGCTGACGACGGCGAGCTCTTTCTGAAATACGTCTTCCGCCGCATACCCGGCGACGCCGACGAAGTAGACATTCGCGACGCCCGGGTTGGCCGGTTGCAGCGCGGCGAGGCTGTTGCGCAGGATTTCGGGCTGCCTGTAAAACGCATCTTCGGACGCCACCGCGTAGTAGCGCGCTTGCCGTAGCGGATCCGATTCATCGTGCGAGTTGGCGATCCAAAGCGGTTCGGTCGACGCAGGCGCTAACCACAAGGGCAGCGCCAACGCTGCGAGAACGACGGCCGCGTGAATGGCTCGCGTGAGCCAGCTGCGCCGAGCCAGACAGACCACAGCGAAGGCCGATGCGAGCATCCACCACAGTAGCGGTCCCCAGTAGTAGGCCAGGTAACCGGTGCTTTCGGAAATATCGAACCAGCCGTGCTCCAGCGCGAGCGCCAACGCGGTGTTGACGACGGTGAGGTACTGCGCAGCGGCCAGTACGGCAACCGCTATCAGCACGGTCAGGCTTGCATCGTGTTCGCGGCGCGCGACGCTGAAGGCCGCCAGCAACAGCGGAAGCA
>Ga0105237_10005771_pt1 | contig 13904 bp, 12 predicted proteins | sample KBSC24metaG_FD_81520 | JGI IMG/M metagenome (GOLD analysis project Ga0105237, IMG submission 81520) | Corn rhizosphere microbial communities from Kellogg Biological Station, Michigan, USA - KBS C2-4 metaG | ecosystem: Host-associated > Plants > Roots > Rhizosphere > Soil | place: Michigan, USA...
AGGCGCTTGCCCTCGTCCGAGAAAACGAGGCCACCTTAGATTTGCTGCGGCACATTATGCTGTACAACGATCTGGCTTACCAGCTTCATCTCCTGGGTGATCCCTGGGCGGCCAGCTATGTCCAGGCCGGGATCGAACTTGCCCGCGAAAAGGGATCACTGACCCATCTCCCCTACTTGTTATCCACCTTAGGCGAGATCGCTCTCGCGCAAGAGGATTTAGAGCAAGCGGAACGTTATTTTTCTGAGGGATTGATGTTAGCTGAGGCGGTCCCCGTTCCAGAACGAATCGCGGGATTGAAAGCGAATCTTGGCCTGGTTTATCGCCAACGCCAGCAACCTGAAGAAGCAAAAAAGCACCTGTTAGACGCTCTCGCTCGTGCCGATCAATTGGGAACCCGTCATTTGGCCGTGCGTATCCGCATCTGGCTTGCCCCACTTTATCCATCGACCTCCGCAAAAACAGTTCTCCAGGAAGCTCGTCAGGTCGCTGAGAACAGCGGATTTAGCGGCTTGCTAGAAGAGATTGTTCAACTCGAACAAACGCTCAACCTGAGCTGATTTTTCTTGCTGACGGTTCTGCCGACGTTTTGCTGACGCCTGTCCTGTATGGTTTTGTCATCGATGGAATTAGCAGAAACAGGAGTCAGATAATGAATGCTCAAGAGTTGGTTCAGGATGTTTATTCATCGCTCGAAAAGAAGCAGTTCACACACGCGCTGTCGCTGCTGTCGGAGGATTTTGTCTTCAGCGGAGCGACGCCAGTGCCGCTCAACAAACACCAGTGGGTTGGTGTTATCGAGGCACTGACGGCTGCCATGCCCGACTTTTCGTTCGACTACAAGCTGGTCAAGGCGAACGGCAGCGACGTCGTAGGAACCGTTGAGCTGATTGGCACGCAAATGGGCGAACTGGCTTTACCGATGCCTGGCGCTCCACGTGTTCCACCGACAGGTAAGAAGGTACATCTGCCCGAGGAAGGGGTCGAACTGACCGTGCATAATGGGCAAATCACCTCGCTCCAGGTGGCGAACCTGCCCAATGGCGGTGTGCCTGGAATTCTCAAGCAGCTCGGCGTCCCGCTGCCTCATGCCTAATTGGCTTACGGGGCTGGCGGTTCATTTGCCAGTCCTCGACTTGGGTAATCGATAATCTGCACGCGATGGGCCAAATTTCGATGAACTTTGGCCCAATTTCGAGTCTTAACGCGGCAGGACAACCGACACCTCACAAACCCGACTGGTCATTTGATTTTCCCGTAGTAACGGGGGTTATCGGGAGAAATATCAATGTGCTCAGCTTAATCCGGTTTTCCGATACTAGATCCAGCGGATCTGCGCTCCACGACTCGGTGCAATTAGACTGACATAAGCCGAATAGGTGTAGGGGCTACTTGAGCTATCTGGGCTGGATTCGGTCGTAAACGAAGCTAAAATGCAAAATTTCATAACCGACAAGTCCTGCAACAACGAGAATTCTCGATGCGCCTTCCATCTCTACGCTCAGCCATCCATCAAACAGTCAGCCGCGTTATCATTACTCTTGAACGATCGGTCAAACAATGCTTCCGGCCTGCCAAACCACATCGGATAGGCGGTGCCCTTGCAGACCTCACGCGCAGCAAGTCCGAGCTCATTGCCGAAAACGCCTTGCTTCACCAACAATTGATTGTGCTGCAGCGTCAAATCAAACGTCCCGTCCTCACCGCACGCGATCGGACGATCTTCGTCTTACTGGCGGGCCGTTTCAGCACATGGCGTGAGGCACTGATGATCGTCAAACCAGACACCCTGCTCGGTTGGCATCGTCAGGGCTTCCGCTTGTTCTGGCTTCACAAGTCCAAAGCAAGAAAACACGACCCCGTGTCCCTGAAGACGTGATCGCGCTCATCCATACCATGGCGCTCGACAATCGCCTCTGGGGCGTAAAACGCATTCGCGACGAGTTGTGAAAAGTGGGCTATCACCTGACGAAACGCACCGTCGCCAAGTACATCCGTCAGGTTCGCCGTGATCCGCCGCCTCGACAACCCAGTCAGACGTGGGACAGCTTTCTGAAGAATCATGCCCCTGAGATATGGGCATGTGATTTCCTCCAGATGTACGACTTCTGGTTTCGGACGCTCTTTGTCTTCTTCATCATTGAATTAGGTTCCCGCCGCGTCGTCCATTTTGCCGTGACATCCCACCCGACCGATGCGTAGGTTGCGCAGCAAGTGCGCGAAGCAACGCCTTTCGGCACATGCCCTCGGTTCTCGATTCGCGACAACAACATCGGAAATACGGTACCGAATTCGAGCGCGCTGCGAGTGGCATCACTATCCTGCGTACGCCCATTCGCGCTCCCAAAGCCAATGCCATGTGTGAACGCTTTCTGGGGAGTGTCCGCCGCGAATGCTTGGATCACGTCCTCGTTTTCAATGAACGTCACTTACCCCGTGTGATCAAGGAGTATGTTGCCTATTTCAACGCTGTTCGACCTCACAAGGCATCTCGGGTCAGACTCCGATACCATCGACCAGCGCGGATCCTGAGACCACCTCCAACGGCCAAATCGTCGCATTTCCGGTGCTTGGTGGGCTGCACCGCGACTATCGACGAGTTGCGTGAGACCCAATTTCCCCCTCAGATATGCGAAGTAGCCCCACCAGGTGAGGCTTCAATTTCCCAAGCATGATTTACCACCTGTTATTTTGCTTTGTCACATTTGTTTTGGATGTCTTTGCTCAGTCCGAGTTGCGCCGGCTAAAGAAGACCTTCAGATTGATCTCCTTCGGCAACAAGTTCGCATTATGGAACGCAACTCCAAAACCAAGCCTCGCTTGTCCCATTCCAAAAAGCTGATGCTCGTCACCCTAGCCACTCGTCTGAAGGCACAAACCCAGCGGTTTCATGAAGCATCTGGGCGACAAAGCCCAAACCTCCGTACGCTTCCTCATCCATGCCGCGAAAATAAATTTGCAGGCAGCTTCGACTGGGTGTTCGTCTCAGATGGCTTTGAAATTGTTCGCACACCCTTTCGAGCACCAAAAGCCAATGCCGTTGCCGAACGCTGGTGGCGCAGCAATGAGACATGTTTTAGATCCCTCATGACTCCTCGCGTGGCAGCCACTTGCGCGCATCACGCCAGGTTTCAAGCAAGATCCCACCAGCGCGCATAAATCTCAGCTGCTTTCTCAAGCTGACTGACCTCCACCCATTCGACATCGCGGTGCGCCTGTTCAATCGAGCCGGGGCCAAAAATAACGGTCTCGTGTGCTAGCCCCCCATAGCCTGAGGCGTTCGTCCCATAGGAAACCGTCGCTGGCTCCATGCCTGACCATGCACTGAGCCGCTTGATCCAGGGCGTGTCCGGCAGCTGGTAAAACGCGCCAAGCTGGTGGATCGTCGTCATCGTCAGCGGAAGCGGACATTCGTGCTGCGCCAGTTCGTTCAGCGCCGCGGCGACTGCCGCTGGCTCTTCGCCCGGAACGATTCGGCGATTGACATAAACCTCGCAGCGATCCGGCACGATGTTGAGCGCCTGCCCGCCGGAGATCATCGTCACAGCCAGCGTCGGCGTACCCACGTCAGTTGAAGGCGGCAGACTGATCAGCCGCTGATGTTCAGCATCCAGCACCTTGATGAGTGTCGCAGCGGCGCTGATAGCGCTCTTGCCCAACTGCGGCTGTGACGAGTGTGCAGCAATGCCTTCAATTTTGAACATGACGTTCGCCGCTCCTTTGTGACCGTAGATGGGTGCGCACAGTGTCGGCTCGCCAACCAGCAGTTCATCCAGTTGCAACCCGCGCCGTCGCACCCAGTTGGCGAAAACGGGCGCGCCGCCGCAGCCGGTTTCTTCGTCCGCCGAAGCACATACCAGCAGGTTCGGCTGGAGCGACCTATTCCGCTGCTGCAAGTCTTCGAGGAAGGCCAGCACTATCGCGAGGCTGGCTTTGGTGTCGACCGAGCCGCGCCCGTAAAGGCGACCCGCTTCCAGCCGCCCATCGAAGGGATCGCCAAGCATCGTCTCGACGCCGACCGTGTCAATGTGAATGTCCACCGCGATCCAGCGGTTCGTCTGGCCGCGCCAGATGCCGTAGGTATTCGGTCGTCCGGGCGAAACGTCCTCCTGTTCCACTTCGCCGCCAAAAGCGCGAAACCACTCCGTGACCCGCGCGGCGATCTGGCTTTCGTCGCACTTTCCTGACCGCGCTCCGGCATTGGCGGGGCCAACGCTGGGAATTTGCACCAGCCGCCGCAGCCATTCGATAATGCGCTCTGTTTCGACCATCGGATCATCCTCTCACCGCGCGTCTTTCACACGCCGCGCATCCGGTCACGAGTGTACATCATGCGGCGCGCTTGCGGGCTTAGGCCATCCGCATTGGTATGCCGTGCCGCCCCTGCGCCGACATGGTATAACTAGTCGCAAAATAAGAACTGCCTGCACAACACACTTTTTTCAGGAGGATGGACATGTCAAAACAAAAATATCCGGATTGGATGGGCAAGAACAGCAAGCTCACGCCGGAAGAAATCGAGGAATTTCTTGCGGGCGCAGTCGTAGCGCGCGTAGCGACTATTGACGAGAACGGCTTCCCGTATATCACCCCGGTCTGGCAGGAGTGGGACGGCGAAGCCATGTGGATCGTGCCGCGAGAGCGCTCGGCGTGGGTCAAGCACATCCAGGGCAACCCTCATGTAGCAGTGTCCTGCGCGCAGGATAGCGGCACGTATCGCCGCATTCTGTTTCAGGGAAACGCCGAGATTGTCGAAGGCCCCACTCCCATGAAGGGCAAGTGCCTTGACGTCGCCAACCGCATGGCGGTGCGCTATCTGGGCGAGCATGGCCCGGAATATCTGGTCGGAACCTATGACCGCCCGCGCTATCTGATCAGGATTGTCCCCGCCAAAATGCTCACCTGGGACGGGGTGGAATGGGCGACCAAGTATACGAGCTAGCTAGCTGACACGCTGTGCCAAAAATTCGCGCAGCGCGGACAGCAGTTCGTCTATATCGGCCTCGTCGATCACGGCTCCCATATGACCGATGCGAATCACCGAAGGCTTATACGAACCGAAGCCAGCCGTGATCTTGATTTGATGTTCCTCCGCCAGATAGCGAATAATGTCTGCCGAGTCAATGCCCTGGGGGCAGTAGGCTGCGGTCAGCACGGGCGACATCAGCGCCGCTTGCACGAACATCTTCAAGCCAAGCGCCTCCAAGCCGCTGCGCAGGCGGGCGGCTACCCGTTGATAGCGCTGCAAACGCGCCCCAAGCCCGTCAGCAACCAGCGATTGCAGCGCTGCACGCAGCCCCAGAATCACCGAGCACGGCATCGTCACCGGGAAAGGATGCCAGTCGCCCCAGTTTTCGGCATACCACTGCCAGCGACGCAGGTCAAGATACCAGCTTCGTGGGCGCTCTGGCTGGCGCAGGAGCATATCCCAGGCGCGATCATTGATGGCGACGATGCCGAGACCGGCTTCGCCGCCGAGTCCCTTCTGGGAACCGGACGCCAACACGTCAATATCCCAGGCATCCATTTCCAACGGCGTCCCGGCTAGCGACGACACCGCATCAACCACAAACAAGCGGTCATATTTGCGGCAGACCGCAGCCAGTTCATGGATCGGATTGAGCACGGCAGTCGAGGTTTCAAGGTGGACGACGACCAGCGCGGAAATGGTCTTGTCTTCAGCCAGCAGACGATCAAACGCAGCAGGGTCGAGCGGCTGATCCGGCGGCACTTCCAGCACCACCGCGTCGAGGCCATTGGATTGCATGATCTCCAGCCAGCGATGCCCGAAATGCCCGTTGATGCCAACGGCGACGCGCTCACCGGGGGCAAACAGCGTGTGGATAATGGCGTCCCCTGCCAGACTGCCGGAGCCGGGCAGCATGAAGACTTTACCGGTTGTGCCGATCACCTGTTGCAGCAGTCCGATGGTTTCGTTATGGACGGCAACCCAGGCATCACCATAGTGCGCCTGGACAGGGCCGCCCATTTGCTCCAGTACCTCGTCTTCGACTTCAATCGGGCCGGGGATCATCAGTTTTAGGTGCTGCATGTCGCTCCTCCGTTGTTAGGTCGCGTCCGTTTTGAGCAGAAATTGTAGCGAGACGACAGCGGCGACGAAATAACCAATCGCCCATTTTGGGCGCTGCGGCATTTGACAGGTGGGGGATCGCATTTCTATAATCCGCTTCTCCATAGTTCTTGCGTGACTGGAACTCCTTGAGCGAGAATTTCCGTGAACATTGTCGATAAAAGGTCAGTACCGGGACAAACGTCGGCACGCTCTATTGGGCGGTTTATCACGCGCTACGGTGTTTATTGTTCGCTTGCGCTCCTGCTGCTGATCGCGGCGCTCATCAGCCCGGATGTTTACCGCAGCCAGACTCTGTTTCTGATTCTACGCTCCGCCTCACAGCTTGGCATGGTCGCCATTGGTCAGGTGCTGGTCATGCTCGTCGCTGGGCTTGATCTTTCGGTCACAGGTGTAATCGTTGTCACATCGGTGATCATCGCTGAAGTCGGCGCAGGTCAGGACAGCGGAATTCTGCCCGGTATCCTGCTCTCGCTGGCGATTGGCGCTGTCGTCGGCTTAGCTAATGGTCTGCTCGTCACCAAGCGCAATGTACCGCCATTCGTCGCCACACTGGGAATGCTCGTCCTGATTCGCGGCGCGCAGGTCGCCCACACGCGCGGTATTCCCAGCGGGCAGGTGCCGGATGGTCTGAAAATCCTCAATCAATCCATCGGCCCGCTGCCGATTTCCTTCGTCGTTTGGCTGATTTTCATCGCCCTGATTGCCTTCGTCCTCTATCTCACACCATTCGGGAGACGCATCTACGCCATTGGCAGTAACCGCGAAGCAGCGCGGCTTTCAGGCATCTCGGTTGACCGCTATATCATTGCCATCTACGTGGCTTGCAGCCTGCTGGTGGTTGGCTCTGGCATCATTTTGAGCGGCTACGTCGGCTATGTGGATCGCTATCTCGGTCAGGGCTTCGACCTCGATTCGATTGCGGCGGCAGTCGTCGGCGGAGTAGCCTTTTCAGGCGGACGCGGCAGCTTGATCGCGGCGATGGCTGGCGTTCTGCTGGTGCAGTTTTTGAGCAGTATGCTGCTCGTTATCGGATTAGATGTTCAGGCACAGTTGATCGTCAAAGGGATTGTCGTCATCGCCGCCGTCGCCCTCTACACGCTGGCTGAACGCAAGCCTTAGCCGTTTGCAGGTGCCGGAAAGTCGCTTTCTTTCCTCTATGAAAGGAGGAACGCCATCACAAATGTTGATTGTGTAGTATCCGTTGATGGGCTTGTTGGGCTTAAGGAGAAGGAAAAATGAAAAAATCAGTACTTTTGTCCGTATTTCTTCTGCTTGTTTTGATGAGTGTCGTGCTGGTTCAGGCGCAGGACGCTACGCCAGAAGCAACGCCTGAAGCAACTTCGGCCTATACTCAGGCGGAGCTTGACGCCAGTCCTTACCTGCAAAGCATCGTCACCCGCGAAGGGACGATGGCCGACACCAGCCAGTTCAAGAAGGACGGCCCGTACAAGATCGCGCTGGCGGCGCAGGGGCCAACCAACTCGTGGGCGGCGCTCTTTGACGAGGAAATCCGTTACCATGTCGACCAGCTTGGCAAGGGCGTCGTCTCCGACCTGCTCTATGCCGACGCCAACGGCAGCGCCGACAAGCAGGTTCCCGAAGTCGAAGACCTGTTGAGCCAGAACCCCGATGCCCTGATCCTTGTCCCAATGGGACGTGCGGCGCTCTCTGCTTCGGTGGATCGCGCAGCGGCGCAGGGCGTCCCGGTGGTGCTGTGCGCGAGCGGTGTTGATAGCGACAGCTTCGTCACCGAAGTCGGTACGAACCTTTACGACATTGGTGTGCGTCAGGCGCAGTGGCTGGTTGATCAACTCGGTGGCAAGGGCAAGATCGTGGTCATGGACGGCATCCCCGGCGTCGATACGGCGGAAATCGCCAAGACCGGCGCAGCGTCCATCTGGGCAAAGAATCCCGACATTCAGATTCTCGACGAGCAGTATGGACAGTGGTCTACCGCTGAAGCCAAGAAGGTTGCCGAGCAGTGGATCGCCAAGTACGGCGCGGACATTCAGGGCGTGTGGTCGGACGGCGGACAGATGTCGCAGGGCATCATCGAAGCCTTCCAGGAAGCGAAGCTGCCCGTCCCGCCGCTGGCGAGTGCGGACTACAGCAACGGTCTGCTCCGTCAGGTACAAGACGCAAAGATCACCTTCCACGCCGGACAGTATCCCAACGCGATGAGCATCCTCTGCCTCGACACCGCCATCAAGATTCTTCAGGGCAAATCCGTCCCGCGCTTCATCGATTTCCGCAATGAGATGGACAAGACCCAGGATGTCGATAACACCAATATCGCCGACTTCTACAACGCCAAATGGAGCGACGATGTCTTCCCGCCCATCTTCCTGCCCGATTCGAAGATGATCGAACTCAAGTACATGACGCCCTAAGCGTTTTAACTCGAATATGAGGATGCGAGGCGAGTCTTTTGCCTCGCATCCTTGCACGGATTCAGGCAAACGCCCCATGAGTTCTGACAGCAGCAACATTCTCGAAATGCAACATATCTCCAAGTCGTTTGCGGGCGTCCATGCGCTGCGCGATGTTTCGTTTACCTGCCGTCGCGCCAAAGTTCACGCGCTGGTTGGCGAAAATGGCGCGGGCAAATCAACGCTCATCAAGATTCTCGCCGGAGCGTATCAGGCCGACAGTGGAGAAATCATTTTCAAAGGCCAGCGCTACACCAGTTTTTCCGCGCGTCAGGCCATCGCCGTCGGGATCGGCATCATTTATCAGGAATTCAATCTGGTTCCCTACATGACCGTCGCGGAGAATATCTTTCTGGGGCGGGAGCCACACAATCGCGTCGGCATTGTCGATACGCGGCGCATGATCGAAGAAACCGATGCCGTGATCAAGCGACTCGGCTTGAGTCTCTCCGGGAATGAGCAGGTCAACAATCTGACCGTCGCCGGGCAGCAGATGGTTGAGATCGCCAAAGCCCTTGCGACCCGCGCCGACCTGATCGTCATGGACGAGCCATCGGCCATTCTTGCCGGACACGAACTGGAAAACCTCTTCGCCATAATTCGCTCGCTCATTGAAGCGGGCGTGACGATTGTTTACATTTCACATCGCCTCAACGAAGTCTTTGAGATTGCCGATGATGTGACCGTACTCAAGGATGGTCAGGTCGTCAGCACACAGGCCATCGCTGAGCTTTCGCGCGCGCGCCTGATTCAGATGATGGTCGGTCGTCCGCTCAGCGAAGTTTTCCCGCCCAATACGCGGGCGCGTGGCAGCGCCGTTTTGACTGCCGAAGGTATCTCCACCGAGTCGCTGCCCCACCCCGCCAGCCTGACGCTCTACGAAGGCGAAATTCTTGGTATCTCCGGTATGGTCGGTGCGGGACGGACTGAAGTCGCGCGCGCCCTCTTTGGTGCGGATCGCCTGCGCTCCGGCAGGATCACCATCAAGGGCGCAACCATTATGCCGCGCAGCCCGCAGCAAGCCATGAAAGCCGGACTGGCGCTTGTGCCGGAAGATCGCAAATCGCAGGGCTTATTTCTGGAACAGTCGATCCGCAACAACATTACTCTGACCAGCCTCCAGCGCTTAACTCGCCTGTTTGTCATTCAGCGTAAGCGCGAAACCGAATCGATTGAGCGCGCGCAGCACGATCTCGGCATCAGCATGGCCTCTCCCGCCCTCGAAGTTCAGTATTTGAGCGGCGGCAACCAGCAAAAAGTCGTGCTGGCGAAATGGCTGGAAACCTCGCCTGCAGTCATCATTATGGACGAACCCACGCGCGGCGTCGATGTCGGCACGAAGTTCGAGATTTACCAGATTATGCGCAGGCTGACCGAGCGCGGTGTCGCCATCCTGATGATTTCCTCTGAACTGCCTGAAATTCTTGGCATGAGCGACCGTATTTTGGTCATGCACAGCGGGCAAATCGTTGCCGAACTGGTACGCCATCAGGCGACCGAAGAACGCATCATAGAACTCGCTACCACTGGCGAATCGCCGGAGCAAACGACAGCATGACGAGCGCAGCATCCCCCGTTGATCGTAAGCCCTCACGAACCCGCCTGTTTTTGCGCAGGAACGCCTCGCTGCTGGTCGTCTATGGGCTGATCATTCTGCTCGGAGCGTATACCACCCTCTCTTCGCCCACCTTTCTGACCGACCGTAACATCTTCAACATTCTGCGTCAGGGGACGTTTCTGGGAACCGTCGCCATCGGCGAGACGTTTGTGATCCTCAGCGGCGGCATCGACCTCTCAGTCGGGTCGATCATCAAACTCTCGGTGCTCATGTCTGGCATCCTCATGGATGGCAAGCCGGGAAATATCGCGCTGGCGGTCATCGCTACGCTGGCGATGGGTCTGGCCGTCGGCTTGGTCAACGGCTTGCTCATCACCCGCCTGCGCATCGCGCCTTTTATCGCCACGTTGGGGACGTATAGCGTTCTACGCGGCATCGCCTATACCATTACTACGACACCGAAAGGTAAAGCCGCACCCGCCTTCCTGCGCCTGTATGACATCAAAATCGGTCCCGTGCCGCTGCTGGTCATCTTTCTGGCGCTTTTGCTGATAGTCGGGATATTCATCCTGCGCCGCACCACCTTTGGGCGTCATATCTACGCCATTGGCGGCAGCGAACAGGTTGCACGCTTGTCCGGTATCCGTGTGGATCGCGTCAAAATCGGTGTTTATGTGCTGTGCAGTATGTTAGCCGCGCTAACTGGACTGCTCTATCTGACCCGTGCAGGCATCGGCGATCCCGTCACAGGAGAAGGCGCAGAGCTTCAGGCGATCACGGCGGTCATCCTCGGTGGAACCAGTCTCTTCGGCGGTGTCGGTGGATTAATCGGCACGCTCGGCGGCGTGCTGCTCATCGGCCTGACCAACAATATTCTGGTTGTCCTCAACGTCACCCAATACTATCAGGATTTGATCGAAGGGCTGGTCATCGTCGGCGCGGTTGCGCTCTACAAGCAGAAACGGAAGTAAGTAGGATGTGTACTACCGGTGCGAAAATCCTCCGACCAGGCTATGAGTTCGTCCTCTTTAAGAACCGCGATTTCAAACGCCAGCAGTTCGAGGATCGGGTCTTCATCAGCGACACGGCGTTCGCTGCGCTTGGCCTGGAAACCTGGGATGGCGCAGGCCCCGATGCGGACCGTTTCTCCGGTTTCTCCATCGGCTTCAACCAGCATCTCGTTTGCTGCGATTCCAACGTCCAGACTATCCCCAACGGCGCGAATTATGACCGACTGGTGCAGGCCGTCGTCGAGAACTGCACGACAATTGACGAGGCCGCCGAATGTGTCAGCGATCTGGTGCGAGCGCAGTCATTTTGCTGGGCGAATATGCTGGTTGCCACACCGGAGGGTTTAGCCGCGCTCGAAATCCGTGATCGGCATGTCGAGGCCGAGCGTCAGCCAATCATGATTGCCCGCGCCAACCATCACGTTTGCCTGGGCGCGCATCCGGACGATGACGATACCTCGACCACGCAGCTTCGTTATCAATCGGCGCTGACAGGTCTTGAGTCTGTGTCAAACATCGCCGCACTTTTCGCCCTTCTCCGCTCGCATGAACCAGACCCGCAGCACAGCATCTGCAATCACGGCTTATACGATACGGTTTACAGCTACATTGTTCATTTTAACGACGGTGAGACCACGCTCTATGTCCTGCAAGGCCACCCCTGCGAAGGGGAATATATTCGCGTACCTATCGAATTTGGCGCGATCAACGATTTGTCCTTCTATCCATCACGGAATGCCTGAGTTTCCGTCTCTGATTGCCTGAGTTTCCGCCAGTTTCCGCCATATCAGATATTCGGCGGCACCCCCAACTGCCGGAAGGCTGCTGCGGCCTTTTCGACATGCTCCTTGCCGCCCCACAGGGAGATTTGCAGGTGTCCTGGTAGCAGCGCATCGAACTCCAGCCGGTTGATCTTCTCGACACTTTCCCCGTAAGCGCTAATCCGGCAGTCATGGATATTTTGCAGCAGGATTTTCCCGCCCCAGAACACCAAATCCGCCCCGATCAGATACTTCCGGTCGCTCCCCTGAAAATCGAAACTCAGGTGACCATCACAGTGTCCCGGCGTCTCCCACACCCGTAGCGCCAAGTCACCTACTTCGATCACGTCGCCTTCTGCCAGTTCACGATCTACTTCGCACGGGGACAGATGATAGTCTTGCGGGTAGAATCCGGCGGCTTTGGCAACATCTAGCGCAATCGCTTGCTCATTTGCCTCTCGCATGACTGGCGCAGCTAATTTTGACGTCAGCACTTCGAGTTCGAGCCGCTGCCGCGCTTCCTGCGCCGCGCCGATATGATCAGCATGATAATGAGTGGCAATCAGTTTTCGGATCGTTTTCGGATCGATACCATCCGAGCGAATGTTGTCGAGAATCTTGTCGAAATCACCAGCTAAGCCCAGACCGGCATCAATCAACGCACATTCGGAGCCGTCCTTGATGAGATAGACGTGACAATCAAGTATCCCCGAAATCCCGAAGCCAAAGCGTCCGCCGCCCACAACATATACGTTTTCCGTGAGTTTCATAGGTTGCCTCCGTCCCCTCAACCGTCGAGAATGATCGCCAGATTGTAACGCAGACGATGCCGTTGCTGGGTGCTCGTATTGTGTAAAAATTCGTTCCTATAACGATTTGATAAATAGGCGTCTATACATAGTCAAAGAGAGTGGGACACGAGAAATGCTCTGCGAAGAGACACTTTGCCCCAATATATCTTTATACCCTCGAAAGTGAGGCGGTTGAACGTGCCAACAAATATTGAGCACGACGCTGAGCGAATGTCCGGTGCTTAATCGCGTCGCGTTGTGTTTGGATCTGCTGAACCTGCCCGAAATAGACATCCGCTGGTGTCAGATTGTCCAGTGCCTCGTGGTAACGCTGCTGGTTGTAATGGTCAACGAGAGCTTGCGGAGGCTCTGGTCAACATCTACCGGATAATCTTCAACGGAATGGGTGAATCCGTCTTTGATAGTACGCTCAATATGAAAATCCTCAATATCCCCTCGGTTTTTTGTCTCGCGTAAGGAAATGAGAATCCAATATTTATCCCCATCCTGGTAACGGTCGACCGGGTATCCAAGTGAGCATTCCTAATCAGCGAAGATATTCCCATCGCCAAAAGCTTGGTCTTGGAAGGCGATCACCTTGTCTTGCAGAAACCGCACCTTCTTATGCTTGGTGTAGACCGCAAGTTTCCCTTTAGGGTCAACAAGTTCCAGTGTTTTCTCGTATTCCAACACCTCGTATATGCCGCGCAACTGTCGAATCAAGTCTGGCACGTGTGGGAAACCAATCTTGGGTGCAACAGTCGCAAAGTCGGCTCGCAGTAGAGCGAGGATAATCTCTAAGACCGGAAACGAACGTTGGTCATCTGAATTTGACGGACTCATCCTTAAAGCAGCATAACACGGGGAAAATCTATTATTCTAGAGGCATATTCACTACGCGAATACCGCACGAGGTAACGGTTAGCGAGGTCAAGGGAGTGTTTTGGTCGTGCCTGAGTGAAGCGGCACAAGCCATGCACGACCAAAATGCGAAGCACCCTTGAGTGAGCGGCGCGACCAGAGACGCTTTCCCCTCCTCCAACGAAAAACGTGGTTTTCGTTGGAGATGCCTCGCGGCGAGCGATCCTTCAATGGGGTTTGTGAGAAACTATCGATATAAACGGAGTGTGAAGTTATGAAATGCTTATCCTGAAAATAGAACTTATGTTCTATAATTCTTGCTGAAATTCATGGAACTTCGGCGGGTAAAGCCCTGTTAAATTGAGGCTTTCACGCACGAGGAGATGATGAACTCAGAAAC
>Ga0105237_10005775_pt1 | contig 13902 bp, 5 predicted proteins | sample KBSC24metaG_FD_81520 | JGI IMG/M metagenome (GOLD analysis project Ga0105237, IMG submission 81520) | Corn rhizosphere microbial communities from Kellogg Biological Station, Michigan, USA - KBS C2-4 metaG | ecosystem: Host-associated > Plants > Roots > Rhizosphere > Soil | place: Michigan, USA...
GCAGGCGAGCTATCGCCAACCCGAGCCGGAGCCGGAGATGCAAAACGCCGACTATTCGCCGGGATGGATCGGCGCGTATCCGGTCTACTACCCGCGCGTGTCACGTCACGGCGACCACCATGAGCATCATCACGTCATCGTGAAATCCAATCCGTCCATGCCGACGCATCCAGTCGGTCGGCCAGCACCCCGCGCGGAAGGCGTCGTGCTGCGGTGGCGCTAGTTTCTGTCCCTCGATCGATGGCCAGATCGCGCTCAGTCAACAGGTTTTTCAGCCGGCCGTTTTCCTGCTGCAAGGCGCGCAGTTCCTTTACGTCGGCCGCATCGAGCTGCCCGTAGCGCTTGCCCACTGGTACAACGTCTGTTCGCTGATACCGTGCTTCTTGGCGACATGCGCGACCATGGCCTTATCCATCGCGCGCAGGATCTTGACCTTCTGATCTTCGGTGACTGCCTTTCGCGTAGACTCCTCGCTCGTGGCGGGGACATCTTCTCAACTTTCAAGTGATCCGAGAACTGCCCGGTAGGTCACTAGCGACGTCACGTTAGCCCAATGAGTCATTCCTTTTTGACTTCATACGCGCTTTCCGGCCTTCCTCCTTTACTTGGCCCTCGGCTTGGAAACGGTAGGAGACGATTTGATCTGTTCTAGCCTTGTCGCTAAGTTCTTCACCGCCGCCATTACATCATCGCCGTCCCTCGATCCCTCTGGGAGTCCTCGGTAAAATTCGCGCATTGATCGGTAGGGCTCGCTTGAAAGTGTCCTCCTCACAACATTACGGGCAAGTCGCAGCAAGTCCTCGGGTACGAGCTTTCGTCTGAGCACAGCAGTCAGTTCGTACGCACGATCATCATAAGGTGGTGTTCTCGGAGGCGGCCGATTTCCCCAAATAGCGAGCAATTCGGCAGCTGCGAGGCCTTCCTCAATTGGCCCATATCTCTTGCTTAGGTATCGTTCTGATTCATACTCGTCCCTGAGATCGCGCTCCACGTCAGCCAAGAAAGCCTCCAAAGTCTTCCCTGATTCCTTCCACTCCAACGGTGGCTTATCGCGCAAATCGCAGACTATTCTCTCGACGAATCGGTCAATCTTATCTTTGGACCAACGTTGAATATCCTCGGCTGAGAAATTGATAACGTCGACCAGAGCGCGTCTTATTCGCTTTGAGGCGTTTTGTCGAGTCAGCTCACCAACCCAGTCGGCTGCCTGATCATTTTGGAAAGCTTGAGGGCCCCAATAGGCCATATTCAAAACGCCTCCTACGCTTACTTACCACAGCCACATTTCGACCAATTAGGATTGTGCATTTTGTTCAGATTCGGCTTTCTCAATTTAATTAGCACCACTTCAGTATCTGTGCGCTCAGCTGGATCTTCGATTTCATGCGTTGGTGACCTGCCAGCTTTTCTCGAGCCGTGCCGGAGTAGCAAGGGTTCGAGGGGACGGACCCGAGTCTTTTACCTCTAGCCTCAAGACTCCGACGAATCGATCTATTCCAGCGTTTCCCTAGGTCCTTCACCACTCCCCTCAACCATTTTCTAAACAGGACCAAAACCCGAAAATGCCGCATCGGACTTCTTCTCAAGGGCACACTACCACTTGTGCAGTAAAATGTGCCTCATACCCAAACGACGAGTCACGACCGCGACTTAGAGTCGCACTCAGACACTATAAGCCTGCTTTTCAATTTCTTTCTTAAGATCGCGAATCATGTCCTGTGGAACGACCACCCCACCATTCAGCTGATGCGCCGGAAACACCCAGACCTTGTCTCCAAAGGTACCTATGTCGGGAAGGTAATTAGTGAGCCACTTACTGACGGGTATCCTATCCACAATTGCTAAAGGCCAAAGACTCGCGCCATTCTCATCAAGGGCGCGCTTGGCAAACACCTCGTCAGGCCAAACAAGGAAACGTTCCTTACCGTCTCTTCCCGTGGTTGTGAGCCAACCTTCTTGCTCCCAGAGCCCCCAGACGAATCCTGTGCGAGTTACTCTTTTAATAAAGTAATCGTAACGATCAGAATTGGACGCCCAGAAGACCTTCTCCACATCCTCCGTGGAAAGCGTCTCCTTCACGACAAATTCTTCAAGTTCAGCGACGGCCATATCGACCACGCGCCTGCTCGTGCTTGGTTTGAATATCGTGCACCTGTTCATTCTGCATGCATGTGTTCTTGTAAGAATTACCTTGACAAGAGGGGGCATCCCCAGGGTGTGCCAAGTCATAGCCAGGCGGAAGCCGGATGTACTTGTTCCCTTTGTTGCTCGGCGTCCCATCCCTATTTATCGATGGCCTTCCACCTTGCGCAGCGTGTCGCCGCTCATTTCTTATCCAGCCACGAATACACCGCGCAATCTTCGGGTCGCTCTCAATTCGTCTAAGCGCCGCATTTCTTCCGGCGCGGCTTCGCTTGTCAGCAACATCATCGAAGTATGCCAGCGGGTCAGCACCAACGTAGAGAAAAGTGTTGGCCCCATCTCCCAAGCCTAACCGATCACTCTCAGCATACCTTCCCGACTGCGATTCATAGTCACGGAAGTAGTTGTAGTGGGTTTGCGTCTCCGCGTCAAAGTACTGACCTGGGAAGCGCAGGTTGTAGACGAACGCGGTCGCAATGCCCTGACTAATACTCGGTGTCTGATTCGGCAACGTGTTGCCGAACGGATCGCTGTCCCATTGCCAGATTAGCTGGTGCGTTTGATTGACGATAGCTCGAGGTGTATCTAGCTGATCGGACTCGATCCAGAACACCTCGACGCCGCCGGCCGGCAATCCTTGCCAGGGCGTCGCGCTACCCCCACCGATAGCACTGCCGTCGGCCGCGCCTGCCCGAAGTTTCAGCGTTACGACCGGCGTGTCATCGAGCCATAGCGTTTCTTCGATCAGGCGCCCGGCCTGATCGTATTCACCCTGCAGGTGACCATCGTCGTCGTAGACGAACTGTGTGTAACCCGCGCCCTGTTTGCCAACGCGCTCGCCCCAGGCATCGTAAGCGTAACTCGCTAGGGGCGCGACAGTCTGAGTCTGAGCGAGCCGGTTGCGCGCGCTGTAGCTGGCGTGGATCGCGCCGACGGGGCTGACCCAGTCGGTGGTATTTCCGGCAGCATCGTAATTTCGCGCAACTCCGCCTATCTGGGCCAGGCGATTGCTTTGGCTATCGGTGACGTAGTTCGTCGTCACACCACTGGTCGTCGCGGTCGTTCGATTGCCCGTCGCGTCGTAGACGAACGATTGATTGATGCCAGACGTCGCACCTGTCATCGCTGCATTGGTCGCGCCAGTGAGGCGATCCTGGTCGTCGTAGCCGTATGTCCAATCGGCCGTGCCGCCAACACCGCTGTCGACGCTTGCTGTGATCCGGCTCGCTGCGTCGTAGGCCAGTTGCCTATTCACGCTGCCATCGCGATAACTTGTGACGCGTCCGTCGCCATCGTACTGTCGCGTGTAGCTTGCCCCGCCGCTGATCGTGGACTCGGTCCAACTCCCCAGATCGCCGAACGGAAAGTAAGCGACGTCGCGCACGATAACGACGCCATTCACGGCAATCGTCATCACTCGGCCATCGGCACCGTAGGCGTAGCTGATCACCGCGCCCGAAGGCAAGGTTACTTCATCGCGCTGACCCAGCGCGTTGTAGTGCGTCTGCACGAACAGTGCAGGGGCGATCGCGAGCTGCTGCGTCTTCTGTGTCACTCGCCCATGTGTGTCGTACTGATAAGCCAGGTGGCTGTTTCCGAGTGGCGTGCCAGTAACATCGGCATGTGTCAGGCGACCTACAGCGCCAGTGCCACCTGTCGCTTCATCGTAACCGTAGCTGACGACTTCCTCGATACCGGCCAGCGCAATGCCACTGCCGGCCTGGCCGTATTGGATCTGCGTCAGGCGATCGGCAGGATCATAGGCGTACACGCCACGTTTGCCGCGCGCATCGGTCTGCACTGTGAGATTGCCTGACGGATCGTACTGGTACTGCGTCACGCCCGTATCTGGGCTCGTCAACGTGTTCAGTTCGTCGAAGCCGGAGTTTGCGTACTTTGTAATGAGCTGACGCGGATCGCTGACGGAAGTCAGGTTGTCGCGGACATCGTAGCCGTAGCCAATGACCGCGTGTGCCGGATCAGCGACGTCGAGGACGTCTGTTTCGCTCAAACGATTCAGTGCGTCGTAATTGCTCGTCGTCGCATGCCCAAGGGGATCGGTTGCGCTCCTCTCATTGCCTACGTCATCGTATGTGTAGCGGGTTGTCTCGCCGTTCTGCGCGCCATGCAATTGGTCAAGCCGTCCGAGTGCATCCATCACGCGGCTGAGCGTCTGCGCAAGCGTGTGGTTCGGATCCTTTGTATCTTCCTTCGTGCGGTTACCCAAGCCATCAAGGGTGTAGTGCACCGCGTTTCCGACACTATCGCTGATATCAGTCAGGCGTTGCGCGTCATCATAGGCATAGCTCAAGAAACTGCCGTCAGGCAGTGTCAACTGTTTCAGTTCGCCGGTGCCGTCATATTCGAAACGCGTTGTTTCTCCAGCATCGGAGTTCGAAATCCGGTCTGTAACGAACGTCATTCGACCACGCAAATCATATCCGTAAGCCGTGATCAGCCCGTTCGAATCGATTTTCTCAGTCAGGCGGCCGTGAACATCGTAATCGGTGTAGTGTGTCTCATGATTGACTGCGTCGACCTTTTTTTGCAGATTGCCGGTGCTGTCGTCGTAATGGTACGAGACGACGCTAGCCAAATCCGTTCGCGGGCTCTTTGCCGTCAGCACCTGGCCACGACCGTTGTACGTGTAGTTCCACTGCCGAATGTCTGTTCCGGCGGTCGCTGTGATGGCCTGCAGATTTCCCTGGGCGTCGTAGGCAAAATTGTCGGTTCGCGTCGCGCCGCCTGGCAAAGGACTCACGATCTGAGACGGCAAGTGATACGTCGCATGCCACTGGGCAGTCGTTGTACGAGCCTGCGGTGTACCGCTGGCTTCGGTGCGGCTCGTGATGAGGCCGCGGCCGTTATGCGAAAGCACGATCGAATGGTGGTTGAAATCGGTCTGCGTCGCGACAAATCCATTTCCGTCGAATGACTGTGAACTTACGCCACCTGCCGAACAACCTGCGCTGCAAGGTTGGTCTACCTTGATGAGGTATTGACGTTGATTGATCAGCGTATAGCTGTACGTGCGCACCGTACCGATTGCGTCCGTTACAGTCGTCGTGTTGTCTCCATAGCTCAACGCGATCTTGCCCGCGCCGTCCGAGTGTGTGCTCAGGATGGCGCGACCCCGGTAGTCGTAGGCAAACGTTGCGTAGCGGACGCCACGCTCGTCGACAATGCCGGTTAGATAGCTCTTCAGGAAGGCGTCTTCGTACAAATATCCCCGGGTCTTGGTATCGGGATACTGGACGCTCGTGGCGTTGCGGTTCGTGTCGTAGCCATAAGTTGTCATCTTGTTATCGGGATCGGTCAGGGTGGCCAACAGCCCGGTCGTCGGGTCATAGGCGAGTTGGAGTGACCGTCCAAAATCGTCGCTGACGCTGGTGACTTGCCCTGCCGCGTTGTATCCCAGCGTGTGGCGCAGCCCGGCGCGGTTCTGCACCCATTGCAAGTGGCCAGCGGCATCGTAATGTTCGATTTCGTCACTCAAACGTGTGACTTCCCACCCAGCTGTATTGCCGCCGCCATCGGCAAGTCTGATGAGAGGTTCCGGAATGTTGCTATCTGGAGCGTATGCCGAACCGCGTCGTACATACTGCGAGTAGGTGCCGTCACCGTGCGTCACAAGCACGGCATCAACGGCGTTCTGCGGTGTGGCGTCACTACCCAAAGGCGCGGGCGCCACGTGAATCGAACTTTGATAGGTGTGAGTCCATTTGTTTCCGACAACACTCCCGTTGGTCTGAGCGCTGTTGTACGTGCGCACGAAGGTCATCGGATATGCGCCAGCCCCGTCGTAGTCCCGCTCCCATTGCCATTTGATCCCATTGCCCACGGAGACTGGATTGCCCTCGGCTGGCTCACCTGGAGCGCCGCCACCAAGACCGCCCAGCAGACCGCCAGCTAAATTTCCGGTAAACGCTTGCCCGATTCCATCGGGGGAGAAATTGTGTTTGATATCATCGAAATAGTTGCTACCAAAGCACGGGCTACCTAGCGAACAGACAAAATCATTGAACGCCGCGATGCCGAGCTCGCTAAGATCATCGGCGCTCAGGTCCTCGATCATGTTCATGATGCCGCGCACCCACTTCAGCACCTGCATGGTGATATTTATGAGCTCCAGTGCGAGCTGAACAACAACGATGATTTGACCTACGATGGGTACGAAAGCGACCAACGCCCTGGTGGCCAACGTCGCCAATAGCGCGCCGGGATTGAGGAGGGCGATGAACTGTTTCAGCAACTTGTCAAACATAAGATTGCAAAGCACGTTGAGGGATATCGCTTTGACGATGCAGCCCACGTCGATGCCACCGTTCAGCCCACCCGATACGCGCCACACTCCTGCGCCTGTGCCGGGGTCCATAACCACGTAGCCGACGCCGCTCCATGCTCCGATGCGCATTTCGCGCGCCGGCACGAGAACTATCTGGCCGGCGGCGACGGCATTCTGGATGTCGGTCTTGTCGTCGTCGGAAAGCGAGAGCGTCGGGAGATCCTGACCGAGATTCGACTGGCCAATCTCGTAGAGTGGAATTTGCGCCTCGTTGGCGCGCAGCAACAGAGTTGCAGCCGAAAGCGACCCTGCCACGTCTCGTCCAGTGAGCAGACTCCATGTCGCACCCTCGCTGAATGAACCGAGGACGCCCATCTGCGCCAAAGTGCGAACACCCTCCTCTGCAGAGGGCGCGACTACTGCATACCGGAGTGCCTTTACGTCAGTCACAAAGCCCTGCGTGGACGCCGTCCGCGGCTGTCCGAAGAAGTAGCTCACGCTGACGGCAGTTGCGAATGTGCCTACGCTGGGTAGTCGCACTACGGTCGCATGGCGCGCTTGTGCAACCATGTCGTCGAACACGTCATGCAATAGGAAGTATTGAAGTCCACCCATCGATAGCGCATCTGCGATCGGCAGATTGGCTCGATTGCCATATGCGCCCGTAAGAGCCTCGGCATAGTCGGGCGCAACGCCACTCGTATCTACGACAAACGCGATTGCGGTACCTGCGGGGAAAACACTCGGATCGGGAGGAGTTGTAAAAGCTCCGCTCGGTTGAGAAATGGTGGCCCGCCAAAACTGCTGCGTGCCGTATGCGACCGCCGCTCCTTCCTTGAGCAAGGTCCCGCCGAGCTCTAGTTGCGGCACAACTGACAACGAAGTTGCAGACAGCGTTACTGAGTTTGCGGCCGCATATTGTTGTAGCAAGCTAGCCGCCGCGGCTGTTGCGCCACGATACTCGACCTGCAGAGACGATGTTCCGATACGCGCCAGGGGCATCGTGACGGAAAACTGCGGCGAATCGCCGTCGACATCGAATGACGTGTTGTACAGATTTACGCTGATGGCCTGCTGCAGGTTCGCCGCCAAAGCGTCAAAGCGATAGGTCTGAGCCGACTTTATCGCGTATGGCAGACTTCCCGCCAGGACCGGCGAGTTGTCCGGGGTAACACTGCGTTTACCCAGCATCGAAGCTGCATCGCTTACACTTTGGGAAGCGAGATAACTTGCCACCTGCTGCGTAACCTGATCGTTGACTCCCTGTACCGCCGCTGGACTAATGCCAGTGACCCAGTTCGCACCCTGCTTTGCACCCGCCAGCATCGCTGCTTGCGCGGAACCCGCATTGAACGAAACATGATCCATTACCGGAAGCGGTGGTGTGCTCGTGTAGGACTTGAAGCTCGCATCCATCGGCACCCAGGTGTCGGGGGCCCGATTGTGCGCTCCACGTGATGGTGAGAAATCTACATAGGCTTCGACCCAGACGTGCTCGATGCGCAGGAACTGAATCGTGCCACCGACTGTCACGACGATCGTCGGAATGCCAGACTTCGCGAGCAGGTCAGCCGCGGCATTGGCATCAGGCAAATCGCCAAGCCAGTTGCGTACCTTGTCAGCTGGCAGATCGACCGTGCCGTACACATAACGCGCCGGCGTTCCGGCAGCACGCAATAGTGCGATGAGAAGCGAACTTGTGTCGAACGCATTGCCACGACGTGCGAACAGTGTGCGTTGCGAGTTCTGCGTTGACCCAAAGCTTGGAACGAAATCGATATTGTTGTAGACCCAGTTGCGAATCGCAACCGGATCGTTGCCGAGTTGTTGCGCTTTAGCCAAGATGTTGGCTGTCAGTTGTACCTCGACCGTCTCGGAGAGGTCAGAGGCCGTCGGCGGGTCGCTTGCGGCAACTGCAATAGTGTTTGGAGCGACGGCAGCTTGAAATTCAGCTGCTGTCTGAAGCGGTTCACGAACCTTTTTCTTGTCAGCAAGCTGTCCTGGCACGGTGCCGGGATTGAACTTGTGGGCAGGCCTGTCTTTGGGCTCCACGTCGAGCAGCCGCCAAATCCACCAGCGCATTGAATCGTGACTGGGCATCGTTCCCGTGTTGTGCACCGTCAAGTCGATCGAGAATCGCCGAAAACTCGTTGAAATGGCCAAGCAGATCCGCCAGAACACCAGCACGGCCGTCGTCGGGACCCGGCACGATCGTATTACTTGCGGCAGTCAAGGCATCCTGATCGCGCAGCGTGCTGGCGATACCCAAGACTTCATCGCTCAACTTATCTGCATCAATATAGCCGCGCAGGCGAGCCATACCACCGCTCGCGTTTGGCAAAGTCACAGCATGGAGCGCCTGTGCCAACCGGTCCATCGCTGAGTACATGCTGTCGATTGGCGTGTTGGGCACTGGTGCCGCGGAGCCAGTTGCGGATACTGCATGGCTGTTTACGACTTCGCGAAGGCCGCTCGCCGAGGGCGCGGCGAGACCGGATGCAACTGTCCATAAGGCAATGGTTATTCCCACCGCCGCCGAATGGATCCGAGTCCTTCGTATTGCTCTATTCATGCTCCACCTTCGCGCGACATATTCAGCTGCTTCCCTAGACATTTCCGTTTTAGCCCCATGGCTTCCGGCGCGTTCAACAACATCGAAGCCGTTTCCCCGGTCAGTGCGTCGTCGTCCAGATCACCCAATCGATGCGCGTTCGCAGCGCCTCAGCTTGAGCGTTGGTTGATTGACCACTTGCTTCGGCCGCATCGAGCAAGTGATCGAGCGTGCCTTCGCGATCATTTGCCGCGGCAGCGACTTGTGCCGCTTGTAGGGCACCCAGCGCTGCCGACAATCCGGCATCGGCGACGCCCATTGCAGAGACGGCTCCGATCAAATCATTAATCGACTCTCCGGACAGATGTGTAATCGTCGCAGACGTTTGTGTGAGCAGGCTTTGCACGATCGGCGTTGTCGTGGAAACCGACGCCGTAATATCAGTACTGCTGCCCGGGCCCAAGCGTATGTTGCTTTGGGTTTGGAACATGCTCTGCTGTGTGAAGTCGAGCGCCCATGCGATCGTTGGTGGAGCGAACGTCGAATCATCACCGGCCTGCAGCGTAACTTCTCCTTTGAAGGGATCATTGAGGTTCTGCACCGAAAGCTTTAGTGGAATGACCGAACCCGCGCGAAGCACGTACTGCGTGGGAGCCAGCTCGGCGAGCACGCCGCCAAACAGATTGGACAATTCGCCCGGTGCGCTCCGTTCGTACCGTTCAATAGCTCCCGGCCAATCGAAGACCGAGTACCCTGCCCAACCATTCCCGAACGCGTTGAGCAGCACGGCGGGCGCCTTGCGCTGTACGGTTGCGTAGGGGCACTGGCGCGCATCGATAGTCGTTTTGGCGTTGGCGAAGCGGATTTCGTTGCCGATGACGGCACACTGCAAGCTCAATGACGAGCCGCTGACCTGCACGGTACCGTTCGGCGCAAACACAAGTCCACCTATTTCCATCGCATCCCCGGACAGCTGCAATGCGCCAGCCGATGCGGAGGTCGTAGCGAACTGCACACCTTGGTAGTAAGGAAGGAATGTGCCTTTCGCTCCATCGATCTGCATCGCACCGCTACTGACAAGCGTTACGTTGCTGATCGTCCCGTTGCCGCCAGTGATATGCACGTCGCAAGGAATCCAGTAGACGCCACTCGCCAGCGGCATTTGATTGGCGTTGCGCTGCCAACCGTGGTGGCTACTTGCGCACTCAGCGCTCGAGTCGATGTACTGCGAGCCTGCTGCGGTGGCTATCGGACCACCCGGTTTGAAATCACCCAGATCGAGCAGCGTCGGCAAGGGTTGCACATCGACCGGGCGCGGCAGGAACGTGAGTGTGTTCTGGTTGCCGCTGTTGGTGAATGTCGTGACGTAGTGCACCGGGCCATCGATCAAGTTTTGCGCGCCCGCCAATCGAATATCGCTATTCGAATGCACAGCACCGTGCACTTGATGCTGGCTACCGGTCCAGTCGAGCACGTCGATCATGCCGATCTGGTTTGCCCAGAGCGCGATGGCGCCCGGGTTGTCTCCGATATCGACTTGACGAGTATCGGTGAATGCGCTGCTGAGTGCCGCGACAGCCTGAATCGTTTGCGTCGCCTCAACGAGGCGATGATCGGCAGTACCCGCTACGATCGGGCTCGCGACAAAGGTATCGGTATGGCCAGGGATCATCAGTGCCGGCGCATAGCCACCGGCGACACTCGACAACACGATATTGCGCGCCGCGTCGCCGCTGTTGCGAATGCGCCAGGCAGTGTATGCGTCGCTACCATCCGGGTTGCGAATGCGGCCCATTGATGCCAACGACAAGTGCGAACCCTTCGTGCCGGCTTCGCTACCGAAGTAGCCAGTGTCGATACGGCCGACAGAGGCCAGTTCGTCAGACAAGGCGCCATGATCAGGCGAGCTCGGCAACCGTCCCGTCAGAACAGCCTGCATTTGTGCCGACACCGGCACAACCAGTCGGCTCGCCAGCGGCGGATCGAACGCCAGACGTGCTGTGCCACCAGGCGCCGAGTCCAAGACTTCAATCGACTGTGCGTTGATAACGGGCAGGGTGGCTGCCGTGAGACCGCTGATCTGTGCCAGTGCATCCGGCAGGTCAGCAGCGCTATTCGCCGTTAACAGGCCTTCGCCGCGATGAACGCCTTCGCGCAACAACCTGAGCGTGGTTGCATCTGGAGTAACCTGGGTCGCAAGCAGGAGATAGAGCTGATAGGCGCCGGTTCGAACCCCATCGGCGAAGTCCTGAGCGGTACTGACAAGCGTTAGTGCGTAGTTCAACGATGCGAGTGACGCATTGATCTGACTGAGCTCCGTTGCGGACTCGCTCGGGTCGACGAGTACCAGCGCGGCCAACGGTGGCTTGGTCGCCTTGAGCATTACGTCGGCATCGAGCTTCAGCGTCAATTCGAACGTGTCGACCGCCAACGTCAGCGTCTTTGCGGTCGCGCCGCTCCCAATGGTCGCTGTCAGCACGGCGTAGTAAGTCGTACCGACAGTGCCCTGTGTTATCCAATTCGTGTTGAACGGTATGCTGCCAGCCACCGCCAATGAGGACGTCTGACTGAACTGCTGAAGCACCGTTTCCTGTTGCGGATCGACGATCGAGATCGTTAACGGCAAGTTGTTCAGCGCGCTGTTGCCCCGATTGGTCGCAGACGCATTGAGTGTGATGGTTCCGCCAACCGGCAGTGTCTTGGGAACCGCAGCAATCGTTCCCACCAGCCCGAAGCCTGTATCGCTGGTGGAACTGACACTGTATACGGCCTCTACGTGATCGAACAGATTGCCCTGGCTGTCCAGAAGGTCCTGCTTTACTGCGTAGAGACCAGCCGGCGCATTCGTCAATGCTTCGATACCTGTGAAGTCCAGCGCCTGTCCCGGCAGGAGTTGTGCAATGGCGTAGGTGTGGGTGTACTCCAGGGCATCGCCGGGGTCGTATACGTTCACGTTGAGCGACAGATTGCTCAGCACAGTATTCGCCGAGACACTTTGAACCCTCGACAGGATCTGAACCTGATCGGTCGGGTTGTAGACCTGCTTGTCTGTGCGCACCGTCGATGCCGCTGCAGCCGAGCCGCTGTCTGGAAGCACGTTGAATGTTGTCTGTCCTTGGGCAAGTACAACTTCGTTGTTGGACACTACTGCCTTCACGGTGTAATGAAGTGGCGCGATCGTTCCAATCGCGAAGGGACCAGTCACTGGCAGAGTGCCGCTGGCAGGTATGCTCACGGCTTGCTGCGTGACGCCCCCAACGAATACCCCCGCAGTGTCGTACACGTTGACCACCAACGTTCCACTGATGGCGACGTCATCAAGATTGACAAGCGTCGTGGTCACCTGTGCGGTCGCATTGGCCGGATACTCCGGGTGGTCCGTCACGACGGAGAGGTTCACCGGTGCGGTCGCGGTTACGTCGGGAATATCGATCGGCTGCATGACTGTCTGCTGATTGAAGCTATTGTTGAACGTCATGTGCGCATCTGTTGCGGCCGGACGCACTTCATTCGGCAACAGATTAGTCAGAGTGAGATCGAAACCGAGGTCTATGCCGTCATTGGTGACGCCATTGAGCACCCAACTTGCCGTGACATTGCCGGTGCCATCCGTCGACGTCTGTGTGGGTTGCGGGACCACGCTACTCGGCCGAACGTTCGGCGGGAACTTCGCAGAGACCTGTGCATCGATAGCGCCCAGTCGGTCGAGAATCATTGGCAGCCAGATTGCGACCATCGTCGTGGTCGAAACTTTCGTACCGTCGGTAAACAGCGGACTGGACCATGCTCCCGATCCGTCCTGTTGGGAGAGAAGCCAGGCTACGGCATTGCGAATGACTGGATCGCTTGCCGACGGGTTCAGGTAATCGAGGGCGATACCGGTCTGTGCGGTAACCACCGGGTCACCGGCGCCACCTTTGTTGACACCCCAGCTTCCATTGCTGTTCTGGTTCGCGCGAAGGCGCGCGGCCAATGTCGACATCGCTGTCTGGATTGTCGCGGCGCGCGCAGAATCGATCGGCAGGTAGTATCGATACGCCTCGCCGAGTCCCCACAACTGTTGAGCCGTGTGCATGTTGTCGGTGGCCGCGATTGCTTGGATCCGCAGCCATTTTTCACCACGGTCCATCGCACCCGCATAGTTGACGAGAGACCCAGCAACGTCCTCGGTTTGAGGAACCAGCACATTGACACTGGGAAGCGCGAAGCCCACGTAAACGACGCGGCCATCTGCCAGCCGCCGGATTTCATCAGCACGCGTCCACGTGACGCGATGGCCAATCCAGTCGGCCGTCAGGCGAACAATTCCATTGGACGTAGCCAACAGCCAATGATCGCCGTCCTTGAGCAGCCCCAATAGATTCGGTGGCGTGCGGCTGCCCTGCATGACTTCCGTTACGACGGTCACCGATTTGTCCGGAAGGACCCGATAGATCTTGGCGCTCAGCACATCGGTGACGTACAGGCTGCCGTCATTGTCCGGCGTTATGCGCCCAATTTGACTAAAGGGTCCATTCGAGAGCCAGACCGACGCTTTGCCCGTTGTTGGATCCAGCGTGTAAATACTTCGGAGGTCACCGACTCTTACACCCCAGATCGTTCCAGCCGCATCGATGGACAGAGAATCCATGCTATCGGCAGCTAGCAGCGCCTTGGTGCCGTCGCTGTTCAGACGGAAGGTACCTCCGCTGCTCGACACCCACACCTGACCGTCGAGGCGGACGACAATTGCGCGTGGATCGTTGAAGCCCGTCCACTGCTTCACCGTGGTGCCGTCAGCCTGCATCAGGTTTGCGGTGGAGTTGCTTCGGTCGGTGTAGTAAAGCTGGTTCCCATCCAGAGACGTCGCCAGGAAGCCGCGACTCGAAGTCGGCTTGCTGGCGACGATGGGTTGCGACACATACGTCGGTACGGCCGTGATTCC
>Ga0105237_10005776_pt1 | contig 13899 bp, 7 predicted proteins | sample KBSC24metaG_FD_81520 | JGI IMG/M metagenome (GOLD analysis project Ga0105237, IMG submission 81520) | Corn rhizosphere microbial communities from Kellogg Biological Station, Michigan, USA - KBS C2-4 metaG | ecosystem: Host-associated > Plants > Roots > Rhizosphere > Soil | place: Michigan, USA...
AGAGCGTTCCTGCCCGGTGTGCTCGCGCTGATCTGTGTGGCGTCGGCGGGCGTGGGTGCGGAAGTGCGGTTCAATCGCGATGTGCGACCGATTCTTTCGGACAATTGTCTGGCCTGCCATGGGCCGGATGCGAAGCAGAGGAAGGCGAAGCTGCGGCTCGATGTCCGCGAGGAAGCGATGAAACCGGCGGAGTCGGGCGACGCCGCCATCGTGCCGGGCCAGCCGGGGCAAAGCGAACTGGTGGCACGAATCGAATCGACCGACAGCGATGACGTGATGCCGCCGCCAAAATCGCACAAGCATCTCACGGCGGCGCAAAAGGAGATCCTCCGCCGCTGGGTCGCCGAGGGCGCGAAGTACGAAGGGCACTGGGCCTTTACGCCGATCGAGCGCCCAGCCTTGCCCGTGGTGAAAGATAAATCGTGGCCGCGCAACGCGATCGATTATTTCATTCTCGCGCGGCTCGAACAGGAGAACCTCCCGCCGGGCTCTGAGGCGTCGCCGGGGGCGCTTTTGCGGCGGGTGCGGTTCGGGGTGACGGGTCTGCCGCCGTCGCTGGAAGAGGTGGCGTCGTTTGCCGCCAGCCACGAGGAGGCGGATTACGAGGCCGTCCTGGATCGTCTGCTGTCTTCAACCCAATACGGCGAACACTGGGCGCGGCACTGGATGGACCTTGCGCGCTATGCGGACAGCGCGGGTTATGAACTGGACTACCTTTTCACCCATGCCTCGCGGTATCGCGACTGGCTGGTGCGATCCTTTGCCTCCAACAAACCGATGGATCGCTTCATCCACGAGCAGATCGCCGGGGATGAGCTGTGGCCGGGCAACGACGAGGCGGCGGATGGCGCGCTCTTTCTCACGGTCGGACCCATGCGCCACGAGGGTGGCATTCAGCGGTCGAAGGACCGCGAAAATGAATGGTTCACCGACCTCGCCGATACCACGGGCGCGGCTTTTCTCGGCCTGACCATGGGCTGCGCGCGCTGCCATGATCACAAGTTCGATCCGCTCACGCAGGCCGACTACTACGGGCTGCAGGCGATTTTCGCGGACAGTGAGGTGAAGCAGGACCGTGGGAGCCCGGGAGCCAAGGAGACCGATCCGGCGTTCATCCGCGCCGTGCCGCGCGCCCAAGCTGGGGTCGTCCAGGTCTTGCGGCGCGGGGAGGTGGACTTACCGATCCGGGAGGCCGTGGCGGCACTTCCCGCGGTGTTGCCGGGGGGCGGTGCCTTGCCGGCGGAGAAGAGTCGCCGTGCGGCCCTGGCCACGTGGCTGACGTCGCCGAACAACCCGCTCACGGCTCGCGTGCTGGTGAACCGCGTGTGGCAATGGAATTTCGGGCACGGCCTGGTGCGCACGGCGAATGACTTTGGACGACAGGGCGAAGCCCCGTCGCACCCGGAACTGCTCGACTGGCTCGCGAGTGAACTCATCGCCAGCGGCTGGGACTTGCGCCACCTGCAACGGCTGATCATGGAGTCCGCCACGTATCGTCAGTCGGGCATCCGGTCCCCCGAGGCGCGAAACCAGGATCCGGACGATCGACTTCTCGCCGGCTTTCCCCGCCGGCGTTTGCAGGCGGAAGAACTCCGCGATGCGCTCCTGGCGGTGTCCGGAGTGTTGAACTTGAAATCGTATGGCCCGCCGGTCGTGCCGCCCGCGGAGCCGTGGGCGCTGGCCCCGTTGCGCAACAAGAACTGGGAGGTCACCAAGGACGAAAGCGAATGGCGGCGGCGCAGCCTTTATTTCGTGGTGCGCCGCTCGATCAAGCTGCCGTTCTTCGATGCGTTCAACCTCCCCGATAACGTGAGCAGTTGCGCCGGCCGCGACAGCACCGTCGTGGCTTCGCAGGCGCTCACGCTACTCAACAGCGGAGACACGCTGGCGGATGCCCGCGCGCTGGCGGGCCGGCTGTGGATGCAAAGCCAGGGCGATCCTTCCCAGGCGGCGGCGCTGGCCTGGCAGTTGGTGTTTGCCCGGCAGGTCAGGCCCGCCGAGAGCCAGCGCGCGCTGGCCTTCCTCCAGGCCCGCGAGGAGGAATGGACGAAGACCCCGCCAGCCGCCGGCGCATGGCCGAGCGGCATCTCCGTCGATTTGCCCATGCCGCTCGCGCGCGGGGCCGCGTGGGTCGAATGGTGCCTCGCCCTGCTCAACGCCAACGAATTCGTCTATGTGGACTGAAACGCCAACCAGGTCGTCATTGCTCAGCCGCCGGGATTGGTTGCGCCACGCGGGGGGCGGGCTGGGCAGCATGGCGCTCGCCTCGCTGCTGACCAGGGATGGCTGGCTGCAAGCCGCGCCATCGCCAGCCACGCCAGCCGCGCCGAATCCGCTCGCCCCGCGTCCGCCGCATTTTCCCGCGAAGGCGAAGGCCGTGATCTACCTGTTCATGCATGGCGGGCCCAGCCATGTGGATATTTTCGACCCGAAGCCCGCGCTGACCAGGTTCGATGGCCAGCCGCCGCCGGAGGAGTTCCATGATTTGAAGCTCCAGTTTACCGATGTGAAAAAGCAGAAGCTCATGGGCAGCCAGCAGACCTTCACGCGCTGTGGCCGGAGCGGCATCGAGATCTGTGACGCGCTGCCGCGGCTGCAGCAGTGCGCCGACGACCTGTGCGTCATCCGCAGCATGCACCACGAGGTCTTCAACCACACCCCCGCCATCTGGCTGGCCAACACCGGCTCGTCGCTGCCGGGTCGCGCCTCGCTCGGCGCGTGGCTGTCCTATGGCCTCGGGAGCGAGGCGGACAATCTGCCGGCCTTTGTCGTCATGCACTCGCGTCCGCTCAAACCCGGGCCCGGCGTGTGGGGCAGCGGATTCCTGCCCGCCGCCTATCAGGGCACGACGGTCGGCACGGGGCCGGCGCCGATCCCCCATCTCGCCCCGCCTCCTGAACTGCACGCCGGCAACCAGCGCGCGGTCCTCGATTATTTGCAGGACATGAACCGCAGCCACGCCGCGGAACGCCACGATGGCGAACTCGACGCCCGCATCGCCTCCTACGAGCTGGCCTTCCGCATGCAAAGCGCCGCGCCCGAGGCGGTGGACCTCAGCCGCGAGAGCGTGGCGACCCGCGCGCAATACGGACCGGGCTTCGGCGAGCAATGCCTCGTCGCGCGCCGGCTCGTGGAGCGCGGCGTGCGTTGCGTACAAATCTACCACGGCGGCGACAGCGAGGACTGGGACACGCATGGCAACAACCACAGCGGACAGACCAAACGGCTGGGCGAGGTGGATCAAGGCTGCGCGGCCTTGCTCACGGATCTCAAGCAGCGCGGGCTGCTCGGAGACACGCTCGTCGTCTGGACGGGCGAGTTTGGCCGCACACCCACCACCGAGGGAAAGAACGGCCGGGATCACAATCCCTACGGCTACTCGATGTGGCTGGCGGGAGGCGGGATCAAAGGAGGGCTCGTCTACGGCGCCACGGACGAACTTGGTTTCCGAGCGGTGGAGAAGCCCGTGCACATGCACGATCTGAACGCGACTCTGCTTCACCAATTCGGCCTGAATCACGAACAGCTCACGTGGCGCCAGGAGGGCCGCGATTTCCGGCTGACCGATGTGTTTGGCAACGTGGTGCAGGAAATTCTGATCTGAACCTGATTCATTGCTGCCACCGCAAGTGTCCGCGCGCTGGGAGCTTCCGGAGCTAAACGTCACGGTTATCCAGCAGTTGCCATTTCCACGATCTGCATCGAACGAGACTATTCTCCGTCTCACCGTGCCGGAATTGTGAGATCGCTCTCGTCCGCCCCGCGCTCAGGGCAGTGGATTGAAATGCGGCAAGAAAAAATCTCGTGGCCTATGTTCAATCATTAAAGCGCTTTACGAAAATGTAACAAGGGGATCCGCCGAAAAATATTGATCACGCCAGTCGCACTTGTTAATAACACCGCATGCAAGAAGGCGTGGATTGCGAGACAGTATTGCGAGAGTTAATCGTAACTGAATGATTATGAGGGCATTTCCAGTGGACGCGCAGTATACCCTAAACTACTGCACCAAATATTTGGCACGTTACAATCCGGAGGCGCGTCATGCCTTCACTCCCGCGGACCAGGGCACAGTTGCAGGAACCATTTGCGAGGCATGGCGGTTTCCGATGATCGACACCTACGCGGGAGGATCCGGCGATATCACCGATCCAGCACTTTTCTCCAGTTACAATCAGGTCACTTTTGTGTTTCGTGAATTGGCGACCAAACCCGCCACCTCCGTCGGAGTAATAGGCACGTTTAATAACCTCTATAGCGTCATTCCGATGTCGCGGGTGCCTTTTGGAGATGTTCCCACGGCGTTCTGGGCGATTTCCGTGGCCGTGCCGAAACGGCAGGTGCATCGGTATCGCTACGTGGTGGACGGAAAGGTGATGAACGATGAAATCAATCCGCAGACCACTAGTTTGCCCACCGGACAGGTATGGTCGCGCTTTTTCACGGAGGAATGCGCCGAGAACCTGGTGCTGGAGGATTGGGAACAGGCGCTGCTCTACCGGCTCGTTGAGCAAATGGCTCCCTTCCGGACCACGGACGGTCAAAGATTCCTCGATCAGTTTTATACTTTCCTCGATAATTCAAACAAGATCAGTAACTACGAGCACGCTTACCGATTTGATGAATCGGTGGGGGAGGTCGGATACATCGACAACCTGCTGGCCCGTGAAGAGCATCATCGTTTGGTGGATTACAAGATCTGTCTTTCCATTATTCGACAAGTGCTTCGCTTACGAAATCCGTTTGAAGAGCCTGTGGCGATCTCGGGAGAATATTATAATGCTCTCTATGACGAGATGGCGACGGACAAAGTGGATGGGTGGGACACTTCCCGCTATGGCAGTCCCCTTTTCTTTTTGAACTTGCTGCGCCGGCACGCCTGCGCGGGTTCATTTTCCCATCCCAAATACGGTGGTAATTCCGGCGGCGCGGGTTGGGCGTATCTCTCGGAACGATTTCCAGATGGGCGTGGAGGGACGCTCTTTGACTGGGGGGCTGCGATCGAGCCCCCGTTGGGACGCAATGCGCATTACCTCGGTTGAGGTTCGACACTATGAATACGGATTTCGATATTGTGATTGTTGGCAGTGGGGCCGGCGGCGCACCCATCGCGCGGGAAGCGGCCCGCGCCGGGAAACGCGTGCTGGTCCTGGAAAAAGGTCCATTGATCCAGCCTCAGGATTCCTCCCCTAATGGCCGGAGCAGTTTCAAACGCGACGAACTACTCTCGGACGGCGCGGAAAAGATTCTGACATTGCCTGGGTTGGCCAATACGGGCTCATCGTATTACTCCAGCCACGTCGAACCGGATTTGAATGACGAGCCGCACATCTATCAGGGAGCCGTGGGGGCGGATCGGGCCACCATCGAAGGCTACACTGCTCAGGTGGTGGGGGGCGGGACGCAACTCTACGGCGGGGTCTCGCTCCGCTTCACGCCGACCGATCTGCGGTTGAAGTCGTTCAATGAAGGCCGCTCATCGTTGCCATCTGATCCAAACGACGATGTGAAACGCAACGCGCGGGACTGGCCAATCAGCTACGACGAACTGGAACCCTACTATTGCAAGGCGGAAAAGCTGGTTGGCCTGAATGGAGAGCAAACGAATCAGCAAAAGCCTTTCTCTCAAACCGATACCTATCAGCCTCCTCTTCTGGCGAATCCGATCAGTCAATTTGCCCACACGGGGATGCAGGCGCTCGCGGCCCAACTGAATCCGGCCGCTCCGGTGCAGCCCTACCGGACTCCGCTGGCCGTTATCACCCGCGACCATGAGCCCAGTGGCCGCAAGGTGCCGGATCCGGAATCACTGAAGACGAGCTACGTGAATCGATATGGGGATCCGCTCGGCTATAAATCCAACACCTGGGTGGCGTTGCTCCGGCCACTCACCACGCTCGAAAATTTCGAGATTCGATGCAACTGCGTGGTGACGCACCTGCAAAGCGACGGGACGCGGGTGAACCGTGTCTTCTACCTCGATCCCAGCGGTCAGGAGCAATCCGTGACGGGCAAGATCGTGGTGGTGGCATGCTCCGCGATCGAGACGGTCCGCTTGCTTCAGCTCTCGGCTGCTCTGGATGGCAGATTCGACCAGCAGATCAATCAAAATGGCCTGCTGGGCAGGTATTTTCTCACCCATTGCTTCGGAGGAGCGAGCGCCCTGGTGCCAGGTCGCTATGATAAGTCACGCTCCCTTGATGCAGACTGGGCGACAGACTGCTGCGGCGTGCCATCCTTCCTCGAATCCCACCAGCTTTGGGCCGGAGCCGCCATTTACAACAATACCTCGGATCAAGCACTTCCCCTCTCTTTGCTCCGGACGCACTATGCCGAGGACCTCGATTCGCTCTGGAATGGATTCATGGCCGACACCAGCCTGCGCGGGCAGGGCCTGATCGACTTCCTCCAGGAACAGTTTGGCCGTGGCCTTTCGGTCAGTTTCATGGGGAATCATCTGCCCCAGGCGACCAATCGCATTCAGTTGCATCCCCGTATTACCGACAAATGGGGCCGGCCCGTCGCCCATATCATCAAGAATTGGCACCCGCACGACGAGTATCTCATGGACACCATGGCCGACCAATGTGGCCAGGTGCTGCGCCTGGGGGCCGGCAGCGACCCTTCGTTCAAGTTTCTCGGGCAGGGTTCTGTGAAGGATTCTCCGCTGCGGATCGCCAATCACATCCTCGGTGGCGCGCGATTCGGGGACGATCCCGCGGACAGCGTCCTCGACAAGAATTGCCGGGCGTGGCATTTCGATAACCTCTACGTGACCGACGGCGCTTTCATGCCGACTTCCGGCGGAGCCAATCCAACGAACACCATCGAGGCCAATTCCTTCCGGGTGGCCGATCAGATTGTGCCACTCCTTTAACCGAGACCCACCTCATGGACCCGCGCTTCAACAAAATCTTCACCGATCCGGAGAATCAAATCTTCCAAATCGTCTTTTTCCCGGATCGCATTTACCACGCCCAGTATCTCAATGCTACGGTCAGCCCGCGCTACCGCTACAACGTGACGGAGGTGCGCAATAAGTTGGATATCGCCATCCTCAAGGGGGAGGTCTACCTGGATGGGAGCCTGCTGACGACGTTCATCCGCATGGAATACCGGGCCTCGCGATTGATCGAACTCGTGCGCGAGAAGGGACGCTGGCTGCAAGATACGGTGATCGCCTATCTGAAGATCCAAACCGCTGACGCGGGCAGGGACGCTGACGCCCAGTTGAAGCTACACTACTGTCCCTGGATTCGCGCGTTTCAAGTGGAAATCTGGGGCACACTGGAACCACCCGAGGGGATGTCGCACGACATCAAGGCACTTTCCTTGATGGGTGCGTCCGGCGAAATCACGCGAGTCCGCAATTTCAGCCACGGCTTGGTGGATATCTATTCAATCAGGCAGGTCATTACGGCGATCCGCGAAAACGACATAGACGAGCCGCTGGGTTACGCCATTGCCGACCCCCAGTGGGACAACAACAATGGGCGGACCATCCAGCAGCCCAACACACAAGATCCGAGCGCCGATGCGAATACCGTGAAGCTGCTGAACTACGAGGTCGATTTCCGCCGCGGCTGGTATCTGAATGCCCGCGAGACGGCGCCGGTGCGGTATCGGAACGGCATGGTCGATTACACAGACCCGTCCAATCCCGACCGTTCGGACGGCAATATCATCGAGATGCGCTGGATGTTGCAACAGGAGCTGGGCGGAACCTTGGTGTATTTTCACGAGGTGACCATTCCTCCGGGGTGCATCGAAGGCACCCACCGCCACATTGGCTCCGAAGAGCTCTATTATATCTTCGAAGGCGAAGGAATCGCCCACATGGGAGAAGGGGATGACCCTGCAGTCTCGTCGACCGGCACTTATCCTCAAAAGAACGTCGATGTCTATGGTCTGGGCAAGCTCCCCATCCGCGAGGTGCCGGTAAAACCCGGGATGATCATTTACACCAAGAGCGGGGGAATTCACGGGATTCGCAATCCCGGAACCGTGCCGCTGCGCTTCGTCGCCTTCGGCTATCACACTGTTTGAGCGTTCCAGTTTCCTAATATCATGGAATTAGTTGCTTCCAATCGCACTGTCGAAGTTCCCGCGGGAACATCCGTCAATTACTACCAGTCAAACCCGATCCTCATCGCCGGCCGATGGATCGAGGAAGCACGGCTGGCCGCGGAGACGGAAAATTATCTCGGGGACAAACTCCAGTATCTGTTTCACATCGAATCCATGGAGCTCTGGGGGCCTTCCGGCGGAGACCATGGAGTCCTCGACCCTACGCAGCAGGACAACAAGACCGATTTCCAAAAGCAAAACGTCAAGTCGTTGATCATTGGCGATACCCGTCTCGTGCGCGGGTGGGCCACGACGGGTGATTGGACTGGCCCATTTTTGCGCCTGTCCTACGAAGGCGGTCCGGATTCGCAACTTGCCAAAGCGGCCGGCGGCCTGCTCGGTCCCTCCATTCAGCTGCATCTTCAAGTGGGATCCGCCACGACCACTTCGCTGCTCACCGTGCCCTACAACCCCATTTCGCACCGCTACGAAATCGAGCTCTGGAATTACCCGGGGAATGACCTTCATACCAAGCTCGATTCCAAGGGCGCGGCGGCCATCGCGCGGGGTGAACTCGTGATCAGGCCTGACCTCATCCAGGGCACATGGGCCGACTTCGTTCGCGAAGGAAAAGACGGCATCTCCATGACCCAGGTCGCACCTGCGCACACCATGCATCCCATCCTGCCACTCACGATCGAAGTCGCGTGGGCCAACGCGGCGGGAAGCGTCTGGGACTCCAAGGGCGGCGCCAACTACCGCTTCCAATATAACATGGTCTACCGCGGATGGGATAACTACCTGGGAGTCGGCATCAGCGAGAGCCCGCACGGCGGGGTGGGCTTTCTTCACTATCGCAACCTCCTGTCCAATTACTTTGGAAATGCGCGGCTCGAGGAACTCGGGCGCGAAATGGAGCCGTGGATGTTCAATGCCTACGGGAAGAAGAGCGCGACCCCGGTTCCGGAATCCTTCTTCACCATGGACTACATGGACCTGCATATCCTCAAACCCGGTTGCTCGATTGGCCTGCACCGCCACCGGGACAACCAGGAGATCTTCTTCCTCATGGACGGCAATGGGCTGATGTTTTGCGGTGACTGGTGCCAGTTGGAGTCCCGCGAACGTTGTTTGGAAGCGCGGTATCTTTCCCCAGGGAGTTTCAGCCTCATCAAACCCGGCGGCCTGCATGGTTTGATGAACACGGCCGACGAGAATATGTCGCTCCTGATGTTTGGCGGTTATGACTAACTCTATGATCACGCAGCAAAACATTGGCGGACAAACTCCGATGGGCGGGAACCTGGTCGCTGGCGGGGCAACATTCCGCGTGTGGGCCCCCGGGGCGCGCGCCGTCTATATTAACGGCATCCTCGGCGGGACCGATTGCTGGAAAAAGGACACCGAACCCGGTTTGCTTTTGCAAAAGGATGGAGCTGGATTTTGGAGCGGCTTTTTTGCCGACGCGAAAGAGGGCGAACCTTACAAGTATTACGTGGTCGGCGGCGGCAGCTCGGGTTACAAGCGCGATCCTTATGCGCGTGAGCTCGGCGCGGACCAGCCTTTTCCGCACTGCAACTGCATCCTCCGCCAGCCGGCGGCCTACCCGTGGCACGATGGCGCATTTGTGACGCCAGACTATTCCAACATGATTGTCTACCAGGCGCATGTCGGGACATTTTATTCCAAGGTTCCCGGAAACGGCGGGACGTTTCTCGATGTGGTTGAGAAAATCGAGTATCTGGCGGCGCTGGGCATTAACGTCCTCCAATTGCTGCCTGTCGACGAGTTCGAGACCCAGACGAGTCTCGGTTACAATGGCTCCGACTACTTTTCCCCCGATTCCCGCTACGGAGTGACGGATCAAACAGCGTTGGAGGGTTACCTGGAAACGGTGAAGCGCCTCCTGGGCAATGCGGGACCGGCCTTGAATATCGACCACATCCGGCCGATCCCCAATCAAGTGAAAGTCCTGGTGGATCTATGCCATTTGCACGGCATCGCGGTGGTCTTTGATGTCGTCTACAACCACGCTGGAGGGTTCGACGGCGACGACGAATCGATATTTTTCTGGGATCGGGGCAGCGGGGACAACAATGCGAGCCTGTACTTCACCGACAAGGGCTGGGCGGGCGGATTGAGCTTTGCCCTGTGGAAGCAGGAGGTGCGGCAGTTCCTCATCGACAACGCACTTTTTTACCGGCGGGAATTTCACGCCGATGGCTTGCGCTACGACGAGATCAGCGCCCTGGTCGCCCTCAACCAAAATACTGGCTGGAAATTCTGTCAGGATCTCACGGGCACGGTTCGCTATGCGCACGACCGCGGTCTCCAGAATGCCGAGTTCTGGCCGGTCAATCCCGACATCGTCAAGCCGGCGGCGTGGGGAGGCGCGGGTTTCGACGTGACGCAGCATGATGGACTTCGGACCTCAGTGCGGCAGGCCGTCGGCCAGGCCTCCGCCGGGGCTTCCAGTGCCGTGAGCATGGATGCTGTCGCCGGCGGGCTCTACCCCGGTGGATTGTCCGTGCCGTGGCAGGGCGTTGCCTGTGTGGAGAATCACGACGAAGTTTTTTCCGGCCGGGGAGCCCGCATTCCGCATCTGGCCGATGGTTCGAATTCACGATCGTTTTGGGCCCGAAGCCGCTCGCGCGTGGCGACCGGATTGTTGCTGACCGTTCCTGGCATTCCGCAGATCTTCATGGGCCAGGAATTTCTGGAAGACAAACAGTGGAACGACGACCCTGGTGGCGCCAACCGGATTTACTGGGGAGGATTGGATGCGGGCGACAAATCGATGGTGGACTTCCTGCGCTTCACCCAGGATCTGATTCGACTGCGCTGGACGAATGGGGCGTTGCGGAGCAACTCCATCCATGTCTTCCACGTGCACAACGACAACCGTGTGCTCGCGTTTCATCGCTGGATCGAGGGCAGCGGGAGAGACACCATCGTCGTGGTGAGTCTCCACGATCAGCCCCTCTATAACTACCAACTGGGGATGCCCTACGGCGGACGCTGGAGTGAAGCCTTTAACAGCGACGTCTACGACCAGTGGGTGAATCCCTATGTCACGGGGAATGGTGGACATGTCGATGCGAATGGCGGGCCGATGCATGGCTTTGGCCAGTCGGCGTCGGTCAACATTCCGCCGAACGGGATTCTCGTGTTCGGAGGGTAGTTGCACTTCCGATGACGAAACGCTGTTTGAGCGCGTGGCGATGGGCGTCCACCCACGCGCTGGCGCTGATGGCGTGTGCGGTGGCGGCCGGCGCTCCCAGTACCCTGGAGACGCCGGAAACGCAGAGCAGGCAATCGGACGCGATGTCCACGTTTCAGGCGGAGCAGGACAGGTTGCGCGCGGAACTCCTCATGAAGCGGGTGCGCCCCGCCGCCGGGCCTCTGCGAGCGTTGGGTCCGCTCGCGATGCCGTTCGCACCAAATCCATTCGGTCTCCTGCCCCCGCCGGCGAATTCCACGGGTTACAATCAGCCGCTCCAGAGCCCCGTGGTGCTGCAGTCCGAAAACGGGGTTCTGAATGCGACCCTGGAGGTCGATTACGCCACGCACTCACTTTGGTCTTTCAAACAGAATCGTGCGATCACGACTCGCCTTCGCTCGTTGAACGGAGGCCTCACTGGTCCCCTTTTGAAACTGAAACCAGGCGACACTCTGCGCGTCCATCTTTTCAACCATCTCCCGCCCGATACGGCCATGGCACTCGCCGGGGGGATGCACATGGACCACGGGTTCAACACCACGAACCTGCACACCCATGGCCTGCATGTCTCACCTTCCGGGAACTCCGATAACGTCATGCTGGAAGTCGCTCCCGGCGCGGACATGCAGTACGCCATGGCGATCCCGGCGGGACATCCGGCCGGCACTTTTTGGTATCACAGTCATGTCCATGGGAGCACAGCCATTCAGGTCTCGAGTGGAATGTCGGGGCCGCTGATCATCGCGGGAGGCCTCGACGAAGTTCCGGAGATCAAAGCCGCGCAGGAGAAAATATTTCTCTTCCAGCAGATTCCTTATTCCTTCGATTCCGGGACGCAGCAGTACGTCGTGGAGGATTTCTGGAAATCGTTTGGGCCGAACGTCTGGCGCACCGGGGTCGCCAATAATGGGTGGCGGACCATGATCAACGGACAGGTCGTGCCGGTCATCGAAATGCAACCGGGCGAAGTGCAACGCTGGCGCTTCATCCACGGAGGCGTTCAGGAGACATTGAGTGTGCAACTGGAAGGACACGCACTGCACGAGATCGCCAAAGACGGGCTCGCGCTTGGCTACCTGGCGTCCTCCGAAACCATACAACTGGAACCGGGATACCGGAGCGATGTGCTGGTGAAAGCCGAGGTGGCAGATGCCGGGAAGGTCTTCTTTTTGATCGATGGCCCAACTGGCCCAGCGGATTCTCTGCTCGCTGCAAGTGAAAATCCTGCAGTGCTGGCCGCGGTGGTGGTCGGCGGACTGCCCAAGGAGATGGCCCTGCCCTCCGCTGGGAGTCTGGCCCCGTGCGCAGCTCTGGCAGCCATTGGCGACGCCGAAATCACGGGCAAGCAGACGTTGGAATTCAACGTCGACACAAGCACTCAACCTGCCGGGATGCAGATCGATGGCAAGTCCTATGACCCGGCTTCTGAAGGTCGCGTGCTAAAATTGGGAGGTGTCGAAGAGTGGACCATTACCTCCAGGTTTGCCAACCATCCCTTCCACATTCATACAAACCCGTTTCAGGTTGTATCGATGAAAGATGAGTCCGGCCACGAAACGGTGACCATGCCATTTTGGAAAGACACGCTTCTGATCAAACAAGGGTGGGTGGTGAAGGTCAGAACGCGTTACTCCGACTTTACCGGCACGTTTGTCACCCACTGCCACATTCTCGACCATGAAGACCGGGGAATGATGCAAAAGGTGACAATCGTGCCGTAGTAGGCCGGCATCCGCGATCTGGCTGGAACGCGAAATTCCCAGTCCTTACCTTTTTGCACTTCGAAAGTCTTCGAAATGCGGAATGCGTGGACGCGCTATCAAACTTGTTGGCATTTTTGACGGTGCTTTTCGTAAGTGCCTCAAGACCAGCACCGCGGATGGGGGGGGATTCGAACCCCCGTTACCTTGCGGTAAACACGCTTTCCAGGCGTGCGCAATCGACCACTCTGCCACCCATCCTTTTCAAAGTGCGGGCCGGAATAGTGGGCCAAATTGCGCTTTCTGCAAGCGGGTTTGTGCGGAAGTAATCAATCAGTAATCAGTGCAGAGGGAGTGATCAGTTTGCGGCGCGCGCGAGGTAGCGCGGATTGAGGCTGGCGCGTGGGGAGGACGACGTTCGCTCGCCCGCCCTGCGGGGGAGCCACTGATTACTCCCGCTGAACTGATGACTGATCACTTCCTCCCGCCCGAGCGCAAAGTCGGTGAATCAAGGTCCAGCTTCGACAGCGGGATGACTTCCAGCTTGGGGAAGGCGGCGCGCAGCGGCTTTTCCACGATCTTCGCCTGGCCGGCGATGACGATGGTGAAGGAATCGACGGCGAGATGGGCCTTGGCGAAGGTTTGGAGGTCGGCGGGTTGGACGCGGTCCACGTCGTCGAAGTAGTGGTTCAGGCTGTCGAGCGGGAGGTCGTAGAGGGCGAGTTCGCCGAGGCGCTGGACGGTGTGGGCATTGGTCTCCAGGTCGCGGGCCAGGGCGCCGGTGAGGAGGGATTTCCGGGTGGTGAGGTAGTCGAGCGGGACGGGCTCGGTGGCCAGGCGCGCGAATTCCGTCTGCATGAGCTTCACGACTTCGACGGCGGATTCGTTCTTTGTCTGCGCTGAGGAGAGGAA
>Ga0105237_10005777_pt1 | contig 13898 bp, 13 predicted proteins | sample KBSC24metaG_FD_81520 | JGI IMG/M metagenome (GOLD analysis project Ga0105237, IMG submission 81520) | Corn rhizosphere microbial communities from Kellogg Biological Station, Michigan, USA - KBS C2-4 metaG | ecosystem: Host-associated > Plants > Roots > Rhizosphere > Soil | place: Michigan, USA...
AGCAGCCCGGCCCTGGCGTCGGCGGCGTCGGCAGCCAGGTCGTCGCCCGATGCCACGGGTTCGCCTGCGGGTTGGCGCACCGACCTGGCCAGCCGGCTCAACGCGTCCTCGTATGCGGGACGCACCTGGGTGGCGGGGAGTCTGAGCCCTGCGACGATCGCGTCGAGCAGACGCCGTCCGGCGTCCGGCGACACCTCGACCGTCTGAGAATCGGTCGGCCATGGATCGGCGAGCAACGCCTCATTGGTCCACAGCGGCGCTCCATCGGCGCGCCAGTACAGCCCAATCTGCCAGCGCGGCAACGGTTCTCCCGGATACCACTTGCCCTGGCTGCGTTGCACCAGACCCTGCGGAGCCCATTGCGCCTTGAGCCGTGCGGCCAGCGCAGAGGCCCGTTGCCGCTTGTGTGGCCCGTCCGCGTCGGTGGTCCACTCCGGGTCGACCTGGTTGTCGATGGAGACGAACGTCGGCTCGCCGCCCACCGTCAGGCGGACGTCCCCGGCGGCAAGGCGGTCGTCGACCTTCGCGCCGAGCACTTGGATGGCATCCCACGCCGCGTCGGTGTAGGGCAGCGTCACCCGCGGATCCTCGTGCACGCGGGTCACCACGTTGGAGAAGTCCAGCGTCGTCTCGGACGGCTCGGTGGCACCCGTGATCGGAGCCGATGAGGCGGGATGCGGGGTCGCAGAGAGCGGGATGTGCCCCTCGCCTGCGAACAGCCCCGACGTCGGGTCGAGCCCGATCCAGCCTGCGCCGGGGATGTAGACCTCGGTCCAGGCGTGTAGATCGGTGAAGTCGGCGGCCGGACCGGACGGTCCGTCGAGCGCCTTCACGTCGGAGGTCAGCTGCACCAGGTAGCCGGACACGAACCGCGCGGCCAGACCCATCTGGCGCAGGATCGACACCAGGAGCCACGCCGAGTCGCGGCAGGATCCGATGCCGGTGCGCAGCGTGTGGTCGGGCGTCTGCACGCCGGGTTCCATGCGCAGGCTGTAGCCGACGTCGCCGTTGACCGCGTGGTTGAGCGCGACCAGGAAGTCGATGGTGCGGGTGCCGCTCGCGACCGAGAAGTCCTTGACCCACGCCTGCACGAGGTCACCTGGGCCCGATCCCTCGTCGGTCTCGTCGACCGGCCGCAGGTGCGGCTTGAGGTCCTCGGCCAGTGCCTTGGGGTATTCGAAGCCGACGGTCTCGGCGTAGTCCTCGATGAAGAAGTCGAACGGGTTGATCACCTTGAGGTCGGCGATCAAGCCGACGTTGATGGTCAGGCTGCGGGTGCGGGTCGGGAAGACCAGCCGCGCCATGAAGTTGCCGAACGCGTCCTGCTGCCAGTTGACGAAGTGGTCGGCCGGCTCGACGGTCAGGGAGTACGCCTCGATCGGCGTACGCGAGTGCGGCGCCGGCCGCAACCGCACGACATGGGGATACACCTCCACCAGACGGTCGAATGTGTAGCTGGTGCGATGCTCCAGCGCCACCTTGATACCCATGGCGTTGATCCCACCACACCCGCCCCAACCACGCACGAGAGCCGTTCGGCGGAAAGTTGGCGCCAAGTGTGGACGTTCCACACATTCGTGTTGTAAATTCACACGATCAACCAGAGCCGCTCGGCGAATGTCCAGCAAGACGGAGTCTCTTCTGTGAATTTTCCACACATAAGGTGGATCTGAGCGTGGATGCCAAGACCCGCAGGGATCACATCGAGCAGCGTGTCCGCACAGAGCGCGAGGTCGGGTACGCCGAACTGGCCGCCGATTTCGACGTCTCCGAGATGACGATCCGCCGCGACGTGGAAGCCCTCGAGACCCTCGGCGTGGTCCGGCGCGTGGTGGGTGGCGCGATAGCCCTCAAGGGCAAGGACAGCGAGCCGTCGTTCGCGACCAGGGTCGCCGACGCCGCGGAGGAGAAACGCCACATCGCCGACGCGGTGGCCGACCTCATCGGCCCCAGCGAGACCGTCATCCTCGACTCAGGAAGCACCGCGCTGGCCGTGGCGCGGTCAGTGAAGGGGCGGCGCCTCGGCCTGACCGTCGTCACCCCGAGCCTGCTCGCCGCGCTGGAGCTGATCGACCAGCCCGACACCACGGTCGTCCTCACCGGCGGTCAGCTGCGGCCTGGCGAACTCAGCCTGATCGGCCCCGCCGCCGAGGAAACCCTTGCCGGCTACAACTGCGACACCTACGTGATGGGCGTGGCAGGCATCGACGAAGAGCGCGGCATCTCGGACTACCACCAGGCGGAGAGCGGCGTGAAGCGAGCCGCGAGCAGACGCGCCGACCGGGTAATCGTGGCCGCCGACAACAGCAAGCTCGGCAGGGTCACGTTCGTGCGCATCGCCGCACTGTCACAAGTCGACGTCATCGTCACCGACGGCGACCCGGAACATCCCGCCTTGGTCGCCGCGCGCGACGCGGGGGTCGACGTCATCTGCGTCGCAGGCCACGCCGACGCGGACTCCGATCCCAACGCCAAAGCAGCTCAGGCTGACTCACGGATCGATTCAAAATGACCACCCATACGATCGGCATCGACGTCGGCACCACGGGCACCAAGACCGTGCTGTTCGACACCACCAGCGGCATCGTCGCGCAAGCGTCACGCGAGACGACGCTGCACTCGCCGAACCCTGGTTTCGCCGAGGCCGATACCGATCAGTGGTACACCGGCGTCGTCGAATCGATCCGGGAAGTGTTGAGCACCAGCGGAATCAGCGGCGACTCCGTGGCCGCCATTGCGGTATCGGGCATGGTGCCCGCCGTGATCCCCGTCGACGCTGCAGGAAAGCCGTTGCGCCGCGCGATCCTTCAGAACGACGCACGGGCACACCGGGAGGTCGCGGAACTGGCCGCCGCGCTCGACGGCGTCGACCTCGTCGCGATGACGGGCTCCGCGCTGACGCAGCAGTCGGTTGCGCCGACCATCGTGTGGCTGCGCGCCAACGAACCCGACGTCTACGCCCACACCGCGCACTACGTCGGGTCCTACGACTGGGTGCTCACCGCGCTCGGCGCAGACATCCACGTCGAGCAGAACTGGGCATTGGAGTCGGGGCTGTTCACCATCGACGGAGACGTCGCGGACGCCGTCATCGCCGCCGCGGGCCTCGACGCCGCCACCCTCCCACCGATTCACCGGCCGGGCTCCCGGGTGGGCGAGCTGAGCAGGGAGGCCGCCGAGCAGACGGGCCTGCCCGCGGGCACCGCACTCGTCGTCGGCGGTGCGGACCACGTGCTGTCCGCCTTCGCCGCAGGGGTGAACCAGCCTGGCGACGCACTGGTGAAACTCGGTGGCGCAGGCGACATCCTGGTGGCCAGCGACACCAGGGTCGTCGACGAGAGGCTCTACCTCGATGCGCACCCGGTGCCAGGGCACTGGCTGCCGAACGGCTGCATGGCCACCAGCGGCAGCCTGATCCGCTGGTTCCAGGCGTTGATCGGCGGGGAGGATCTCACCGTCCTCGACGACGAGGCCACGACGTCGGGCCCCGCCGAGGTGCTGTGCCTGCCGTACTTCCTCGGCGAGAAGAGCCCGATCCACGACCCGGACCTGCGCGGCGTGTTCGCCGGAATGCACCTCGGGCACACCCGCGCGGACCTCTACCGCTCGGTGCTCGAGGCCATCGCCTTCGGGTTTCGCCACCACGTCGACGTGTTCACCGACATCGGCATCCGGCCGAGCCGCGTGATGATCACCAACGGCGGTTCGAAGTCGACGCTGTGGAAGCAGATCCACGCCGACGTCCTCGGCATCGAATTGCGGCCCGTCCGTGGCCATCCCGGGGCGTCGCTGGGAGCCGCGGTGATCGCCGCGATCGGTGTCGGCGCCCTCGACGACTGGTCGGACGCCGCCCGGTTCGTCAGCCTCGACCCGCCGGTGGTGCCAGATCCGGCCCGACGCGCGGCGTACGACGACGCCTACCCGATGTGGCGTGACCTCGGAGCCGCGACGGCGCCGATATCCCACGCCATGGCAAGCAGGGCCAGATGAAACCATCAAGTGAAGGGAACAGTGCCGCAATGAAGTTGACGCAAAACACGTCATCCACGACACGTCGGCGGAGGCGGCCGTTCCTCGCCGCACCCGTGCTCGCGCTCCTCGCCGTACTCACCTTGCTCATCAGCGCCTGCGCGGGCAGCGGCGGCCCCGCGCAGCCGCAGGCCACCGGCACCGGTGAGGTCCCCAAAGACGTTGCGGGAACGGTGCGCATCCTGATGGAGAACGTGCCAGACACCGACATCGTCAAGTCGATGGTGCCCGAATTCAACAAGGACTATCCGAACGTCAAGGTCGACATCGAGACGCTGACCTACGACCAGATGCGCGACAAGTTGGTGTCGTCGTTCCAATCGTCCTCCCCCACTTATGATTTGATCATCGTCGACAACCCGTGGATGGTGGACTTCGCCAACGCGAAGTTCCTGCAGCCACTCGATGCCCGCATCGACGGCACCCCCGACTACGACGCGAAGGACTTCTTCCCCTCGCTGACGGACATCACCACGGTCGACGGGGTGCGCTACGGCGTGCCGTTCTACAACTACGCGCTCGGATACCTGTACAACACCGACTACCTGGCGCAGGCCAATCTCGAGGTGCCCAAGACCCTCGACGAGTTGGTCAGCACGTCAAAGGCGCTAAAGTCCGGTGCCAGGGCGGGCATCGCGATGCAGCCGCAGCGCGGGTACAAGATCTTCGAGGAGTGGGGTAACTGGCTGTTCGCCGCGGGTGGCTCCATCTACGACCAGAACGGCAAGGTCAGCCTCGACACCCCGCAGGCCAAGGCGGCGCTCAACGCCTACATCGACACCTACAAGACCGCGGCACCTCCGAACAGCCTGAACTGGGCGTTCGACGAGGCATTCCGGTCCGTGTCGGGCGATCAGGCCGCATCGATGATCAGCTACAACTGGAACCTGCCAGCACTCAACGAGCCCGGCTCGGGACCCTCGGCAGGCAAGTTCAAGCTGGCCCCGATCCCCGGCGGCAAGGCAGTTCTCGGCTCGTGGAGCTGGGCCATCCCTGCCAACTCCGGCGCATCGGACGCATCGTGGGCATTCGCGTCGTGGCTCACGTCGAAGGCGCATGACGTCCAGCGCACCGAGAAGGGCGGCGCCGCGATCCGGCAGAGCACGCTCAAGGATCCGGCGGTGCTCGGCGGCAAGTACGGCGCCGACTACTACACGACGGTCGAGCAGATCCTGGGCAACGCGTCGCCGCTGAGCCAGGGCCCCAGCGGCGAGGAGATGATCCAGGCCGTCGGCACCGAACTCAACGAGGCGGTCGCAGGCACCAAGAGCGTCGACGACGCCCTTGCCGCCGCACAGGCTGCCGCACAGAAGATCCAAGGCTAGCCCGTCCCCCCGGGGCTAGCCCGCATGAAACCGACCACCCCACGAAAGGAGCGATGACCACCGTGAAGTTCAAACACGGCATGGTCGCCCCCCTCGTCGCACTTTTCGTCGGGGTGGTCGGTTTCCCGCTCGGGTACGCGTTCTACCTGAGCATCACCGACTACAAGCTGACCAGCCACGGCACGCCGAAGCTGGTCGGGGCGGACAACTACGTCGCGACCGTGCACGACGCCGCGTTCTGGGAGGCGTTCGGCACCACCGCGACGTTCGTCGCGGTGGCGGTGGGGTTGGAGTTGCTGATCGGCCTTGCCATCGCACTGGCGCTGCAAAAACAGCGCTGGGCAAAGGATCTCACCCGCTCGATGCTGCTTGCGCCGATGTTCATCACGCCGATCGCCGTCGGGTTGATCTTCCGGTTCCTGCTCAACGATCAGATCGGCGCCATACCGCATCTGCTGCAAGCCATCGGCGTGGACTACGACTTCTTCGGCCCCGGCAAGGCGCTGTTCACGCTGGCCCTGATCGACGTCTGGCAGTGGACGCCGTTCATGGTGCTGCTCCTGCTGGCCGGACTGGAGTCGATCCCGCGGGAACCGTTGGAAGCAGCCAGAGTCGACGGCGCACGTGGGTGGTACATCCTGCGGCGGGTGACGCTGCCACTGCTGGCGCCAGTACTCGTGGTGGCCATCCTGCTGCGCTGTCTGGACGCGATGAAGGTGTTCGAGTACGTGTTCGCCACCACTCGCGGCGGGCCGGGCACCGAGACCCAGACGTTGCAGTACTTCGTGTACCAGACCGGAATTCAGTTCTTCCGGCTCGGCTCGGCCTCCTCCATGGCGTTCATCGTGTTGCTTCTGGTGCTGACGGTCATCGTCGTGGCGTTCCGCAGGATGGACAAGGCCAAACAGTCATGAAGAACTCACGGACCCTGACCATCTTCCGCGTCGCGCTGCTCTGGGCGGCGGGCATCTCGGTGCTGTTCCCCGTGGTGTGGATCGCGCTGGCCAGTGTCAAAACCCCTGAGCAACTCAATGATCCGTTCTTGTTCTCGTTCGCCCCGACGCTGGACGGGTGGCGCAACGTGCTGTCGTCGGGCATCCTGGCCGCGGCGGGCCGCAGCGCGATCGTCGCGGTCACCACCGTGGGCATCAGCGTGGTGGTCGGCAGCATGGGTGCCTACGCCATCGCCCGCTACCGGGCAGGCGGCACCGCCACCCGCTTCGGGATGCTCGCGGCGCAGGTGCTTCCGCCCGCGGTGCTGGTGTTCCCGTTCCTCACCATGGCGTACGCCCTGCGGCTCAACGACACCCTGGTTCCCGTGATCTTCGCGCACCTGAGTTTCGTTCTGCCCGTGGTGACCTGGTTCCTGATCGGCTTTTTCGAGGCGGTGCCCCGGTCGCTGGAGGAGCAGGCTCAGGTCGACGGGTTCACCCGGTTCCAGGCATTCCGGCTGGTGGTGCTTCCCCAGGTGTTCCCCGGTATGGGCGCGGCGGCCATCTTCGGCTTCACGCTGTCGTGGAACGACCTGTTCTACGGCCTCATCCTGGCGCCGGGCAAGGCCGCCATCCTCCCGGTGGCCATCGCCGGTTTCAACACGTTCCGTGGCGTGCAGATCGGCTCGATGAGCGCAGCCATCCTGATCGCCGTCGTCCCCGTCGTCGTCGCCAGCTTCTTCATTCAGCGTCGCCTGGTGCAGGGCATCAGCGGCGGCGCGGTGAAGTTCTAAGAAGAGAGGTGACTCACAACTCGTGGCAATCGTCCGATTCTCCGGCGTGAACAAGTCCTTTCGCTCGACGTCCGTCGTCAGCGATCTGAATCTGGAGCTCCCCGATGGGTCGTTCACCGTCCTCGTCGGTCCGTCCGGCTGCGGCAAGTCGACGTCGCTGCGCATGCTGGCAGGCCTGGAATCGGTGACGTCGGGCACGATCACGATCGGCGATCGCGACGTCACCAACCTGCAGCCGCGGGATCGCGACGTGGCCATGGTCTTCCAGAACTACGCGCTCTACCCGCACCTCTCGGTGCGCGAGAACATCGCCTTCCCGCTGCGCGCATCCAAGGAGCCGCGCGCGAACGCACTCAAGCGGGCCGACGAGGTCGCTGAGTCGCTCGGTCTGGCAAAGCTGTTGGACCGCAAGCCCAAGGCCCTCAGCGGTGGTCAGCAGCAACGCGTCGCGATCGGGAGGGCGATCATCCGCGAGCCGTCGGTCTTCCTCTTCGACGAGCCGCTGAGCAACCTCGACGCCAAACTGCGGGTGGAGACGCGCACCGAACTCCTGCAGATTCAGCGCCGCCTGGGCATCACGTGCCTCTACGTCACGCACGACCAGGAGGAGGCGATGACGCTCTCCGACCGCATGGTGGTGATGCGCGACGGGCGGGCCGCGCAGGTCGGCACGCCGATCGAGGTGTTCAACTCCCCCGTCGACACCTTCGTCGCCGCGTTCGTCGGCAGCCCCAAGATGAACTTGATCGCGGGCGAGTTGTCCGGCGAGACCTGTACCCTGCCAAGTGGTTTCGCCTTGACCGTGGGACGCGTCAAGGCGAGCGGCGCCGTGACGCTCGGGGTTCGCCCCGACGACCTGGTGCCCACCGTCGCCGACGACGCCGACGCCATGGTGAAACTGGTCGAGCTCCTCGGGCCGCGGGCGATCGTCACCGTCGACGCCCGCGGTACCGATCTCACCTGCGTCGTCGAGGCGGCGCGACTCTCCGGCATCACGGAGGGCACCCGGGTTGCGCTATCGGCGAGACCGGGCGCCGTACACGTCTTCGACGCCAAGACCGGCCAACGCTTCGTTGGCACCGACCGAGAAAACTACAACACGGATGGGAACGAAAGTCGCTCATGACCAAGACAGTCGTGGTTACCGGCGCCGGCTCCGGAATCGGGCGCGCCATCGCCACCACCCTCGCCGAACGTGACTGGCGGGTCGTCGTCACCGACATCGACGGCGACGCCGCCCGTGCCGTCGCGGAGGCGCTTCCGGCCGGCGACGGGATCGGCCACGAATCCGCTGTCCTGAACGTCAGCTCACCTGCCGACGCCGCGTCGGTGGCCTACGACGTGACCGACCGGATCGGTCTCGACGCCTGGGTGAGCAACGCGGGCATCTCCTTCATGCACCCCTTCCTCGATGCGCCGATCGAGAAGTACGACCAGACCATGGACGTCAACCTCAAGGGTGTGTTCGTGTGCGGGCAGGCGGCCGCCCGCGCCATGGTGCGCAGCGGCACCGCAGGCGCGATCGTCAACACCGCGTCGATGGCGGGCAAGCAGGGCCGCGTCCCGTTCCTCTCGGACTACGTGGCATCGAAGTTCGGCGTCGTCGGCCTCACGCAGGCGATGGCCTACGAGCTCGGCGAGCACGGCATCACCGTCAACTGCGTCTGCCCCGGATACGTCGAAACCCCCATGCAGTCACGGGAACTCGAGTGGGAGGCGAAGCTGCGCGGCATCACCACCGACGGTGTGCGGGCCATGATGATCGACGACACCCCGTTGCGCCGCCTCGAACAACCAGAGGACGTGGCGCGCTCCGTGGCGTTCCTGCTCTCCGACGACGCCCGCTTCATCACCGGTGAAGCGCTTGCCGTCAACGGCGGCGCCTACATGGACTGACGCGCGAAAAGGCTACGAATGCCCCCCGTCGCTTCGCTCGCCCCACTACGAATGCCCCCGTCGCTTCGCTCGCCCCACTACGAAACACCATTTACCGAGAAAGGCAAACCGTGACCACCACCTGGCTCGACGAGGTCTTCAAAACCACCAAGCCCGTCATCGCCATGCTTCACTTGGCCGCCCTGCCCGGCGACCCCGGATACGACTCTGCGGCGGGCATCTCCGCCGTCGTCGCCCGCGCACGCGAGGAACTCGACGCCCTGCAATCCGGCGGCGTCGACGGCGTGATGATCTCCAACGAGTTCAGCCTGCCGTACCTGACCAAGACCGAACCGATCACCGCGATCACGATGGCCAGGATCATCGGCGAACTGCTGCCCGAACTGCAGGTGCCCTACGGCGTGAACGTGCTGTGGGACGGCCGGGCGTCGATCGACCTCGCCGTCGCCACCGGCGCGAAGTTCGTCCGCGAGATCTTCACCGGCGTGTACGCCAGCGACTTCGGCCTGTGGAACACCAACGTCGGCGAGGTGGCCCGGCATCGCACCCGCGTCGGTGGTGCCGACGTGAAGTTGTTCTTCAACATCGTCCCCGAGTCCGCCACCTATCTGGCCGAGCGCGATCTCGCATCCATCACCCGCACCACCGTGTTCGCGACGCTGCCCGACGCCATCTGTGTGTCAGGGGCGACCGCCGGCTCGCCGACGGACGTCGACGCGTTGCGCACGGTGAAGTCTGCCGCGGGTGCGGTGCCGGTATTCGTGAACACGGGTGTGCGCGCCGAGAACGTCGGCGCCCAACTCGACATTGCCGACGGCGCGATCGTCGGCACGTACTTCAAGAAGGACGGCGTCTTCGAGAACCGGGCAGACCGCGCGCGGGTCGAGGAGCTGATGTCGGAGGCGAAGAAGTTCCGCGAACAACTAGTCTGAAGGCGTCCCCCAAAGGTCTTCGCGAGCACTTGGCCGTAGATGCGGCACCTTGGCACATTTGCCATTCGGATGAGGAGTGCAAATAGCGTCCCGAGCCGTTGCTGACGGGCATACGCTCACCCCATGGCACCACCCTAGGGGGCAATCATGGCTGCAATTGGATTCGTGGTTTCGGTCCTACCTGGCAAAGAGCAGGCGGACCGGGACTGGCTGGAGGAGATGGGCGGTCCCCGCCGCGAAGCATACGAATCGCTCTGGAGGAAACACGGCTTCTCCCGACACATGGTCTGGCAGCAAGAGACGCCTGGCGGGACGGTCGATGTCGTCTTCTTGGAGGCCGACGACGTGGCGGCCGCCATGCAGGGCATCACGTCATCCGACGACGAGTTCAGTGAGTGGTTCCGCGGACGGGTGAAGGATGTCCACGGTATCGATCTGACCTCGGAGAGTCCGCCGGATTCCAAGCAGATCCACGACCATAGCTTTTAGCGGCTGAACTACCGAGGGCTCGTTCGTAGCGAACTGCCAGTTGGTCGGCAGGCACCAGATGGCCTTCCGCGCAACGAATCTCGACGGTCGCCTCGGCGCCGCAATCGAGGTGGCTAAGCCGTAGCCTGCTGCCCTCGAGGTGATTGCGGCGGGACGTACTTCAAGAAGGACGGCGTCTTCGAGAACCGGCGGACCGCGCGCGGGTCGAGGAGCTGATGTCGGAGGCGAAGAAGTTCCGCGAACAACCGGTCTGAGTCGGCAGAATCGGGTGATGGCAACCTGGGCGGACGTATCCAGCGTCGTCGCGACGCTGCCGGAGACCGTAGAAGTGAAACCGCACGACTGGCGAGTGCGCAAGAAGTTGCTGGTGTGGGAACGTCCGCTGCGGGCTGCGGATCTCGAGGCACTCGGGCACGATGCGCCGGACGGCGAGATCCTTGGCGTACGGGTCGCCGACGAGGGCGTCAAGTTCGCGCTGATCGCTGACGAGCCGGGCGTGTACTTCACGACGCCGCACTTCGACGGATATCCGATGGTGTTGGTGCGGCTGGTCGAGATCGGCGTGTCGGAGCTGGTCACCGACGCGTGGCTGGTCCAGGCGCCGAAGACCCTGGTGAGGAAGTTTTTGGCCGATAGATCCTGACCCGCCACCTTCGTTGGGCATGATCAACTGGTGAGCAACGCACCCAAGATTCCGCCCGCCAGGGTCGCCCAGGCCGTCGAGCGCGTCCGACACCATTTCGCGCGGCTGCACCTTCGGATGGTGCCACCGCCGATCGCCGTCATGGAGCTCATTCTGGGGGCATGGCTTTCGCAGGCCATCACCGCAGCCACCCAGCTCGGCATCGCCGACGCACTGGCCGCAGGCCCGTTGACGGCCGACGAGTTGGGTCGCAAGGTGGGTGCCGACCCCGACGCTGTGGCGAGGCTGATGCGGCTGCTGATCAGCCAGGGCGTCTTCCGTAGACGCAGCGGGAACCGCTTTGCGCTCAACGCCCTTGGTGACACGCTGCGGTCGGACGCGCCGGTATCGATGGCAGGCGCAGCGCTGTTCTTCGGCTCCAAGGAGCATCGCGAACACTGGACGTCGCTGGTCGACTCGATACGTACCGGCAAGGCGAGCGTGCCAGCGATCCGGGGTATGGAGTTCTTCGAATACGTGGCCGAAAATCCAGAGTTCGCCGGTCTTTTCAACGATGCCATGAGCAGTACGTCGGAGATGCTGGAGGCCGCGCTGGTGGCCGTCGCCGACCTGGGCCGGTTCCGAACCATCGCCGACGTCGGCGGCGGGCACGGCAGACTGCTCGCCGCAATGCTCGCCGCGGCACCCGACGCTCGGGGCGTGCTCGCCGACCTCCCTGACGTGGTCGCTGGGGCACCCGCCGTCTTCGCGGAATGCGGTGTCACCGAACGCGTCCGCATCGAGGGTGGGTCGTTCTTCGACGGCGTGCCGCCCGGCGCCGACGCATACGTGATGAAGAACGTCCTCCATGACTGGGACGACGACAAGGCCACCGACATCCTTCGCAACATCCGTGCGGTGTCCGATTCCGGCACCACCCTGCTGCTGTTCGAGATGGTGATCCCGGATCACGACCGTGTGTTCTTCGGCAAGGCCGTCGACCTCGAGATGCTGCTCGTCGCAGGGTCGTTCGAGCGCAGCGAGACGCAGTGGCGCACCGTCCTCGAGCGTGGCGGGTTCCGGCTGACGCGGATCGTGCCGACCGCCAGCCCGGTCAGCGTCGTGGAGGCCGTACCAGCCTGACCGCCAGCTCGTCGGCGGGCACCAGATGGCCCTCGGTGCACCGGATTTCGACACCCGCGTCGGCGCCGCAACCGAGGTGGCTCAGCCGCAGGCTGCTGTCGTCGATGTGCTTGCGGCCCCACTCGAACATCGCCCAGACCACCGGCATGAATTCGGTGCCGGCGTCGGTGAGCACGTACTCGTCGCGGCTGCGCTGGCCCGGCTCGCGGTACGGCTGCTTGGCGAGCAGGGCGGCGGCCACCAGCTCCGTCAGCCGGGCCGATGTGGCCGCCTTGGTGATGCCGACACGGCGGGCGAAGTCGTCGAACCGGGTGGTGCCGTAGTAGGCCTCCCGCATGATCAGCATCGCCGACTTCGTCCCGACCACGGCCATCGTCTGCTCGATCGGGCAATGGCCGACGGCTGACCAGGAGTCGCGTTCGGCGAGTACGCCCTGCAGGACTGTCATGTACGTCACTCCATCGCTGGGTTGTTGTTACTAGACCTAGGTGTTACATCTAAGTATAGAGAGCAGTACTCAGCGACGAGTCCAGGAGGAACGAAATGGCCGGATATTCGGACCGCGACGCCGTGATCGTGAGCGCCGTACGCACCCCGATCGGCAAGGGCAAGGCCAGCGGCGCGCTACACGACGTGCTGCCCGCCGATCTGCTCGCCCACAGCCTGCGCGAGGTGGTGGCCCGCACCGGGGTCGACCCGGTCAAGATCGACGACGTCATCGCGGGCGCCGTCACCCAGGTCGGCGACCAGGCCCTCAACATCGCCCGCAACGCGCTGCTCGGTGCGGGCTTCCCCGAGTCCGTGCCGGGCACCACCGTCGACCGGCAGTGCGGAAGTAGCCAGCAGGCAATCTCTTTCGCCGCCCAGGGTGTCATCTCCGGGTCCTACGACATCGTGGTCGCCGCAGGCGTGGAGTCGATGGGCAGGGTGCCGATGGGCACGTCGGTGCTGCCGGGCAGCGACCCGTTCGGCACGGCCTTCGCCGAGCGTTACGCCGAGGGACTCGTCCCGCAGGGCATCAGCGCCGAGCTGATCGCCGCCAAGTGGGGGCTGTCGCGGACCGAGCTCGACGAGTTCTCGGCGGGCAGCCACGAGAAGGCCGCCCGCGCAGCCAAGGACGGGCTGTTCGACAACGAGCTGACCCCGATCGCGGGGCTGTCCTACGACGAGATCGTCCGCCCGGAGACCACGGTCGAGACGCTGGCCGGTCTGCGGCCCGCCTTCTACAGCGAGGCGTACGCAGCCCGGTTCCCGCAGATCAACTGGGAGATCACGGCAGGCAACTCGTCGCCGCTGTCCGATGGCAGCGCCGCGGTGATGATCACCAGCGGCGCGGTGGCCCGCAGCCTCGGTCTCAAGCCGCTGGCCCGCATCCACACCATGACGGCGGTGGGGTCCGACCCGCTGTACATGCTGACCGGTGTCATCCCCGCCACGGAGAAGGTGCTGGCCCGCGCAGGGCTGAAGCTGTCCGACATCGACCTGTTCGAGGTGAACGAGGCGTTCGCGCCGGTGGTGCTGGCGTGGGCCCGCGACACCGGAGCGGACCTCGCGAAGACCAACGTCAACGGCGGCGCCATCGCCATCGGTCACCCCTTGGGCGCCAGCGGTGCCCGCATCATGACGACCATGGTGAACGCGCTCGAGCAGCGCGACGGACGGTACGCCCTACAGACGATGTGTGAGGCCGGCGGCATGGCCAACGCCACCATCATCGAACGCCTCTGAGCGATTTC
>Ga0105237_10005778_pt1 | contig 13895 bp, 5 predicted proteins | sample KBSC24metaG_FD_81520 | JGI IMG/M metagenome (GOLD analysis project Ga0105237, IMG submission 81520) | Corn rhizosphere microbial communities from Kellogg Biological Station, Michigan, USA - KBS C2-4 metaG | ecosystem: Host-associated > Plants > Roots > Rhizosphere > Soil | place: Michigan, USA...
ACAGCAGTATCAAAGCCAAACAGAAAACCGCCAAGAGCTATTACGACAGACCAGGTAAATACAATTCTTTTGTTCATATAGCAAGCCTTTACCCGCCAAATGTATAAGGGCCTGCTGCCTGACGCCTTTCAAAATTCAATCAATCACTTTAAGTTTTTCGTCATTTTTATTTTCTGCATTAACGATCTGAATACTAATTGTTTAATCCAACTGAAAGATGAATTTTTAAAGGTGGGATTACAGTTTTCGATCCTGATATTAAAAAAAACATCACTTTTATTACACAAACCGATTGCTGGTCAAAATGAGATTATTTATTTCAATTCTTTTGGCGACCATTCCGCTTGCTTCCTGTTCAGATCGTATAAACAGGAAACAATATGTCATCGCCTTTTCTCAGTGCATGAATTCTGATGCGTGGAGGAGGACCATGCTTGGGGAAATGAAGCGCGAACTTTCTTTCCATAATAATATACAGTTCATATATAAAGATGCCAACAGCAACAGCGCCACCCAGGTGGCTCAGATCAATGAATTGGCAAAACAGCATATTGATCTGTTGATAGTGTCGCCGAATGAAGTGCGACCGCTATCACCGGTCATTGACAAAGTTTATGAGGCAGGCATACCGGTTGTGCTGGTCGACCGAAAAACAAACTCCAGTAAATACACGGCTTTTATCGGGGCTGATAATTTTGAGGTGGGACAGAATGCAGGCCGGTTTGCAGTTTCTATTTTGAAAGGAACGGGAAAAGTAATGGAGGTAACCTCGCAGCCCGATGCTTCTCCATTTATTGGCAGGCATAATGGATTTATGGATATTATTTCCAAATATCCCGGTATTCAATTTTTGAATAAAACAGATGCCGGAAATAGACAGGAATTTGATAGTATTATAAAAGAGGCCGGTAATCCAGACCTGATCTTTGCGCATAACGACCCGATGGCTTATGAGGCATATCAGAACTGTTTGCGTTTAGGTATTGATAAAAAGGTGACAATTATTGGCGTTGATGGTTTGCCGGTAAAGGGAATGGGGCTTGATATGGTAGCCAATAAAAATATTGCTGCCACCGTGTTATATCCCACCGGCGGTAAAGAAGCGATTGTAACTGCGCTGAACATTTTAGATCATAAGCCCTTCAAAAAAGAAAACCAGCTTTTTACTACCGTAATAGATTCCAGCAATGTAAGGCTGATGAAAATGCAGGCAGAAAAACTGCTCAGTCAGCAGCACGATATCGAGGACCGGCAAAAAATACTGGACCAGCAGATCATGATTTCGCACAACCAGGCAATGGTTATAATTGTGATTGCCGTTACCCTGAGCCTGGCGCTGATATTCGGGGGACTTTCATTTTATTTTCTGAAAGAAAACCGGAAAATAACCCACCGGCTTGAATTACAGAACAGGGAAATTTCGCAGCAGAAAAATCAACTGGAAGAACAGAAGAACCAGTTAATTGATATGTCGGCCAAAGCAGAGGAAGCACACCAGGCGAAACTGAGCTTCTTTACGAATATATCGCATGAATTCAGAACACCGCTGTCGCTCATTTTATCACCACTGGAAGAAGTGACAGGTAATCCCAGGCTTCCGGGCGGTATACGGCAAACGCTGAAGCTGGTAGAAAAAAATGTTTTGAGATTATACAAGCTGGTTAATCAGCTGATGGATTTCAGAAAAATAGAGTTTAATAAAATGCCGGTGAATGCGGCAGAACACGATCTTGTTGATTTTATCGATCAGATCGTGCAGTCGTTCAACAATCTGGCTCAAAGTAAGAATATCAGTCTTCGCTTTATAACCACCGAAAGGAAACTACCGGCCTGGTTTGATGCCGGTATGATCGACAAGGTAATATTCAACCTGCTATCCAATGCATTTAAATTCACCAAAGAAAATGGTTTTGTGCAGGTGAATCTGCTGCAGGAGAATGGCGATGCTGTTATCAGGATTGAAGATAGCGGGGTTGGCATGTCGGAAGAAGTTATACAACATGCCTTTGATCCTTTTTTTCAGGGAGAATATGAAAACTATAAAGGCACCGGTCTTGGACTTGCCCTGTCAAAAGAACTGATCGAACTGCATAAGGGCACGGTACATGTTAAAAGTGAAAAAGGTAAAGGCACCACGTTTGAGATCCGTTTTCCGGTAACGGCGATGCAAATCCCGGTGGAAGCATCGGCACCGACTGCTGCCATCAATATCATTAATGAAGATGCTAAAATATACACCACCGAATTATATCCAACGGTGCATGCAACGGCAAATGAACCTGTTTACACAAAAAAAGAGCACAGCGTATTGATCATAGAAGATAATGACGACCTGCGGCGATTTATTGCTAACAAGCTTTCGGCCCGATATGATGTTTTTGAAGCAGCCAATTCAAACGCAGCTTTACAGGCGGTATTCGAAAATTCGCCCGACATAATCATTTGTGACATCGTGATCCCCGGTAAAAACGGTCTGGAACTAACCAAATTATTGAAATCGGATGTGCGTACGGCACATATACCGGTAATTCTGCTCACGGCGCGCAGTACCGAAGATCAAAAGATAGAAGGTATTAAAACAGGGGCCGACACATATATTACCAAGCCCTTCAATTTTCAGTTACTGGAACAACATCTCGTTACTTTACTCAATAACAGGAATAAATCAAAAGAGCATTATTCCAGTGATATGCTGCCTAATGTACAACAGGTCGTGAGAAAAAAAGCAGACCGGAAATTTATTGCTGAGTTCTCGGCGATTGTAGAAAATAATATCAGCAATGACGCTTTCAGCATTGATGATATTTGCCGGGAGCTGAACATTTCACAGGCACAGCTTTCGAGAAAAATAAAAGCATTGATGGATTGCAACGTGAACGAATATGTTGTTAATACGCGGCTAAAGAAGGCCAAATACTATCTTCAGCATGAAAATCTTTCCATAGCCGAAATCGCTTTTAAAACCGGCTTTTCTTCAGCTACTTATTTTTCGACTGTTTTCAAGTCAAAATTCTCAGTAACGCCAAAGGAGTTTAAGGAAGGGAAAGGCAAATAAGCCAATCGTGGAACGGAATTTGTTGGGAGACTCGCCAGATTCCCTGAATTTTTGCCCCGAAGGCAACTTATCCTAAGTAATTTTCATCTACTGTCAAACTCACAGTTACACCGCAGGATACAAATTATTGTACACCTGTAAAAATCGTATACCATTATGAATAGAACATTTACTGTAACGAAGATCTTCGTTGGCATCCTGGTACTAGTAAGTAGTTGTGTTCCTACCAAAAAATTTAACGCCTCGCAGGCTCAGCTGCAATCTGCCAGAAATGACAGTGCGTCCCTGGCGCAAAAAGTAAGCAAATTAGAGTCAGACATTGTAAAGCTAAAACAACAGATAGCCGACCATGAGAAAACAATTGACTCGAAGTCTGAAGAGATCGATAAACTTTCAAAAGACATATCGGACCTGAACAGGGAAAAGGTGAAATTAATAAATGACGCCTCCAGCAAGCAAAGCCTGCTTAATAAGAATGGGCAGGAATTGCTGAACCAGCAAAAAAAGCTGGAGCAATTACAGGCACTGATGGACCAGCAGAAGATGGCGATCGAGGAGATCAGAAAAAAAATGGCGGATGCCCTTACGGGTTTTAAGTCGAATGAGCTTACTGTGTCCACCAAAAACGGAAAAGTATATGTGAGCCTGCAGGAGAATTTACTCTTCCCTTCGGGTAGTGCAGTGGTAAATCCAAAAGGAAAAGAGGCACTGTCTAAACTGGCCGACGTTCTTAATGCGAACCCCGACATAACAGTGGATATTGAAGGCCATACGGATTCAATTCCTATCCGCGGTAAATTTCAGGATAACTGGGACCTGAGCCTGGCAAGAGCTGCATCAATTGTAAGGATCCTTACAATTGATTATAAAGTGTCGCCCGAAAGAGTAATTGCTTCCGGACACAGCCAGTACGAACCGGTTCAAACGAATAGTACTGCAGAAGGCAGGGCATTGAACAGAAGAACGGATATTATTTTATCGCCCAAACTGGATGAGTTGTTTAAGTTACTGCAAACGTCATCGGCTAAAGCAGATAAATAACATATTATAACCATGTAAACCCCGGCCAATACGATCACAAATCAGGTTCGCATTTGCCGGGGTTTCGTATTTTTATCCTTTCTACTCTTCATTTTGCATTTTTTAGTAATAAATATGATACGATCGTTTATTATCTCTGCTTCCTTATTGCTGGGATTGCAGTCTGTTGCGCAAACGCTCACGATGCCTTCTGAAATACAAAAAACCTACACCAATGGCACACGGTCTGTCAGTGGCAAGCCGGGGAAAAATTACTGGCAGAATCATGGACGTTATGCTATTTCGTTAACGGTAATGCCACCCGACAGCACCATTAGCGGGATAGAACAAATTGTTTATTTTAATAACAGTCCGGATACGCTGCACAGCCTGAATATGAAACTGATCGTAAATGCGCATCATGGCACGGAAACGATCAAAGTTGATGAGATCCTGATCCGGGAAAACAAAGTTGCATGGGATAACAGTAAGGCGGTTACCACCAATCAAATGGTGGATTTGAATGAACCATTACTACCCCATGATTCAATAAAGCTGAACATTAAGTGGCATTATATTCTGTCGCACAGGCCGGGGCGCGATGGAGTAATCGATTCAACCAGTTTTTATATCGCTTATTTTTATCCGCGCGTTTCTGTTTATGACGATTACAAAGGATGGGATACGCTGCCCCATACCGGTCCGCTGGAATTTTATAACGATTTTAATGACTATACCGTACAGGTAACCGTTCCCGCGAACTTTATGGTATGGGCAACTGGCACATTGCAGAACCCGTTGGAAGTGTTACAGCCTGTTATTGCCGAACGCCTGCAGCAGTCCCTTACAAGCGATTCGGTTATACACGTTGCCACTCCGCAGGATTGGGGGAATAAAAAAGTGACCGCTCAAAATGCCACCAATACGTGGAAATGGGTTGCCAATGATATAAGTGATGTGGCTATTGGTATCAGTGATCACTACGACTGGGATGCGGCCAGTGTTATTGTTGACGACAAAACCAAACGGCGGGCAAGTATGCAGGCTGCCTTTGCAGATTCAGCCCTTGATTTCCACCATTCGGTTCAATTCGGCGTTTATTCATTAGGCTGGTTTTCTCATAACTGGCCGGGAGTGCCCTACCCTTATTCAAAGTCAAATGCATTTCAGGGGTTTGCCGATATGGAATACCCGATGATGGTGAATGACTCCCACACACCTGACCTCAGTTTTGCGCAATTGGTGCAGGACCATGAACAGGCCCATACTTATTTTCCTTTTTACATGGGTATTAACGAAACTTATTATGCCTTCATGGACGAGGGATGGGCCACTACTTTTGAATACCTTATCGCTATTGCGGAGAAAGGACAGGAAACCGCTGATAAGTTTTATAAAATATTCCGTGTAAACCGGTGGATCCACGGCCCGCATGATAAAGAGTATCCCATTATTACACCGAGCCCTGATGTACCTCCGGCTGCCCGTAATAATTTCTATGTAAAACCATCGCTGAGCTATCTCGCTTTAAAAGATATGCTGGGTGATAAATTGTTTAAGAAGGCACTGCACAACTACATGAATAACTGGCATGGTAAACATCCTATTCCATGGGACTACTTCTATTCAATGGAAAAGGGTTCTAAAAAAGATCTGACCTGGTTCTTTTATAACTGGTTCTTTGCGCCGGGCTATATTGATCTGAACCTGGCCAATGCAGATAAAACTTCGGACGGTTACACCCTGCAGATTAAAAACGTGGGTGGATTTGCTGTTCCTTTTAACGTGATCGCTACTTATGACGACGGATCAAATGAAAGTTTTCATCGGACTCCCCTGGTGTGGAAGCAGAACCAAAAAGAGATAACAGTAAATATTAAAACAGCCAAAACGGTGAAATCGCTGAAACTGGATGGTGGAATTTTTGTGGATGCAAATGAAAAAGATAATACCTGGCCGGCAGAGAAATAGACCTTGCTGCCAGGGTTGCTTTTTTCGATGGTTAATTATGCTTTTGGCTGTAATACGCATTCATAATATACCAGGCTTTCTTTTTATCGCCTTTATCAGATAACAATCCTTTGCGGTTGTACCCTTTCTGGTAAACAGGGTGCATTCTGCCCGGCGACCGGTAGTCGAACAATAACCAGGGACATACACCGCATAAGTTGGGAATGGTGCTGAACATTTGAAGTTGGGCCGTATAGATGTTTGCCTGATATTCTTCGGTCCAGAAAGCGGCTTCGTCACCGGAACCGTGACTACCATATAAAGCTTCGCCGCCAAACTCAGATATAAATACCGGCTTATCAGGACAAACGAACTTCCATTTTGTATCAGCCGGTTTGCCTTGCCAGGGGATATACCACCCTATGTATTCATTAAGAGAAATAAGATCTGCATATTTATAAAGTGGATCCCAAATATCAAACGTATTGTTTTCGTACCGTTGGGTGTTAGTTACATGTGTAATCAATCGCGTAGCATCCAATGCCCTGCATTTTTGGGTTAACTCAATAAGCGCTTTGTTCCGGTTTGGCGTACCCGGATATGTTTCATTTGAAAGGCTCCAGATAACAACCCCACAACGGTTTTTATCTCTGTGCACCATTTCCTCCAGCATCTTTTCCATTTTTGCAGGAACGGAGCTGTCGGCAAACTGGATATGCTGATATACCGGAAGTTCGCTCCAAACCATCAAACCCATTCTTTCAGCTTCTTTTACCATATTTTCATTGTGCGGATAGTGGGCCAAACGAATGAGATTGCATCCAAGCTCCTTTGCTGCATTGAGTAATAAAACAGCATCTTCCTTCGACCAGGCGCGTGCGCCTTTGTATGGATTTTCCTCATGAATATTTACAGCTTTCAGAAATACCGGGCGTCCGTTCAGCAGTATTTTATTTCCTTTGACTTCAATACTCCTGAAGCCTATGCTATCGACGGCAGTATCCGTTTCACTTTCTATCACTACCTTATAAAGTTTAGGTAATTCAGGAGACCACAGTTTAAAAGCTGATGAAAACTCAAGGGTTGCCATTCCTTTGCTATCTGTTCTTGTTTTATACAACAGATCGAGTTCGGGAATTTTTATTTTAACATTTTGCGATGGTTGCATTCCATTCAATTGCACGTAGCCTGCAACCGTATTTAAACTGCCTTTTTTTAATTGAATGCTGTAGTCTTCAATATAGGTGCCGGCCGTTTCGATCAGGTCAACATCACGGGTTATGCCGCCATAATTCAGCCAGTCGTATCCATCGCCGGGCAATCCATCTTTATGACGTATATTATTTACTTTAACGACGATAGCGTTCGTTCCCTCTTTTACCTTGCCGGTAATTTCGAACTGAAAGGGCGTAAAGCCGCCTTCATGACTGCCTATCAAACTGCCATTGAGAAAAACCTCAGCCATATAATTCACTGCAGCAAAATGCAGGAACAGCCGCTTTCCGTTTCGGATGGTGTAATTAAATTGCCTGTTGTACCAAACGGTTCCTTCGAAATAAGTGAGCTCACATATTTGGGAATTAAAGTCTCCCGGAACTTTTAATTCCGGCGCCCCGTTAAACGAATACTCGAAAAAATCTGTTTTTTTCTGCGGCTTATCCTCCAGCCAAACCTTTCGCCAGTCACCAATTCCGGATGGGTCGATGATGACTTTCCACGCTCCGTTTAAACTGATTGTTTGGGCATGTATATCCGCAGTCACCAGGAAATTGAACAGGAACAGAAGCGGAAGTAGTCGTGATTTCATACAGCAATACAAGCTTAAATGATTGTTGTAAAGCTATTAAGTGGTGTTTGAAACAAGGTAGCCGAATGTTTCTGATTAGGGTATGAAATGTTGCAAACGCATTTACTCTTTTATAATCTTGTTGCCAAGGGGTTTTCTGTAACGCCTGATATATTCCGAAGGGGTCATTCCAAATAGTTTGGTGAACTGCTCCCTGAAATATCTCAGATCATTAAAACCCGTTGCGTAAGTGACTTCTACAATTGTATTACTTGTATTGATCAATAGCTCCGCCGCCTTTCTTAATCGTAAAAATCGTATAAATACGTTTACGGTCAATCCCGAAATAGCCTTAATTCTTTTGTATAAAGTCGGTTGACTCATACCGATTTCCTGGCAAAAGAGCTGCACAGTAAATTCGGGATTGTCCAGATACCGGTCCACGATCTCGATACACCTTTCCAGAAATTCTTTATGATCCGACTCGATGCTGGAAGTCGGCTTGAGGGTAATTGTATTGAAGAAATATTGCTGTAGCCTGTTTCTGGACCGTAAGATATTCTGAACACGGGCTACGATCAATTCTTTGGTAAAGGGTTTACTAACATAGTCTTCAGCGCCACACTCGAGCCCCATTAATTTTGATTGTTCAGAGGAACTGCCTGTCAATAATATTATGGGAATATGGGCAAGGTGCGCATTTTCCTTGAGCTTACGGCACAATTCAATACCATTCATTTTGCCCATTACAACATCGCTGACAACAATGTTGGGCAGCTCCTTGCTGATCAAAGCAAATGCGGCATCTCCATCGCTTGTTTCAAAGATGTTAAACTGATCTATGAATATTTCCTTCACATAGCTTCTCATCTCCGCATCATCGTCAACGATAACCATTGTTGGCAAACCAGAAATGATCTTATCAATAACCTTCGATTTATTTTCCATGGCTTTATTCTCCTCCTCGCGGCTTTCTTCTACCAATTCATGAATAATGCTTGGACGATCGCTGCCTTCTCCTCTTGCATACTCCATTGAAGCAAGTTTATTTCTGGGAAGGACCAGTGTGAAAGTGGCGCCCAGTCCTTCGGTACTTATGTACGATAAAGACCCGGCGTGAGCAACAGCCAGTTTCTTTGAAACATATAACCCGATACCAAATCCGCTTTGCGATGCCTTTTCGGTATTGTTGGCCTGATAAAATGGATCGAAGAGCCGGTTGCTGATATTTTCAGCAATACCACAGCCGGTATCTTTAACAATGATGGAAAGCTGCTCTCCTTCATCCTTTAACGACAATTCCACTTTCCCGCCTGCTGGTGTATACTTCAATGCATTTGAAAGAAGGTTAAACAGAATTATTTCAATTTTTTCTTTGTCACCACAATAGAATGTTTCATGTGCCGGTTTGTTGAAATGTAAGCAGATATTTTTCGAGGTTGCCCGCTGCACAAAGCTCAGGAAAACCTCGTTACATGCTTCCTTCAGATCGAACCTGGAAAGATGCAGTTGCTGCTCTATGGATTCAACTTTCCTGAACAACAACAACTGATCAACGAGGCTTAACAAACGCCGCGCATTGCGGTGCACCGTGAGCAGCTTTTTTTGAAGGTGTCCCGAATCCGCTTCGGCCATAAGCTCCTTTAAAGGGCTTACAATTAATGTAAGCGGTGTTCTGAATTCGTGAGATATATCTGTAAAGAATGAAATCTTTCTTTCTGTTAGTTCCTTTTCTTTTTGCTTTTCGAGTAATGCCAGTCTTATTTCATATCGCAATCTTTCCTGACGCCGGTAATAATAAAGGGATGCATAAACGATACCAATCGCGAGGGCTGCATACAACGAATACGCCCACCAGGTTCTGTACCATGGGGGCAACACAGTAACAGAAACCAGTTGCACTTCTTTATTCCAAACGCCATCTGCATCCATCACTCTCACATAAAATATATACGAGCCCTCGTGCAGGTGACTATAATTGGCCGTCTTTACATTATTGGCAATACTCCAATCCTTATCCCACCCTTTTAACTTATAAGCGTAATTGAGGTTATCTGCATTTGAATACTGCAATGCGGTAAAATCAAATGACAGGATGGCCTTATCAAATGGAACAGTTATGCCGGTGATAATGTCATTCCTGCGCGAGGTAACATAATTGGTGTCGGTTTCAACAGGAGCGTTGTCGATTTTTATTCCGGTGAGAAACAAGGGCGGAACATTTCTCTTATCGTACACGCTGTCGGGATAAAAACTATTAAAACCTTTGATCCCTCCAAATAAGAACTCGCCGTTTCGGGCGATCATTGCGGCATTAAAGCTGAATTGGTTGCTTTGCAATCCATCTGCCTGTGTAAAGTTTCTAAGTGTTTTTAAAGCCGGATTGTAACGGCACAAACCATAATAGGTGCTTAGCCATAGATGATCATCATCATCTTCCAGTATTCTTAATATTACATTGTTAGGCAGCCCTTCTTTTGTTGTTATTTGTTTGAATGTGCCTTTTTCCCTGTCAAATAATAATAGCCCCCCTCCTTCTGTACCAACCCAAAAATTATGCTTTTTATCTTCACAAATACTCCTGACGGCATACCCGAGAAAGAATGTTTTATGTTTCTTTTTTTCAGGATCTATCTTTATTAAAGAAGTGTAATTGCCTCCCCACAAATTTCCAGACCTGTCTTCGGTTAAAACCTGCATATCAAAAAGTGAAGTATCGAAAAGCTCAAATTGATCGGCAGGCCTGTTATACAAAAACAAATGGCCTCTGTTACTGGCAGATGCCCATAGGCGCTGTTTGCTGTCTTCATAGATCTGCCAGAAGTTTGTCTCCTGATCTTTTTGAAAAGGATTATAACAGGAATAATGTTTGAATGTATTGTTGGATTTGTTTAGTTTGTTTATTCCGCCGAACCAGGTAGAAACCCAGATATCGTTTTTAAAATCCCTGGCGATATAGGTGACGAAGTTGCTGCTGATCGACTGAGGATCTGCCGAATGAACATACCGGGTGAAAATGTTGTTTTGTTTATTCCAGTGACGTAATCCTGCTCCATCGGTGCCAATCCATAAGTTAGACAGGTCGTCTTCGCAAAAAGACAATATAAAGTCGTTCACATCTTCAGTTTTGCCTTTGTGATACGATATCGTCTTAAATCGGCGCAGATTTTTTTCGAGAATATTTACGCCCCCTCTAAGTGTTCCGATCCATTCACGCCCTTCAACATCGATATAAACGTCATAAATGGAATTACTGTTAATGGTTTCTCCGGCCAAAGAAAGTGGGCGCGCCTTGTTGCCTCCCGGCGGCAAATACCACATTCCGTTTCCGTCGGTTGCTATCAATAGCACGCCGCTGGCGTCTTCTGTGATATCTCTTACGATCATTTGGGGGACCGGATCAAATCGCTCTAATTTGTTTTTGCAAACCTTAGATACGCCTGAATCACCTGAAATAAAAATATCGCCATTGGCCCTCGACAAAATGGAGTAGCATTGCGTTAAACCTGAAGCAACGGCCGCTACTCTTCCACTTGCGATCTCATATTTATATAAGCCGCGATCATTAACAAAGAACCATACCACATGTTGTATTGAATCATATTCAATAGCCTGTACATTGTACGCCGCACCGGCTTCTCCGGGCAGTACAATTTGTTTTCCTGGCTCTTTGGTACCGGTAAATACAATAAGCCCCCAATGCGCTGTACCAACCAGCATTGTATTGGCGACGTTCTTAATCGACAAAATGGCATCATACAAGGGAACAGTTTGTGAGCTGTTGACCCGCCTGAAACGGGGAGTAAAAAAGACTGACCGGTTAGGGTCATAAACACTTACGCCTTTTCCTTCCCCTACCCAGATTTTATTATCATTGTCGGAGCTGATGCAAAAAACATGATTATCCAAAAGAGAGGTTGAATCGCCTATTGTATTTCTGAAAACGCGGAAAGAGTATCCATCATACCTGTTTAACCCGTCGTAGGTCCCAAACCACATAAAACCATTGTGGTCTTTGTGAATACAGGTTACGGCATTGTTTGAAAGACCCTGGTCAATGCCCAGATATCTTACAGATAATGTGTCTGACGCAAAACAATTTCCGGCCAGGAAAAGAAAACAGAGGTAAATCGCAAATTTCATAAGCAAGTCGGGAACCTGCCTAAAAATAGCTAATTTATTATATGCATCCGAACTATTTTCAGAATTTTAGTAACCTGGTTTTACCGTTGGCGTTTTTGATCGTTACCGACTGAACATTGCTGTCAACGGCGACAAATCTTGAAGATTGCGACAGGAAAGAATTTCCATAATAAAACTCCTCCTTACGGCTTTTGTTGTTTTTATAAGCTACAACTGCGCTAACATCATCGGGGTTGATCTTTACATTTTTTACCGCCCGCTTCAATCGAAATAGCTTCAGCACATCCTGGTGCTGGCTGGCGGCAACGAGATAATCTCCCGATGAACTCATCAGTTTAACGAGCGCTTTACCATTGTGCGGGATGCAGATCCCGCTTTGCAAGATCGATTGAGGAAGAAAATGGCCATTGCCGTCGCCTTTTAACAGCAGTCCGTTCAAAGCATCATATCTGCCGGTGCCGACTTCGGTTCCATAGTCGTTTCCATTGATCAGTACGTCGAGGTTTCCATCGCCGTCGAAGTCGTCAACAACCATAGCATTGATTAAAGACACCTGTGCCTCACGGGGTAAGGGAATTAAAGTGAATTTACCGGCGCCATCGTTTCGCAAATAGCACGACTGCAGCATCTTAGCTTCCAGCCGAACCGCCCCGTTCCGTTGTTCGGGCGTAAGTAAGTCATTCATTGTTGCCAGGGCGAAAGGTTTGTAGGTAGCATAGCGTTTTTTGATACCGGGGAACTGGCTGGCAATATCGTCGCGCCCGACAGCCGGGAATTCCTTTTTTTGACCCCCGGGGTCAGGAAGGTAGAGAGAAGTTATGGCGATATAGGACCCGCTGTTTTCAAAATCCTTTGCGGTGATACAAACGGGAAAACTGTCGTTGCCCTGGTAAAAAGTATTTAATCCTACGTTGCCAAGAATATAATCTGTTCTTCCCGTATGCCTGAAATCCCCTGCAGCAATGCTATTCCACCAGCCTGTTTTATTGGCAATGCCCGACGAGGAGGTGACGTTTGTAAATTTTCCGCCCACATTTTTTAAAAAAGTTACCGGCATCCACTCTCCAACAACGATCAGGTCGGTTTGCCCGTCGTTATCGAAATCGGTAAAAAGAGCGTCGCTGATCATTCCGATGTTTGTGAGAACAGGAGCAACCTGAGCCGTAACATCGGTGAATTTCACCTGCCCGTTTTGAGAATCGTTTCGAAAAATGAAACTGCTCACCGGCTTCGGGTATTGGGCAGGAGCAACACGGCCCGACACAAACAAGTCTAATTTGCCGTCGTTGTTAAAATCAAAAGCTCTCACGCATAGTTTGCTGGTATGATTCACCGGCAAAGCAGAAGCGGCTTCCTGAAAATTTCCTTTGCCATCGTTGAGATACAATTTATCCTGGTAGTTAATACTGTCAGCGGCCAATGAATATCCGCCTCTGACTATATAAAGATCGGGTTTACCATCCCCATTAGCATCGAACAGCAACATGCCTTCATCTTTTACCTGATTCATTTGAGCAAACGAACCGGGCAATAAGTCCTTCTGGCTGAAGGTGCCATTCTGCTGCTGCAAAAACAGCTTTGCCGGATTTACGGGATTGCCGCCGACGATGAAATCGTCAAGACCATCGCCATTTACATCGGCTGCCGCCAGGGCAGGGTTATATTCTGAAAGCTTGTGCGGCAACAAGGTTTGGATATTGAAATCAACATAGGGAAGATCCTGATGAACGTATTTGATACCGGCAGCGGCGCTTACTTCCCTGAACAACGAGTGATCATCAATCAACGGCTGCTGGTACGAATCGGCATCTTTTGCATTGCTTATATTTACTACGATCGATTGATCGGCCTTTACATTTTTTATAGTTTGTTTTTTCCCATTGTTCCATCTGATTCCAAGTGATTCGGTCTGTTTTATTTTTCCCAAATTTAAATCCGCCA
>Ga0105237_10005780_pt1 | contig 13894 bp, 10 predicted proteins | sample KBSC24metaG_FD_81520 | JGI IMG/M metagenome (GOLD analysis project Ga0105237, IMG submission 81520) | Corn rhizosphere microbial communities from Kellogg Biological Station, Michigan, USA - KBS C2-4 metaG | ecosystem: Host-associated > Plants > Roots > Rhizosphere > Soil | place: Michigan, USA...
ATCGTAGGGCGTCAGGTAATAATCTTCAATATTTTCGGAATAGAAGCTCCCGCCCAGTGATCCGATCGCTTCGTAGCAGTTCTCGGGTAGCCATTCGCGGTAAGCCTTCATCTTCGGGCTGGTGTAAATGGCGGGGAGCGGCGAAGGGATCCAACCCGATTCCAGGGTGTTCGAAGAATATGCCCGGGCGCCAGACAGGCGCAATCCGAACTCCTGGCCTGCTGCGACGATGGCATCCTTTACTGCTTCCCCGTCGGCGGCGGGGCCGAACAGCTCGAATCCAGGTTGACCGACCATGCCGTGACGGAGAGCGCGAACCGATTTCCCGGCGATCGTGAAGACCGCCATCTGAAAGAATTTGACATCCGGCACGGAGCCGCCCAGCACCTTTTCCATCACCTTCAGCGCGTTCGGGCCCTGCACCTGATAGCGGTAGGTCTTGCGCACCACGGGACCCTTCTGCGCCGCCGCTCTTTCATCCCGCGTGCACTTGGCGTCGTAGCCGCCTTTCTCGGCGTTGTACTGGACCCAATTGTGAATCGAAGGACGGCCAACCAGATTGAACACGTTGGGTTCCAGGCCGAACAGAATGACATCGCCGATGATGTACCCTTCGGGACTGCAGGCGATGAACTGTTTCGCCTTGTTGGGGCCGAAATTCTTAAACGTGTTGATGCCGAGGTCGGAGAGTAGCTTCAGCGCATCGGGACCCTCCACGTACATATCGGTCATGTGATAAGACTGGTTGAACAGAACGCAGGTCTTCTGCCAAGCGCGCTGCTCATCCCGCCAATTGGTGTACTCGCTGGCCACGACCGGATACACGTAGGGGCCGATGGGCGAATTTCTTAACAACTTTACCGGGCTGGTCTTCTGTAAAAGCGTCTCTAAACTCTGTTGGCTCATAAAAGTCGGACTTGTTTTGGAATCCAATTCATTTTCACGGACCCAAACGGGCTAGTGTAGCACCCGGCAGGCTGGATACGGGCACGTCCTTATGATGATACTCATCAATCACATTGATAACTTCTCGTGATATCCTTTGAGGCGCGCCGGGGGGAGGACCAACGTATGTTCCACGCTCGCTCACTGAAATCGGTGGTTGTGTTGACAGCAATCGCCACTCTGACGGCGTGGATCGTGACGGCGCAGCAGCCGCGCCGCGTGGACGACAGCCTGCTGAAAACAGGCAGCAAGACAGGCGAAGAGTGGGTTGCCTATGGCGTCAACTGGGCCGAGCAGCGCTACAGCCCGCTGAAGCAGATCAATGACTCGAACGTGGGCCGTCTGGGACTGGCTTGGTCGTCGGACATCCCGCTCGCGCCGGGGAATCCACAAACCCACCAGGAAGGAACGCCGCTGGTCTTCAACGGCGTGCTATACAGCATCACTCCGTGGAGCATCGTGTACGCCGTCGATTTGCGGACCGGAAAAGAGATTTGGCGCGCCGATCCGGAGGTGAATCAGCAAATCTGGCAATCGAGAATCTGCTGTGGCGTTGTGAATCGCGGCATTGCGATGTACGAAGGCAAGATCATCGCGCCGGCCGTGGACGGGCGGCTCAGGGCTCTGGATGCGGCATCCGGCCGGATTCTATGGGAAACGCGAGTCTCGCCCGAGACGATGCCTTACACCATCACAATGGCGCCACGGGTCATCAAAGGCGGCAAGATCATCATCGGAGTCAGCGGCGGCGAGTACGGGATCCGCGGTTTTTTTTCAGCTTACGATGTGAACTCCGGGAAAATGCTGTGGCGCTTCTATACTGTGCCAGGCGATCCCTCCAAGCCGTTTGAGCATCCCGAATTAGAGCCTGCTGCAAAAACCTGGACCAACGACTGGTGGAAAATCGGCGGCGGTGCGGGGGTCTGGAACGGCATGGCCTACGATGCCGACAACGACATTGTGTACGTGGGGACAGGGCAGCCGGGCCCGTGGACCGATGTTCATCGTGGCCCTGGCGACAATCTCTACTCTTGCAGCATCATCGCGGTGCGGGGCTCCACCGGGAAGATGGTTTGGTATTACCAGGAAGTTCCCGGCGACGACTGGGATTACGACTCCATCGCCGATCTGATGCTAGCCGATCTGCCGATCAACGGCAAACAGCGCAAGGTCATCATGCACGCACCCAAGGACGCATTCTTTTACGTGATCGACCGCCTGACGGGAGAAGTCATTTCGGCGGATCCGATCACAAAAGTCTCGTGGGCGACGGGCATCGATGCGAAGGGACATCCGATGGTTAATCCGGCGGCGCGATACAAGACGACACCGGTCACTGTGAATCCCGGGCCTTCCGGCGGTCACGTCTGGCCGCCATGGTCGTTCAATCCGGTTACGGGACTTGTTTACATCCCCGGCACGGCGGGTCAGGGGTCGAACTATACCGCTTCGGAAACCTATACGCCGGCCCCCACCGAGATCGGCCCGACGGGTCGCGGCCAGATGAACATGGGGACCGCACTGGGCGGCGGGCAGCTCGGCCGAAGCCGGGGAGCGAATCAAGCCAAGGGCGCGGCTCCAGGCGGTACGCCGGATAACGCCGAAGCCGCTGCGGTTCAAGCGGCTCAGCAAGCAGCGGCCGCAGCTCCTAAGCCGCAACCTCTGGCGCAGATCGGGCCAGACGGGCCTACAGGCAATGTTCTGTATGCCTGGGATCCGATTGCGAGGAAAGAGCGCTGGCGCGCTGAGGGCGCTGGTGCCGGGCCATTTGCCGGCGGCAGCCTTTCGACAGCGGGAAATCTCGTATTCTCCAGCGTGAACAACCGGCTGCTGGCGTTCCGCGCCGATACAGGCGAAAAGCTGCTGGAGCTGGATCTCCACACATCCCAAATGGGGCCGCCGATTTCGTTCGTAATTGACGGAAAACAATACATCAGCGTCACCGGCGGTCCGGAAGCCCCAGGCCTTGCTGTAGGCGGCAGGGCCAAGGGTGGCGATGCGAAAGGCCCGGCGGCTCCTCCCCGTCCAGCCCACTTGCTGGTCCTCGCGGTGGATGGCAAGGCTCCTATTCCTGGCGCCCCGGCGAATTAAAAGGCGCGGCTGCCATCCCGCTCCCCTCTAATGCATGCATTTTGCGATCGAGATGCTCCATCCTTGATCGGGATATGCCGATCGGATCATGCTTTACCCGGTGAAATGCATGCATTTCCGTGGTATCCTGTTCAAAGTTTAGGGGACGGGCAATCCGGGGGGGCGGCTCTGGCGTGACCAACATCGATCTGAAACTGCTGGCCGTGGTTACGGAACTCCACAAGACCAAAAGCGTATCTCAAACGGCCGAAAATCTTGATCTGAGCCAGTCGGCTATTAGCATGAGCTTGGCGAAGCTCCGCAAGCATTTCCACGATCCATTATTCGTTCGGACTTCATCCGGCATGAATCCGACCCCGCATGCGGTGGAGCTTATTACTCTGTTGAAGAGCGCCGAAGACATCCTGCAAACCGCGCTGGACCTTCACGTAGTCTTCGACCCAACAACTTCCGACCGGCGGTTCAACGTGTATTCGACCGATATCGCGCAGGTCACATTGATGCCGCGTCTGATGCAGCGGCTGAAGAAGATCGCTCCTAACGTTGGAATCGACCTACGGAGACTCTCGGAAGACACCCCGGAGCTGCTCGAATCGGGTCAAGGAGACCTGGCAGTTGGGTTCATTCTGCCGATGGGAGCGGGTTTCTGCCAGCAGAGGCTGTTCAAGGAAAAGTTCGTCTGCGCCCTTCGCACCGATCATCCGAGGGTTCGAGAATCATTGAGCATTGAACAGTTCCAGGACGAAACTCACTTGGCGATCACGACGTGCGGAACGGGGCATGGCGTGGTCGAGAAAACCCTCGAAGAGAAAAATATACGGCGCCACGTAGGGCTCGCGGTTCCCAGTTTTCTTGGCATTGCGTCCATCATTACGACCTTGGACTACCTGGTGGTCCTTCCCGAGCAGCTCGCTCGTTATCTTGCGAGCGCGGGCAATATCAAGGTGCTGCCTTTACCGTTTAGCATGCCCAGCTACCACATCGTGCAGCACTGGCATGAGCGGTACACCCAAGATCCGGCGAGCAAATGGCTGCGGTCCATTATCGCCAGCCTGTTCCTGTGCTCCTGAAGTATCATCGAGGATGATTTGTGCAAGTCCCAGGACGCTGATTTTGAATTAGATCGCGCAATTTCGCTAAGGAGAAACTATGAATTATCCGCTGACCGGATATCACCACATCACGGCTTGTGCCGGTGGCGCCCAGGAAGACGTCAATTTTTTCACGCAGGTAGTGGGTTTGCGAATGGCCAAGCAAACCGTACTGATGGACGGCTCCATTCCTATTTACCATTTGTACTATTCGAACGCCAACCTCGATCCGGGCTCGGTGATGACGACTTTCCCGTATGGCCGTAAACAAGGGCGCCAGGGGTCGGGCCAAGTTTCGGCCACGGCTTTTACCGTCTCGAAGGGGTCGCTGCCCTTCTGGAAGGACCATCTCAAACGCCACAAGGTGGATCAGGATCCCATCGCCGAACGGTTTGGGCAATCCTTCGTCCGGTTCAGGCATCCAGCGGGCTTGGCCTTCGAGGTGATCGAGGACGCTATGGATCAGCGGGAAGGCTGGATTACGCCTGAAATCTCCAAAGGGGAAGCGGCTCACGGATTTCATGGTGCCGTGCTTTCGGTGCGAGAGATCGAAGAAACCGAGCGGTTTTTTGTCGAAGCTCTAGGGTTCCGCAAGACCGGCGTGGACGGCAAGTATCATCGGTTTGAAACCGGCGCGGGCGGGGCCAACAAGACGGTAACGCTGCTGCACGAGCCAGACCGACCAGCGGGAAGCTGGACGTTTGGCGCCGGCACGGTTCATCACATCGCGCTGTGGGGGGCCGATCAGAATGCGCTGGCCGAGCAAAAGGCTATCTACGAAGAGCTCGGCTACACAGATGCGTCTGAAATCAAGGATCGGTTCTACTTCTATTCGATGTACTGCCGGTGTCCCGGCGGGATTTTGGTCGAGAGCTGCTGCAATGCTCCAGGATCGTTCGAGAAGGACGAAACCAAGGAGGAGCTCGGTACCAAGCTGCACTTGCCCCCGTGGTTCAAGGATCGCCACGACGAAATCATCGCATCCCTGGAACCGATTCGCGTTCCGGAATCGGCGATTGGCGCGCCCAAGAAGCTCGTAGGAATTTAAGGAGCCCAGCGCTCTAGGACGGTTCGTTTCGACCCGAAGGGCCGGATTCTCGTAACTCTGAGGGGGTCAGAGTTTCAGGCTGCAAGCAGTATAGGTCCGGATTGAAAAATATTCGATGGATCCGCACTGATATTCGGCATTAAGACACTTGATAGTAGTCAATAATGGAGATTCAATGCTGAGGGGAAAAGTGACCGTGCCGAGCGCCGCGCCGGTCCGAGCCGTTCCGGCGAAGACTCGGGGCGGATCGCAAACCGGGCGAGCTACGCTCGTACTGCGCGAGATGTTACTCGAGGGACGCTTCCAGCCCGACGAGCGGATCCGCGAAGTCCCCTTGGCGGCCGAGCTGGGAGTTTCCCGCATCCCACTCAGAATCGTGCTGGAGCGCCTAGCTCATGAGGGCTTACTCGCTGTTCGGCCCACTCGCGGATTTGTAGTTCAGCGTTTCTCCACAGCCGATATCTATGAAGCGATCGAGTTGCGCGGCTTGCTGGAGGGCATGGCAGCCCGGCTGGCGGCGGAGCGATTGGAAGATCCCGTGGAAGCTTCGGAGCTCAGAGACGTACAGCATGAATTGGTTCTCTTAGTACGGCGGCGCAAGCTGACGCTGGAGTGTTTAGAGCAATACATCGACCTGAACGCCAGGTTTCATGCTGAAATCCTGCGCTTGTCTAAATGCCGGATGCTGCAGCGCGCAATGGAACACGTCTGTTCGCTTCCGTTTGCGTCTCCCAGCGCATTTGTCAGGCGTCAGTACGTAGCGCCGGAATCTTGGGAACTATTCCACATCGCTATCGATCAGCATAGTGGTATTGTCGATGCGATCGCGAATCGTGAAGCCGCCCGCGCTGAGACGCTCTCGCGAGAGCATGCTCGCGTCGCCCGCCGGAATTTGGAAAGCGCGGTGAAGAACGGCGAAATTGCCAAATTCGTCCCTGGCATGAAACTCGTGGAGCTATAATCGGATCATCAACGCGTTTGATGCTTGGTATCAGAAAGTATCCATCGACCCTCCCCTTGAAAAGGGATATCCTACAAGACGGCGGTCGTACTGCGCCTTCACACCTTCTAATGTTCGAGGGGGAATTACCATGAAAACAGATTTCCAATTCCGGAGTGTGCCCACCATCGTGCTGGCGACACTATGCCTGGCCGGATTTAGTTTTGTGAGCGCTCAGTCCACTTCTCCGGCAGCCCAGCCTCCCAAGCCAGCAGCGGCGAAACCGACCTGGCCGCCAGAAGGTCCTACGCCGCGGACCGCCGACGGAAAGCCTGACTTGTCGGGCAACTGGACGCCCAACGCGATACGGGAGAACGTCGATCTGGCAGGCGTGTTAGCCGCGGCGGGAAATCCCATTCCGATGCTGCCTGAAGCCGCCAAGATTCATCAGGAGCGCCACGATAATTTGAGCAAGGGTGATCCGGAGTCCTACTGCCTGCCGCCCGGCGTGCCTCGCATGAGCACCACCCCATATCCCTGGACCATCATTCAGACGCCACAGCTCATCGTGATTGTCTATGAGGGCGGGGCTCACATTTGGCGGAAAATCTTCATGGATGGACGCCCGCACGATCCCAAAGTCGAGTTCACCTGGTTGGGAGACTCCATCGGGCATTGGGAAGGCGACACGCTGGTGGTCGAGACGGTCGGGCAGAACGACATCTCGTGGCTCGATGAAGGCGGAACTCCTCACTCGAGCGATATGAAGGTCACGGAGCGCATCCGGCGCCCCGACTTCGGGCATTTGGAAATCGAGCACACCATTGATGATCCCAAGACCTTCTCCAAGCCCTGGAAATTCACCACTCACCCCAGCTTGCTGCGCGGCGAGCTGATCGAATACATCTGCCAGGAAAACAATAAAGACGTACAGCACATGGTCGGGAAATAATCTCCCCCGCGTGCCGTTTAGGGCAGGCCGAATACAAAAATATTGCTGACGTTGCTGGGGTGAATATCAGGAGCGAGGCGATTCAATCCTGAGCTCACCAGCGAGTTGCCGACGCTCACCGCGACATATTGTTTTCCGCCCGCACTGTAGGTGATCGGATAGCCGGTCACGGGCGATCCCAGGTTCACCTCCCACAGTACTTTGCCGCTGTCCTGATCGAACGCCCGGAATCGTCCGTTAGTATCCCCGCCGAAGATGAGGCCGCCGCCGGTCGCTACCAGCGACATCATGCCGGCTCGCTGTTCGTATTTCCATAGCGTCTTGCCGGTTTCCGCGGAGATCGCGTAGATCGTCCCGATATTCTGTGTGCCTGGCGTGACTTCCGCGCGCGAGTTAAAAGAGTAGGCCGTATTCGGATTGTCGATCGCGGTCATATTCATGCACGTGTTCTGGAGCCCGTAATACATGGCATTGGTCACAGGGCTGTAGGCACCGGCCTGAAAATCCTTGCCGCCGTTCGGAGTGGGACAAACGAATCGTGTCTGACCGGCTGCCGTGAAGGTCGTTTCCGGATTGACGGTGACGACGCCCGTGGCTGGGTCGATTTTCGAGACGACATTTTGCGTCACTGTCGGGCGGGCCCACAGGAACTCTCCGGTCTGACGGTCAAGGGTATAAACGATGCCAGTCTTGCCGGGGATCCCGGTCACGACCTTGCGCCGCTCTCCGGGACGCAGTCGGGGATTGATCCAGGTAACCTGGCTGGGATCCGGAGTCACCGCCGTATCCACCAGCAGGCGTTCAAAAGGATGATCGAAATCCCAGTGATCCACGATGTGCTGGTAATACCAGACGATCTTTCCCGTATCGGCGTTCAGCGCCAGGGTCGAGTTGTGATAGAGGTACGTCTTGTCATTTCCAGCCAGAAGAAACTTAGGCGCGGGGGAAGTGACAGATGTACCGACGTAGAGCATGTTCAACTCGGCGTCGTAGCTGGGAACCATCCAGGCGCCCACATGCCGTCGCTTGGCATCGGGGATTCCGCCCCAAGTTTCGTCTCCCGGTTCGCCGGGCTTGGGAATGGTCCGCGTTCGCCAGAGTTCCTTGCCGCTAACCGCGTCGTGAGCCGTAATGATGCAGCCATCGGGACTGAACTTGAATTCGCATCCACGAGTGGAAAAAATCTTGCCATTGGCAATGAGCGGTCCGGCGGTCTCCTGTGCTGGAGTCTCCCGGTAATCGACGATCCGAGTTTCCCAGGCGAGCTTCCCGGTCACCGCATCGAGCGCGAAAAGAAAGTCGTCCTGGCTGGTGTCGATGATCTTATCGGCGAAGATGGCGAGATTCCTGTTGATGCTGGGCACCGGGATGAATTTGCCGAGATCGTCGGGCACCTGGCGTTTGTACTCCCATTTCAAATCACCAGTGGAGGCGTCGATCGCCTGAATGTAGTCGCTTGGATTGGGAAGATACATCACGCCATTGTGGACTAGTGGCGTGGCTTCCTGGACACCCGGACCCATACCGCGGCTCCACACCATTTTGAGATTCGCCACGTTGGTCCGGTTGATCTGCTGCAACGGACTGAAGCCCCAACTGTTCAGCGTGCGACGCCACATCAGCCAGTCGGCTGGATCGGGTTCCTGAAGCATTGGACTGGTCACCGGCACGAATCCGGTGGAGGCCTGTTGCCCGGCGAGGCGCGAGCCAACTAACAGAAGTGCGCCGAGGGCGGGGAGGACAAGCTTGAATGGAATCCTCATGGTTATTTCTTAATAGCATGTTCCGCTGTGCGGCGTTTGTTCGGAGCTATACTTTCTATCTGCGACTCCAAGGAGGCTTATGAAGATCGCGCTTGGTTTGCTGGTGGCCGGCTTAACTCTGACGGCTCAAAATGCGAACGATACTCCGGATTCACATTTCGCTGCCGCGAAAGCCGCGGCAGGCGACGAGTTTCAGAATCTTTTCAACTTTCAATGTTACGGCCCTGGTCCGGGAGGTCAGCGAACACCACCCGGCGCTGCGCCCGCGCCACAAACTGGGCAAGGTCAAGGTCGCGCCGGACGCGGCGGCGGGCGTGCCGCCGGGCCGCCGGATCGATCGACATGGTATGCCGAACCGGTGAAGGTCTTCGACAACCTGTACTTTTTCGGCCAGTCCGAGTACGCCGTGTGGGCGATCACGACGTCTCAAGGCGTCATCGTGCTCGATACCATCTTCGACTATTCGGTCGAAGAGGAAGTTGCCGGCGGGATGAAGAAGCTGGGTTTGGATCCGGCCAACATCAAATATGCCGTCGTCACTCATGCTCACCCCGATCACGACGGCGGCGCGAAGTTCCTCCAGGATCACTACGGCACGCGAGTCATCATGTCGCCCGCGGACTGGAACGTGCTCGATAAGCGAACTAATGGCACCAGGCCCAAGCGGGATCTCGAAGCCACTGACGGCCAGAAGCTCACGCTGGGCGACACCACCGTGACGCTCTACATCACGCCGGGTCATACGCCGGGCACCATCTCGGTTGTGTTTCCGGTAACGGACAACGGGACGCCGCATCTTGCGGCTTTGTGGGGTGGGGTAGGCCTCAATACGGACCGGGAAGCCGTGCAGAACTATATCCGGTCGAATCAGCGGTTCAGTGGCATCGTGAAGCAAGCGGGCGCGGACATCATCCTGGCCAACCACACCGATTGGGACCGGTCCAAAATCAACCTTCCCTTGCTTGCCAAACGTGCGCCGGGTAGTGCGAATCCCTACATCGTGGGGAATGCGAAGGTATTGAACTTTCTAAAGGTCGCCGAAGAATGCGCCACGGCCCGCATAGGCGCAGCGCATTAGGGCAGTGAATAAACGACTAGTGATTGGCTGTCTTTGGGAGCTCCGTTCGCGGGAGCTCCGCTCGCAGCGATGATAGCGACGTATTGTTTGCCGCTCTTGCCCTGATAGGTGATGGGCACCGCCGTCGACGTGTAGGGCAGTTTGGTCACCCACAATTCTTTGCCGGTTTTGGAGTCGAAGGCGCGGAGCCGGGCGTCGCGGGTTGCTCCGATAAATACCAGGCGCCCCGCGGTAACAATGGGTCCGGCGCTGTTGGCGGATCCGGCCAGTTGTTTGCCCTCAGGCAAGCTTTCCACGAGTCCCAAGGGAACCTGCCAGGCAAATTCACCCGTGTTCGCGTTGACCGCGATCAGACGACCCCATGGTGGCCGGAAGCAAGGCAGATTGGCCACGGTGCGGCCGCTACCATCTTTAACCGGCGCGTTGAAACCGAAACCTTGCGGCCCGGCCCGTATGTATTCCACTAGACCCTCTGCGTTTCCTGGTGTGTACTTTGGATTCTTTTGCATCCATCCGGTCGCCGGACTGTCCTTCGTTGCTAGAAAGACGTAGCCGAGGTTCGGATCGGTGGCCGTGCCGCCCCAGTTAACACCACCGTCGAAACCGGGAAAGTTGATGGCCGGCTTGGTGTCAGCCCCGTCGGCGTGATATGGCCAGGGAGTGTACGGACCGGCGTTGTAAGGTTGCCATTTGTCGTACCATTCCTGGCAAGCCTTGGCGTGCTCCGGAGTTGTGTCCGCAGCGGTCACGAGGTCGTCCCTGGTGAAGCTCACACGGGCGATGGGGGGCGGTTTCAGCGGAATGGGCTGCGTCTTCGAATATCGCTCGCCAGGCACGTCGCCCTGTGCGACCGGGCGCTCCTCGACACCGAATACCGGCTTGCCCGTGGTGCGATCCAGAATGAACATGTAGCCAATCTTGCCGACCTGCGCGAGCGCCGGGATCTTCTTGCCGTTCTGAACAATATCGACCAGCCCGGGCGCTGGAGGCAGATTGTAATCCCAAAGCTCATGATGGACGGTCTGAAAATACCATTTCATTTTTCCGGTTTCCGCGTCCAGAGCCACGATGGAATCGCCGAACAGATTGTTGCCCGGGCGATCGCCGCCATAAAAGTTGGCTCCCGGTTCGCTCACCGGCAGATAGAGGATGCCGCGCTGTTCGTCGACGGTTAAAGCGAACGACCATACATTGTTGCCGGTGCGATTTTTCCAACTGTCGTTTAACCAAGTTTCATTACCTGGCTCACCCGGCCGAGGAATTGTGTGGAACTCCCATATCTGCTTACCGGTTCGAGCATCGTAACCGTGGGTGTCGCCGCGCTGGCCGCCAGCCTGGTCCAGCGCCGGATTGATATGCCGCTCGCCCGGCCCGTAGAAATTGGTCCCGAGCAGAATGAGGTTCTTGTAAATGGTGGGAGCGCCCGCATAGGCAACTTCCAGATCGACCTCACCTTCCCTTCCGAAGCCCGGGTCGATCTTGCCGGTGTTCGCATTCAGCCCGACCATTTTGTGCCCGGTCGTGAAGATGACTCGGGGTGGATTATTGCGATCGCCAGGCCAGTAAGCCAATCCGCGCTGAGAGGCGAGGCCGGTCTTCAGCTCATAGCTCCAGATCTCTTTTCCTGTTTCCGGATCCAGCGCCACCACGCGGTTCCCGGCAGGCGTGTACAGTACGCCGTTTACTACGATGGGTGTGATTTCCTGAAAGATTTCCGCCGGACTGGACGACGTCAGAGTTTTGCCTACCGGCTGTAGGCGGTAAGTCCAGGCCTGGGTTAACTTAGCTACGTTGGCGGTGTTGATCTGCGTTAACGGCGAATAGCGGGTACTGGCCAGATCACGGTTGTACATCGGCCAATCGGCTGCGGCTTTTGTGCCCTGAGCTGTTTGTGAGAGCAGCAGTGCCGGAATAGCGGCGCAATAGAGCCCAACGACGATCCACTTCAATCGCAGGAATTTCATTTTTTACCGAGGTAGTGTACGGCGTCCCGTTCTTCGCACACGAACTCCATCAGTTCGGTGTCTGGCATCAAACGGTGATTCACCCGGATGGTGAAGGGCTTGGTGTACGCTTTCGGGTCCTCGATGGTGACGTCGATTTGCATCGAGCCGAAAGTCGGCCGGCGCCAGCGCTCCGTAATCTTGCCGGTGTTGGTTAGCGGACTGCCTTCCACATCCAGCCATACGTCGTCACGGAAGCCGGTGGTTTCTACCACCAGCGTATCGCCGTCCCAGTGACCGACCGAATAGCCGTACCACCATGGGGTCGGATCGTTCTTCGGCAGGGATCGTCCATCCATGAGGATCTGCCGCGTGTTTCCATTAGCCTCGTACAGAATCACGACAGCCTGACTCGTCTGGAGGATTTTTCTGGGCTGGGGATGCATATGCAGTTGGGTCAGACCGAGCGGCAGGCAGTGCGCATCGGGATTGTCTTTATTGTCATCCCCTTTGCGCTGCGCCCGCACCTGTGCGGCCCACGGAGTCATTGGTGGCAGGCCTTCCTTGAAGCCCGCGCCGATATTGAAGAATTGTCCGACCGGAGGCTCGTTGCTATTAGTCGGAGGAGCCGGAGACGCTGGCGGAAGAGCAGGAGATGGAGAAACCGCCGGAGCTCCCTTGGCTTGCCCTTTGCCTTGCCCCGCGCCTCGTCCGGGACCACCGCCGCGCGCCGGTTCCCATAGACCCGTGAAATCGATTTTCCCATCGGCGGTGCGTGGCGGCGGTGCGGCAAGATCGATCTTGCCTTCCTTGTTCCGCGGACCTGCTGTTGGATAGTCCGCCCATTGGGCGAACAGCACGGCCGCGCCGGACGCCAGAGCCACGGCCACGACGGCTGAACTCATCAGAAACTTTGTCGGCTGTTTCATTTCGTTTTAGACTCGCTTGCGATGCTCATTTGCACGGTCTCGTTACTTCGCTTGCTTTCCTTTACCCTGAGCCGCCGGTCGCTCAAAAATCTCCAGGTTCATGCCGTTGGGATCTTCGACGAAGATCGTATGGGTGCCGCCGCCAAAGTCTACGATCTCTCCGTCTTTGGAGATGATATTCACCCCGGCCGCCTTCATCTGAGCGATGGTGGCAGTTTCATCGTTAACCTGGATACACAGCGCGGGCGCGCCGGGATCGCGAACGCGCAGGTGGAATTTGGTGCGCGGAACGCCGCGGAACTCGGTGAACTCGACGGAAGCCCGAGGACCCGGAATCACACCCGACAGTTTGCGGAATTCGGTTCCCGCGGGCGCGCCGACCAATTGCAGCATGGCCGGATCCTTGGAGTACGCGGAAGATCCTGTCAGCTCAATCCCCAGCTTCCCGGTGTAAAACGCGCGTGTAGCACCGGCGTTTTCCATGGTGTACGCGAGCGAAACGCGATGCACGTTGCCCTCAGGCGCACCGGCTGCCGGCGTCTCCTGAACTAGTTGCAGAAAGAAGCCGTCGGGATCGCGCAGGATGATCGACCGAGCCTTGGCCTTGGCAGTGGTGATCTCCACCGGCGCGCCGCCCGCGGTCACGATGGGCGCGTTGGCTTTCTTGGCATTCGCCACGGCTGCGTCGATGTCGCGGACGTAAAACACTGCGCTGGCGGCGCCGGGATCGGTGTACTTCGCCTGGCCGGGCTTGCGTTCCAGCCCCTTGAAATGTGTCAACTCAAGTCGCATCCCACCAGGCAGCGCGAGCATGGAAAGCCGCAGCGTGACTCCCGGCGCATTCGTGAGCAGCGGCACGGCTGGGTTGGTGAAATCCGACGGGTTTCCTTTCAACCCAAATACATTGTTATAGAACGCGAGGGTGGTATCGAGATCGTCCACCGCATGGATGAAATGCGAGAGAGCCTTGGTCGGCGATGCCGGCTGGGCTTTCGATGGTATGACGGCCACGAGCGCAACGGCCATCCTCAGGGTTTGCGCGCGGAAACTTTGCATGCAATTGCATGGATCGTAACGAATCGAATCGTAGGAGTCAAGTCGCCGGATTTATTGG
>Ga0105237_10005783_pt1 | contig 13884 bp, 30 predicted proteins | sample KBSC24metaG_FD_81520 | JGI IMG/M metagenome (GOLD analysis project Ga0105237, IMG submission 81520) | Corn rhizosphere microbial communities from Kellogg Biological Station, Michigan, USA - KBS C2-4 metaG | ecosystem: Host-associated > Plants > Roots > Rhizosphere > Soil | place: Michigan, USA...
CAACCAGTACTCCTGTATCGTCACCACTTTGACCGCTCGACAAATGCAACAGGCGTCCTTTTGCCGCCACCGAGGTTCGTGGTGAATCTCTGATGTACACCGCAGACTACTGGCAGCCAAGTAAAACTGCCGGACCGCTTTGCGCAATTGGCGCGGCAGAACGACAATGCAGTGTGTCAGAGCACAAAGATGATCCATAAGGTTTCTAGGCGATGCGAGCGCTAAGCGAGCAATGAGCTACAACAGTGGTCACGCGGGCAATTTGCAAGGCAGCCTGCCCTGTTACGACGCACCACGCTTGCGCTGGCGCAGTGGGTTGAAGAATACGTACAGTTATCGCGTCAATCGCGATTATTACAACTTTCCCGAAAACGTGCCGTGGGATCGCAACTGGGGAAGGGGCGACGTGAGCTGCTGGGCGGTTGGACACTCGCGACCCATCAACGTCGTCGACGACACAAAGACGCCACAATACTACATCGAGCAGCTGCCCAGCGACTACCGCTTTTTGCCGTACTTTGATGAGCTTCCTGTGGGCAACTACACGCAGCACGGTCAAATATGGAGTGGCTCGTCGCTGTGACGCGCCTGTGCAAATCATACAAGCTGCCACGCGACATGCGCAACATGGTACGCGAGTACTACATTGCCACGACCGGTTGGAGTTGCCATTGCATTGGCGGATACTGCGGCGATCACTGTCCGGCGTGCGCGATCATGTTTAGGGGTACCACCAAATGCGTTGACGCATGGCGCGACATAAAAGTGAGCCGCGAGTGGCGCAATAAACGCACGAAGCTTTACTAGCTGTATGTGTAGTACGAATAGTAGCCACGCTGGCGCAGGTGCCTTAACATCCAGCGTGCGCGTTCGATGGTGTTGAATGCTTGCCGATACCACGCATTATCGCGCACCCACCACACTACAAACGTTTGCGCCATGGTGCACAGCACGCCTGCACCTCGTTTTCAATTTGCACAAACTCGGGGTTGTGCGCCACGTTAACAAGTGCCCCAACGATCTCGGCAACTAGCTGCCACTCGCCGTCGATTTGTGCTTGTAGCTGCGCGGCACGCTGCTCGGTCACCAAGTTGAGTTGAACTGCTTGGTGCAAAAACACCGGCACGTTGGCGTGAAGCAAAGCAAGCTTGCTGCTGCCTTTGCCAGTGTTCACACTCGTGCTGTAAATCTCCACGCAGTGCACCAACCACGTGATGACGCTGACAAATGTAATGTCGGGTGGATTGACAGCAAGCAGTCGCTTGACGATGTTATCCATGCTGAGTGCTGCTTTTGCCCATGAAGAAAATGCCAATCGTTACCAAACCAATTCCCAAATACTGCTCGGTCGTTAACCTCTCATCAAAAAACTGGTATCCAATCAACGTATGCGTAAGGTTAGTGAAAGCATTCCAGTACGCATTGGTTAACCCAATGCCATTGTGCTTGAAAATGTGCTGCAACTCATAGGCGAGCGCTAGATACCCTCCGTAGGTTACCGCCTGTTCATTTCCAAGCTTTGCGGCAGTGTCAGCAACGACCTCGGTGGCAGTAAGCACAAGTGCGCCTTGAAGAGAAGTCGCCGACTCTAGCCAATTTCCTGCCATCGACTTTTGAGTCGGTGGGAAAATGGAGGGTACGGGCGATGTCAAAGTCTACTATCGCAACGAATGCAACGGGCGCAACTTTCGACACAGCACAGTCCAAACTGCATCACGCAACACCACCAGCGCAAAAGTGAAAGAACTCGTGGAAGCCGGAAGCCTGCGCGGCAACAAGGTCGACCTGGTGTGGTTTGAGCGCGGAGCGTGGCAAGTGAAGTGGAAAGACTAAATCGAGGGGCAGCCATGAGCAATCCTCAAGGACCAGAGAACCCAGCGCGCCGTCCCACTCCCAGCTGCCCGACGATTCGCAATATGCGGTGGGAACTAAGAATGCACAAGGCAATGGGGAAAGGTTACTGCACGCGGAATGCCACATTTCCCGAACCGTGGTGTCCGGAGGGGACGTGCGAAGAATGTCTCGGCGGTTGGTACGGTTACAATCATTTGGCAGCCGATCTACATCGCAACAATGAAGAGCCCTAGACAAATTCGCTGCGAGGCGATGCGAAGCATGAGCACGAGCAAAATGAGTGCAGGGTGTGCAGTTTGCGCTGACTTTGCAGTGAAATGTGGCGCTGTCGTGCGACGCTTGTGGGAAATCGAGCACGGCGAGGTGCTGCGCATCACAAAAAGGTTTTTACTGCAAGACAACGCAAGTTGGCTTAAGCTGCTCCACCAAGCATGGGTGGCACATCAGATTGAGGACCATCAAGCCAGTGCCTTGCGCTTGCGTCCGGTGGCTTGCTGCTCATCGGTGGCGCTGTGATCCAAGCTCACGCTGTCGCTGCTGCTGCTGCTCTCGGCTTCGGGATCAAAGTCGGCGTCGGCAACATCCTCGGCGTTATCGTCGTAGTACTCATAAATGAGCTGCCTCACTTTCTCGGCGAAGTCTTCCCACACTTTGTCGTCGCGAAACTCGAGTTCGTGCTCGAACAGGAGTCTATCCATCCTGTCGATCACTTTGGCAAGGAGCTTTGCGGCAGCATCGTCGCCACTCATTTTGTTGTTGAGCGTTGGAAAATCTCAAAATGGAGGGGGAAAAGGTGGACCCTCGCTACGGCTTTAGCACGGCAAGTGCAAAGCAGCATGCCGGCAAATGCACCGAATGCGGGAAGCACATGCAAAGGTGTGATCACGCTGCACGACTGCGCGACAAGTGTACACTTTATGAGCAACAACACGTGGCTGCCACCGACGCGTGGACTGCGCACCGAGCGACTAAACACTAGTGCATCGTATTTGCCATGGCGCGCTGCACGTCGAGCGGTTGGTCGGCAACTGTGCTCATGTTCTTGTGTACAATGGAGGGTGTTAGCGTGTTTTTGCCAGCCATCATGACGGAATTCAACGATGAAGAACGTGCAATTTTGCAAACGCGAGTTTTGCGCAACGTTGTGAAGGGGAAATACATAGGGAGGCGAGTCAATGGGCGCCCCAGCGTGCGCATGGTGAGTCGATTCAAGAAGAGGCAGGTGACTCTCTACGCAGCACATGTAGTGCTGGTAATGCACGGCAAAATACCACGCGAAGACGAGCAAGCCAGCCACTTGTGTCACAATGCTGCATGTATCGACATTGACCACTTAGTATGGGAAAGCAGCGATCGCAACATGCGGCGGCGCAAGTGCATGGCACGCGGCAAGTGCATTTGCGGTTTGACGCCGCAGTGCATTTTTTGCAACTGCAAATGAACGGAGGGGCGAGCAAAAAGGCGAAGTGCACGCCCGACGCAACCATTGATTTGGTGGGTGGCAACCACCTCAACCTCGACATCATTCTTGGGACGATGGATCAAGCGTGGAAGAACAACAACATCGAAACGCGGCGCAACGCCACACTCAAGGCGTTGGAAGAGACAGTCTTGCTGTTTGCAGTATGCGACGCGGTATGCCGCCCGCAAGTGAGTGCAGTACAGGAACAATTGCGCATGCTCGTTGCCACTTTGCGAAACCAATAAAAGGGGACTCACCATGATCACTACGCATGCTTCGTCGAGTTGGCGCTGCACCTTGGCTTTTTGCTTTGCCGACAGCGGATTGTACTTGCCCACTTTGGGTGCCACTGCAAGTCGTTCGAGCATTTGGCAGTAATCATCGATTGGAACCAAAACTACACGTCTACCAACAGGGGCGCTCATGAGCAACCCTCACGGCTACGCCACGTACATCAATGCACCCTACTACAGCTTGGGACCGGGCACATTGCTGTTTTTCGAGGGAGGCGGACGAAAGATGCAAACGACACCGTACAAGCACCACTTGCGGCTGGCAAGCACGTTTATGGCGCTCGACGGCTGCGTGATGGCACAGTGGAACGAAGGCGACGTGGTGACGTGCCGCATCGTGTGCACCGACAGTGACGCAGACGACATGGAAACAAGCAGCGATTAAACTTTTGTTTACAAGCAAAGGGTTACAAAATGGCTCGCAACGCTTTTTGGGATGCACGCTACCACGCCGAACGCGGCGATTACGACTGCCCGTGGTGCGACCGCACGCTCAAGCACAAACTGAGCAACAGCGTGAAGAATCCCGGACGCACATTTGTTTCGTGCAGCAAAGATTACGGCGGATGCGGGCTTTTTTGCTTTCTCGACGCGGTGCCCGACGAGAAGCACAACCCCAACAACAAAGGCTTCAAACGCCCGGCTACCGAGGCGCCTGCACGTGCTGGTGGCAGCAACATCGTGGGTCCCATCGTAAGCGCTCCAAATGCCACCGAAACGCGACTCGCCGACTTGGCTGCCAACGTGGACGGATTGCGCAGCGACATCAAGGCGGTGCTCGACTACATCAAGGAAGTGAACGATCAGTAAACTCGCCTTTATGCAAACAATCTTTTGCGCTCCAACACGCGCGCGTGCACATAAATAAACGCGTAGTAGCGCGCCTCCTCCGTCGTCTGCAAAAAATAATTTACTAAAGCGCATCGCGCACATCGAGCAACACAAGTGCGGCTTGAAAGTGAAATGCGAGCGCCTTTTGTTCGCCGCTTGCAGTTTCACGCCCAAAGTACGCGCCATCACGTGCTTTGCGCAGTAGTTTGCGATGGTGTGCAGCTTCATACGCTACCAGTAGCTGGTGCTGTTCGACTGTCATCAGCCCCGTCCAATCATTGGGTCTCCCCGTGTACACCGCCTGCAAAAATGTACTTTTAGTCGTCACTTGCCGCTTCGTCTTTTGCGATGCGCCACAAATCCCGCTTGTACACTTCGATTTCTTGTCCCATCACGTAGCAAGTGTGCCGCAACTCGCGCACTTCGTCGTAAAGTTCCGCGTTTTCGGCTTGCAACGCGGCTACCTGCAAAAATTTGTTTTGTTATTCACTTTCGTCACTTGCATATCCACAGCGACGGAGTAGCTTGGCAAGCAACGCGTTGAGCGCTTCGTTTTGACTTTGGAGTGTTTCGTTTTCGGCACGCAATCGCTCAAGTTCCATCTCTGCCATGCGCACGTAAAGCATATCCACCTGCAAAAACGATGGTTAAATATTTCGTTTGTATTCGGCAAGCACATTCGCCAGCGCTGCAATCAGCACGGCGCGCTCCTGTCGCTCGTTGCCGACTTCGTTTTGCCATTGCAATGCCGCACGCTTGAGCATTCGTATCGTCAACTCCGCGTATTGTAGTTCCTTTTGCGACTTGACAAGTTCGCAGTGCAGCTGTTTCACCTGCAAAAAAACTTGGGGTTATTATTCGTCAACATCATATTCATCCCATCCATCGCCGTCCATCAACTGCAACAATGCGCCTTGGACTTTCTTGCGTAAGATGTCGTTATCTTCCGCAAGTTGAAACGCTTCTTTGCGAAACTTGTCGTTTTCCGCCTCGACTTTGCGCAAATCGGCGTATGCTTGGCGGAGTTTTTGCTCGCCGAAGTCCACGGTTTTCTTCAACTCGGCAAGTTCGTGCGACAGCGCCGTGATGGTAGCTTTCGCTCGCGAATCCCGTGACACTACCTGAAAAAAACGTTGTTGTTATTTTAGCTGCGCTTCTAGCAACTCCCGCACATAGTCGAGCATTTCTTGGCGACGCAAATTCATCTCTTTCACCGCCTCAAGTTCCAACTCCGTGGCGCGCAGCCGATCTTGCGTCTCGACCAATTGCCGTAGCGCAGCTCGCACCATATTGTGGGTTTCCACCTGTGCGCGCCTTGCTGCCGCCATCGCCAATGCCGCCAAAACCTCTTCGGTCACCACTACCTTGCGAGTCAACTCTTCGTTGCTGGCGGCATCGCTGCGTTCGCGTTTCACTCCTTGAGCCGACATTTCCCTGCAAAAATTTGCGTTATTGCGGCTCTTCTTGTATCGCTGGCTTAAGTTTTTGTCCGGTGCAGTTCACCAGTGGCAATTTTTTTTTGCCGCAAGTTCCCTCCCACCAACAATACCCTTTCAGCAAAGAACTGCAAAGTCCGACTTATTTTTTTGCGGTTGTTGTTACTTTCCAACGAACTGGAGTTGCACTATGAGTCCACCGGAGATTGATCGGTGATCGGCGTGATCGAAATTTCACGTAGCCGGCGCCGGTGCTATTTTGGGAACCGACTTCTCACCGATGAGAAGCCCGATGAAAATGAATCCCCTCTCTAAAAAGTTTTACAAACTTTTAACAGTTAATGGACTTGCTGATTGCCTTGCACCGCGTGTGTGCAAAATACCGCGTGCCGAAGCCGATTAAGCTTGCGCTCAATAGGTTTTGTTTCGCCGCATCGTGGGGGCACCACTGCGACAATCGGACACACGCAGACAACTTCGGCGGCTATTGCACAACCCCCGTGCGCTGTCACATCTGTCTTATCTTTGATTTTACTTCGGACCGTCCCTATTCCTACTTTGCCCGTCGCGCGTATCAATTCCAGCGTCAACACATATTACTATGAGGGCGCCCACATTTGATCTTCGTCGCATTCCCGATGTCCACGCCGCCTCGAGCGAGAGCGGGTTGCCCGGCGGGCTAAGCACACATTACTATTTGTGCGACGTCAACACAAGGTTTCGCTTCGGCAACATACCGGCGCTCCGTGCACATCTCGCCGACTTAGCGTGTGCCTTGTGCGACGGTCACGAATTTGCCGCTGCCGACACGTGCAACTTGGTGCTGCGTCCAACGCTCGTTGCCTGCCTCAAAAACGACATTCACCAACGCCGTGTGGTTTTTGATTTGGACGCTGATGTCGACGCCACGCTCCCGCCGGCGCCTTTTATTAGGCAACAATTCGTTGCTTGGCTCACCGAAGTGTTTCCCACGCACGACTGGCAAGCTGCGCAGTGCGTCATTTTTGCCGGCAGCTTCGCCGACAAGCCAGCCAGCGCGCATGTCTACTTCCCCGACTTTAGTTTTGCTCCTGGCGACCACAACAAGTTTGCCAACAATCGTGCGTTGCTCGCTCGCCTCAATGTGCGCTTTGCCGACTACAAACTCAAGCTCGACGATACCATTCACAACGGCGGTTTGAAATTGCCTTACATGGACAAGTGGGTGAAAACCCCGCCGCCTCGCTATCGCGGCAAATCACAGCAACTTGTGTTGTGCGAACCCGTCATTATCGAAACTTGGCTCGACTTGTACAACATTTGCGATCCGCTGGTTATTGCGAGCGATGCCGCCTACCGCAATACCATCGACTTTCCGGCGCCGGTGCAACGCCCCCGACTTGAGCCCGCTGTCGGTGCGCCGGTGGTATATGTGCAGCCCCTCGCCAACATCGACGAAATCATACGCCGACTTTATGATGCCGTACCGCAATGGAACGGGACACCTGTGCAGCGCAAACAAGCGCGCGTCGGACAAGGTTTGGAAATATTGCTGCCGCAACACGTGTACTGCCCGCTCAAACGCGGCAACCATGGCAACAGCGGCGCCAGCTTTGTCATTTTGCGCACCGACCGCACGTTGGCAATCAAATGTCACAAAGCGAATTGCGCCAACAAGTGCATCGAAGTCGCCGATCCCGACATTGAAAACTTGCCGCTCAACCGTCGCGCTGTACTCGACGACTACAACGCGCGCTTTGCCAAACTGCTCGGCGGCGCCGTGGCTCAACTCCCTGCGCGCTGCGACGACGGCACCATGAGCGAACTGCAAATCATGTCGCAAAAGCAGTTTATCGAGCAGCAGAACATCACCAACGAAAAGTTTGATAAGCTACCCTACCCGAAATGGTGGTTGGGAAACCCGTTTGCCCGCCGCTACGATTTTGGCATCACATGCAGCCCGACGACGCGCGATAGGCGCTATTACAACACGTGGCAAGGCGTGCGCTGCGACGTGTTGGACTTTGCGGAAACCTTGCGCAACAAGCCCGACGCCGAGCTGCGAGCGCTTGCACCGAATTGGCTTTCACTGGTGGAAACCAACATTTGCCAAAACGACGCCGATGTCATCAACTATGTGTTCAACTGGTTTGCCCACTGCTTTCAGCGTCCACACATTAAGCCGCGTGTCGCCCTCGTGCTTGCCGGACCGCCCGGCTGCGGCAAAGGCTTAACCGCGAATCTTATTGTCAACATTTACGGCAAACCGCACGGCGTGTCCGTCAACGCCAGCGACATGCGCGGCAACTTCAACAGTTTGTACGGCACCGCGTGCGTGTTGTTTATTGACGAGATGGAGAAGGTGAAAAATGCCGTCTTCGACAACAGCAAATTTAAGAGTCTTATCACCGAGCCAAGCGGCGTGAGCAACGAAAAGTACGTGAAAGAGCGCAGCATCGACATGTTTCAGCACATTATCATGGCAAGCAATGCGCGCAAGATCGTCCCCATGCAAAACCACGAGCGCCGCTACTTTGTGCAAAAAGGTGACTATCGGCTCTACCCCGACGGTACTTGTCGTCCCTATCTCGAATTTTGCACGCGCGTGGCTGGCGAGCTCAAAAATGTGCCATCGCTCGCTGCGGTTTACACGTTACTTATGCGACGTGACATTGCCGACTTTGAACCCCAGATTGCTCCTGTTACCAAAGCCATGTGGCACGCGCGGTATTTGAGCATGCCGAAATCGCAGCGTTTTGTGTACCGCGTGTTGTACAGCGGCAATATTGCTTTGCGTGCTTTGACGCTTAGCAACGACACGAAAGCGCAATACGAGTGGTTGTGCAGCGACTGGCTCGAAACCGAAAGTGCTCGCACGGGCGTCGCCCAAATTGGCGTGGCAGCGCTTGATTTGGGGTACGACGTGTTTGCCCGCGCGAGGATGCGCTACCCAAAGGTGAGTTACATGTTCATCACGTCCCAGTCGATCATTTCGTACACTTGATCCAGCAGTTCGAATTCCAACGCACCGCCGTTGAAATCTTTTTTTGCTTCAGCGTATTGTTTCTTAAACTTGCATCTCCATTCATACAACGGAAGCCCCTCAATTGCGCCACTCGCGTCTTGTCCTTCACGGTACCCTCTCACCATCCCCACAAACCCCTCCATCTTGCAGGATATCTGGGAGTTGGGTTACTGCCAACACTTTCCCGATCGCAAAGATGACGTGGCGGTCATGTGGCGCGACGCGTTGCTAACTTTGTGCGACGCGGCTGCATGGGACTTTCAGCGCACCAGCGTGTGTGCCAACACGGCGCGTTGCACAACGTTTGTCATGCCCCCGCAAGATGAGCTGCGACGCCGCTTTGTGCAAAACTGCGGCAACATTGATGCCAGGATATGGACTGCTGAGTGGACGATTGAGTGACAATGAAATTTCACTCGGGGAATTTCGTGCGTCAAGGGTGCCAAAGGTGAAACTCAAAAATTTTCCATATACGCATGGCTTACTGTATGTATGTAAGCTTAAGTACTATACATAACACTTCTATTAGAGTTTTTTAGAGGTTTATCCTTGACACTTATTTAGTTACAGTATATATGTAGTGGTACGTATACGGAAAGTTTTTGACTTGGACCCTTCCGACCTTTGACGCAAAAGTCCTCCGACTTTTCCAGCCGGTCCGGCACCGTAAAAATAAGTCGACTTATTTCCGGTGAACTTATGTCGGCACAACAGCTCGTCGCAAATGTGCGAAAGTGTACAGAGGTACATTGTTTTCGCGTGAGACAAACCTCGCATTTTATTGAGGCGCCTCGATACGGCTATCACGCGCAAGCTAGCAACTAAAAAGCGGAGACGCAAGTATCTTACTACTAGTCTTTATGAAGACAAAAATGATAGTACCCGGACTGATCACCCGGCGAAACATTTTTTTTTGCCGATTCATACCAGCTCCATCTCCATTCCTTGTTCCACACGTGGCGGCGCTGTAGGTGGTCGAACATGTACCAATGTGGATCGTATGGAGTGACATCACGTTCAAGTTGCCGAATGACTTTAGAGTATGCTTCCCATTGCAGTTGAATTGTGAGCTCCTCCCGCACGTCCAGTTCGATGCGCAAAAACCCCAGTTGTATGTGCCATTCAGTCGCGTAGTACAGCCGCGTCAACTTGCGGCGCAAATCTTTGTTGCATCCCGCGCGCTTGCTTGCCAGCCACAAAAGCCGCAGCGGCTGCTTAAACTCGTGGCGCACTCTACGAGGGCTCATTTTGCACCCTTACGAGCTTCTAACATTTGCGCTTCCAGTTGGGTACTCCGCACTTCCCGTTGTACTGATCGTCGTCGCTGCTCGAGTCCTCTTCCATCGCTTCTCTCATCTCCAACCATCGCACTCGAGGATCATCGTCACGTGTCCCCAATGTCGGGGAGCAAAAACAATGAGAAGTCGAGTGGCACTTGGTACACACCTCCGTCATTGCACGTTTTTAATTGCAGCCAACTCTTTCTGCAGTTTGTCAACTTCTAGCTGCAAACGCCTCATGAACAAGTGCGCTTCGTCAAACTCGATGCCGCGCTTGTACACTGCGTTGTGCATGCGCAAGTTGTCTTCGAACAACTGCTGGTTGCGGTGCACCAGCGCAATGTTGGCGGCGTGCAGTGCGCGCAGCTCTTCGATGGCGTCGGTGTGTTGCTGAGATAGCTGCCGTCCGCGGTGAATGCTCATTTCGGCTTGCAAGCGCCAGTGTTCGCAAACACGACAGCGCAGCGGTTGCTCGATGGCGGCAGTGTAGTCGCGGGCAAGCAGCTGCGCGTCGGGTGCAACTTGTTGTTCGGTCATGGTTGTGGCACTGTGTGTTCGTTAAGGTTGCGTGCCAAGGGGATTCATTTTGATGCACATCTCATTGCTTCGAGAAGTCCGGTTGCTCGTGTCCGTTGAAAGTAAGAAACCCCGTGGAAAACCAAATGCTTGCGCGCCCGAGTGTTGTGATGTCGCTCCATGCGTCCTGTTCGGCTTCGCGCGACGCAAACGAAGTGCGGTCCCACATGGCGGTGTCGTAGTTCCCGAGGCGTGCGGCTGCCTTGAGCTGTATCAATACTTCTTCCCCAGTCAACTTGGGGCGCAGAACGCAGAGATCTAACGTGCGGCGTTCAGTCATGGCGCGCCTTTGTTAAAACCGTGTCCAGTACCACGAGGGGATTCATTTTGACAGGCTTCTCGTGCGACTTCTCGGCGAGCAAGCGAATCCCCCTTGGATTGAGCGATGCATTCTGGCAGAATTCAGCCATGCAACTCCTCGACCGACATGCCGTGTGTGTAGTGACGCCCCTGCCGCACTTGCCGCTCGTGCCGATTGACGGTGCCGCTTTCTTTAGTGCGCGCTGGTGTTGTGGTAGTGAGCGTTTGCCAGTGGTGCCGGGCTTTGCAGCAGCGCTGCGCAGTCAGCGCAATTTCAAGTACATTGGCGAGCCGCTTCATCAGCTGCTTGGCGAGCTGTTTTGTCACTGTGTTGCTATCGTCGATCGCATCGTTGTCTGGTTGTGCCAGCAACGCGTCTGGGAACACCGGGAACCTCCAAGCGTGGCTTGTAGCCATGCATTACGGCAATTACGCGGCAAGATCGGCTATCGCAACTGTCGCTATGCTCGGTTGTTGGACGATGCAATTATTCATCGGTATTTCGAAAACTCCGATGCGTCGTATTTGTTGGTGCAAGCATGCTTCGTTGCTACTCGTCAGCCTTTTTACGGACGTTATCCCCTTCATTCGTTTCCCCAACTCGGAACACGTGCGGTGGTGCGTTTCATGCGTACACGTCCAGCTTGCTTCGAACTTGCTGGACCCCGCGATCGGCTTGAAGCAGTGGCGACTGTATGGCTGGCAATTGTACGAGCATGTCGCAGCCCCGCGTTGCTACGACTTGTCGCGCGACTCAGCCTCGCACATCGTATCATTGTGCAAGGGCATGTGCGCACGTTTCACCTGCCAATGCGCGATGCAGTACGCAGAACGACAAACAACCTGATGGAGCATTATCTCAAGAGTTCGTTGCTGTGCAATGAGTAAAATTCTTGAGGCGATGCGAGTGAAGCGAGCATGAGTGATCCGGTGATTGCACCCGTGGAACAGGTATTTGCGTCGTTGCCGTTTGGATCTTCGCCAAGTGGACGTGTATTGCTCGCTGGCGGCGCAGGAGCTGCCTTTGCCTACTTCGTGCGCCCGGCAGTGAGTTTCGACAAAAACGGGAACCCGCGACCTTGGATTTTGCTTGACTCAAAAAACCCGGACGCTACAGTGTTTCCCTACTACGCGTGGTTTGTGGCGCCGGCGGTGATTTTTGGATTGTTTTTGTGATGCATCTGTGGCAGTGGGCTGCAGTTTGTCTTATTTCGTTTGCAACGGGGTACGGTGGCGCGTACTTGTTGGATCGGTGAGGCGCTGGCGAAGCCATGGACGTTCCTACAGCTAGCGACTTGGCGCGCTGCAAGTGGCGCGACTTTGTGCAAGTGTTTTTGCCGGAACTCCAGCAAGCTGGTTTTGACAAAGAAGTGCTGGCAACTACGTGGGACAGCGTGGCGGGCTACATTACGTTGGCGTGGATTTATCGCACGGCAATTGACGATGAAGATGAACGCTTGCTGCGCACCGCGGTGGAGGCGAGCGACATGAGCAACAAAACACAATTGCTCGACACCTGGGACGGCATGAGCGCCGCAAAGAAGGCGCGCTTTTGGCGTTTTGCCAAATGGTTTTTTAATACGGTGCTCGCGTGATAATACATTCGTCATCTTTGAGATGTTTGTCCCAATGGTATTGCGTGTCGGCAATGCGCGACTCTCCGAATGTGCACACTTCTTCGTCCGCCGATTGCATTTGTGTGCGATGCCTAGCGATCTTGCGCGCAAAGTAGGAACACATGAGACAGTCTGCCATATTTCTGTTGTAAAGGTGCGCCTACAATGGAAGCCGTTCCCGACGATCTCCTACAGCACGATTTGCACACCTTTCCGCGCGATGATCCGGCTGTGTTGGCAAAGCAAGCACAAGTCAATGCGGCAGCCGAACGCGAACTCAAGGCGCGAGCAGCAGCCGAAGCAAAGGAACGCAAGCAAGACGAAGCAATGGTGAAGAAAGCACTCGCCCCCAAGACAAAAGCGGCACCGAGCGATGCCAACGTGGATACTAAGGCGGCGCGAAGGCGCGAAATGATGGCACACAAGATCAGGCTGTACTACAAGAAGTTGGGACACAATCTGACGAGCAAGGAACCGAAGACCCTACCAAAAGACGAGGAAGGACTCGCCGAGCTCCTGGCGGCAATCGAGACGGAGCTGCACAGTAAGGGAGGAATCGACTATGCCAGCAAGCTTACTGTGGGTGGGTGTGCGGCTTTTGAGCAAGTTACCGCGGCGTACAACCCTCTTGGACTTATGATAAGTGGACCGGTCGCAAGTCTCACAAAAACAATGGAAGCCAATCGTAACGAGTGGGACGAGCTGGTGACCGAGTTTGCGATTGCCAACGCCGAGTGGTTTGTTGTAGGTCCGGGGAAACGATTGTTCGGCTTTATGGTGCATATGATTCAAGTGGTCGACAGCGTCAACAAAGCGGCGGTGCGCGGCGAGCGCGTCGTCACACCTGAAGAACGCAAAGCTGCAGAGGAGCTTTAGTGATTGTGCAACCACCGGTACAGTCGCGCCATTTTGCGGTCCCACAAAAGCGGACGTGACATGTTGGCATAATGCTGCGTCATCGTGGTCTCCTCTTTCATCTTCCATATCCAAGTGCACCGCGGACACCGCGACCATTCATGTCCGTGCAGGTTGGTAGCGAGAGTATGTGTGCAAGCGCGGCGGCAGTCATATAAACACCAGCCCCGTATTAACTTGCGTATGTAGCGGTCACATCCGTGACTTTTTGCCCACCGTGTTATTAACATGAGCCACTCCATTGGCAGATTCATTTTACTTTTCGCGTTTGCTGTTCGCTGGTCATCCATCGCAGCTGTATATTGTGACACTCGCGC
>Ga0105237_10005784_pt1 | contig 13884 bp, 9 predicted proteins | sample KBSC24metaG_FD_81520 | JGI IMG/M metagenome (GOLD analysis project Ga0105237, IMG submission 81520) | Corn rhizosphere microbial communities from Kellogg Biological Station, Michigan, USA - KBS C2-4 metaG | ecosystem: Host-associated > Plants > Roots > Rhizosphere > Soil | place: Michigan, USA...
GAGGGGGCCCATGCGCTACGTCCGAATGCCGATCGAAGTGGAGTCGCCCGAGGAATATGGCTACGGGAACATCCGCTACAATCTCTCCGAAAGCTCGATCACCGACCAGTCGCTGAAGAGCCTGGGGCTGACGATCCCCGATCTCACCTTGCTCTACGGCGAGCATCGCGGCAGCGCGCGGCTGCGCGAGCTGGTCGTCGCGGATTGCCCCGCGCTGACGCCGGACGACGTGCTGATCACCGGCGGCGCGGCGGGGGCGCTGTTCATCATCGCGACGGCGCTGCTCGATCGCGAGGATCATCTGGTGGTCGTGCGCCCCAATTATGCGACCAACCTGGAGACTCCGCGCGCGATCGGCTGCGAGATCGGCTTCGTCGATCTCACCTTCGAGGAGGGCTTCCAGATCGATATCGCGCGCCTGGCCGCGGCGATCACGCCCCGGACGAGGATCATCAGCGTGACCTGCCCGCACAATCCCACGGGCGTGATGATGAGCGAGGCCGATCTGCGGCGCCTGGCGGCGCTGGCGGCGGAGCGGGGATGCCTGCTGCTGGTCGACGAGACCTATCGCGATCTCACGCTCGGCGCGATGCTGCCGCTGGCGGCCAGCCTCGGCCCGCACGTCATCAGCGTCTCCTCGCTGTCCAAGGCCTATGGCGCGCCCGGCATCCGGGTCGGCTGGATCATCAATTCCGATCCCCGGCTGAAGGAGACCTTCCTCGCCGCCAAGGAGCAGATCAGCATCTGCGGCAGCGTCATCAACGAATGGGTCGCCGAGCAGATCCTGGAGCGGCGCGCCGCCTTCCTCGAACCGACGCTCGCGGAATGGCGCGACCGGCTGGAGCGCGTCGCGGAGTGGATCGCGGGAGAGGATCATCTCGAATGGGTGCGGCCGTCCGGGGGCGTCGTCTGCTTTCCCCGCATGCGCCGGGAACCGGCCGGCGGCACCGATGCCTTCTACCGCCGCCTGCTGCAGGATCACGGCGCCTATGTCGGCCCCGGCCACTGGTTCGAGATGCCGGACACCTATTTCCGGCTCGGCTATGGCTGGCCATCGCGCGAGGAGTTCGAGCAGGGCCTCGTCGCCATCTCCCGGGCGCTGCGCGGCTAGCGGGGGTTGCCCGGCGCCGGATTGCATAAGGAGCAAACAAGTTTATCCTCCCGCTCATCATGGACGAACGGATCGGCCAGTTGCTGGCCCGGATCATCGATACGGTCGGCACGCCTCGCTTCGTCGAGGCGACGTCGCGCGCGATCTGCGCGGTCAGCGATTTCGAGCGGAGCTCGGTGATCCTGCACCGTGCCGGTCCTGGCCCCCGGCTGCTCTTCGAGGACCTCACGCGCACCGGCCACAAAGCGGGCATGGACAATTATGTCCGCGTCACCCATCGCGCCAATCCGATCCTCGCGAGCGCGGCGGCGGACGGCATCTTCCGGGCCAGCGACTTCTGCCGGGGGCAGGGGGAGATCGGGGCCGATCTCCGGGATTATCTGGTCTACACGCCCGAGGAGGAGCTGGGCTTCCGGACCATCGGCTGGCCGGCCCGGCTCGAGGAACTCGGCCTCTATTTCCGGGCGTGCGGCGGGATCGTCGAATTCAGCCTCTATCGGGAGAAAGCGCGCCGCTCGGCCCCGGCGCGCACCCTGCATTTCCTCGACGCCATGCGCGTCCCCCTCGCGGCGGCGTTCGAGCGTCATGACGCGCTGCGCGATCAGGATGGCCCCGCGCTCCCGGCGTGCCTGAGCGCGCGCGAGGCGGAAATCGTGCGGCTGCTGCTCGCCGGCTGTTCGAGCGAGGCGATCGCGCTTCGCCTCGATATTTCCCGCCACACCGTCAAGGATCATCGCAAGGCCATCTTCCGCAAGCTGCGGATCGGGTCGCTCGCGGAATTGTTCGCGCTGGCGTCGCGGGAGGCGGGCCGGGCGCCGGAACCGGGCCTCGCGCGCCACTGATCGTGACGTGCGGTTGTTGCATTTTGAGATTACAAAGATAATATCCTCGTCGCCGGGCCGGACAATCCCATGGTCCCGGGCGATATTCGAGGGGAAGTGATGGTGCGGATCCTGGGCTGTGCGCTGCTGTCCGCGGCTTGGGCGGTCGTCGCCTCTCCGGCCGGCGCGGCGGATCATGACGATGCGACCTCCCATTATCTGCCGACGCCGCCGGTCGTGTATCCGCAGGGCGTCACCAGCCGGCGCGACGTCACCTATGCCGAGCTTTCCGGCTTCCGTCCGCTCACGCTCGATCTGTATCTGCCGAAGCCGGGCGGCGCGCCGAAGCCGCTGGTCGTGTTCGTCCACGGCGGCGCCTGGCTGCACCTCACCGCGCGCGACGGCGGGACGTTCCGGGATTTCCCGGCCGTCCTCGCGTCGCTGGCGGCGCGGGGCTACGTCGTCGCCAGCGTCAATTACCGGAACAGCGGCGAGGCGCCGTTTCCGGGCGCCGTCCAGGATGTCGGGATGGCCATCCAGTGGCTGCGCCGGCACAGCGGCGACTATGGCATAGACCCCGCTCGCGTGGTCGCCTGGGGCTCGTCGGCCGGCGGCAACATCGCCACCCTGATCGGCACCGGATGCGGCGCCCCCAATCTCGCCCCGCCGCCCGTCGCCGGCCAGGACGGCCCCGCGCCCTCCGCGTGCGTCCAGGGCGTGATCGACTGGTACGGCCTGATCGATCTGGAGCATAATCCCGACGATCTCGGGCCGCCGGTCAATCCCAAGGCGACCCGCTACGTGAACGCCTATCTCGGCTGCGAGATGGCGAAATGCCCGGCGGGCTGGGTCCGTTCGACCAACCCGATCAGCTATATCGACGCCAGGGACCCGCCTTTCCTCATCCAGCACGGCACCGCCGACACGACCGTGTCGATCAAGCAGGCCGAGCGGCTCCATGCGGCGTTGCGGGCGGCGGGCGTGCCGGCGGAGCTGGTGACCTATCCGGGCGTCGCGCACGGCTTCGCGGCGCCGGGCGGCGGCGCGGACGATGCGGTCAACCAGCAGGCGCTCGACAAGGTCGAGGCGTTTCTCGACCACCTGTTCCCGCCGGCCGCGCGCTAGCGCCGCCCCGAAGGGCGGCGCTGCCGGTCACCTCGCCCCGCAATACAGGAACAGGCCAAGCGCGATCGTGACGGTGATGGCGCCGCCGATCCGGGTGGCGACCTGCGCGAACGGCATCAGGCGCATGCGGTTGGACGCGCTGAGGATGGCGACGTCGCCGGTGCCGCCCTGGCTCGCGCGGCACGCGGCGATGATGCTGGCCTCGACCGGGTAGAGGCGGACGAACCGCGCCGTGTAGAAGCCCGTCGCCGTCATCGTCACCACCGTGGAGACGACGGTGATCAGGGTCGGCGCGTTGAACGCTTCCATGAGCTTCTCCCACGGCGTCTTGGCGATGCCGATCGCGAAGAGCAGGGGATAGGTGACCAGGGTCGCGAAGAAGCGGTAGTTGCGGTCGGCGCCCCGCTCCATGGCCGCGGGCACGAGCCGGCCCAGCTTGAAGGCGACGGTGAGGAACAGCATGATGACGGCCGCCGGGAAGCCCGTGGTCTTCTCGACCACGGTGCCGATCAGGTACAGCGTCATCGCCAGCACCAGCGCGGCCCCGATCGTCGCCAGCTCGACGGGCGCGGCGGGGTCCGCCGCGATCACCGGATCGGCGGCGGCTTCGCCCGTCTGCAGGGCGCCGTTCCCGGTCAGGTGCGGATATTTGCGGCCCAGCAGGTTGAGCCCGCCCGACAGCAGGATCGCCGTCAGGCTCCCGAACATCACGGGGGGCAGGATCTCGGCGAGCCAGGCGCCCTGGCTGGTGCCGGAGATGGTGGCATAGCCGACCGACAGCGGGATGGCGCCTTCGCCGACGCCGCCGGCCATGATCGGCAGCACGATCCCGAAGGCGGTTCTCTGCAGCCCGAGCCCCAGGGCGCATCCGACGGCGCAGCCCACCAGGGCGGCGGCGAGCGAGCCGGCCAGCACCGGCACCAGGATCTTCACGAACCCGCTGACGAGGGCGGAGCGATCCATGCCCAGAATGGAGCCGACGATCACGCAGCCGATGAACAGATAGAGGAAGTTGCTCTGATCCGTGAAGTCCTTGATCGAAGCGATCATGGGCGCCGGCACGAGCTGCATGTAGGCGAGATAGGAGGGGATGAAGGTCGCGAAGATCGCCCCGGCGCCGATCCGGTTGATGCCGGGTATCCTGCGCCCGAGCTCGGCGCAGCTGAACCCGCCGACCGCCAGCAGGGCGATGTTCGTGGTGAGATCGGACGGGACACGCCCTGCATGGGCCAGGAAGGCCAATGTCGCGACGACCAGGGCGAACAGGGGCAGGGGGATCACGCCGATGCGAATCGCCGCCCATCCCGGACGCCGTGCGCCGAAGGTCGCCTCGGTTGCGGAGCCGTCGCTCATGCCTGCTCATCCTCCTGTCCGCGCTCATGCGTAGCGCCGGCCCGCGCCGATGCCAGCTTGCCTTGATTTATTGCGACTGCTTTGCAATAACGGCCCATATCGGCTCGATTGCTCATTCTTTTTCGCAAAATGCGTGTCCTCTCCGGCCTCTGCATGGTGGATCGAAACCGCTTTGTTGGCCGATCTTCCGGCCTTTCCCGGCTTCTTGAGCAAATTATGCACTTTGAGTTTACATTCTGCAACGATCGAATATGATTGGCGAGTCGGTTGGGGAGCAGCTGGCTAAAAAATAGCGAAACGATGGGGATACCAATGAAGCGATTCGTGATCCGCCGAGCTTTGGCCTCGACCAGCCTGCTGGCCTTCGGCGCACTCCTTTCGACGGCTGGTCACGCGCAGGTCGCGGCGAGCGCCAACGCGCAGCCGGCGGCGCCGGCCGACACCGGCGAGATCGTCGTCACCGGCGAGCGCAACAACCAGCTCGGCACCGACGTCGTCCAGTCGGGCAGCTTCCGGAACGCCAAGATCCTGGACGTGCCGATGACGGTCTCGGTCATCCCCGGCGCGCTGCTGAAGGCGCAGCAGGCGATCGACCTCATCGACGCGGTGCGCAACACCGCCGGCGTCTCGACGGCCAGCGTCGGGCCGGCCATCTACAACAATCTCACCATCCGGGGCATCGCGGTCGACACGCGGTCGAGCTACAAGCTCGACGGTGCGCTCAACATCCTGTCGTCGACGGCGTTTCCGCTGGAGGACAAGGATCGCGTCGAGATCCTGAAGGGCGCATCGGCGCTCTATTACGGCTTCTCGCCCCCGTCGGGCATCGTCAATCTGGTGATGAAGCGCCCGACCCCCGAATTCTCGCTGGCCGCGCGCATCTTCGGCGACGATCACGGCACCTATGGCGGCCATGTCGACGTGGGCGACACGCTCGGCATCTTCGGATATCGCGTGAACCTGCTCGCGTCGCACCTGGACACCGGCATCCAATATGCGACCGGCCAGCGCTACATGGCATCCGGCTCCTTCGACGTGAAGGTGACGGACAAGCTGACGATCACCACGGACAATGAATGGTTCAAGCGCAGCATCGTCGAGCCGGCGGTGTTCATCCTGGCCAACGGCGCGACGGCGGCGCCCAACCTCAAATATCTCAATCCCGGCCGCAGCATCAGCGGCCTGAAATGGGATACGAACCGCACCGAGGAGATCAACAACCTCGTCAAGGCGGTCTACAAGTTCAATTCGGATTGGGATTTCACCGCGCATTACGGCCGGTCGCATCTCGTGCGCTTCCGCTACAATCCGCAGTTCGTGGTGGGCAATGCGGCGACGCTCGATCCCAACAGCCCGACCTTCGGCAATGGCAGCATCCGCTACGGCACGTTCGACCAGTCCGCCGGCTACGAGAATATCGATTATTCGGCCGAAGTGCATGGCGTGATCCGCACCGGCATCGTGAAGAACAGCATCCTGCTCGGCGCGTCGCGCTCGCTCCGGTCGCTGGCCGGCTCGCCGGCGACGCCGCGGACCACGCTGCCGTCGAACTTCCTCGATCCGATCGTCTATCCGGATCCGAACGCGGCCCCGGGCGTGCGGCCGATCCCGTCCCACATCGACGACAAGGGCGTCTACGCCTTCGACCAGCTCAGCTTCCACGACATCGTGCAGCTGATGGGCGGCGTCCGCGCCAGCAACTATTCGGATACCGGCGCGACCAACGCGAACGTGAAGACGCCCTACAAGGCGAAGCCGGTCTCCTGGTCGGGCGGCTTCCTGATCAAGCCGGTCGAGTGGGTCAGCGCCTACGGCACCTATATCCAGGGCGTCGAGGAGAACAGCGTCGGCAGCAACAATGTCGACAACGCGCTGGAGGTCTTCGCGCCGATCAGCAGCACGCTGTACGAAGGCGGCCTGAAGATCCAGCCGCGCAAGAACCTGCTGGTCCAGCTCTCCTATTTCGACATCAAGCGGGTCGGCGCGTATAACGAGCGCAACCTGCCGGGCACGAACATCCTCCACGGCTTCGCCGACGCCACCCAGACCTATCGCGGCTTCGAGGGAAGCGTGACCGGCTATGTGACGCGCGATCTCGCGATCAACGCGGCGGTGACCTGGCTGAAGGCGCGGACCTACGAGGCCGACGATCCCAATTCCCTCCACACCCGCCCGAACGGGACGCCCAGCAACACCTGGTCGCTGTTCGGCGAATATACCCTGTCCTGGCTCAACCCCGGCCTGAAGGTGTCGGCCGGCGCCTATCATACGGGCAGCCAGCCGCTGGACGATACCAACAAGCTCATCCTGTCGGGCTACACCACCTTCGACGTCGGCGCGTCCTACGACTTCAAGGTCGGCGGCCACGCCTTCACCGCGCGGGTGAACGGCCAGAACATCACCGGCAAGCGCTATTGGGCGGCGGTGGCCAGCGGCTCGCTGTCGGAATCGCTGCCGAGCATCGTCAAATTCTCGCTCGCCGCCAATTTCTAGGCCATTCCTCGCAGACCCGGCGGACCGCGCGGTTCGCCGGGCCTCGCGATCGTAGAGGATCCGCATGAGCGAAACGGCTGAAGATCGCGCGCCGGTCTATGATCGACGGACCCGCCGCCTCCACTGGAGCGTGGGTGGGCTGGTGGCCGTGCTGTGGCTGATGGCCCAGGGCAATTCCTTCCTGGAGAAAGGGCCGCTGCGTCTGAGCATCTGGTCCGTCCATGTGCTGCTGGGTTTCCTGCTGGCGGCCTTGCTCGTCGCGCGGATCGCCTGGCGCACCTCGCGCGGTGACCGGCTGCCGCCCGTCAAGCCGGGCCTTTGGGGCCATGCCGCGTCGGCGGTTCACCTTCTGCTCTATCTCCTGCTGATCGCGGTGGTCGTGCTCGGGATCATGAACGTCTTCGGCCACGGCTTCCCGCTGTTCGGCGTCTGGAAGTTCCCCCGTTTCTGGGAAAAGCCGTTCCAGCACCAGATTGCCGACTGGCATGGTCTGGCGGCCAACATCATCGCCGGCGTCGCCGCCGTTCACGCTTTGGCGGCGCTGTGGCATCATCATGTCCTGCGCGACGGGACGCTGCGGCGCATGTGGCCGGCCCGATCCGGCTCCGGCTCGTAGGCGCCGTCGTCGATCCACCCCGAAGAGGTTTGCATATGGCGAGTGCCCCGCGTCGCGAAAGACTGCCCCGGATGCGATGGATGGGGGCCGCTCTGCTCGCCATCGGTGCCGGCGGCGCGGCGCATGCGCAATCCTGCGGGGATCTGACGAAGCTCTCGATCCCGCATGTCACCATCACCTCCGCGGTGGCGACGCCGGCGGGCGAGTTCGTGGAAGAGCGCGGCAAGCGCGCGCCGGTCCATTATCCGGGCGTGCCGGCCTTCTGCCGGGTCGCCGGCGTGTCGTCTCCGGTGCCGTCCTCGAGGATCGGCTTCGAGGTCTGGCTGCCGGCGCCCGGCGCCTGGTCGCAGCGGCTGCACATGGTCGGCAACGGCGCCTACGGTTCCAACCTCTATTACGCCCAACTCGTCGCGCGGGTGCAGCGCGGCGACGTCGCGGTGGCGACGGATACCGGGCACACCGGTTCCAGCCCGCTGTTCGGCAAGGACAATCCCGTCGCGATCGAGGATTGGGGCAATCGCGCCGTCCACGAATCCGTGGTCGCCGCCAAGCAGGTGGTGAAGGCCTATTACGGCCATGCGCAGCGCTGGTCCTATTTCAGCGGATCGTCGACCGGCGGGCATGAGGCATTGATGGCGGCGCAACGCCACCCCGAGGATTTCGACGGGATCATCGCCGGTGCGCCGGGCAACAACCGGACCAACCTGAACCTCCAGTTCCTCTGGGAATATCTGCACAACCACCGGCCGGGCGACGATTCCCACCCGATCGTGCCCAATGCCAAGCTGGCGATGCTCAACGCCGCCGTCCTGACCGCGTGCGACGGGATCGACGGGGTGAAGGACGGGGTGATCAACGATCCCCGCGCCTGCCATTTCGACGTCGGCTCGCTGGCCTGCCCGGGCGCGGAGACGCCCGATTGCCTCACTGCGGAGCAGGTCGCGACGATCCGCGCCATCTATGCCGGGCCGCGCGACGCGCGAACGGGCCGGCAGATTTACCCGGGCTTCCCGTTCGGCAGCGAAGGGATGGGCGCGCCGGCCGATCCCATGCCCGGCTGGAGCGAGTTCTGGGCCAACACCGACAAGCCCGACGAGCCCCAGCGCGCCGACTTCTTCCGCTATTGGGTGTTCAAGGATCCGAACTGGAACTGGTGGACGTTCGACTGGGGCAAGGATGTCGATACGGTCCATCGCGTGATGGGGCCGGTGATCAACGCGACCGATCCCGATCTGTCGCGCTTCCGGGCGCGGGGCGGCAAGCTCATCCTGTTCATTGGCTGGGGCGATCCGGTGGGATCGGCCTTCGAGGCGATCAACTATTATGATGGCGTGGTGGCGCTTTCGAAGGCGCGGGGCGATGCCGGCAAGCTCGCCGACACCCAGCGCTTCGCCCGGCTCTACATGGTGCCGGGGATGGGCCACACGTCGGGCGGCCCGGGGGCGGTGAATTTCTCCAACGCGACGCGCGATTCCGCGCCGCCGACGGAGGATGCCCGCCACGACATGGGCCTCGCCCTGTACGATTGGGTGGAGAAGGGCATCGCGCCGGAGGACCTGATCGCCACCCACTTCGCCAAGGGATCGGGCCCGACGGGCACTGTGGCGTTCCAGCGGCCGCTGTGCGTCTATCCGAAGGTGGCGCGCTATCGCGGCGGCGACGAGACCGAGGCGGCGAGCTATCGCTGCGAGGCGCCTGCGGGACATTGAGGCGGACGGTCCTACCGTCCGATCCCTTCAAATCCTCCCCCGCCAGGGGGACGTGGCAGGCATAGCCTGACGGAGGGCGAGGGCGGCGGTGTCCTGTCCGAAGCGCATCGTCGTCCGCCCCCTCCGTCGCCTTCGGCGCCACCTCCCCCTGGCGGGGGAGGATCAGGAATGCCGATCGACGGCTCAAGGCCCGCCGCGAGTGCCCGTTCAGGCGAACAGGATGCAGGTCGGGCTGCCGGTTTCCGCCACCGTTTCGGCGCCCGAGAGACGGCCGCTCTGCGCGTCGACCTTGTAGCGCACGATCGTGTGCCCCTCCTCGTTCGCGACGAAGAGCGCCGCACCGTCCGGGGCGATCGCGAAGAAGCGCGGAGTCTTGCCGTTCGACGGCACCCAGCCGACCGGGGACAGCCGCCCCGTGGCCGGATCGATCGCGAAGGCCGCGATGCTGTCATGCCCCCGGTTCGAGGCGTAGACGAAGCGCCCATCGGCCGAGACCGCGATCTCGGAGCCGCGGCTGTTGCCGGTGAACGTATCCGGCAGCGCCGACACGATCTGGAAGGGGCGGACGTCGCCCGAGGCCGGGTCCACATGATAGGCGGCGATCGTCGAGTCGAGCTCGTTGATCACGTAAGCGAGGCGATTGCCGGGATGGAAGGCGACGTGGCGTGGGCCCGACGTCTCGCGCGCCGGCGCCGTCGCGCCGGGCACCGCGTGCAGCTTGCCCGCCGGATCGAGCGTGTAGACGACGACGCGGTCGCAGCCCTTGTCGGGCACGACGATGAAGCGGCCCGACGGATCGAACGCGACCTGGTGCGGCTTGGGGAAAGGCTGCTCGATCCGGTGCGGCCCGATCTGGCCCGCGAAGGCGACCACGTCCACCGGGGCGCCGAGCGTGCCGTCGCTGCCGATCGGCAGGCTGGCGATCCCCGATTTCAGCCCGTCCCGGTCGATATGGTTGGCCACGATCATGAAGCGGTTCGTCGGATCGGGCATCAGGTGGACGGGATTGCAGCCGCCCGTCGCCACCCGGTCGAGGAAGCGGAGCGTGCCGTCCGACGGGTCGATCCGGAACGCGCTGGCCTCGGTGCCGTCGCCATGCGCGGTGTAGAGGAAGCGCCCGGTCCGGTCGAAGGCGAGGAAGGACGGATTGACCAGCTTGTCGACGAGCTGGACCTTCGTCCACGCGCCGTCGGCCCCGATCCGGTAGACGGTGATGCCGTCGCCTTGGGCGTTGCGCTCGCGGCTGGTCCGGCAGCCGACATAGGCGAAGCGGGCCATGTGTCCTTGCATCGTGCGCATCCGTGCCCCCAGCTGTGGTGCGATGGCCGCGAGCCCCGTGAGCCCGGCCGCCTGGAGCATCATGCGTCGCGTGGGTCTGTCGAAGGACGATACGCTCAAACCACGTCTCCCTGCGAATCGCTCTATAAGTGATTTTGCATTTTGTCACCTCGTTCGTGTATAGCGTGGCCGGCTTGTGATGTTGCGCTGGCGTCGCGCGGCGATCATCATGGGCCGGAATATGGCCCCGCCTGCGAGCGGGCAGGTTTCGCCGGAGTTGGTGTCGAGGTTCGATGAGAGAGAAGTTGGCAGCGCAGGTCGCGCATCGGATCGTGGAGCATATCCGGGAAGGGGGGCTGGACACCGGTCACCATCTCGGGGCGCAGATGCTGGCGGACCTGTTCAAGGTCTCGCGCGCGCCGGTGACCGAGGCGCTCAAGGTGCTGGAGGAGGGCGGGGTCGTCTATAGCGAGCCCAATCGCGGCTTCTTCGTCTCCCGCCCGATCGCGCACATCACCGCGTCCCGCCCGGACACCGCGTCGAACGACGAGGAGGACAAGCTCTATTTCCTGATCGCGGAGGACCGGCTGTCCGGGCGGCTGCCCGACCGGGTGAGCGAGAACGAGCTCATGCGCCGCTACAATGTCCCGCGCGGCCGCCTGCAATTGCTGCTCGGGCAGATCGCGGAAGAGGGGTGGGTGGAGCGGCTGCCCGGCCATGGCTGGGCGTTCGGCACCACGCTGTCGTCCGGCGAAGCCTATGCCAAGGCCTATTTCTTCCGCGCGGCGATCGAATCGCAGGCGGTGCTGCAGCCCGATTTCCGAATCGATCGCGAAAGCCTCGATCTGGTCCGGCGCCAGCAGATCGCCCTGCTGGACGGCGAGATGTTCACCCTGCCGCGCGCGCGCCTGTTCGAGATCAACACGACCTTCCACGAGACGATCGTGTCCTGGTCGCAGAACAGCTTCTTCCTCGAGGCGTCGCGCCGGATCAACCGGCTGCGCCGCCTGATCGAATATCGCGTGACCAGCGACCGCAGCCGCCTCAAGCGCCAGTCCGAGGAGCATCTGCTCATCCTCGACAAGATCGAGGCGGGCGATGTCGAGGAAGTCTCGATCTTCCTGCGCGACCACATCACCTCCGCCTTCACGATCAAGCAGCCCGACGTCGAGCGGCCGGCCCGCAAGGGCGCCCTCTAACGCCCCGTCTCGCGGGCTTTCGCAAATTGACGCGCATCTCCCATTGACCTTTTGATTGCATTTTGCCATCTCATATTGGCAATGTTCGAACCTCCTGCCGCAGACCGCCCTGGCTTCAGCGCGGCGCCGGACGTTCGTCGGGGAGAGGCCTCTTGAGCGCACAGTCCATCGACAATCCCTCCCGCCGGGCCTTCGGCGCCTTGGCCCTGGGCGGCACCGCGTTCGCGCTGACGCCGAACGGGCTGCGCGCGCAATCGGCCGCCGGCGGCCCGAAGGCGCCGGGCCCCGTCGCCCTCGCCATGCAGCCCCGCGACGGCCTGCCGCGCTCGACGCCGGAGGCCGAGGGCGTCTCGTCCGAGCGGATCATGGCCTTTCTCGACGATGTCGCGGCGGCGGGCCTCGAATTTCACGGCTGGATGCTGGCGCGCCATGGCAAGGTCGTCGCGGAGGGCTGGTGGTGGCCTTACGGCCCCAATCGCCAGCATATGTGCCATTCGCTGACCAAGAGCTTCAACGTCACCGCCGTCGGCATGGCCATCGACGAAGGCAGGTTCGGCTATGACGACAGGCTGGTCTCCTTCTTCAAGGGCCAGGTGCCGGCCGATGCCAGCGACAACCTGAAGGCGATCACGGTCCGCGACCTGCTCGACATGACCTGCGGCCACGATCACGAGACGTCGGGTTCGGAATGGCGCCCGCTCAAGACGAGCTGGGCGGCGGAATTCTTCAAGATCCCGGTGCCCTACAAGCCCGGCACGCATTTCCAGTACACCAGCGCCGCGAGCTACATGCTGTCGGGCATCGTCACCAGGACGACGGGCCTGTCGGTCGAGCGCTATCTTCGCCCGCGCTTCTTCGAGCCGCTCGGCATCACCAACTACCATTGGGACATCAGCCCGGAAGGGTTCAGCCCCGGCGGCAACGGGCTGAGCTGCACCACCGCCGACTCGCTCAAGCTCGGCCTGCTCTACGAGCAGAAGGGGCTCTGGAAAGGGCGCCGCCTGCTGTCCGAGGATTTCATCGCCCGCGCCAGCCGGCGGCAGTCGAACATCGCGGCCAAGGACGACGCCTATGGCTACCAATGGTGGCTGGGCGAGGGGAACGTCTTCTACGGGAACGGCCTTTTCACCCAATATTCGATGGTCTTCCCCGATCACGGCGCCTGCATGGCCTTCTTCTCGGCGATCGACGGCAGCGAGCATCTGCGGCCCTATATCTGGAAGCATTTCCCGGCGGCGTTCGGCGCGCCGACGGCGCCGACCAGCGCGACGGTCGCGCTCCGCAAGAAGATGGCGGCGCTCCGCGTGCTGCCGGTGCTGAAGAGGACGGAGTCTCCCGTGGCGGCGCGCGTCTCGGGCAAGGCCTTCCAGGTCCGGCCCAACGACCAGGGCGCGCGGACGGTCTCCTTCGCCTTCACGGGCGACCGGGTCGACTATCGCCTGACCGACGAGCGCGGGACGCACCGCATCGTCGCCGGCCTGGCCGACTGGATCGAGCAGGACACGACGATGACGGGCGCGCGCATCCATCACGAATATGAGCCCGACCAGATGCGCGTCGTCGCCGGCGCCGAATGGCGCGATGCGACGACGCTCGTCATGACGTGGTGCTTCGTCGAGGCCGCCTTCCGCGACACGGTCGTCTGCCGGTTCAGCGATCAGGGCGTGACCATCGACCGGAGCGTCAACATGAACATGGAGGATCGGGTGCTGCCGACCCTCAGCGGAACGCGGGCCTGATCGCATGACCCAGACGGGGGGCCTGCCGGACCAGGCGCAGCGCGCCGTCACCATCCGGGTCTTCCGCCGGATCGTGCCGCTCTGCTTCCTGCTCTACATCGTCTCGTACATCGAGCGGGCGAACATCGGCTATGCCGCGCTGCAGATGAATGCCGAGCTGGGGCTGAGCTCGGAGGCGTTCGGGCTGGCGGCGGGCATCTTCTTCATCGGCTATTTCCTGTTCGAGGTGCCGAGCAACCTGCTCATGGCGCGCTACGGCGCGCGGGTCTGGATCGCGCGCATCCTGATCGGCATGGGGCTGGTGTCGATGGCGACGGCCTTCGTCCAGACCCCGCTGCAGCTGTACGTCATGCGCTTCCTGCTCGGCGTCGCCGAGGCCGGCTATTTTCCGGCGATCATCATCTATCTCACCGCCTGGTTCCGTTCGAAGGAGCAGGCCA
>Ga0105237_10005787_pt1 | contig 13879 bp, 11 predicted proteins | sample KBSC24metaG_FD_81520 | JGI IMG/M metagenome (GOLD analysis project Ga0105237, IMG submission 81520) | Corn rhizosphere microbial communities from Kellogg Biological Station, Michigan, USA - KBS C2-4 metaG | ecosystem: Host-associated > Plants > Roots > Rhizosphere > Soil | place: Michigan, USA...
CGCGACGGAACTGGGCTGGGACGGAATTTTCCTGCGCTGCCCGAATCCCTCGTGCCCGGCGCAGACACAGCGGCGCATCCAGCATTTCGCGCAGCGCGGCGCGATGGATATCGACGGGATGGGCGAGGCACTGGTGGAGCAGTTGGTGGCCGCGAACTTGGCGAAGGATCCAGCGGATCTCTACGACCTTAAGCTCGACCAGCTCTCGGGCCTGGAGCGGATGGCGGAGAAGTCGGCACAGAATGTCCTCGATGGGATCGAGGCGAGCAAGAAGGCCGATTTGTGGCGGCTGATTTTCGGCCTGGGCATCCTGCACGTGGGGGCGGGTTCGGCGCGTGCGCTGGCCTCGCATTTTCATTCGCTGGAGAAGCTGAAGGAAGCGACGGAGGAAGACTTGCTGAAGATCCACGACATCGGCGAGGTGGTGGCGGGGAGCGTGGTGGGCTGGTTCCGGAAGAAGGAGAATCAGGCGCTGGTGCGCCGCCTGCAGAAGGCGGGCGTGAACATGAAGGCGCAGCATGTGACGACACCCATCGGCGGTACGAATCTGGCGGGCAAGACGTTCGTGCTGACCGGAACGCTGAGCGAGCCGCGCGAGGCGGTAGCGGAACGGATCCGCCTGGCGGGCGGTAAAGTCTCCTCGAGCGTGAGCAAGAAGACCGATTACGTGATCGCCGGGGAAAATGCGGGCTCGAAGCGCGCCGACGCGGAGCGGCTGGGAGTGAATATCCTAAGTGAGAGCGAATTTGCGAAGCTTGCGGAAAAGTGAGGCGGGCCTTAGGATAAAGCCATCTCCCGTGAGAATCTCTTTCCCATTTAGCCTCATGTGCTTGTGCCTGGGGGGAATGGCGCTTGTATCACGCGCCCAGGACCCTGGAGCGCAACAGGATGCAGAAGCAGCTCGTGAAAAGCTCCTCAAGGCGGCTGACCAGATCGAGATGATCCAGAGCACCTCGGAGGCGACCCGGACGACCCTCGATGCCATGAGGGCGGATATCAACCGGCTGCAGCAGGATAACGAGGCTCTAAAACGCCAGCTGGCCGATCTCCAAGCTGCTTTCCAAGAGGCAGAAACGGCCCACGCGAAGGAGCGGAATGCGCTGGTGGACAAAGTGGCGGAGATGATCGCCGCCGCCGGCAAAAATTCCACACCCGCTAAAACGCCGGTGAAAAAGAAAAAAGAGGCGGCTACGACAGAATCTTCCTCCCCCGCGACCACCCCCGTAAAGAATCCTCCGGCAGAAACCGCTGCGGTTGGCACGGCGGATGCACCCCCAGCCGACACCAGCCCACCTGCAAACCCCAGCGGAGACACGACCACCACCGAAACAGCACCCCCCAAGACCCAAAAGGGCTATTACCACGTTGTGGAAAGTGGCGAGACCCTGACACTTATCTGTTCGGCTTACCGTCAGCAGGGCGTTAATGTCACTATTGCCGAGATTCGCAAGGCGAACGGGCTGACAGAGAAAAGCGTGTTGAAGGTGGGGCAAAAACTCTTTATTCCCAAACCTGGAACTTGAATTATGAGCGAACTTTCACCGGTTAATTCCGACTCCTCCGTCTCTTGGCGGGTGAGGAAGGTAACGGACGATTCGATTTACGGTCCGGTGGACGATAATACCCTGAAGGAATGGGCAAATTCTGCCCAAATTTCACCGCAGGATATGGTCGACCAGAACGCCGATGATAATTGGCGGCCTGCGCCCGAGCTCGAATTTCTCCAGATGCTATGGCTGGTAAAACTGCCGGGTGAGGAAATTTACGGACCCACGACGGTGGGTACGCTTCAGGAATTTGTGCAGGAGGGACTCATCGGTGAGAAGACGTTGGCGACGCACGTGAAGACGAATCAGTCGCTGCCGATCGGCGCGCTCTTCGCCGCGATGGAGTTCGAGAAGAAGCGGGCGTCGCGCCGTCCACCGCGCGAGAGCAAGAAGTCAACCGCCTCGCTGGCGGTCGACATGGCGAAGGACCAGCGCATCCGGCAGCTGGAGGAGGATTTGCGGGAGCTGCGCAAGGAGCACGAGACGCTGACCCACAAGTTCCGCCAGCTGACGATCCAGTTGCAGCAGGGAACTGTCGCGCGTAAATAGCTCCCGCATTTAACTTCCGTCATCCTGAGCTTGTCGAAGGATCAGCTCCCGATAAACAGCCACTTATCGGACTAGCGTGTGCACTCTCCGGAGGCTGATCCTTCGACAAGCTCAGGATGACGGAGGCTAAGAAAAAGTAATTCTTACGCGCAGGTGTCAAACTGCCCTCCGCCAGGAGTTGACGCCGGGGGACTCCGGTCCTTTATTGGTGGGATCATGAGCTCTTCTTCCAACGGCCCGATACCGGTCACCGTCATCACGGGCTTCCTCGGCGCGGGCAAAACCACGCTGCTGAACCGCATCCTCACGGAAAAACACGGCAAGCGGATCGCGGTGATCGAAAACGAGTTCGGCGAGATCGGCGTGGATAACCAGCTGGTCATTCAGTCGGACGAGGAAATCTTCGAACTGAACAACGGCTGCATCTGCTGCCGGGTGCGCGGCGATTTGATCCGCATCCTGGCCAAGCTGCAGCAGCGGCGCGACAAGTTCGACTCGGTGCTGATCGAGACGACGGGGCTGGCCGACCCGGGCCCGGTCGCGCAGACGTTCTTCACCGACGAGGAAGTGAAGGAGGGTTTCGTTCTCGACGGGATCGTGACGGTGGTCGATGCGAAGCACGTGGGACTTCATTTCGACGACACGCGCGAGGTGCGGGAGCAGATCGGTTTCGCCGACGTGATCCTGCTGAACAAAACCGATCTCGTGCCGCCCGCCGAGCTGGCAAAGACGGAGGCACGCATCCGCAAAATGAATCCGTTCGCGAAGCTGCATAAGACGGAGAATGCGGCCATCGACCTGAACAAGGTGTTGGATATCGGTGGGTTCGATTTGAAGCGGGCGCTCGATCTGGAGCCTGATTTTCTCAAAGCGGCGGAAGACGACTATCATCATCACGAGCATGAACATGATCACGAGGGGCATGAGCACCATGATCACGAGCACGAGGAGGAACATGATCATCACCATGACGAGGACGTGACGTCGGTGGGCATCACGACGCCGGGCGATCTCGACGAGAAGAAGCTTTCCGACTGGCTGGGGACGCTGCTGCGGACGAAGGGGCAGGATATTTTCCGCATGAAGGGCGTGCTGTCGGTAAAAGGGCGCGACCAGCGCTTCGTTTTCCAGGGTGTACACATGCTGATGGATGGACGACCCGACCGGCCCTGGGGGAAAGAGCCGCGACACAATGCGCTGATTTTCATCGGGCGCAATCTCGACCGCAAGGCGTTGAACGAGGGCTTTCTGTCCTGCCTGGCGTGATGAGTTCCCCTTTGCGCGCCATCGCGTTTACCTGGCACACGCGGTTGGGCGATTTCGTCACCGATGCGGCCTGGTCGCCGTCGGGTGATCGGCTGGCCGTCTCATCTGTTTCGGGCGAGGTGGCGATTTACGACGCGACGACGGGCAAGGCGGTCCATCTTTTCAAGGAGGCGCATACCGACGGTTGCGATGCGCTGGCGTGGCGGCCCGACGGGAAGGCGCTGGCCACGGCGGGCCGCGACGGGATGTGGAAACTTTGGGATGCATCCGAAGGCAAAATTCTCGCTGAGCATGAGGCGGGTGCTCTGTGGGCGGAGTATCTTGCGTGGAGTCCCCGCCCGGTCGGCGAGCAGGGTCATCTGCTCGCAGTCGCGGCGGGCAACAAGGTGACGCTGTGGACGGAAGCGGGCGCGCCCTCAAGCGAAGCCATAACTTTTTCGCGCACGGTGGCTGATCTCGCGTGGGTTCTGAACGGCACCGCGGTGGCCGTGGCCACGAGCACGAGTGTGAACCTGCGCGACCCGGAGACGGGCAAGGAGGAACGCGCCTTCGTTTCGCGCGATCCGATTTTAAAGATGTCGTTCAGCCCGTCGGGCAAGTGGCTGATGACGGGCAACCAGGATTGCTCGGTCCACGTCTGGAACACCGACAGCGGCGCGGAGATGCACATGCGTGGCTACGCCTCGAAGGTGCGGCAGCTGGCGTGGCATCGCGGGAGCCGCTGGCTGGCAGCGGGCGGAGGCGACGTGGTGTCGGTGTGGGATTGCTCGGGGCCGGGGCCTTCAGGACGGACGCCGAACCTGCTCGAATGGCACCAAGACCTGGTGAGTGCGCTCCATTACCAGCCCGCGGGCGACTGGCTCGCCTCGGGGGCGCGCGACGGCAGCGTGGCGATCTGGTCGCCAACCCAGCGGCAGAGCCTCATCAGCGGGGCGAAAATTTCGAGCGGCGTCACGCGCGTCGCCTGGTCCCCGGACGGCAGCCGGTTGGCGGCCACCGGCGAGGAGGGCGAGGTGCAGGTGCTGGCGGTGGAATGATCCAGGGTAGCCGTCGACCGCCGGGCGATGGGCTCGGAAGACTTTGCCATACCAAACGAGCACCGTCGCGCGGCGCACGACGGCTACCACTGAATTCGCGGCTCGACCGCGGGCGGCGGGAGAGCTAAGCAAGGCGGAATTATTTATGGCCGCCGCCGCACCGAAAACGTTTCTTAAGGGCTGGTTCGTCCCGAATGACATCGACGGGTTCTTCGGGCTTTTCGTCGACAACCTGTGCCAGTTGGTGGTGATCGTGGGACTGTGTCCGGTGCTGGCGGGGCTGCCTCTCGATCTCGTGGTGGGGCGCATTCTGCCGGGGATCGCGGTGTCGCTGGTGGCGGGAAATCTTTTCTACGCGTGGCAGGCGCGGCGACTGTCGCGGAAAACGGGCCGCCCGGTGACGGCGCTGCCATTCGGGGTGAACACGGTGAGCCTGTTCGCCTTCATCTTTTTCATCCTGGCCCCGGTCTACCATAAGACGCACGACGCGGACCTGGCCTGGAAAGTGTCGCTCGCGGCGGGGCTGCTCGGCGGGCTGGTGGAAATCGCCGCGTCGTTCTTCGGAGCTTGGGCACGGCGACACACACCGCGCGCGGCACTGCTCTCGGCGCTGGCCGGGGTGGGGATTACGTTCATCGCGATGGGGTTCATCCTCCAGATTTTCAGCTCGCCGCTGGTGGCGGTTTTCCCGGCGCTCCTGGTGTTGATCGGTTACGCGGGCCGGGTGCGGTGGCCGCTGGGACTGCCGACCGGTTTCATCGCCGTGGTGGCGGGGACGGCGGCGGCGTGGCTCCTGCGCAGTGCGCAGCTTCTGCCAATGCCGGTATGGCCCGAAGCCCCGATCCATTTTTATTTTCCGGTGCCGATCGTGGGCGAGGTCTTTTCGCTGCTGGCCGATGAGCGGGTCTGGAGATTCGCGCCGGTGTTCGTGCCGATGGCGGTATTGAACGTGATCGGATCGATCCAGAATCTGGAGAGCGCGGAGGCGGCGGGGGATAAGTTCGACACCCGGTCGTCACTGCTGGCCAATGGAATCAGCGCGGTGGCGGGGGTCTTCTTCGGCAATCCGTTCGCGCCGACGATCTACATCGGCCACCCGGGCTGGAAGGCGATGGGTGCGCGGGCGGGTTACTCGGTGCTGAACGCGGTGGCGGTGACGGGGATCTGCCTGACGGGCGCAATGCCGTTCGTACTTTATTACATGCCCCTGGAGGCGACGCTGGGGATCCTGCTCTGGATCGGGCTGATCATCACGGCGCAGGCGTTCCAAGAGGTGCCGAAGGCGCACGCCCCGGCGGTGGCGATCGGTTTCATTCCGTCGCTGGCAGCGTGGGGTGTTTTCCTGATCCAGACGACGCTGGACAAGGCGGCACCCGGTTATTCGCTCCAGCAGGCGTCGGCGAATTTCGCCCCGCAGGTTTTCTTCAACGGGATGCTCAGCCTGGGCCAGCAGCAGAGCTTCCTGCTCATCTCGATTTTCTTCAGCTCGATCGTCGCCCTGGTGATCGACCGGCGCTGGCGGGCGGCGGCCATCTGGTGCCTGATCGCCTCCGCGCTGTCAGCCTGTGGGATCATCCATGCGTTTGTCTTCACGCCGGACGGCGGCGTGGAACCGGCTCTCTTTCATCGGCCCGAGTGGGCGGGGGCGATTCCGTCGGGGATGGATTACGCGGCGGTCTACGCGCTGGCGGCAATTTTATTGCTGGCGATGGAGGCGTGGAAGCCGGGGGAAATCGAGCATTCGTAAACGCACAGGTCGGTAATGGTTCAATTTGATAAAAGCCAGCTTTTCCGGTGGTAGCCGGCGCAGGCCCTGCGCCGGTCCGTCGCGCGGCACGCGACGGCTACCTTTCAACTGACCCACTACCCACAGGTCCGCGAAGCCGACGGACGACACGGAGGTCGTCCCTCCAGTTATTAAACGGCCAACCTAGACCGTCGCTACAGTTTCCGGAAAGTGGCGATGTAGGCGTAGCGGCCCGCGACCGATTGGAGGGTGAGTTTGCCCACACCCTTGGCATCAAGAGCGCGGAGATAATCGAGCAGCTCGGGACGGTGATGGACGTGAAAGAGCTCGAGCCAGCCCTGGAGCAGGGAACGGAACCAGCGGGGCAGATCAGCCTGGTCCCAGAAATCGACGACGTAGAGCGTGGCATGGGGCTTGAGATTGGCCAGGGCGGCGTCGACGGCCTGCGACCAAGTGGGGATCATGGAGAGGGAGTAGGAGAAAAAGGCGGCGTCGAAGGGCTCGGCAAGGCCGAAGGTCTTGGCATGGTCGAGCTGCTCGGCGAAGCAGTGGCGGAGGGTGACGCGCGCTTCGAGCCCGCGCCGCTTCACTTTCGTGGCGGCGGTGGCCAGCATTTCGTTGGAGACGTCGAGGCCGTAGCAGTGAAGGTCGGGCCGCTGGCGGGCGAGCCGGATGAGGTTGCGCGCGGTGCCGCAGCCGATTTCGAGGACGCGGTCGCCAGGCCGTAGCTCCATGTCGCGCAGGAGGCGGTCGCGGCCGAGGAGGTAGTATTTGCGGGTGAGATCGTAGACGTACCGGGTCCAGCGGTACATGCGGTCCATTTCTTCGGTCGTGGCCATCGGGTTCGCGATTGAAGACGGTCGGTTCGAGGTTGTCGAACCAGAAGGAAGTCCGTTTCGCCTTCGGCAAAACGGTCCGTCGCCCGGAGGTCGACGGCTACCTTATGAGAAGAGGATGCGGCGGGCGGGGGTGATGCCGTAGCCGGCGAGGACTTTCCGGGCCGTCTCGACATGGCTTGCGGAAACCCAGACGGCGGAGTGGATATCGCACTCGTTGACGTGGAGCGAGAGGAGGGCCCAGTCGCGCATGATGTTGGCACGGTCGATTTCCTCGAACTCGTCCTCGGTGCGGCCGGAGCGGACCTCGAAACCGCAGCCCTCGGGCGGATGCCAGAGGATGTAGCGGGAGTTGTCGTCGGGGGAGGTCTCGGCGTAGATGGCGAGGAGGTGGAGATTCTTAAGAAAATCGCTGGCGGGCTGAAGCAAATCGCGCGACATCCAGCGGGTGAAGCTCCGCTCGCGCAGGAGGGCGGCCTCGCCGGACATGAGGCGGGAGGGGGCGTAGGTGTAGATGGTTTTCACGCCTACTTCTCCATGACGTAGAGATGGAAGCCGCCGTAGATGGCGGAGCGATCCTCCTCGAGCAGCGCCTTGGAAAGCGCTTCCTTGTAATCGAACTTGGCGCGGAGCGCAGGCGGCAGGGCGGCTTCGACCGGCGACGTGGTGGCGGCGGTGCGAAAGACGATGCGGGTGCCGGGGCGGCCAACGCGGGCGATCTCGGTCCACATCTCGGCGATCTGCTCGGGCTTCATCCAGTCCTGCGAATCGAGGAACACGAACCGGTCGAGCGAATCGTCGGGCTGGGAACGCATGTACTCGATCAGCGTGGTGTTCGTGACCGAGACGCGGTCGAGGTTGTCGCGGAGGGTCTGGAAATTTTCCTCCTTGAGATACTCGGGCATGGCGAGACGCGAGGCGCGGTCATAACTGCGGCCGAAGGCCTGCCAGCCGAAGTAGTTTTCGGAGATGGGGAAGTCGCAGGCGAGGCGCTTGACCCGCTCGCGATACATGGCGATGAGGCCGCCCTCGGTCTCGGTCTCCATGGCGCTGAACTGCTGGGGCGGGATGCCGAGGGAGTAGAGCATGACGGGCATCTTGCCGGTGGCGCGGACGAACCAGTTGTCGAAGAAGGGGGCGATGTTCTGCTCGAAGATCTGCTCCTGCTCGGCGCGGCTCGAGGCGGAGAGGATGCGGGAGGGGTCCCACTTGCAGACTCGCGCGATGGTGTGCAGGAAGCGGATGAAATACCCCATCTTCGCATAGTCGTAGAAGTTCTTGGTGAAGTACTTAATGCGCGGGCCGAAGAAGAGGAGGCGGACGAGGCTGCCCTTTTCCCAGAAGGCGCGGGTGTTCTCGTCGAGATGCTCGGCGAGGTAGGTGAAGTAGTTGTAGCGGTTGAGCTCGTCGTCGGCGCAGCCGAAGAAAAGAAAGAAATCCTCGTAGCTGGGGAGGTACTTCAGGGCGGCGAGCTTGAGCTTGAGGACGCAGAGGTGGCTGCGATTAAGATCGACGGCCTGGATGTGGGCGGGTTTGTGGATGAGGTAGTTGAGGACGTTGCAGCCGCCGGAGGAGATGGTGAGCATCCGGCTCTCAGGAGTGAGGGCCAGGGCCTTGAGATCGACCCGTGGGTCTTCCCAAATCTGGTTGTAGACGAAGCTGTTGAACCAAAAGGTGAAAAGGCGCTCAGAGATGCCCTTGGGGCTCAGCGGATGATGATGGTGAACCGCGCCTTCGAGGTATTGGGCAGTAGATTCGTGTGGCATGGACGGAGGGCGTTAGGCAGGGACAGTGGACAGTTTTTCGACTTTAGCGGGGCTGCCGTCCGGGACAAGCCCCATCTCCCGAATCCCTCTATATCAAAGGGTTAGATGGCGGACCATCTTACCGCTGGTCGAGTGGAACAACTTTCTTACCGACAGGATAGCCGACATACTCGCTACTGGGACGGAAGATCTTGTTGTCCTTGAGCTGTTCGATGATGTGGGCGGTCCAGCCCGAGGTGCGCGCGATGGCGAAGATAGGCGTGAAGAGATCAGTGGGGATGCCGAGGCTGTAGTAGACGGTGGCGGAGTAGAAATCGACGTTGGCGTTGAGGTTCTTTTCCTTCTTCACCAAGGCAGCGATCTTCTCGCTCATTTCGACCCATTTGGTCTCGCCGATTTCCTGGCCGAGTTTGACGGCCATGGCCTTGAGATGAGGCGCGCGCGGGTCGAGGACCTTGTAGACGGCGTGGCCCATGCCCATGATTTTTTCCTTCTTGGCGAGCTTGTCGTGGACCCAGGCGTCGACTTTGTCCGGGCTGCCGATTTCCTGGAGCATGTGGATGACGGCCTCATTGGCGCCGCCATGGAGGGGGCCCTTGAGGGAGCCGATGGCGGTCGTGACGCCGGAGTAGATGTCGGAGAGCGTGGCGACGGTGACCAGCGCGGAGAAGGTCGAGGCGTTGAAGCCGTGGTCGGCGTGGAGGACGTAGGCGAGGTCGAGGGTCTTGACCGCCTCGGGACCGGGAGTTTCGCCGGAGAGGAGGTAGAGGAAGTGGGCAGCCTCGTCGAGATCGGTCCGGATGGGCGGGAAGTCCTTGCCCTGACGGGAACGGTGGAAGTAGGCGACGATGACGCCAATCTTGGCCGTGAGGGAAATGGCGCGGGGCAGGAGCTGCTCCGGGGTCTGCGGACCGACGGGCGCGTGGTCGTAGAGACCGAGCATCGAAACGCCGGTGCGGACGATGTCCATCGGATTGGCATCCTTGGGCGCGTGCTTGAGGAAATCGACGATCGGTGCGGGCAGGGCGCGGGCGGCGCGAAGATCGGATTTGAGCTTTTCCAGCTCGGCCTTGTTGGGTAGACGGTCGTGCCAGAGGAGGTAGACGACCTCCTCGTAGCTCACCTTGCCGGCGAGCTCATTGATGTCGTACCCGGCGTAGATGAGGATGCCTTCATCACCCAAAACATCACTGATCCGGGTGGTGGCGGCAACGATCCCTTTCAAGCCAGGAGAAGTGACAGGCATACTACTCAATTAACAAGGCCCATGCCACTTTGCCACTGAAAACGGTGAAATCTTCTCCCCTATTAGAAAGGTATTCTTCCTTTTAGAATATCTTTACAAGATCGATAAATCCCAAGAGCAACTCTCTGCTGCGGGAAACCTTGAAACCACTCCCTCTACCAGAGGTGCAGTTCTCGGGAAATATCGCGGTAACTTGCCTCGGATATCACAGTACGGTCCCAGTCGCTGCCAAGGATATGAAACTGTTTCCGGGCAACATCGAAATGGCCCCCTTCATAGGCCTGATAGGCAAAGTTCGTGCGATAAAAAACACTGTTGGGAAAGTGATCGAGAAAATCGAGATAGCTCTTTTCCAGCGGCGTCCAAATTTCGGGTTTCGTGTAAAAACTCCAATCCTGGCCAGCTGCGTCAGCCACGCCTACGGAAAAGACGAGGGGTAATTTGGCGGACCAGTTCTCGGTCTGGATACATTCCTGGCCAAAGCCGATGACCTCATCGACCGAGCCATACCACCGCGGCTGGAGATACCATTCCTTGGCCGTATAAGCGTCGAAATCGTCCGGATCCGCTTTGATAGCTCTCTGGAACCAGAGTTCCATGCGATCCTTTCCCTGACCTTGGCCAAGTTCCACCGATATCATTTTTCGCGCGATTTCTCCCTCCTTGGGATAGCGGTCATAAGCGGCCTCCAGAATTTCGGCTGCTTTATCGAGGCGCTCCCTGAACAACTCCCATCCGTGCTCCGACACGCTGTTGGCCCAGCCGTTGCCGCGAGCGTTCCATGCGGCGTGGACATAATAGCTGCCATCGAGTGCCATCCGGACTGGGTTGGCAGGATCTGATTCATTAAAGTCGCGATCCTGCTCTCCGATAACGTGGTTGAGCGTTTCCTCATCCTCGTCGGCACTATCCAAAAGTGCTTCAGCGTGATCGTAAAGGAGGCTATGAGGCAGCTTATCCTGCAGGAGTTGCCGGTAAAGTTTCCCCCATTTCTCTACCAACGTGGGCATTGCCTTGACTGTAACGGCATCAGGATCGGGGCGATTTCGAGTCCGATACTTGGCGAAATTATCAAGAGCCGAGGAACAGACCCATAATTTGAAAGCGGTTGGGTAGCCGGTGGCAAGGAATTGTTCGGCCGACTGGTTGGCCTTCTGCGTCTCCTCTTCCGAATCCGTGAAAGAATATGTCGAGAAGTAAACATATCTGAAGGCACGCAGCGCGGGATCGCGTGAACCCATAATTTGCGCAGCATTGGCATAATCGTAACCATCCAGCCAGAGGCCTTCGCGATAGAAGTCGCCCCATACCCACAGATACGCAAAGAGGCGCAGGAGCGTTCGAATCCGGTCGTCGTAGGGCTTGGGATCGGGATTGCGTTTGTCATAATCCGCCAAGGCCGCATCCCGGATTTTTTGGTAAATATCCCGGTTGGATTTCATGCGATTGGCAAGACTATCCACATCGATGAGGACTCGATCCAAGGAATGAGGCAAGGTGGAAGGCGCAGGGGGATTCTCTATAACCGGCACAACGACGCGGACATGCCCGAGACTTCCACCGTTGCGAAGCTCCAAGTAAAGCACCATTCCCCCGCAGATGACGGCCACGGAACAAAGGATGACAAACCCCAGGATGATGACTCTCATGATAAACCTCTTTCAAGGCTATGGGGCCTGGACCTAGCGGGACAAGCCGAATCGGGAGGGAATTCCAGGCCTTTTGTTGCCCCCGCAGCCTACTTTGACATTGCTTCCAAGCGGCGGGTGTTCTACACCTAACCTTCCGGATTATCACGTTTTTCCGGCTCTCTTATGATCGTTGTCCTGAAACCCAATCTTGAACTGGCCGAAGTCGAAAAAGTGATCGCCGAGGTGGCGAAGCTCGGCTACGAGCCGCGCCCCATCCACGGCAAGGTGCAGACGGTGATCGCCGCCATCGGCGACGAGAATACGCACCAGTCGCTGGAAACCCTTTCCTCCTGGCCACAGGTGGAGCACGTTCACCGCGTGCAGAAGCGCTACAAACTAGTCAGCCGCGAAGCCAAGAAGGGCGCCGACAGCGTCGTGAAGGTCCACGGCCAGGAAATCGGCGCCGGGAAGAAGTTCTGTTTCATGGCCGGGCCCTGCTCGGTCGAGAGCGAGGAACAGCTGATGACGACGGCCAAGGCGGTCAAGGCGCAGGGCGCGACGTTCCTGCGCGGCGGCGCCTTCAAGCCCCGCACGTCTCCCTATGAATTTCAGGGCCTGGCCAAGGACGGCTTGAAGCTGCTGGCGCAGGCGGGCAAGGAATACGATCTCGGCATCGTGACCGAGGTGCTTTCGGAACGCGACGTGGAGCTGGTGGCGGAGTACGCCGACATCCTCCAGATCGGCGCGCGCAATGCCCAGAATTTCTCCCTCATCACCGAGGCGGCCCGCAGCGGCAGGACGATCCTGCTCAAGCGCGGACTGAGCATGAAGATCGAGGAGTGGCTGCTGGCGGCGGAGTACGTCCTCGCCCACGGCAATCCGAACGTCCTGCTCTGCGAGCGGGGCATCCGCACTTTCGAGACTTACACGCGCAATACGCTGGATCTTTCGGCGGCGGCGATCGTGAAGAAGGAATCGCACCTGCCGGTGATCATCGATCCGAGCCAGGGCTGCGGACGCGCCGATCTCGTCCTCGAGCTGTGCAAGGCGGCGGTCGCGCTCAATGCCGACGGCCTGCTCATTGAGGTGCATCCGAACCCGGCCGAGGCGTGGAGCGACGGCCAGCAGCAGGTCGATTTCAACCTGTACGCGAAGCTGGTGAAGGAATTGCAGCCGTTCATTTCCGCGGTCGGTCGTCCCTCTTAAAAAGAAAATCCCATGATCTCTGGCGCACGTGGCCCGGCCTCTCCCCGACCGGCGTCTTCCACCGCCGATGTGGTCCCCAAACCGGGCGACACGACCCAGACGGTTCTGATCATCGACGATGAGAAGGACGTCCATTATTCCTTTCGCCGCCTGCTGGAGAAGGAACCGCTGACCATCCTGAGCGCGGAGTCGGGCAGCGAAGGCGTCCAGATGGCCCGGAAGTCGCGGCCCGACCTGATCGTGATGGATATCCGCATGGGACAGCAGAGCGGTCTCGATACACTGAAGGAATTGCGGCAGATGAACCCGAAGCAGGTGGTGATCATGATGACCGCCTATGGGACGTCGCAGACCGCAATCGAGGCGATGAAGCTCGGCGCCTACGATTACGTGCTGAAGCCGTTCGACATTCCGCGCCTGAAGGAGTTGTTGGCCGAGGCGCTCTCGACCGCGCGGGCGATGCAGCAGATCGTGGCGTTTCCGACGAAGCTCAATCCCGAGGAGTCGCGCCAGACGATTGTAGGCATTTCGCCCCCGATGCAGCAGGTTTACAAACTTATCGGCCAGGTCGCCCCGACTAACACGACAATTTTGATCACGGGTGAGAGCGGCACCGGCAAGGAGTTGGTCGCGAGCGCGATTTATCAGAATGGCTCTCGCGCGGGAAAAACTTTCATTGCGATCAACTGCGCCGCCATTCCGGAAAATCTGCTCGAGAGCGAGCTGTTCGGTCATGAGAAGGGCGCCTTCACCGGCGCGCTGGCGCAGCGGATCGGTAAGTTCGAACAATGCGACGGCGGCACGCTGTTCCTCGACGAGATCGGCGACATGCCGTTGACGACACAGACGAAGATTTTGCGCGTGTTGCAGGAGGGCGAGATTTCGCGCGTGGGCAGCAACCAGTCAATCAAGACCGATGTACGGATCATCGCCGCAACGAATAAGGATCTCTGGCAAGCCGTGCAGCGGAAGGAATTCCGCGAGGATCTTTTCTATCGGCTGAATGTGGTGCGGTTGAATCTGCCGCCGTTGCGCGAGCGCTCGACCA
>Ga0105237_10005793_pt1 | contig 13868 bp, 10 predicted proteins | sample KBSC24metaG_FD_81520 | JGI IMG/M metagenome (GOLD analysis project Ga0105237, IMG submission 81520) | Corn rhizosphere microbial communities from Kellogg Biological Station, Michigan, USA - KBS C2-4 metaG | ecosystem: Host-associated > Plants > Roots > Rhizosphere > Soil | place: Michigan, USA...
TACGTCGATCGCGACATGTGGGAGAAGATCGTCCTCAACCTGCTCTCGAATGCGTTCAAGCACACGTTATCGGGAGAAATTCGCGTGTCGTTGACGGCGGCTGGCGACTGCGTCGAGCTGACGGTTGCGGATACCGGCGTTGGCATTCCCGATGACTCGCTTCCGCATGTCTTCGAGCGCTTTTACCGGGTGCCGAACGCGCGTGCGCGCACGCACGAGGGCTCGGGCATCGGCCTGGCGCTCGTGCAGGAGCTCGTCGCGTTGCACGGCGGCACGATCGGTGTGGTCAGCCGCGTCAATGAGGGCACGCGATTTTCGGTTCGGCTCTTGCGCGGACAGGCTCATCTGCCGGCCGAGCGCATCGGAGCGGCGCGCAGGTTGGCCTCGACCGCTATTGCCGCCGAAACATTCGCGGACGAGGCGTCGCGCTGGGTGCCGGATCAAGAGGTGAGCGATGGCGACGTACCGCTACGGCTCCCACCGTCTGCCGGCATAAGTACCCAGGCGGTACCGAAGGATTCGGCGACGGTTCTGCTGGTGGACGACAACGCCGACATGCGCCAGTACGTGCACCGCCTGCTCGCTCAGCGTTTTCACGTCATAGTGGCTCGGGACGGCGTAGACGCGCTGCGCGTAGTCGAAGGCGCGCGGCCCGATATTGTGTTGACGGACGTGATGATGCCGCGGCTCGACGGCTTCGGACTGCTGAAAGCGTTGCGCGGCGATGCGCGTACGCGAGACATCCCGGTAATCCTCCTGTCCGCACGTGCGGGCGAGGAGTCACGCATCGAAGGCGCCGACGCCGGCGCCGACGATTATCTGGTGAAGCCTTTCGCGGCGCGTGAGCTGCTCGCTCGTGTTGCCAGCGTCCTCGCCGTGGCGCGCGTTCGGCGCGAGGCCGCGAAGCTCGCGCGCGAGAGTGAAGAGCGCTTTCGTATCATGGCCGACAGCGCGCCGCTCTTCATCTGGGTGCTCGACCGGGATGCCAAGGTCCAGTTCGCGAATCGCGCCTACTACGAGTTTTTCGGGATCACGCACGAAGAATTGGAGGCCACGGGATGGAGCTCCCTCGTGCATCCCGACGATCTCGACCGCTGGGATGGCGAGGTGGAGGCGGCGCTTGCCGAGCAGCGCGGATTCAGCAGCAGGGCGCGCGTGCGGCGTGCCGACGGCGCATGGCGCTGGCTGCAATCCTACGCGTCGCCGCGCTTCTCGCCCGATGGCGATTTTCTCGGCCTGGTCGGCAGCAGTCCCGACATCACCGAGATGGTCGAAGCAGCGGACGCCCTGAGAGATGCCGACCGGCGCAAGGACGAGTTTCTCGCGACCTTGGCGCACGAGATGCGCAATCCGCTCGCGCCGATCCGGCAGGCAGCGCAGATCTCGCGCTCGCCATATGCGACCGACGCGCAGATCAAATGGAGCCGCGAGGTGATCGAGCGCCAGGTGCAACACATGTCGCGGCTGCTCGACGATCTGCTCGACGTATCGCGCATTACGCGCGGCAAGCTCGCACTCAGGCGCGAAAACGTCGAGCTTGCGGCAGTGGTAGACACCGCCGTCGAAACCGCGCGGCCGCTGATCGAAGCGCGCCGTCATCGGCTGACGCTGGATCTGCCGGACAAGCCGATTCGGCTGGTCGCTGACGGATTGCGTGTCGCGCAGGTGCTGTCCAACCTGCTCGGCAACGCCGCCAAGTATTCCGAGCCGGCCGGACACATCCGTGTGACTGCGCGCGCCGACTTCGGCATGCTGACGATTACCGTCGCCGACTCTGGTATCGGCATCGAGTCCGACGTGCTGCCACGGATCTTCGAGATGTTCGCGCAAGCGACGAGCGCACTCGAGCGGTCCGAAGGCGGCCTCGGGATCGGCCTGGCGCTGGTGCGCGGCCTGGTCGAGCTGCACGGCGGCACGGTCGAAGCCAGGAGCGGCGGTCCGGGGCGCGGCGCCGAGTTCATCGTTCGGCTGCCGCTGCTCGATGAAATCGGGACGACGGTGCCGGAGCACCGTGAGGCGGAGCGCATGGGCGGCTCCGTACTGCGCGCCCGAGTCCTCGTCGCGGACGACAACCGCGACGCCGCCGAAAGTCTCGCCATGCACCTCGAGCTCGACGGTCACGAGATGAAGATCGCTTACGATGGCGAACAGGCTTTTGCGACCGCAGCGCTGTTTCGTCCCGATGTCGTCTTCCTGGACATCGGTATGCCGCGGCTGAACGGCTACGAGGTGGCGCAGCGTATCCGCGCCGAGCCGTGGGGCAAGGCGATGAAGCTGATCGCCGTAACCGGTTGGGGGCAGAGCGAGGACAAACGCCGAGCGTTCGAGTCCGGCTTCGATCATCACATCACGAAGCCGATCAATCCGCAAAGCCTCCGTCCACTGTTCGGCGGCGACCTCCAGGGACACTAGCACGTCCGGAGTGCGTTTCGCAAAGTCACGATCGTTGCAGGAAAAGTTCGTTCTCGCGCAGCCTGAGCGCGAACCACCACGGCAGGCCCGTGTCGCACAATCAACATAGCTGCGCCCGGAGGCCCCATGCGTTCTGCGATCACAATCAGCGTCGTCGCCGCGGTATTGACCTGCATCACCGCGTGCGGCGACAAGGCGACACTTCCGGTCAAGGCCGGCATGGGACCCGATCCCACGCTGCCGCCGCCGCACCCTACGATGATGCCTACCATTCACATCGCGAAGGCGATCGGATGGCCCGCGGGTGAAGCACCGGCCGCTGCGAACGGCCTCGCGGTGAACGCGTACGCGCAGGGCCTGGATCATCCGCGCTGGCTCTATGTCCTGCCGAACGGAGACGTCCTGGTCGCCGAGACCAACTCGCCGCCGAAGCCAGAGGACCGCAAAGGCATCAGAGGCTGGGTAATGACGCAAGTCATGAAGCGGGCGGGAGCAGGTACGCCGAGCGCCAATCGCATCACATTGCTGCGCGACGCCGACGGGGACGGCATCGCCGAGACGCGGACCGTGTTTCTCGAAGGGCTGCATTCGCCGTTCGGCATGGCGCTCGTCGGCCAGGATTTGTACGTTGCGAACACCGATGCGATCGTGCGATTTCCGTATCAAGGCGGTGAAACGCGAATTACGGTGCCGGGCGTCAAGGTCGTCGACCTCCCGGCTGGCCCGATCAACCATCACTGGACTAAGAACGTGATCGCGAGCCGCGACGGTACGCGGTTGTACGCCACGGTCGGCTCGAACAGCAACGTGGGCGAGAACGGCATGGCCAATGAAGAGAATCGGGCCGCTATCCTCGAAGTCGATCCGGTGCACGGAACGGCGCGCGTCTTCGCTTCGGGATTACGCAATCCGAATGGACTGGGATGGGAGCCGCGGAGCGGAGCGCTGTGGACGGCAGTCAACGAGCGCGACGAGATCGGCAGCGATCTGGTGCCCGACTACATGACCTCGGTGAAGGAGGGTGCTTTCTACGGCTGGCCGTACAGTTACTTCGGCCAGCATGTCGACGAGCGCGTGCAGCCGCCGCGGCCTGATCTGGTGGCGCAGGCGATTCCGCCGGACTATGCGCTGGGGCCGCACGCGGCGTCACTCGGCCTGGTGTTCTATGAGGGAAAGCTGCTACCGCCGCACTATGCGGGCGGCGCCTTCATCGGCCAGCACGGCTCGTGGAATCGCAACCCCAGCAGCGGCTACAAGGTGATCTTCGTCCCGTTTGCCGATGGTCGTCCAGCCGGGGATGCGGAAGATGTTCTGACCGGCTTTCTCAATGCGTACGGGGACGCGCGTGGACGGCCGGTCGGCGTCGCGGTCGATCGAGCGGGCGCGCTGCTGGTCGCCGATGACGTTGGCAATGTCATATGGCGCGTGGCGCCGACGGCGTCGAAATAAGGGGCTGCCCAGCGCTGATCCTGCGCTCGCCACACATCGTTTCCGGCTTGCTCGCCGGAACCGAGCCAGCGCTAGTCGACGATCGGGACCAGATGCTTGACGCTCTCGATGGTCGTATCGCCGTTCGGCCAGGCCACGTAGGCAACGCCGCGATTGAGGTTTATCACCAGTCCGTCGACGCGCTCCGGGCCGGTGACAGTATGGATGCGATTCACGCGAGCACGCATTTCGATCTCGGCGTGGCTGGGGGCGAGGGCACTTCTCAGCAAAGCTAACACGGCAAGCTCCTTGGTAATTCGGTCTACACTGGTTGCATCTGATCTCGGCCGCTGCCGTCGCGTCGCACCACGACAGCATCTGCCATCAGGCGCGCGAACACGACAAGGCTCCGGTCAGTAGTATGGAAATGGACTGCGCGGGAACTCGACCTGCCGCATGCGCCGTTCCAAGTCAACGAAGTCATTGCTGTCAGATAGATAAGACACTCTTGCGCGAATCGTCCGCTGCCACAGGAAGCGGTCGATAACGGCCATGATCTGTTCAAGCTTGTTCATCGCAAGGCCTAACTTGGGGCTCTCATGCGGCGTCGCAATATGCATGCCGATCGAGTCGGTTGACGCTCTGCCGGCACAGTCTCTGGGCCTCTCTCAGTGATTCCCGCGCAACCGATCGTCCCGGCCCAACCGTCGTTCCTGCCGGACGGGTCGCTCTACTCCCCCCAATTCGAGGACATCTACGCTTCGAAGGCCGGCGCGCTCGAGCAGGCTGCGCATGTGTTCCTGGCCGGAAACGGCTTGCCCGAGCGCTGGCGCAACCGGCGGAATTTCGTGATCGTCGAGACGGGGTTCGGTGCCGGGCTGAACTTCCTCGCGACTTGGATGGCATGGCGAGAAACCGCGGCGCCGGGTGCGCGGCTGCATTTCATCTCGGCCGAAAAGCATCCGTTTCGGCGGGCCGATCTCAGGCGCGTCCTGGGCGCGTGGCCCGCGCTGACACCGTTGGCGGCTTCGCTCATCGACGCTTATCCGGCGCTGATCCCCGGCTTTCATCGCGCGCACTTCGATGGGGGCAGCGCGACGCTCACGCTGCTGTTCGGCGAAGCCGCCGACAGCCTGCGGCAACTGGAGGCGCGAGCGGACGCGTTCTATCTCGATGGGTTCGCGCCGTCCAAGAATCCCGCGATGTGGAGCGACGGCGTGTGGCGTGAGCTTGGTCGCCTCGCCGGACCGGACGCAACCGCCGCGACCTACACGGTGGCTGGTGTGGTGCGCGAAGGCTTGGCCACTGCCGGGTTTTCCGTGGAGCGCCACGCGGGTTTCGGGCCTAAGCGCGAAATGCTCGTCGCCCGCTTCGCACGCGGCCGCGCAGAGCCCACGGGAAGCGCGCCGGAAAACGCGATTGTCATCGGCGCCGGACTCGCAGGCACCGCCTGCGCTGCGCGTCTGGCCGAGCGCGGTTGGACCGTCGATCTGATCGAGCGGCATGGCGCGCCAGCGCAGGAGGCATCGGGCAACGCCGCCGGGGTGCTGATGCCGGCGTTCTCGGCCGATTGGAATCCGCCGACGCGCTTGACCGCGCAATCCTGCCTCTACGCACTGCGCTCGCTCGATGCACTGTCACGCCACGCACATGGCGCGGTGTGGGAGCCCAGCGGCGTGTTGCAGCTGGCGCGCGACGACGCGCACTTCGAGCGCCAGTGCCGCATCGTCGAAACGTTTGCGCTCTCGGATGAGATGGCGCAGCTCGTGGATCCGGAGCAGGCCGCCGCGATCGCCGGTGCCGCGGTGGCCGGCCCGGGCTGGTGGCTGCCGATGGCAGGGTGGGCGGATCCGGCCAGCGTGTGCTACGCCCATCTTGCAGTCGCGGGATCGGCGGCACGTGCGTCGTTCAACTCCCAAGCAGCGCAATTGCGCGATGCCGGTGATGCCTGGGAAGTGCTCGACGACGCGGGGAAGACACTGGCGCGCGGCCGCGTGATTATCGTCGCCAACGCCCTCGACGCGCGCGCTCTATCGGGCTTCCAGAGCCTGCCATTGGCGTCGACGCGCGGGCAGGTGAGCCTGATGCCGGCGCCGTCCGGATGCTCGCTGCACGTCCCGGTCTGTCGCGAGGGCTACGTCACGCCCGCCTCCGGCGGCTTTCATTGCATCGGCGCGAGCTACGATCTGCACAACCGCGATGCCCGGCCGAGCTTGGCGGACCATGCCGGCAATCTCGAGCGCCTCGAGCGCCTGCTGCCAGGGTTCGGCAGTGGCGTCGAAGCGAGAACACTCAGCGGCCGTGTAGGTTTTCGTACCATCAGTCCCGATCGCATGCCGCTCGTCGGCCCACTGTCACTGAGCGGCGCGGACGAGGGCCGAGACGGGCTGTTCGCCTGCTTGGCGCTGGCTTCGCGCGGCCTGACCTGGGCGCCTCTGCTCGGCGAGATCGTTGCCTGCCTGGTCGCCCGCGAGCCGCTGCCGGTCGAGCGTGACCTGCTCGGGTGGCTCGACCCGCGACGCTTCAGTTAGCTTCCCTCCTGCGCGGCTTCAACAGCGTGCCCGAAGCTGGTAGCATCGCGGCCTGTCGATTCATCACCAATCCGGGAGAGCATCATCATGGGTAGAGGCGATATTCGCACGCGCAAGGGCAAGATCTTCGCGGGCAGCTACGGCAACACGCGCCCCCAGGGCAAGAAGAAGGCCGCGCAGAAGCCAGCCGCTCCGGCCAAGCCCGCCGGGCGCTGACAGCGAGCATCCCGGCCAAAGTCGGGACACGAGCGTCGAGTACAGGTCGAACGGCCCGCCAAGCGCGGGCCGTTCTGCTTCTGAATCGGCCCACAGGAATCCCATGCCGACGATCCGCTTCGACACCTATTACCGTTACGCCGAGCTGACGGCGATCCTGCAGGACCTGGCCTCTGCGTATCCACGGCTGCTGCGTCTGGAAACGATAGGCCACAGCCACGAAGGCAGGGACATCTACGTCGCCAGCATCACCCATTTCGCAACCGGATCGGATCGCGACAAGCCGGCCCTCTGGGTTGACGGCAACATCCATGCGACCGAGGTCGCGGGATCGATGGCATGTCTGTACCTGATCCACACGCTGGTGGCCGGCTACGGCACGGACGCAGACATCACGCGTTGCCTCGACTCGCGTGTGTTCTATGTCTGTCCGCGCCTGAATCCCGACGGCGCCGAGTGGGCCTTGGCCGATGTGCCGCGGCTGATCCGCTCGAGCACACGCCCGTATCCGTACGACGAAGAGCCTATCGGCGGCCTCAAGCGCGAAGACATCGACGGCGATGGCCGTGTGCTGACGATGCGCGTTCGCGATCCCAGCGGGCCGTGGAAGATGTCCGATCACGATCCGCGATTGCCCGTGCGGCGTGACCCGACGGAAACGGGCGGCGAATACTTCCGGCTGCTGCCCGAAGGGTTGCTCGAGCATTACGACGGCAGCCTGATCAAGCTGCAGCCACGCAAAGAGCAGCTCGATCTGAATCGCAACTTTCCGGCCGGCTGGCGTCAGGAGCATGAGCAATATGGCGCCGGTCCGTTCCCGACCTCCGAGCCCGAGGTGCATGCCGCGGTCGCGTTCGCCGCCGGGCATCCGAACATCACCGGCGCAGTCGCTTTCCACACGTACAGCGGCGTGCTGCTGCGGCCGTATTCGCATCAGGCCGACGATACGCTGCCGGCCGACGACCTCTGGACCTACCAGAAGATCGGCGCCCGCGGCACCGAGCTCACGAGCTATCCGAACATCTCGGTGTTCCACGATTTCCGCTACCACCCGAAGGAAGTCATCACGGGCTCGTTCGACGACTGGATGTACGACCATGGCGGCGTGTTCGCCTGGACGGTCGAGATCTGGAGCCCGCAGCGCCAGGCCGGTATCGGCGACTACAAGTTCATCGAGTGGTATCGCGAGCACCCGGTCGAAGACGACCTGAAGTTGCTCAAGTGGAACGACGAGGTTCTGGGCGGCAAGGGATTCGTGCCGTGGTATCCATTCCGGCATCCGCAGCTCGGCGAGGTGGAGCTGGGCGGCTGGGACGCGCTCTACACCTGGAGCAATCCGCCGCACGCGCTGCTCGAGAAGGAGATCGAGCGCTTTCCGCGCTGGCTGATCTGGCATCTGCTGATTTCGCCGCGCCTGGAGGTGCACGAAGTGAGGACGACAGCGCTCGGCGGTGATGCGTGGCGGGTGCGGTTGGTCCTGCATAACACTGGCTGGCTGCCGAGCTACGTGACCAAGCGCGCGCTCACAAAGAAGATCACGCGCGGTGTCGTATGCGAGATCGAGCTGCCGCCCGGAGCGACATTGGCGACGGGCACGCCGCGCGAAGAGCTCGGACAGCTCGAAGGCCGCGCGTACAAGCCGGTGACGCCGAGCAGCTGGGCCGGTTGGGGTGGCGACGTGACCGACGATCGCGTGAAGGTCGAGTGGGTGGTGCACGCGCCGGCCGGCGGCATCGTGAAGCTGCGGGCGTCGCACCAGCGCGCCGGAACCGTCAAGACGCACGTCGAGCTCAAGCCGGACTGAGCCTCCCGACCCGCCGTTGGGCGACACACCTAACGTGACAGAGTGTGAGGGCCTCACCGAAGGGCCTGCAGGTCTCGCCACGCGCGTTGCGTCAGCTTCCCCAGTGTTTGCTACATCGCAGCATGGTTTGGTTCTTGCGCGCGTCTGGAGCAAACGCACGCTCGGAATTGAAATCCTGCGAGCGTGGCCGATGTTATGCTGCGTTTGGGGATGGGCTGTTGAGTGCTTGTACGACTGCACACTTCCATCGAGGAGGCGCTATGCAAGCTCAGCTCAAAGGTCTGGCGAAGAGGGTCGCGCTCGCGGTCATCCTGGGGGGTTGTACCTGGACGGCGGCGGCGCACGATCTGACGCTTAACGAGTGCATCGAAGGCAGCGATTTCATCATGCATGCCGCGATGTCGCGCGACTACGGCATTAAGCGCGAGGTCTTTCTCCAGCACATGCAGGCCGATCTGGAGGCGATCCAGCAGTTCCCTCCGCAGTTGCGCTGGTTCGTTCAGGACAACGACGACGAACAGCTGCTGGTTCAGGCTGCGCAGACCGTGTTCGATGACCCGCGCGAGCCGACCAGCCATCAATCGGAGTTCCTGACGACGTGTGTGGAGCACGTGGGGCGCGAGCCCGACGCTGACGCCGGGCAGGCCGCGCTGAGCGCGGGCGTCCCCGAGGATAGCGCTCCCCGTACCGGCAACTGACGGAATCATCCCGTCGCTGGAGGCGCAGCCCGCTGCCCTCGTGCTGCCGCTTTGTCGAAATGACATCCGGCAGGGCAAATTTTGCCGGCCGGCTGCGGGAATTTACTATTGCCTGCCGGTTCCAATGGTCTAGGATTAAGTGAGGTGCCTTGCGTACGGGCGCCGCTTGCTTCTCCACCTGTCCGGGGGAAATCGACGACCATGGATGCCAAAGTCAGCCGGCGCCAGTTCTTCAAGATCTGCGCGACCGGGATGGGCGGCTCCAGTCTCGCGGCACTGGGCTTCGCGCCCGGCGCTGCGCTGGCCGAAGTCCGCGAGTTCAAGGTGCTGCGCACCACGGAGACACGCAACACCTGTCCGTATTGCTCCGTAGGATGCGGCATCATCATGTACAGCCTCGGCGACAAGGCCAAGAACACGAAGGCCGAGATCGTTCACATCGAGGGCGATGCCGACCATCCGGTCAACCGCGGCACGCTCTGTCCGAAGGGCGCCGGGCTGCTCGACTTCGTTCGCAGCGAGAGCCGTCTGAAGTATCCCGAGTATCGCGCGCCCGGCTCGAGCGAATGGAAGCGCATCTCGTGGGACGAGGCCTTCGATCGCGTCGCCCGTCTGATGAAGGACGATCGCGACAAGAACTTCGAGGCCAAGAACAAGGACGGTATCACCGTCAATCGCTGGCTCAGCACCGGGTTCCTCGCGGCGTCCGCGTCCTCGAACGAAACCGGCTACATCACCCACAAGGTCGTACGCACTCTCGGCATCCTCGGCTTCGACAATCAGGCGCGTGTCTGACACGGACCCACGGTGGCAAGTCTTGCCCCTACGTTCGGTCGCGGCGCGATGACCAACAGCTGGGTCGATATCAAGAATGCGAACCTGATCCTGGTCATGGGCGGCAATGCCGCCGAGGCGCATCCGTGCGGCTTCAAGTGGGTGACAGAAGCGAAGGCGCACAACAAGGCCAGGCTGATCGTCGTCGATCCGCGCTTCAATCGCTCCGCCGCCGTTGCCGACTTCTACGCACCGATCCGCTCGGGCACCGACATCGCGTTTCTTGGCGGTCTGATCAACTATCTGCTCGCTAACGACAAGATCCAGCACGAGTACGTGAAGGCGTATACCGACGCGAGCTTCATCGTGCGCGCCGACTTCGACTTCAAGGACGGCTTGTTCTCGGGCTACGACGCGAATGCACGCAAATACGACCGCTCGACCTGGATGTACGAGCGCGGAGCCGACGGCTTCGCCAAAGTCGACCCGACGCTCACGCACGAGCGCTGCGTGTTCAATCTCCTGAAGCAGCACTACTCGCGCTACACGCCCGAGGTCGTCAGCGGAATCACCGGCACCCCGAAGGAGGACTTCCTCAAAATCTGCGGCATGATTGCCGAGACCGCGGCGCCCGACAAAACACTGACGATGCTCTATGCACTCGGCTGGACGCAGCACAGCCAGGGCACGCAGATGATTCGCTGTGCCGCGATGGTTCAGCTCCTGCTCGGCAACATCGGGATGGCCGGCGGCGGCCTGAACGCATTGCGCGGACACTCCAACATTCAAGGACTCACCGATCTCGGACTGCTGACCAATCTGCTGCCCGGCTATCTGACTCTGCCGAACGAGCATGAAGCGGACTACAGGACCTACATCGCAGCGCGTACGCCCAAGCAGTTGCGTCCGAATCAGCTCAACTACTGGTCGAACTATCCGAAGTTCCATGTGAGCTTGATGAAGGCATGGTTCGGATCCGCTGCCACCGAGGATAACGACTGGTGCTACGACTGGCTGCCGAAGCTCGACAAGCAGCACGACGTGCTGCAGGTGTTCGAGGATATGCATCAAGGGCGACTCAACGGTTACGTGTGTCAGGGTTTCAACGCGGTCGCGGCGTTCCCGAACAAGCAGAAGCTCGTCGATGCGCTGTCCAAGCTCAAGTTCCTGGTCGTGATCGACCCGCTGGCCACCGAGACGTCCGAGTTCTGGCGCAACTTCGGCGTGCACAACGACGTCGACTCTTCGAAGATCCAGACCGAAGTCTTTCGACTGCCGTCCACCTGCTTCGCTGAGGAAGACGGCTCGCTCGTGAACAGCGGCCGCTGGCTGCAATGGCATTGGAAAGGCGCCGAGCGGCCGGGCGAGGCCAGGGAAGACATTGTCATCATGGGTACGCTGTTCATGCGACTGCGCGCCCTCTACCAGAAAGAGGGCGGCGCGTTTCCCGATCCGATTCTTGGCCTGACCTGGGACTATCTGATCGCCGATGCGCCATCGCCCGAAGAGCTGGCCAAGGAGTACAACGGCAAAGCGCTCTCCGACGTAGTGGACCTCAAGACGAAGACGGTGCTCATCAAAGCCGGAGAGCAGCTCGACGGCTTCGGACAGCTGCGCGACGACGGCTCGACGGCCAGTGGCTGCTGGATCTTCAGCGGCGCGTGGACCAGCAAAGGCAACATGATGGCCCGCCGCGACAACTCGGATCCGAGCGGGCTCGGCAATACGCTCGGCTGGGCGTTCGCGTGGCCGGCCAATCGGCGCATTCTGTACAACCGCGCTTCGGCGGATCCGAGTGGGGCGCCGTGGGATCCGAAGCGCAAGCTGATCGGGTGGAACGGAAGCAAATGGGCTGGCGTGGATGTGCCGGACTTCAAGCTCGATTCGGCGCCGGCGGAAGGCATGCATCCGTTCATCATGAATCCCGAGGGTATCGCGCGGCTGTTTTCGGTCGATCAGCTGGTCGAGGGCCCATTCCCCGAGCACTACGAGCCGGTCGAGTCGCCGCTGCCGAGCAATCCGATGCATCCGAACAATGCGCTGGCGCGCTACAACCCGGCCGCTCGGATTTTTGCCGATGACGCAAGCATGATGGGCGACGTGAAGGAGTTCCCGTACATCGGCACCACCTATCGTCTGACCGAGCACTTTCACTACTGGACCAAGCACGCGCGCATCAACGCGGTCCTGCAGCCCGAGCAGTTCGTCGAGATCGGCGAGGATCTGGCCCGGGACAAGGCCATCAAGCATGGCGACAAGGTCAAGGTCAGCTCGAAGCGCGGGCAGATCACCGCGGTCGCGGTTGTGACCAAGCGCCTGCGCACGCTTGACGTCGAAGGCAGGAGACTCTACACGGTCGGCATTCCGATCCACTGGGGCTTCAAGGGGCTGGCCAAGCCGGGCTTCCTGACCAACACGCTCACGCCTTTCGTCGGCGACGCGAACACCAACACGCCGGAATTCAAGACCTTCCTCGTGAACGTCGAGAAGGCCTGAGGACAAAGCGATGGCTCTGCAATCCCTGGACATTCAACGCCGCTCGGCAACCACCACGCCCTCTCCGGGCGAGCGGAAGACGATGGAGGTCGCCAAGCTGATCGACATCAGCAAGTGCATCGGCTGCAAGGCTTGCCAGAGCGCCTGCATGGAGTGGAACGACTTGCGCGACGCAGTCGGCGAGAACGACGGCACCTACAACAATCCACGCGACCTCACGGAGAGCTCGTGGACGGTGATGCGCTTCTTCGAGGTCGAGCCGCAGGGCAAGCTCGAATGGCTGATCCGCAAGGACGGCTGCATGCATTGTGCCGATCCCGGCTGCCTCAAGGCCTGCCCATCACCCGGCGCGATCGTGCAGTATGCGAACGGTATTGTGGACTTCCATCAAGAGAACTGCATCGGTTGCGGCTACTGCATCACCGGCTGCCCCTTCGACGTGCCGCGGTTGTCGAAGAAAGACAGCAAAGTCTACAAGTGCACGCTGTGCTCCGATCGCGTTTCCGTAGGGCTGGAGCCCGCGTGCATCAAGACCTGTCCAACCGGCGCATTGGTGTTCGGCTCGAAGGAGGGCATGCAGCAGCACGCCGCGGAGCGCATCGCTGATTTGAAAGAGCGTGGTTACCAGAACGCCGGTCTGTACGATCCTGCCGGCGTGGGCGGAACGCACGTGATGTATGTCCTGCAGCACGCGGACCGACCCGAGCTGTACGCGCTGCCGAAGGAACCGAAGATCAACCCGATGGTCAGTTTCTGGAAGGGCGTGGCCAAGCCATTGGCACTGGCAGCGCTCGGGCTCGCCGCACTGGGCGGGTTCTTCCACTACATGACTGTGGGACCCAACGAGGTCGAGGAAGACGAGGAGGGCACGCGATGAACAAGGCGCGCATGATTCTGCGCTACCGGCCTGCCGACCGCGCGAACCACTGGCTGACTGCGATCACGTTTATTTTGGTGGGGCTGTCCGGGCTCGCGCTGTTCCATCCCTCGATGTTCTTTCTGACCAACCTGTTCGGCGGCGGGCCGTGGACGCGCATCCTGCATCCGTTCATCGGTCTGGTGATGGTCGTGTCTTTTGCCGGCCTCGCGCTGCGCTTCTGGCGCGACAATCTGATGCACGCCAAGGACTGGCGGTGGCTTCAGCAATGGCGCGATGTGGTCGGCAACCGCGAGGACAGCTTGCCGGAAGCGGACCGCTACAACGCGGGCCAGAAAATGCTGTTCTGGGTGATGATCGCGTGCCTGGTCACGCTGCTCGTGAGCGGCTTCATCATCTGGCAACCGTATTTTACACCTGCAGTCGGGATCAATGTCGTGCGCCTCGCCGCTGTGCTGCATGCCTTGGCGGCGTTCGGGCTGATCCTCGGCATCATCGTGCACATCTATGCCGCAATCTGGGTGAAAGGCTCGGTAGGTGCTATGACCCGCGGCTACGTGACGCAGGCATGGGCCCGGAAACACCATCTGGCCTGGTACCGGCGAGTGACCGGCGACAACGCCGTAAAATGA
>Ga0105237_10005794_pt1 | contig 13865 bp, 13 predicted proteins | sample KBSC24metaG_FD_81520 | JGI IMG/M metagenome (GOLD analysis project Ga0105237, IMG submission 81520) | Corn rhizosphere microbial communities from Kellogg Biological Station, Michigan, USA - KBS C2-4 metaG | ecosystem: Host-associated > Plants > Roots > Rhizosphere > Soil | place: Michigan, USA...
GGTCAGCTTGGGCAGCAGGTAGCGGACAGAAGTCTTGAGGCCGCTAAAACTGAAACTGAAGTCACCTGAATCGAGCATGCTCCGCGGAAATTCGAACCGGGTCCGATTCCCCTCTTTCGCCAACCGATCGATGTTTGGTCCGCCGGGATAGGGCAGTCCGAGGAGCTTGCCGACTTTGTCAAAGGCTTCGCCCGCCGCATCATCGAGGGTCTGCCCCAGCAGGCGATAGCGCCCGAACTCCTCGATCTCGACGAGCATCGTATGTCCCCCGCTGACGATGAGCGCCACCGCCGGGCGCACCCCGTCCGCCGTTCCGAAGAAGGGCGAAAGCAGATGCCCTTCCATATGATTAATGGCCAGGTACGGTTTTCCAAAGCCCACGGCGAGCCCCTTCGCCGCCGACGCACCGATCATGAGCGACGTGGCCAGGCCCGGCCCACTGGTCGCCGCGAAGGCGTCGATCTGTTCCAGAGTCAGCCCGGCATCCGCGAGCGCTTTCGCGATGACCGGGCGCAGCACACGCAGATGGTTCCGCGAGGCGACCTCCGGAACCACGCCGCCGTATTCCGCGTGAATCGCAATCTGCGACGCCACCTCGCTGGCCAGGAGTTCACCGCCGCGGATGATTGCGGCGGCGGTTTCGTCGCAGGAAGTCTCGAGGGAGAGCAGGATGGGAGAGTAATCAGTAATCAGTAATCAGTAATCAGTGTTCAGTAAGCAGTTATCCGTCTCGAAATCTCAGCAACCATCGCGCGGTGCACTGAATACTGACAACTGAATACTGATTACTTCCTACCGCCTAGTTCGCGGACGCCCGCTTCATCGGCCCCGTCTTCTCCGCGTAAATCATCACGCCCTTGATGGCGTCGACGGCGCGTTCGAGCTGCGTGTCGCGGAAAGCGGTGAGTTCCTTGCGCTCGGGGTCCACCGACAGATCCTCGCGCCGCTGGAGCATGAGCATACGCTCCTGCTCAGGGGAGAGGGTGGCCCGGATGGTGGGCGCCACGCCATGCTCGTGGATGACCTGCTTGCTCGGGGTGTAGTATTTCGCCGTGGTCAGCCGCATCGCCGAGCCGTCCTGGAGCTGGATGACACTTTGGACGGAGCCTTTGCCGAACGTCGTCTCGCCCACGAGGATGGCGCGGTTGAGATCCTTGAGCGCGCCGGCGACAATCTCCGAGCCGCTCGCGCTGCCGCCATTGATCAGGACCGCCAGCGGATAACGCGGATGCGGCTTGATGCGGGGATCGGGCGTATAATTGCGGCTCTGCGAAGCGACCCGGCCTTCCGTCGAGGCCACGACCGTTTTCGGCGGCAGGAATTCTCCCGCGACATCCACGGCGGAATTGAGGAGGCCGCCCGGATTGTAGCGGAGATCGAGAATGAAGGCCTGCATGCCTTTGGCCTCGAGGTCATCGAGCTTCTTCCCGAGTTCTTCCGCCGTCGGCGTGTTGAACTGGGTGATACGGGCGTAGCCGATCTTGAAATCCCCGCTGAGTTCCGGAGGGAGAATCTTCGCATCCTTCACGCTGGCTACTTTGATATTCTCGCGGACGAGGGCGTAATCTTTGATCTCCTTGGTCGCGGGACGCAGGATGGTGAGCACGATTTTTTGCCCGGGGTCGCCCCGCAACAGCCGGATCGCCTCGTTCAGGTCCGCCTTCTCCATCGATTGCCCGTCGATCTTGATGATCTGATCGTTCGGCAGCAATCCAGCCCGGAAACCCGGCGTGTCCTCCATCGGCGATACGATGATGATGTTGCCCTCGCGCTGGGCGACGACAATGCCCAGACCGCCAAAGCGGCTGTTGGTGTCATCCTGCATGCCTTTGAAATCACGCGGTTCCATGAACTGGGAATGCGGGTCGAGGCTGTTGAGCATTCCGCGCATCGCGGCATGGGTGAGTTCCTCGTAGCTCACCTTGCTTTCGTCCACGTAATCCTGCCGGATGAGCTGCAAAGCGCGGGCAAAAACGGCAATGCTGGCGTAGCCCGAGTCGTCCTTCTCCTGCGCGCCCAGTGCCGTGTAGACGCGGAATCCCACGATGACGTTGAAGGCCACGAGGATGACGACCAGACTTTGCACCAGACGCTTTTTCATGGCCCGAAAGCTAGCATGGTCCATTGGCTTGTCCATGGCGTTACCGGAGGGGTGGCCCTCGGCCGGGGCAGACTCTCCCTCTTTATCTTTATTCCCTCCATTCGAGGCCGCGACGCAGAGGGAGAGGAAAAAGCACCGCCGCCGACCACACGCCAAAGTCGAAGTGCGTCGTTTGACATCGGGATGCCTTGCCTTAGCCTCCGCGCATGACCACCGCCGCGTCGTACACTGCCTTCGTATCACCGGAGGATTATCTTGCCGGCGAAGTGGCTGCGGAATGCAGGCATGAGTACTTGAATGGCATGGTCTACGCCATGGCGGGAGGCACGCAACGGCACAGCGCCATCTCAGTGAACATTCTTGCTACCTTGCACGCCCAAATGCGAGGGCGTCCCTGCCGCCCCTACGGGTCGGACATGCTTGTGCGGGTCGAGCACGGCGGTGATTTGAGGTTCTATTACCCGGACGTCTCGATCATTTGCCGTCCGGCTGGGCCGGAATCAAGGGTTCAAACCCAGCCGGCCGTCATTTTCGAGGTGCTCTCCGAATCCACGGCCCGCACCGATACGGGTGAGAAACGGATGGCTTACCTGACCATCGGTACCCTGGAGGCCTATGTACTTGTGGATTCCACCCAGCGTGCCATCACGGTCTGGCGGCGGCAGGGAGAGACATGGGCGCATGAAGTCTTCGCCCAACCGGCGGACAGGTTGACGTTCATCAACGACGAATACCAACTCCTGATCAGCGAGATTTACGAATCGACGGGGTTCTGACGCCTGCATCGGGCGCGGCAGTAGCCAGATCGAAGAGTGAAGTTCAATCCCTTCGGGATTGGGAGGTGATTATCACGCGGATTCCCAAGGCACTCTTCCGATGGGATAATCTGCTCTATCGCAATATGCAGAGCGCGGCCGTCGGTACACGTCGTGCAACCCTTGCAGGGTTGAGCGCTGCGCGCTCTGATACCCAGGGTAGCCTCGCAAGCTCGGCAACCCTAGGCTGGTTTATTCAACGCCTTCGGCGTAACCGGCCAATCCGCATCCCTGCAATTTTAGCGTTAGCCCGAAAACGGAAATGACGCCCGCGGATCGCGGGCAGACGATGAACGCAGAGAGGGACGCTCGCCAAAGACGGGTGAGACAATTGGCGTGAACGCCTCTGCATTCTGCATCTGCGGTTCCATCCCCGCATTTAGGTTTAGCTTAGCTCTGGTAGCGTGGGCGGGACGCCCAAGGAGCCTTCGACGGCTCGGGGTTTCCTTGCTGCCAAACCTACCAATGCGGCGGTCGCCAATCTTCCGCCTTACGCGGCGTCCTTGTCCTGCTTGCGGCGGATGAGCGGCGGCTTCTTGCCCTCGACGACGGCCCGGTTGATGGTCACGTCGGCGATGTCGTCGCGGCTCGGCACCTCGTACATGAGGTCGAGCATGATGCGCTCGAGCATGCTGCGCAGCGCGCGGGCGCCGGTGCCCTTGGTCGCGGCCTGCTCGGCCAGGGCGCGCAGGGCGTCCTTGGTCACATTGAGGTTCACGCCTTCCATCGAGAGCAATTTGGTGAACTGCTTGATCATCGCGTTCTTCGTGTCCGTGAGGATCATCACGAGTTCATCCTCGGTGAGTTGATCGAGCGCGGTGATGACGGGCAGACGGCCGACGAACTCGGGAATCATGCCGAAGGAGAGCAAGTCTTCCGGCTCGGTGAACCGGATCGCCTCGCTGGCGGGGACTTCGGCCTCATTGGCGTCCGCGGCACTGGCGCCGAAGCCGAGCACTTTCTTGCCCATGCGCTTCTGGATCATCTTGTCGAGGCCGACAAACGCGCCGCCACAGATGAAAAGGATCTTCTCGGTGCTGACCTGGATGTATTCCTGGTGCGGATGTTTGCGGCCGCCCTGGGGCGGGACATTGCACGTCGTGCCTTCGAGGATCTTCAGGAGCGCCTGCTGCACGCCTTCACCGCTCACGTCGCGAGTGATGGAAACATTGTCCGTCTTGCGGCCGATCTTGTCGATTTCGTCAATATAAACGATGCCGATCTCGGCGCGCTTCACGTCGTAATCGCTGGCCTGGAGCAGGCGCAGGATGATGTTTTCCACGTCCTCACCCACGTAACCGGCTTCGGTCAGCGTGGTGGCGTCGGCAATGGTGAACGGGACATCGATGATGCGCGCGAGCGTGCGGGCGAGCAGGGTCTTGCCGCTGCCGGTCGGACCGATGAGGAGCACGTTGCTCTTCTCGATCTCCACGTCGCCGAGCGGGTCCATCTGCTGCACGGCCCCGGCGCTGACACTCTGGTTGTGCAGGATGCGCTTGTAGTGATTGTGCACCGCCACGCTCAGCGTCTTCTTCGCGCGGTCCTGCCCGATCACGAACTGGTCGAGCTGCCGGCGGATCTCCATCGGCTTGGGCACCCGCAGTGTCGTCGAGCTCTTGCGCGCGTCGTCGTTCAGCTCCTTGTCCAGGATGCCTTTGCAGACATTGATGCAAGAATCGCAGATGTAGACTCCGGGGCCGGCAATGAGTTTGCGCACCTCCGCGTGGCTCTTGCCACAGAAGCTGCACATCGTGAGATTATTGGTCGTGCGAGCCATCGCGAAACGAGTGGGTTAGGACTGGGTCTGGGGCGCAGTGGTGGGCGCAGCGTCGGGCAGCGAGGCCGCTTCCGTCACCGTCTCGGCACCGGGAATTTCTTTGCGGGATTTCACCACTTCGTCCACGAGTCCATAGGCCTTGGCTTCATCCGCTGTCATGTAGTAATCGCGATCGGAGTCGAGCTTGACCTGCTCGAAAGGCTTGCCGGTATGCACGGCCAGGATCTGGATGAGGCGCTTCTTGAGCTTGAACATGAATTCGACCGTGCGCTCGACGTCGCTGGCCGTGCCCTGCGCACCGCCGCTCACCTGGTGAATCATGATGTCCGAGTTGGGCAGCGCGTAGCGCCGGCCCTTCGTGCCCGCGGCCAGGAGCACCGCACCCATGGAAGCGGCCATGCCGATGCAGTAGGTATTCACATTGCAGGTCAGGAACTGCATCGTGTCATAAATCGCCAGGCCGGAGGTCACCGAACCGCCCGGGGAATTGATGTAGAGATTGATGTCCTTCTTTCCATCCTGCATCTGGAGAAAAAGAAGCTGGGCGATGATCACATTCGCGACTCCGTCATCGATGGCGGTCCCGAGAAAAATGATGCGGTCCATGAGCAACCGCGAATAGATGTCCTGACGGTTCTCGCCGCGCGCCGTCTGCTCGACGACGATCGGAATATAATAATTGCTCTCGGGAGCGACGATTTTGCGTTCGGATTGGATGATCATGGAAAAATTTACGATTGCGCTGACGCTTCCGCAGGCGCGAGCGCCCCGGCGGGAATGGTTGAGACGCTAGCGTTGGCGGCAAGGAAATCAAGGACCTTGGCCGTAAGCACCTCTTCGAGAATCTGATCGATCGCATTTCGCTCGTCGAGCTTCTTGATCAGCTTGTCCGGCTTCATGTCATAACGCTGCGCCAACTGGGCGATGCGCAGGTCGAACTCCTGCTGGGTCGCCTTGATCCCTTCGACCTCGCCGATGCGCATGAGGATGAAGGTGCCCTTGATCTGGTCGCGCGCGTTCTGCGCCGCGCCGCCGAGGATCTGCTGCTCGTTTTCCTTGAGAATGTCGTCCGGCACGCCGCGCGCCTGGTTGTCCCGCACGATGTCCATGAGGATGCGGCGGGTCTGCGTCCGCACCATGTCCACGGGCAGCTCGCACTCCACCTGGGAGAGAAGCTGGCGCATGATCTCCGCGCGCTTGGCCGCTTCCGCTTCACTCTTCTTTTGCCGCTCGATCTCCCCGCGGGCCACTTCACGAAGCTCTGCCAGGGTCTTGCCTTTCACGATCGTGTCGGCAAAGGCATCGTCGAGGGGTGGCAGCACCTTGGTTTTGATCTGCTTGAGCGTGACTACGTACTGAATCTTCTGGCCGGGCAGGCCTTCCACCGGGAATTCCGCCGGCACTTCGATCTCGAAGGTGCGGGTTTCGCCTGGCTTCGCGCCGACGAGGGCCTCTGTGAAACCGGGGAAGAACGCCTCCTCGACCATGTGAATCCAGAAGTCGTCGTTCCCGGTGAGCGGCTGGCCCGCCTTGGGAAACTTTTCGCTGACCGGCACCCCGTCGATCGTGCCCCGGTAGTCGAGAACCACGAAATCCTTGAGTTCAGCCCCGCGGTCTTCCGTGATGTCCACAAAGTCCGCCGCCTGCTCGCGCAATTCGTTCAGCGACCTGTCGACTTCCTCGTCGGTGACTTCCAGGGCCGGCAGCGGCACCACGAGGCCCTTGTAATTGGGGAGCTGGAAATCCGGATGCGTGACCAGCGTGGCGGTAAACTTCATCGACTTGTCATCGCCGATCTCCACGTCCTCCACCTGGGTGAGGGACAGCATCTTGATCCCCTTTTCCTGGATGGCCTGCTTGCACGATTCCGAGAGGAGCTTCTTCTCGAGTTCTTCGCGAATCTCCTTCTGGAATTTTTTCTCGATGATCGCCTTCGGCGCCTTGCCGGCGCGATATCCCGGAATCCGCGCATACTTGGTGTAGTTGCCCGCCACGTCGTCCCAGGCCTTGGCGACTTTCTCGGGTTCAACCTCGACGCGGAGGGTGGTGATGCAATTGGGAAGGTTTTCGACGACGACGTTCATGGCGGCAATAAAGTGAAAAGGGGCGGGCAAGATAGCGGCTAACGGGCAAATGCCAATGGGTAATTCTCCCTCGCTCGGAAATTGCCCGTCATCCGCATCAACACTCTTCCACTGGTGTCAACTTCCGACAACCCAGAAGACCGCTCTAAGGACAAGTTCCCCATTGAGTTAACCAAATCGATCCCCCACCGTTTCCCTCTCATGAATACCGTCTCCCGCCGCAGTTTCCTCCAGACCTCGACCGCCGCCGCGCTCGCCGCCAGCCTCGCGCCGGCACGCGGCCAGATCGCGAGCGCGAAGCTCAAGCTGGGTCTCATCGGTTGCGGGGGCCGGGGCACGGGCGCCGCCGCGCAGGCCCTGACCGCCGACAGCAATACCGAGATGTGGGCGTTCGGCGACGTCTTCGCGGATGCAATCGACAAGTCGCACAAGGCGCTGGCCGCCCAAATTCCCGCGCCCGGCCGGATCAATGTCGCCGATGACCGCAAGTTCGTCGGCCTGGATGCCTACCAGAAGGTCCTCGCCAGCGGCGCGGATGTGATCCTGATTGCCACGCCGGGTGGTTTTCGTCCGCCGATCCTGCGCGCCGCCGTGGAAGCGGGGAAACATATCTTCTGCGAGAAACCGATGGGGGTCGATCCGGCGGGCATCCGCTCCGCCATGGAATCGGTGCGTCTCGCCAAGGAAAAGAAACTCGCACTGCGCGCGGGATTCAATATGCGCTTCGAGCCCGCGTATCAGGAAGCCATGCAACGCATTCATGGTGGCGATATCGGGGACATCGTCGCCATCTACTCCACACGCCTCGGCAATCGCCTGACCCGCTTTAGCGGCGAGCGTCTGCCCGGTCAGACCGACCTGGAGTGGCAGCTCCGGAACTGGCATTACTTCAGTTGGCTCTCGGGCGATTACATCATGGAGATCACCGTCCACAGCGTGGACAAAATCGCCTGGGCCATGCGCGACCAGCCGCCGATGAAGTGCCAGGCCACCGGCGCCCGCTGGCAGCAGAAGATCGGCGATATCTGGGATCAATTCGACGTCACCTACACCTGGGCCAACGGGGCCATCGCCGTCCTGAAGACCCGCTACCAGGACGGCGTCTACAACGAACAGCGCGATACCATCATCGGCACAAAAGGCCGCTGCGAATTCGTCGGCTACGCCGCCCAGATCGTCGGCGACAAACCCTGGAAATACGCGGGTCCCAAGCCCAGCTCGCACCAGATCGAGCACGACGAACTCTTCGCCGACCTGCGCGCGGGCAAGATCCCCAATGACGGCGATCGCATGGCGCAAAGCACCCTCATGGGCATCATGGGCCGCATGTCCGCCTATACGGGCAAGGAAGTGACGTGGGAAATGGCCTTGAACTCGAAGCTGGATACGATGCCGAAGGATCTCCGTTGGGACATGGCGCTGCCGGTCGCGCCAGTGCCAGAGCCGGGCGTGACGCCGCTGATTTAGCTCGCCTACATCAACGCCGTCGTCTCCGGCCAACCGCACATGACATTGAGCGATTGCACCGCCTGCCCGGCTGCCCCTTTCACCAAATTATCTTCGGCACTGAGCAACACGATATGGCCGGTGCGCGGGTCATGCCGCCAGGCCACATCCACGAAGTTGGTCAGCGTGACGTTTTTCGTGTCCGGCGTGCCCTTCTCCCCGAGCAGCCGGATGAAGGGCTCCCGGGCATAGGCTTCGGTCAACGCCTCGGCGACGTCCGCCAGGGTCACACCGTCCGCGGGCTGCGCGTGGATTGTCGTGCAGATCCCGCGATTCACGGGAATGAGGTGCGGCGTGAAGCTGACGTTGAGCGCCTCGCCGTACGCATTGCTCAATTCCTGCTCGATCTCGCCGAGGTGCCGGTGTTTGGGCACCCCATAGGCGCGGACGCTCTCATTGCACTCGACGTAGAGGTACTCGAGTTTCACCGTCCGGCCCGCACCGCTCACCCCGCTCATGCTGTGGATGACGATGCTGTCCGGCTGCAGCAACCGGCGTTTCAAGACCGGATACAGCGGAACAATCACGCTCGTGGGATAGCACCCCGGCGAGGCGATGAGCTGGGCCGTGCGAATCTGTTCCCGGTAAATCTCCGGCAACCCATAAACGCTGATCGCGGAAAGCTCCGGCGCGTGGGGCGCTTCTCCGTAAAACTCTTCGTAAACCGCCGGGTCCTTGATGCGAAAATCCGCGCTCAGATCGATCACGCGCAGACCTGCGGCGACCAGGGGCTTGGCATATTCGGCGGCCACGCCATGCGGAAGTGCGAGGAAGACGAACTTCGCGCCCGTGGCCAAGATCTTGTCCACATCGCTCTCGATAAAGGGCAAATCCGAGTAGCGCAGACCGGCAAATTTCGGAAAAACGTTGGCCATCGTCTGGCCGGCCAATTGACGGGAAGTGAGCGCCACGAGTTCCACTCCCGGATGCCGGGTCAGGAGGCGCACAAGTTCTTCGCCGGAATAGCCACTGGCGCCGACGACGGCGACGGGTTCGAGATTCATGCGGCGCAGCTTACGAAGGGTCGGCGCGATGGAAATGGGAAATGCAGAAAAACCGCTTCCCTTTTCAACGGAGGCGGTTAGCTTGCCGCCCTCCGAAAAACGGGCCGTAGCACAGCTTGGTAGTGCGCTTGAATGGGGTTCAAGAGGTCGCGGGTTCGAATCCCGCCGGCCCGATTAGAGAAAAAGGTCGCCCGCACGTACCCCCTCGCGAGCAACCTGACGCGAGCGACCCCTGTCGCGGGTTTGACTGCGTAACGCAAAGCGTCACCTCACACCGCCGGAGGCGCACTGTGCAGAGAGGACGGGGACGTGACCTCAATCCCGCCTGGTGGCTTCAGGACACGCCCTGCTTTCGGACCAAGACATCTCAATCCCGCCGGCCCGATCTCTGCTTCCCCGACTCGGCCGCTTTGGGAGGATTCTGATTCCTTCACGCTTCGCGGCTTGGAGCCGCTTCTCGCGAACACTCGCCATTATCCATTATCCGCCGATTCCGAAGCGGTTCTCCCGGATGATGCATTGCCTTCAACAAAATCCGGCTCGCGTCACCTGAGACCGTGGGTTTTGATCTCAACCGTGATCGCAAGGAACCTAGTCCATGAATTCGACGATCACTTCGGATGCTATTACCTGTGATACGCGGAAGCCCTCTTGAAGGGGTCATACAACCCGCGATTATCCCGTGTGGGCGCATAGACAAATCCGTAGCGGTCTTGTCTTTCATCTACTGGCTCAAGAAGAAACTCTCTGAACTGCGGCTTCTTTGTGTATTCCGCCAAGGCTCGCGCAGTTCCATTAATCCCCCAAATTTTGAATCCGGTATCGAAGATTCCACCGTCACGGGAAAGATTGGCTAAATCCTCCAGGGCATGAAAGCAATTGACCGCGATTAACTTCTTTCGATAAACGCGGTCGTCGGCCCGATATCGAATGTTTCCTTCATTGAGCAAACGCCGGCGCTTGACGACAAGATCGAATCCCCCTTTGGCGATTTCGTAGGGTCCCCACATGCACACCGCATTTTTGGCATCTACAGAAAACTTGATTGTCTCTTCGAGCTTAAAAACTCGTCCGATAGATAGAGGACAAGTATTCATTCGAGGAAAGAGGAAACTGCAAAAGCCCTCAAACACAAAGAAATGGGGATTGGTCGGGAAATCGCGCGGCAACCAACTGATAGTAAAGGCTTCAAATTCCCGATTCTTGTGTTTCTGCCTTTTGTCACCCCTGATCAACTCGGGTTGCTTTCCGTCCTCCGATACGCGAATAACAGAAATAAAGGAGTGAGAGAATGCGGGGTCATTTCCGTCGTTTTGAGAAGCAAAAGGAATGATGAAGTAGCGATCACGAGTATTCGTCCCCTCACCCAATCGCGTCCCAATCTTTGCTTTGATGCGGCTTACGATTTGTTCGTAAAGGGGCACATTATAGTTCGCAAAATCAACCTCAGCCGCATCGGCAAACGCCAATCCCACCCTCGCCGCGACGAGGGAACAAAGTAGGTAGCGCACGCATTTCCAATGCACCAGGGACACCCCTTCTTCAACCCGGAAAGGAGGCAAAAAATGCCCACCCGCAACACAGCGGTTCTTCAGCAGATCCTCGAAGCACTCGAAGTCTCAGAACCGCAGGCACTCGCGCGACTGGAAAGACCCTACCGCGATTCACTCCTCGCCGTCGCCGGTCATCATCGCCCAACCAAGCGGCCAATGCTCAACAAAGAAGGAGACCTACGGGAACTTCTCGCAAAGCCTCGAATCCCCGCTCAGCAGGATGACAAAGAGGGAGGACGGCGCTCTGGCTAAATGCGATGCCACATCTGTTGCATTGCCCTACGTTTTCCGCACGGCCAATTGCCCCTCCAACTCCGCAATCCGCGCCTTTAACGGCGCAGTTACTTCCTCCACCTCGGCCGCAGTGAAGCGCGGCGTGATATACTGCGGGCAGTTCCAATCGAACGAAACCACCTTGATCAGAAACAGCCGCTCGACCTTGCTCCTCATCCCTTCGGGCGCAAGCTGATCGGCCAAGTCGGAATTCTCGCGGGCATCGAGCACGCGGGCATGGCCGAGCATCTTGAGGCGTTCGCGATGGGGATAATCCATCATAAAAACAGCGACACGATCGAAGGCATCGAGATTGCCGGTGCTGAGCAGTTGCCGGTTGCCCTTGAAATCGGCAAAGCCGATGAGGTTCGGTCCCAACACCTTCACGAAGCCGGGCGGCCCGCCGCGGTGCTGGATGTAGGGCCAGCCAGTTTCGGTGACGGTGGCCATGTAGAAACTATCACGCGTAGCGATGAAGCTGGTCTCCTCAGGTGTGAGTGCATCGATCTCCGGCGCATCTTCCACGATGTGGTGTCTCCCAAAGTATTTGTCCTCCGCGCGCTGCACCGCGGGCGTGAGCGCCATTTGCATGAACTTTTCGGCCATGGCCTCCTTTACAGCAATAGATGGCCTGGAGAAAGGGCCGCTCGCAATTGCATTTGGCAGGAGGTCGTGTCAGGAGGCTTCGCGACGGGGGAATCATTTCTCATTTCCTTTACAATCCTGTGACAAGTCCCGCCTCAGTTCAGACCACATTGAGCCAGCGCAGCATTGAGCACCCTTCACAAATCCTTCGCCGCGTACCTCTATTTATGAAGCTCCCTCTAGCACTGCTCACCATATTGACCCTCGCCCTCACAACGACAGCAAGGGCCGACGAGGTCGCGGACTACTATTCCACCTTGCAGACTCTTTTCGCCAGGCACTTCCCCAAGGTGGCAGCCACGGCCAAGAACGGCGGACTCACCTTCGATTACCAGACGCGCATTTTTCTCATCCACGAACATGGCAAGGGCGGCGGATGGGGAGATGCCGCGGAAGAACGTGGACCCAACCCGGGAGGGATCTATTGCGAGATCGTTTCCGAAGAAGGCCCCTACAATGGTCAGGCGGAGGCTCCGCAAATTTTCGATAAGCGGTATTTCAAAATACTGCTCGTCGCGCCGTATTCCAAACGCCTGAACCGGCATTTGCACATCCTTCTCTCCTACCCTGACGGAACTCCCGACGCATTCCTGCGGGAGTTCAAGGAGGCGGCGGATCGATTCGAAAAGCTTTAAGTCGGGAACAAAAAATAAAGTGAACCAACGGTGGGGCGTGCGCCATTAAAGGGGCAACGCACATGGCCCGGCTCCCCACCCACGACACGACTTCCCTTCTCACCCTGGCCCGGGATGGGGATGTGGACGCCTTCTCGCAGGTCATGGAGGCTGAGCAACCGCGACTGATGGGTCAGGCGCTCGCCATGTGCGCCAATCCACACCAGGCGCAGGACCTGGTGCAGGAGACGATGATCGCGGCCTGGAAAAGCCTGTCCCGTTTCGACGGGTCCTGCCGGTTTTTCACCTGGCTCTATGTGATCCTGCTCCGCCAGCATCAACGTTCTCTTGGGTGGTTTTCGCGCCGGATTCCGCTGGCCACCCTGGAGCAGCAGGCCGCCGCAGAGCGGCAGGAAGCGGCGACCGCGCAACCTGTGGACGCCATGGAAGCCGAACTCTTGCAAGCGATGATAACGGCCCTGCCGGCGAAATACCGCGAGGTCGTGCGGTTGCGTTTCCATGCGGATGCGACGGAGCCGGAGATCGCCGCCGCGCTGGGGATTCCGCAAGGCACGGTGAAGAGCCGGCTGCATCACGCCTTGGAAAAGCTTCGGCGGATGAAAGACAAAATGAACCAACTGCGCGCGGCGGCGCATTAACCCCACGCAGCCACCATGAAGACCACGGACTCCAACGACGACGGCCATCGTGAGATGCGCGCAGCCTTGCGCCGTGACGCCGCGCGGGTGAAGGACGAACCGTTTGATGCCGGGCTGCACTACGCGGCGATGCGCCGGATTCGCTCCCTGACCGGCGCCGGCCAGCCGCGAATCGGAGCGCGGCGTTGGGCGACGGCAGCAGCCTGCGCCACAGTGCTCCTTCTCACCCTGCTGGCCGCCCTGTGGCGCTCACGGCCTTCGTCCCACAGCGCCGTTCAGAACAGATTTCCTGCCCCCTCCGCAACCCAACCAGCATCGGCCTGGGCCTATCAGACGGCGGCCAACGAAAGCGATGAGGCATTCCTGGCCATGCTCGATCGCGATGCGCTCCTTCTCCTCCCGCCCACGGCTTCCACGTTTTCCACGCCACTCCACTAACCACCCCAAAGACCGGCCATGAAACCCCACCTGATCATCTTCGCATTTGCCACAGCTTCGTTCCTGCCTGCTTTGCAGGCGGAGGAATCCAAATACCCGCCGATCAACCCCGCTCTCCTCTACTGGCAGGCGGCAGCTATTTCTCCGAAGCTCACCGACGAGCAAGCGGGGGAACTGCGCGACACCGCGACCGGCAAGAAGCCGGTCGATCTGGCGAAAATGGAGGCGCTCAAACTCGGATCGGCAGAACGGGTCCTCCGCAAAGCAGCGGAGTCCACGGCCCCCTGCGATTGGGGCCTGATGCGAGAGGATGGCCCGGGAATGCTCATGCCGCACCTGTCGAAGCTCCGGGAAATGGCGAACATCACCGCCGCCCAAGCCGAGGTCCTTTTCGCA